>ENA-UPSA01002617-UPSA01002617.1-bioreactor-metagenome-genome-assembly--contig:-NODE-2617-length-11525-cov-10.786225_pt1 | contig 11525 bp, 6 predicted proteins | sample MGYA00238183_ERZ773288 | MGnify/ENA primary metagenome ERZ773288 (study PRJEB29028, sample SAMN07631243) | bioreactor metagenome | isolation source: Switchgrass digestor | place: USA: Dartmouth... | reverse complement strand
TGTAGCCAAGTCGGTAAGGCACCAGACTTTGACTCTGGCATTCGTAGGTTCGAGTCCTGCCAGCCCAGCCATTTATATGACCCATTAGCTCAGTCGGCAGAGCACTTGACTTTTAATCAAGGTGTCCCGCGTTCGAATCGCGGATGGGTCACCAACACATCTTATGTCCGAACGCAATATGGTTTCGGATGTAAGCATTCTCAAAGCGAGAATGCTTTTTTTATTTTTATAAAGCGGCGCTTTGAGAAATGCCGGGTAAATTCACAGGCGGGGTGGCGGATTGCCACCCCGCCTTTTTTGTATCCGCGCGCAAAAACTTTTGGGCAGGGAAAATGAAATGATTGAATAATAAATCTTTACATAAAAAGCAAGGGCATTAAAAGCGCCCTTGCTTTTTTGCCGGGCTTGCTTTGCCAATTTTAAGCGGTGTGTATACCCTTCCTGTACTCTTTAGGGGTCATGGACATGGCCTTTTTAAAAACCCTGCAGAAATAGCTGCTTGAGTTAAACCCGCACTCAAGGGAAACCTGGGTGACGGGCTTTTTTGTGTTTTGCAAAAGCTGCGCCGCTTTTTGAAGTTTTAAGCTGTTTATATAGTCTATAACCGTCATGCCTGTTGCCTTCTTAAAGCAGTTGCACATATATTCCTTTGTCAGGTAGAAATTGGCGGCTATTTCGTCCAGGTTTTTGATGTTTTGATAGTTTTGGTTAATGTAATCTAAAATTTTGTTTATGGATTTATTCACATATCGGGGGGAAGGGTCCGCCCTTTTGCAGTTTTTAAGACTGGCCAATAGTTCAAAAAGGATATAAAAAATCCCGTCCAAATCATCTTTGCCCGACTTTTTTAGTTTTTCAATTAAATATGATATTTTGCCCCTTTCACTTTTTGGCGTTTCCAGTGCTTTGTTTTGAAATATTTTAGTTACTGCTTTTTTTGCATAAGGGGTAAAGTATATGTCTAAAAATTCATCGTCAAAATAAATTACCGTGCGCTCATGGCTGTACTTTCCGCAGTAGCGGTGAAGCACGTTTGGTGAAATCAGCACGATATTATTTGTTGTAACGTCAATTATTTCCCCGTCAATTAAAATGCTGCTGTGGCCGTTTTCAAGAAAATATATCTCATAAGAATTATGGCTGTGCAGATACGGCATCCTGAAACTTTCAGCCCTCTTTGCCGTTTCAATCCCGAATTTTTCATTTGTGTCAAATCTCATAACAAGCCCCCTTTATTAATTTTATCTTAATATAGTACAATTTTCAACCTTTTAGTTAAGATAATTAAAGGAAAAAATTTAAATATATTGTATTTTTATATTAGAAGAATTTGTAAAAGGAAGTGGGGTTTTTATGAAAAATTTAATAAAGAGGGTTTTAGGATTACTTGTGGCATTTACAGTAGGATTTGGCGTAATACCCATGAGCGCTTTTGCGGATAACGATATCCCTTATTCTGTTTTATTTACCTGGAATTTTACAACATCAAGGCGGTTTTATTCACAAAAAGTTTCAGGAAATTCAGGCACTGTGGTAAGCTGGGGGGACTACCGTGCAACATTTTTAGCCTTTCCCATACCGCAAGACTCAGGGGACGCAAAATTTGTGATAAAGGATGAAAACATGGTTTTTGACAACGGAAGGGTTGAGGGACAGGCGCCCACAATTACTATTAAGACCATTGACGGCGATGAGCTGGTAAATATTTATAACCGCGGGCTTTCCAGTTCCCAAGAGGACAAAGAGACCCAAAGGCTCCTTGAAAGCTTAATTGCCAGCGGGGTTGAAGCGGGCACGTTTTCCACCCTTTATTCAAACAATTCGGAAATTTTGGATTTATCCGGCTACATTCAAAACGCAAAGCAAAACAACAAAAAATATATCGGGTTTTACCTTACCTGCCGCAGTGAAGACGGGGCAAAAATTGACGAGGGTATTGTCAATTTCGTAAGCCCCACCCTTTCCCCGCCCCCTGTTTTTGAAGAAAACAAAGCCTTTAAGATAGAAATTGAGCCTGCCTTAATTAAAGTGGGGGAAAGCGTAACCATAACCCCAAACATTTCGCCTGAGAAGGTAAATATTATAAGCATTAGCTCAAAAGATGAAAATATAGCCCAAGCCAGAGTTCAAGATAATAAAATAATAATTTTAGGGAAATCCGTTGGTTTTTGTGATATAGTATTAACTGCAAAATATGAAAATACGGAAAAAAAGGAAAGTTTTAAAGTTATGGTTACAAACAATTCGCAAAACCAAAAATTGGAAAGCATTAGCTTGATAAAGGATTATACTGCGCTTCCAATTATAATGGATTTATCCTACCCGGATGAAAAATCATACCGCCAGATAAGCAGGGCAGTCAATGATTTAAGGCAGGATTTTTCCCTTGTCTGCGGGGGGATTAGCCAAAAGGACATCCCCATTGACGACACGCCCCAAAAACAAGCGCAAAGGTTAAGCCAGGCAAAAGCCGGAACCGTCCCCCGGCTTTTTTACGGCGCAGAAAATGAGATTGAAAACGCCATAATTGTCGGGGAAATTGAGTCAAGCGGCATTATAAAGGACATAGCGTTAAGCGGCAAATTTGATGAGGCGGCAAATATTTTGGGGAAATGGGAAGGCTATGCCATAAAAATGATAAAAGACCCCATCCCCAATGTTAAAAATGCTTTGGTTATCGCGGGAAGCGACGCCCGGGGCACAATTTACGGGATTTATTATCTATCCCAATACCTCGGGGTTTCCCCATGGTACTGGTGGAGTGATGTCCCTGTTAGAATTAAAGCAAATGTTACCTATAATGAGGATGTAGTTATAAATCCCGGCCCATCCGTTAAATACCGCGGGATATTTATAAACGACGAAGAACGGCTTGTGGACTGGGCGGAAGAGCATTTCCCAAACGATGTGGCCCACGACGGCACAAAAATAAACGGGCCAAACGAATACATCTACCGCCACCTTTTTGAAGCAATTTTAAGAACCGGGGGAAATACCCTTTGGCCCGCCATGCATGAGTACACCACCGCGTTTAACTATGATTTGGATACCGACAATATCCCCAAAAACGCAAAGGCCGCCGATGAATACGGGATTATCATGAGCACTTCCCACTGCGAGATTTTGCTTAGGAACAATGTGGGGGAATGGCAGAAGTGGTATAACGAAAACAAGGCAAAATACAACATACAAGGCTCGGACTACAACGCGGCTTATGACTACACTTTAAATAAAGCGGCGATTTTGGCCTATTGGAAGGAACGTGTTTTAACAAACCGCCATTTTGAAAACATCTTTGTTTTAGGTATCCGCGGGGTGCATGACGGGGCGCCCAGATACGCAAATTTGCAGGGGGCGGGATATGGCACAGGCACTGCCGGCATTGTCAACATGATGAAGGATGTTATTACCGAGCAAAGAAAAATCATAAAAGAAATCTACGGCAGCGAAGACGCGGTACCCCAGGTGTTTATCCCCTATAAAGAAATGAACACCTATTATAACTACAACAACGGTGAACTGGCAAAGTGGCTTCCTGACGATATTATCATAATGTACGCGGAGGACAACCAAAACTATTTAAGGCAAACCTCAACAAGTTATGAGCGCTCACGAAGCGGGGGGCTTGGGATTTATTACCATTCCTCTTACTGGGGCTCGCCGAAAAGCTATTTATGGCTAAATTCCACCCCTGTTTACCTAATGTATGAAGAATTGAAAAAGGCCTATGACACAGGCTCCCAAACTTACTGGATTTTAAACGTGGGGGATTTAAAGCCCGGGGAAATTCTGACGGAATTTTTCATGACCATGGCCTTTGATATAAATAAGTATAATGACAAAAACCTAACTGGGTTTTATGTAAAGCAAGGCATGAGGGACTATAACTTAAGTGAAAACGAAGCGCGGCTTTATGCCCAGTCCATGGCGGATTATTCAAGGTATATACAGACCAAAAAGCCTGAGTTTTTCGGCTACCAGTCCTCAGGAGGGATTTCACAGCCTTCTTTTTCCGCCTCCCGCGCCTTTCCTTTCAGCATTACCCAGCATGGCGACGAAGGGCAAATCAGGGTTGATGAATGGAACAAGCTAGTTGATGATTTATACTCCCTTTATGAAAAAATGGACGACGATACAAAGTGCGCCTTTTACCAGCAGGTTTTATACGCCGCCCTTTCCAACAGAAACCGCACTGAGGAATATGTTTATTATTGGAAAAACAACCTTTACGCGCAGCAGGGCAGATACGCAAGCGCGAAAGCTTATCAAAACCTTTCACAAGAAGCGGTGCGCAGGATTGATGAGGACCAATCCTATTTTGGCGCGTTAAACTCTGGAAAGTGGAAAAGAATTATCAATTATGACCACCCTGTTAGTTATTACGGGACTAATGAAGGGATACTAAAGGTTAAGGAAAGCATGTACCAAAAAACATCCCCCTCCCATGGGGTCGGCGCAGTGTGCGAAGGGCAAAGGCTGCCGGGCGACGATTTAACTTTAAAATTCCACTCATTGGCGGACAATCAAAGGTTTATTGACATATTCGGCAAAAACGACACTTTTGAAAATTACATAATCGAATGCGATGATTTCATCATATTAAGCAAAACCCGCGGGCAGGTTTATACGGAAGAAAGAATAATTGCAAGCATTGACTGGTCAAAACTAAACGATGGGGAAAATTACGGTTTTATACGGGTTTACAATGCGGATGAAAATTATAATAAGGAAGGTTTAGCCAACGAGTTTAAGGTTGCCGCCTATAAAACAAGCATTGTTTTAGAAAAAAACTCATATATGGAGGCAAATGGTTTTGTTTCAATAAACGCCGTAAACTACACGGAAATGCTCCCTTCCCCCGACGGAAGCTACTGGGGGGTTGTAAACAATTTAGGCAAATCCGGGGGCGCGGTTAAGGCATTCCCCGATTTATCTAAAAAAGTTACAGGAAATTATGAGGAAGAGTCCGCAAAGTTAATTTACAGGATTTATTTCACTTCCACAGGCACATTTAATGGTGTTGTCCACAGAATACCCACATTAAATGAAGGTTTTGAAAACGGGATTGCCAGAAGCTGCCATATCGGGGTCGGGCTGTCGGGCGGAAAAGTCAATATCCTAAAAGGAAACCGCGAAACTTCGGGCACATGGGCGGACAATGTCATGCGGGGTTACGAAGTTTTGCCCTTTACAATTACCATAGACAGTCCCGGGTATTATGATTTAGTTATTTATAAAATTGATTCCTCCATTTGCTTTGACAAAATTATAATTTCAACCTCAGAAACGGATGAATCGTTGACGGGCCCGCCTGTAAGCCCCAACAATATTTCATATTCCAAAGGCAAGATTGGAAATGTGCCAAAAGAGGTCTTGGATTTTATGCCCCAGGTCCTAATACAGCCTTTTGGCGATGTGGCGGTGAAAGCGGGCACCGTTTCTGAAATTAATCTTGCGTATGGGCCTGGTTTGGAAGTGGTTTGCGAAAACACCGGTATTGCGGCTTTAGAATATAAAAACAATAAACTTAGGATTTATGGAATTAAAGAAGGCATTGCCAATGTAACATTAAAAACCTCATCAGGAATGCAGCGTTTTACCGTAACCGTCATTGATGATACAAACGCCTTTTTGGAAATAGGCGGGGAAGTTGTAATCAGTTTTAAGGATATTTTGGATAAACCATATGTTTTCGCCGCAGCGTCAAGTGATAATATTCACTACTTTGCAAAGAGCGGGGACTCCCTTCAAGTGCTGCCAAATACGGGGAAAAACTGGCTGGACGCGGCAAGCGCCCTAAATTCGCCCAAGTTATCCATAAAAGTTAAGTTTACAAAGCGCGGCACATATTATGTAGCCGGCAATTTTTCAAACCCTGACGCTTCATCGGACAGTTTTTATTTCGGCGTAAACGGCAATGTTTTGTTTAGTTCCGCCACAAGCAACAACAGGGTTGTGACAAACCAAAATGAATGGTTTTCCCATCCAAGCTGGACTTTTTATATTGAAAGCCCCGGCGTTTATACCATAAATATATGGCCAAGGGAAGACGGCGTTAAAATAAACCAGCTGGTTTTGAGCCAAAACCAGATTGAAGACGGCATAACGGGGAATTTAAGGACGCCAAAAGAAATACTGCCATATCTTGATTTAACTGTCGAAGAAAAAGTTGACGCGGATATTTATATAATTACCCAAAATGATTTGTCCATCGTTGAAAACAATATAACACTGCCTTCAATTGGTGTGTTTGGAAGCTTGATTTCATGGAAATCAGATAACGAGGCTATCTTGTCTTCCACAGGGGCGGTTAACAGGCCAAAAACCAATGAGGATAACGCCTATGTGATATTGACTGCCACCTTTTCCTATGGCGCAATATCAAAGCAAGTCCCTTTTTATATAACCGTACCAAAGATTGAAAAAAAGATAATATCCTCGTCCGGTACCGCTTTTTGTGAAACCGGTGAAATTTCAGGCAGCGCTTATATATCTTTTAATTTAAAATTAAACTTGCCAGACGAAGGCTATATAGGCGTTGCTCCAAAAGACGGGGGCGGTTTAAGCCTGTCCCCTGTTTTGCTCCACATAAAAAAGGACGGCTACATTGAAGCAGCCAGTAATTCAGCCTTTGAAAACGCGGATTTGGTTAAACTGGATGAGGGCAAAGACTGCCATATAGTCCTTTTTGTTGATGTAAACAATGAAACTTTTTCTGCCTACGCTTATTCCAATGGCAGCATTAAAACCATCGCGCGGGATTTTAATTTTAACAGCCCTGCTATAAAGCTAGAAAAAATTTTAGCCTGGTCACAAAATCCCAAGGGGTTTTTGATTGAAAACATTATTGTTTCTCCGCACCCATACATACTTTCAAACGCCTTTATGGATAATGAAAAAGCAAGCGTGGATATATTGTCCTTTAGCGGAATGTCAGAGGGGCTAACCTGCTATATCGCCTTTTACAAAAACAGCGCCGGATTAAAAAGCGTTGTAAGTGAAAGCTTTTCCACCGCCTTTTTGGAAAAAGCCGGTTTTTTAACTGAAGTTCCTGATGGGTTTGACTATGTAAAATTTATGGTTTTTGACAAAAACTTAAACCCTAAAGCCACTTTCATCAGTCTGAATAAAAAACCGCAGGGGTTTATAATGCAAAAACCAAAAACCTAATAAAATAAGTGCCGTCAGCAAAATGCTGACGGCATTTATTTTATCTGTCTATTCTTGTTTGTTCATTTTTTTCTTTTTTCTCTTTTTAATGATAAACACCACAACGCCCGCTATTAACAAAAGGGGAAGGGCGGAAATTAAAACAATGATTATCCATTGGATTGCGGACACCAAATAATTTGCAACCGTCATAAATCCGTTTCTTATTAAAATCCCCATGTCGCGGATACCCAGCGCGTTCCAGTTTATTTGTTCCTTTGGCTTAAGGGGGTCTGATATTTCATTTATCGTAAGCGTTATTCGCGATTGGGCGACTTGTTCGTCCCACATATTGATTTTTCCTTCCAAGGCTTCAATGTCGGCAATCACCTTGTCAATTCTTTCCTGCACTTTTAACACATCTTCAACGGTTTTTGCGTTATTTAAAATTTTGTAATATGTCTCAAGGCTTTCCCTTGCGCTTTTTAGCCTGGTTTGCGCGTCAAAATACTCATCCGAAATATCCTGGCTTTCAACGCGGCAGTTTATTACCCCGCATATTCCTTCAACATATTGTATAAAATCCTCCAAAAAATCAGGGGCCAGCTTTAGTGTGGCTTCAACTACGTTATAGCCGTTACGCGTGCTTTGGCTTTTGCTGAATTCATACCCGCCTTTTTTCTTTACATAGGATAAAATTTTTTGGTAGGTTTCTTTTACATCTTCTGCCTCCAAATTCAAAAAGGCATTTTTTATTATCTTTTTGTCTTGTGAAACATCCGTGATTTCGGTATCTTCCAACAAAACGGGGTCTGACTGTTTCTGGGAAATAAGCACATCCTTGCTATCGCTCGAGAAATTAAAACTTTTTGTGCCCCCGCATGAAGTCAGGGTAAATAAAAAGGTTAAGGCAAGAAATACGCAAATGATTTTTTTCATTTCATTCCCTCCTTTATAATCATAATATAAGACGGTAAAATATAGAAATAGTTCCGTTTTCCATTTATTGACATTTTCGCAAGCGTGGTTTATAATTTATATGGTAGTTTTAGGAATTTGTTTCCGATAAACTGCTATATTAATAATGAAAATAGACAAAACAGGAGGGAACAATGACTAAAAGGGAACTTCGGGATAAATTGCAGAATTTGTCCGGGGTAAAAGATTTTTTTATTTTTGTGTTAGACAAGTACAACCCCAAATACTGGGGGCTGTATTACCCGCCCGTAAAAATGATTGTAATATACAAACTTAAAGAAAACGGGAAACCCATCGGAGAAAATATGCTAGTAAAAACCTGCCTTCACGAACTGGCCCACCACATACAGTTCCACCATGTGAAAAATTACAAGGTAAAATCCAGGCATGATGAAATGTTTAAAAAAATATACGCGGATTTATTGGTTAAGTATTATAAAGGGAATATCCCCCGTGATATCATGGCGGAAATCAAAAAATACGGGCTTTTTTTAGAGCCATTTAAAAGTTTAAAAAAATAAAGGCATTTGCCTTTGCCCGCGCCTTCTTATGGGCGCTTTTTCATTTGGGCAATAGCCGTTGTTTGACTTTATTTTTCTGTTATGGTATTTTATTGTTAACAAGGCAAAATCTTTTAAGCGGTTAATTAAAAGGGGGCGGGATATGGGAATTAAAAACAATTTTTAAATTGGCGGTGCATTTTGATAAGCAAGCAAAACCTATTATTTCGCTTATCCATTAAGTGCGAATGCCAAGTACACATTAAAACCCGGGGGGACCCGCACCAAGAATTTTGTCGAAATACTACAGAATAAGGAAGTTGTGTTAATAAAATTTAATTTTTTTGTGATAACTTTATACAATTTGCATAATATGTTTTAATTTGGTATAATATTTGTTGTAAAATTTTGCTGTCGCACCCCGCATGGGGTGCGTGGATTGAAATCAATCTCCGGATATGGCCTCCGAGCTGTCAGCAGGTCGCACCCCGCATGGGGTGCGTGGATTGAAATAATCCGCTTTTTGCCGTAACTTTGTATAATGACCGTCGCACCCCGCATGGGGTGCGTGGATTGAAATAAGGCTTCGATGGATAATATCCAGCAAGAGCTGGAGTCGCACCCCGCATGGGGTGCGTGGATTGAAATAAGATTAAGGACGTTATCGACGGCGGGAGCGACAGGTCGCACCCCGCATGGGGTGCGTGGATTGAAATGCCATCTGGCTTGGTATAAACGCCCGCTCCATGGGTCGCACCCCGCATGGGGTGCGTGGATTGAAATACCGGTCCGGAGCTTGTATTTCAAATATGTGCCGGAGGTCGCACCCCGCATGGGGTGCGTGGATTGAAATCATTAATTCCGCTAATGCTCGTTGTGATAAATTGTCGCACCCCGCATGGGGTGCGTGGATTGAAATTCAAAAAGACCCAATTATCTCACCTGCCTTTATAGTCGCACCCCGCATGGGGTGCGTGGATTGAAATTTTAGTTTGCAAGAGCTCTCGCCTTGTGGCTATTTGTCGCACCCCGCATGGGGTGCGTGGATTGAAATTTCAAAAGAAACTGGGATTTCAACGGCCACTTTGACAGTCGCACCCCGCATGGGGTGCGTGGATTGAAATAAATCCATAATCCATACTATACCACTAACCTATAGTCGCACCCCGCATGGGGTGCGTGGATTGAAATAGAAAATATATAAATGCGACAACCAATAATAATTGTCGCACCCCGCATGGGGTGCGTGGATTGAAATTCTATCTAATAAACTTATAAGATTAACCGCTGTTTGTCGCACCCCGCATGGGGTGCGTGGATTGAAATATTTCTAAAAGTGCATAATAAATATCGAACCCATGTCGCACCCCGCATGGGGTGCGTGGATTGAAATATCAAGGTGTTGAGAATATCGGCAACTATCCGGGGTCGCACCCCGCATGGGGTGCGTGGATTGAAATCATCAATCTATTACCCCCTTGTTTGTTTATCAACTGTCGCACCCCGCATGGGGTGCGTGGATTGAAATAAAAATGGTATGACAAAGGATATGAATATCTTAGTCGCACCCCGCATGGGGTGCGTGGATTGAAATCTGAACAATGCAATCGACTTCCGTGGTACGGCTAGTCGCACCCCGCATGGGGTGCGTGGATTGAAATGACAACAAACGGCTATATAAAAATAAACGGCGTGGGTCGCACCCCGCATGGGGTGCGTGGATTGAAATAAATGACAAAGTAATGTAAGGATCATTTATATTCTGTCGCACCCCGCATGGGGTGCGTGGATTGAAATTTATGGTGAGCTGATTATCTCCCTCACCATACCCGTCGCACCCCGCATGGGGTGCGTGGATTGAAATTTGCGCAAGCTTGGCATTGTATTCAGCCGCTTCTGTCGCACCCCGCATGGGGTGCGTGGATTGAAATATATCTCATTAATGCTCTTTGTATTGGGTCTTGTGTCGCACCCCGCATGGGGTGCGTGGATTGAAATCCGCAGGTGGAAGTGGTGGGCAATATCTGAAATTGTCGCACCCCGCATGGGGTGCGTGGATTGAAATAGACAAATCACAGATTATTGCAAATGCGTCACCGTCGCACCCCGCATGGGGTGCGTGGATTGAAATATTAAAAATTCACGTTCGTTAAACATACTATATCGTCGCACCCCGCATGGGGTGCGTGGATTGAAATATGTTGATTAACTGGCTCAACCTTTTCCGCCCCCGTCGCACCCCGCATGGGGTGCGTGGATTGAAATTATCGTCCCATTTTGAATCACAATAGAATAAATAGGTCGCACCCCGCATGGGGTGCGTGGATTGAAATTGCTATTGCATTGTATCCCATTTCTGCAATCAAGTCGCACCCCGCATGGGGTGCGTGGATTGAAATGGGGAGGAGTTGTACTGGGAGTATTCCCAGTTTTGTCGCACCCCGCATGGGGTGCGTGGATTGAAATCATTAATAAATAATATATTTCAAATTCGTATTCCGTCGCACCCCGCATGGGGTGCGTGGATTGAAATTTTAAATTTATCTAGCGTACCCTCACACCATGCATGTCGCACCCCGCATGGGGTGCGTGGATTGAAATATGATCTCCTCAAGAATGAAAAATATACCGGGGTGTCGCACCCCGCATGGGGTGCGTGGATTGAAATAAGAAGGCACACCGCAAAATGCAGAAAACTTTAAGTCGCACCCCGCATGGGGTGCGTGGATTGAAATAAAAATATGGTGTGAGGCCAAAGGACCCGGCTGGGTCGCACCCCGCATGGGGTGCGTGGATTGAAATTCTTGTTATAGTTTGGAAGACAGGGGATACGTCGGTCGCACCCCGCATGGGGTGCGTGGATTGAAATCTCCTTTTTTATATTAATATTTTTGCAAC
>ENA-UPSA01002616-UPSA01002616.1-bioreactor-metagenome-genome-assembly--contig:-NODE-2616-length-11528-cov-4.616055_pt1 | contig 11528 bp, 10 predicted proteins | sample MGYA00238183_ERZ773288 | MGnify/ENA primary metagenome ERZ773288 (study PRJEB29028, sample SAMN07631243) | bioreactor metagenome | isolation source: Switchgrass digestor | place: USA: Dartmouth... | reverse complement strand
AATTCTTCAGACTCCCTCACGCTCTTAACCACCGGGAGATGTCCAGCTTTAGCCCATTCATAAGAGTGAGAGAGTAACCACTCAGCAAAAGTTGCTGCAGCTTTAAGCTTTTCTTCATCGATTTGAGGTTTTTTGGGAAGGATAAGAGTATGAGAATCTCCCCATACATATGGTTTTTCTGTGAAAGAGAAGGGAGGAACGATAGTAACTCCGATTTCACCTAAAACCCCCATTTCATCGTATGCAGCCATTGCCCATACTCCGTCGATGGTAAATCCGGCTTCTCCACTTATAAAAAGAGCTCTAGCAGTCTCATAAGTTACGAAAGTAGTCAATTCCTCTTTATAAAATTTTAATATTTCTTCATATGTTCTAATGGCAATATCCTTTTGAATGGCAAAAACACCATTTTCATCTTCCAGCTTTCCACCCAAATTCCTGTAAATTGTAAGCCACAATCTTTCTCCTAAGCAATTTAAATCCTCAATGCTCAGTCCATATTTACCTGTCTTTTCTTTTATCTGCTTGCAAAAATCATAAAATTCTTCAAAAGTTTTGGGTAAGGTTATCTCTCCGTTTTCATCTACTAGTCCGGCTTCTTTCAGAACACTTTTATTATAATATAAAATTATAGGATGGGTATCCAAAGGCAATGCATACATCTGGTTATCAAAGGTTACCGAATTCTTAATATTCTCTAAGTAATCGCTTTTTAATTCGTTAGATACATAGCTATCAACAGGAGTTAGTGTTCCTCTTTCAACATAATCTGGTAAAGTGGATAAATGCATTACAGCTATATCTGGAGGATTGCCCGCAACCATTGCAGTTAGTAGTTTATTATAATATTCTCCCCACTCAACAGGTTGCTCCACCACTGTAATTTCACTCTGCTCCTTATTGAATTGCTCAATAAGGCTAGTCATAATGTAGCCTTCTCCACCGGTAAACAGGGTCAAGAAGGTTAACTCGACGGTTTCCGAAAAAGCAATATTTGGAAAAGCTACTAAAAGACACGCCAAAACAATTAAAACAACCTTTTTCATGCTTCATTACCTCCAAGTGATTTGGTTTAAAGATTTCTTTCTTGCCACTCTTTTCTCTTAAACATTGACAGGTGTTAAATCCTGCTATTCTTTAACTCTTATCACCTCCCTATGTAGTTCTTTAAAATTTGGTTGAAAAGAGCAAACATGGTTGGTGATTTAAAGAGATTTCTGATTAAAGGAAAGGTAGTTAGAATAATTTTACCTTTCCCCGAAGGAACTTCTACTATAAAATTGATAGGCTCATCAATCCAACCAAATATCATTCCAGAAAGGGTTTGGGAATTAAAATCAAAAATACCATTTAGGTAACAATTAGGAGAATCGTTTATGAAGCGATAGTCCAAAATTTTTTCTTTAAATACTTTTCCTGCAACTTTAGGACTTAATATCCCTAACCCACTTACCCATCTGCCCTCTTTTATCCCTGACCTTTTTTCCAAAGTATACCCAAACTCTGAAAAATCAGCCTCCTCAGAGAGTTCCAAAATTATAATTTTCCCCTCATTAGCCCATTTTTGAATATTCTCGTCATACTTTAAAGATAGAATCACCTCTGCCTCAGGAAGGTTACAGATTTCTAATTCGTCAGAACTAAAAGAGTTAATAATAGAACTCTCAGTTAAAGCAATTCTATAGCCTGAATACCTTAAAATGTTTTTGGGAACTACAAAGACATCCATGTAGTTCTCAGCTATAGTTTGATGCTTGGACGTTATCTTAAGGATAAGTTTAAAAGCCTTAGATTCAGTTGCTTCAGGAAGAGAAAATTCAATAGTTCCTATTTCATTCAACCCTTTTTGAATTTTACTAGTAAGTTCCTCCCCTTTTATATTCGTTTTTTCTACCTTCCAGGATAATCGTGTATCTTCTATTTTTTTATCGGATAAATGGGAAAACAACACCGGTATATTTACTTTTTCTCCTGCCCAAACACTTATCAGTCTTTCTTTGGGAAAAAGAAGATCCAAACTATTGATATTCTTGAGTTCATCAAAATAAGTTTTCTTACCTCGAGTTATATCTAAAAGTCCATTGCACTCCCAATATAAGTCTGTGAATTCGGTTATGATATACCCTTGAATCGCTGGATGTTTTCTCAGCTCCTCTATCTGGAAACGGAGAGCTTGACCTTGTAAATCCTGAAAAGCTTCACACAAACTTTCTATAGATTCAAAAACCTTATTTAATCCATACCCCCAGAATCTTTCTTCTACACCTAAAGGTCGAGTACCAGGAAAATTTCCTTGCAAAAACCACCAGGGGTCTCCTCCATATTGACCTCTTAGTTTCGTGATGTTTGGTAATCCCCAATTTCCAAACTCTGAAACAACCAGAGGTTTTTTTTCTTCGCTTTTACCATCAAGACCATAGGTCCATGTAGGATGATGAGCAAAATCAGCAGCCCAGGCTTTCATATAATTGAATTTATCAGGAAAGGCAAAATAATTATGAAAATCTTCTATATCTGTCTCTATATGAAAATTGGGGGAACACGCAGAATTATCAACCACTAATCTGGTAGGATCTTTGGCTTTCAACCACTTATAAGTCTCTTTAAGCCAGTTTCTATCTTCTTCACTATTTAATAAATCTAACCCCCAGCTTTCATTAATAATGGTTCGAATTATCACCGAAGGATGATTGTAATCGTGGTCTACCATTTCTTCTAAAGTTTGCATTCCTCTTACTTTTGCACTGGGGGTGGATTTACTCCAGTTGGGAAGGTCTTCCCAGATAAGGATGCCCAGTCGATCTGCCCATTTCAAATACCAGGGATGGGGTACTTTTATATGATATCTCAAGCAATTAAGCCCCATTTCTTTAGCTAAAATGAGTTCATCCCGGACAAATTCTTCGCTAGGAAGAGCATAGTGAGTAAAAGGATAAAAGTCCTGGTCTAGCGCTCCTCTAAGATATATCGGCTTTCCATTCAAGAAAATTTTTTCGTTTTGTACTTCTATCTTTCTCATTCCAAATGGTTCTACCACCTCATCATCTACCGGTCTACTTTCTGCATTCACCAGAACAGCTTTCAAATGATATAAATTAGGCGTGTCCACATCCCAAAGCATAGGGTCAGGAATGTCCAAATCTTGTTCTACTTGAGAACTCAAAGGAAGAACTTCACTCTTTATTTCCTCCCCCAGGGGATCGATGATAGAGAGAACTAATTTGTATTTTTCCCTTATCTCTGAGAAATCTATTTTTATGCTCACTGAGATCTTTCTCTTATCTATATCAGGAGTTATGTAAAGTTTTTCGATACAATTAATTCCTGTAGTGAAGCACTCCACGTCCTGCCATATCCCTCCAGCAATTCCATACCAGATAGCTTCTTGTTTTCCATGAGGAATTTCCCCAAAGGGATACTGCGGATCATTATCACCAGGTACAATAACTTTTACCAAGAGTTCATTTTGAGGCTTAATGTGTTTCGTAACTTCAAAAATAAAAGGAGTATATCCTCCTTCATGGGAACCAATAAAAGAATTATTTAACCATACCTCTGCATAGTAATTTACTGCTCCAAAGCGAATAAAAACTCTTCTTTCCTTCCCAATGTTTCCCGCGTAAAAATTCTTCCTGTACCATAAAGTACCTCGATAATCTCTCAGAGCAGGAACTTCGTTTCCAACACAACTTGGAACCGAAATAGTGTAGGTATTTGATAAACCAAATCTTTTGTCTAAACTCACTTCCCATATTCCGTTCAATTTTTCTACCGCCCTCAACACATTAACCTCCCTCATTTGAACTTATAGTCACTCTGACTGTAGCTACCGTTTTGAGCCGACAACGATGCAATCTCTACTCTCACTCCTTTTTTTTCCATCTTCTTCAAGATATCTTCCGGAGCACCATCATCAGTAATCAGAATATCCACTTTCCCAATAGGACTAATGGGAATAAGGCGTTTATGCCCTATTTTGCCGTGATCGGCTAAAATTATGACTGTATGGGCAGAGTTTAGCATCGTGCTATTGAATCTTGCTTCACCAGGATTTAGCGTAGTGATACCTCCATCGATATCAACACCATCCGCTCCCAAAAAAAGCTTGTCGATAAAGATATCTTTAAGGGATTCTTCTGCTCTGTCACCAACCAGATTGTAAGAACCTTCCCGAGAAAATCCTCCCGGAACAACAATTCTTACCCCCAATCGGAGAAGTAAATAGGCTATGTTAATAGCATTAGTAACAACCTGAATATTAGGAATATTTCCCAAAAGCTTGGCAAGCTCGTAAGTGGTTGTTCCTCCACCTAATCCTATGACGTCCCCGGGTTTAATCAAAGTCAATGCCGCTCTGGTAATAGCTCGCTTTTCCTGTAAGTTTTCCACGTTTCTATCTTCAAAGGGTGGCTCAGGTATAGCGTGGGTAGCTAAAGTTGCTCCTCCCCAGACCCTGACAATAAGACTTTGCTTCTCCAGATCTTTAAGGTCTCCGCGTAAAGTTATAGGGGAGATGCCTAACTCTTTTGCCAAGGTAGCAACATCCATAGTCCCTCGGCTTTCTAACAATTCTATGATTTTTCTTTTTCGATTTCTTCTGGTAATTGATTCCAAACTATTACCTCTTAATCTACATTCATTGCAATAAGTATAATGTATGATTATCAAATGTCAATCGAATTCCCATAATTTTTTCAAAAATCATTAAATAAATTCACACACATGCTCATTAAATATAAAGGCTGCAAGTATATTTTCTCGTTTCTGGATTTTAGTAGTACAACCTATAAGGTATACCCTTCACTAAAGCAAATCCAATACGACTCTAAAATACAACTGATGGAAAAATATCCCAAAAAAAGAAATACAGTAGCGAAGAGGATTACTTCTCTCAGCCAAGAGCCCTCGGGCAGTTGACAGAGAATGAGATAATGGAGTAGTATTTCAGAAATGTTAAAACTTAAAAGTCACAGAGGTGGACTAAATGCTGAGAGGTCTGCGTAAACACTTAGATGTAATCCTCATAATTGTAGTAGTAGCTTTTGCTGTAACTATTTACTATGGCTATGGTTCTTATCAGCGCTCAGGGGAAAGAAATGAAGCAGTAGCAGCCACGGTTAACGGTACAACTATCACTTTCTATGATCTAGATCAAGCTTTTCGTAATCTAATTTCCCAATATGACTCTAAAACTCTTAACCAAATGGACGAAAACTCTATGACTTTTTTACGCCGTTTAATATTGGAAAATTTGATTAATAATGAACTTCTCTATCAAGAGGCCAAATCAAGAAGAATTAAAGTTTCTTCTTCGGAAATAGAAGAACAAATTGAAGCTATTAGGTCTCAATTCTCCTCTGAAGAAGATTTCCGAAGGTATTTAGAATACCAAGGGCTTAATCTGGCTACCTTACGAGAAGCCATAAAAAGAGAGTTGATGATTCAAAAACTAGAAGATAATGTGGCAGGTGAAATTACTATACCAGAAGAAGATATAAAAAAATACTATGAAGAAAATAAATCTCTCTTCATTACCCCCCCTCAGTATCACCTGCGGCAGATGACCTTTTCTTCTCAAGAAGAAGCTGAAACAGTATTAAAACGCCTGTACTTAGGTGAAGATTTTACCCAGTTAGCTAAAGATAATTCTAAAGATGCTTATGCTTCTAAAGGAGGAGACTTAGGATGGGTAAGCGAAAGTAATCTGCCCTCAGAAGTAAAAGAAGCTCTCTCTTCTTTAAAAGATAAACCTTTAGCTATTACCCCAGTAATTAAAATAGGAGAAAACTACTATATTTATCAAATAGTAGAGTTTAAGCCTCAAGAAGAGAAAAAATATGAAGAAGTAAAAGAAGATATAGAAAAATCTTTAAAGGAAGAGCAAAAAAGAGTTAAAATCGAACATTTAGTAGCTGAATTGCGAGAGAAAAGTAAAATTAGTATAGCTGAATCATTGCAGATAGCCGAAGCTAGCCCTTCTCCAGAACCCGGAGCTACCCCTTCGGGCTCTCCAATAGCAACTGGCGAAGAAAAGAAAGAAGAAACTTCTACTCCGTGAATTCCAAAAAGCATTAGAAAATAACTATGTTGCGTAGATGGCACTTAGTTTTCTTGGTTATAGGGTTATTGCTTTTGCCCTTATTTCTTTCTTCTTGCTCCCGGTCAATTAAAGGCAATTTATTAGGTGTTGACCTAAGCGAGCTCAAAAAAAGCGACTTATCTCCTTTCTTAGAGATAATGGAAGAGAGGTGGATGGAATCCCCTCTTACCCTCAAAGTAAATGATATAACCATTTCCCTTAATAAAAAGGATTTAGAAATTTCCTGGAATAAAGAGGGAATGAAAAGATTTATTCTTAGAGGCAAGGGAGAAACAGTTTCCATCTTATTTTCCTGGAACGAAGAAAAGGTTAAGAGCATCTTGAATGACTTAACCCAAAAAGCTTACTCCCCTCCTCAAGATTCCCGCTTAGAAGGAAAAAGAGTAATTCCTTCTCGGGAAGGGAAAAAACTCAATGAGGAAGAAGCACTCACAGAGTTCCGAGAAGCTATATCCCAGGGAAAGGAAGAAATAACTCTTACTACTTTCGAGATTATAAAGCCGGAGATTGATACCTCCTTTATTCTCGAAAAATTAGGAGTTTCACATCTATTATCCCGTTATCAAACTTCTCTCGAGGGTAAAGATGAACCTACAGTTTATAACATTCGAAAAGCTGCTAATTCTATCAATGGTTATATCTTAGATAAAGGAGAAATTTTCTCTTTCAATAATTTAGTGGGGAGAGCAGAAAAAGAGGACGGTTATCTCGAAACTCACGTAATGGTTAATGGAAAGCTATCCCCTGGCTACGGAGGAGGAGTATGCCAAGTATCTTCTACTCTGTATAACGCTTTATTAAATACTGAAGCTCAAATCTTAGAGCGTCATCCCCATTCCGGATATTCAGAAGCTACTTCTTATGTTCCTCCAGGGAGAGATGCAGCAGTAAGCTATGGGAGTAAAGATCTGCGATTTTCTTTTCCCACCCAGAAAATAGTCATTTTTGCCTATATTCAAGAAAAAAATTTAATATGCGAGATATGGGGAGAAAAAGAAAATTCTTTACCCAAAACCTGGGAAACTCGAGTTGTTTCTTTAGAAAAAAGCGGGGAGGAAGAAGGACTCTTAACCGTAGAAACTATAGTGAGGAACGGAGAAAAAATCGAATATCGCTACCAAGATACTTATCTAATACCCTGGGAGCTGGGACAAAAAATCAAAGAAGACCTTCAGAATCTTGGTAATAAATAACTTCTAACATAGCCAGAATATTTTCACAGGGTATATCTCGATTACCCTTTTTCTTAGCCAAGGTAATCATTTCTGCCATTCGGGGTTTAATGAACTTTCTCCAAAGAGGAGGCCCCATAATTAGGCCTCCCTGCCATCCTCAATCGTCACCAAAGTGCACTCCATCAAAACCCTTTGCAAATACCCTACCATCTCTTCCCTAGCAGGTATGGTAAAATCTAGGTATGGTAAAATCTATGTGATGAGGAACCTATCTATTTCCCTATATTCTATGGCTCTCCGTACTCTTTCTTTTTCCTCCGTTTTTCTACTTTTTCTTCATTTATCCCGAGATATTACCTCAATGTTTACCGTAGGTTTATTTTTATATACCTCTCCCAAATTTAGCTCTTGTTGCCAAACTTTATCTTTTACTTCTCCATCTACATAACTAAGTATCTCTCCGGGCATGTAGGCCTTGATAAAAAGAGTAATGGAATTCAAAAAAGGTTTTACGGCAGACGCTCCTCCCTGATTTAAGAGGTTATCTAACTCTTTCCCTTCTAAGCTGGCCTCCAAGACTACTAGGTCTCCATCTTTAGAAAGGTGGGCAGCACTACCTAAGAATCGTTGAGTAAATTCCTGAGCCTTTTCCTGGTCAGGGAAATTCCATTCCCAGGCTACTATATAGGGAGCGGTATCTTCTTTAGTCATTATTTTTACAAAGTTTCTTTCTTCTTCGGGTAGCTTTTTGTATTCATCTACCGCTACTTTTTTCAACTGGCTCAAAACTGTAGCATCATTCACTATCACTGAAATACGAGCGCTAGGAATGGTGGCATCGCCAGCCACTTTAACTGCTAATTCCACTTGAGCACAACCAGAAAGGAGCAAAAGAGATAAAGTTATCAACAAAATCATCCACCACTTTTTGGCCATGATTTAGCCTCCTTTTCATTTTTCACTATATAAAAGTGTATTTACTTCTTAAAATAGAGTTCCATTGTATAATTATATTAAACCTTAATCCCAAAAACCAAGCAAGGAGGTAGAAAATAATGGCTCAAGTAGAGCTTATAGCTCAAAGAGGAAAAATCGAAGCTCATATAGGAACAGAAACGGTTTTATTTAAAAGTAAAGGTGCAGAAAGCGAAGTAGGACACTGGCCGGTAGAATATCTTTTAGCCGCTTTAGGAAGCTGCTTTGCTGGAACAGTATTTGCTTATGCCCAAACTAAAAATTTTCCTCTGGAAAAAATAGTCTCTCGGATTAGTGGAGAATTAGGTTCTTCTCCTTCTCGAGTGCAAAAAATAGAAATGGAAGTAGAGTTAATCGGTAATCTAACTTATGAAGAAAAAGAAAGAATCCTAAAAGCAGGGGAAAAAGGCTGCACAGTGATGAATACTTTGCGGGGAGGCGTAGAAGAAATAGTAACTAAGTTATCCTACTAACCTCCCTGTAAAATTAAAGTGTCCCGTGGAACCTATTGAATTACTAAAACTTAAAAGGTAAATTGCGTCGAAAGCTAAAAAATGGGAGATCACTATGCAGCAAGGGATACTTCTCCTCCTATGTTTGAGAAATCCCTTCTTCCCGATAGTTTTGGTCTTCAGTCTTTTAGGTTTTTTGTGTTTCTGGAAGTTATAGAAGGTATTTTTTCTGTAATCTGGATTCCTCGCAGAAACATTCAGGAAAGACGGATGAGAAAGGGGTTTATAAGGGGGCTTCGCCCCACTGAGGAAGGCTCTTTCTTCCTCAGTGGTCTTTGTTTTTTTAAGTTTTTGTCTTTCTCCTTCGTCTTTCGGGGGTTGATAAGGGGGCTTCGCCCCACTGAGGAAGGTGCTTTTTCTTCCTCAGTTAGTTGTTGTTCTTTTCTTTGTTGTTTTGCTTTTTGGGGGTTATAAGGGGGGCTTCGCCCCCCTTATTGCCTGTTATGATATACGGCAATAGCTGGGTGGACGAGTGTCAGTTAATTTCTCATGAGCTAAGTTTAATTTATAAATAATGGGTATTTTATAGGGACAACGAGGCTCGCACTCTCCACATTGGTTACATGCTGAAGCCTGGGGATTTAATTTCTGATAAGCCTTTTGAGCGTAATCCTGATTTCCCAGCCAGAAGCGGAGGCGGTCTCGCAGAGCATATTGAGCAGGGTCGCGAATTACGCCATCTTGCATCTGCCGGTCATATTGTCCTTCCAGAAGAAAAATTCCGGGAATATCGATACCTAAGGGACAGGGTAGACATTTGTCACACTGCCGACAAACATAGTTACCTAATTCCGGAGCTTCCTCTCGAATTTTTTCCATTTCTTCCGGGGTAAAAGGAACAAAATTCTCCACCATTTCTATATCTCTTTTTAGATACTCCTCCGTGTTAGCTCCCATAACTAAACTATCTACTCCGAGACTCAAGGTATATCGTATAGCCTGCCGCTCATTCTGCCATAAGAAACCATCAGCCAGAGCTTTCATAGCTAGAACCCCCATCCCCTTTTCTCGAGCCCGAGGTAAAACTTCTTTCTCCCAGCCAGGAAAATTGAGCCGGTCAAAATAATTCAAGGGAATCATTAAAAGGTCAAAGGGATAAAGAGAAAGAGCATTGAGTGCTACTTCAGGGGTAACATGATTGGAAAAGGCTACAAAACGGATTTTCCCTTCCTTTTTAGCTTTTTCTACTCCCTCTAAAGCTCCTTGAGGAGAGGCTATTTCATCCAGTTCTTCAAACCGGTTTAAACCATGAACAAAAAATATATCTACCTCACTGGTGTTGAGTCTCCTCAGGCTTCCCTCTAAAGCTTTGGTTATGCCCTCTTTGCTCCTTTGCGTGGATTTAGTAGCCAGGATAAAATCTTTCCTCCGAACTTGAGCTACTTTACCTATTTTTTCTTCTGAATTGCCAAATCCGTAACTCTCCGCGGTTTCTAAGTAATTTCCCCCTTGGTCTAAATATAAATTGACAATCCGCAGCGCTTCCTTCTCTGGTAGCTCCACTAAATGAAAACCACCTAATCCCAAAAGAGAAATAGAAAGACCCGTGTTTCCCAGTTTTTTTCTTTCCATATTCTTCACCCCCTCAAATTATCTCACAAAAGTGAAAATTCGCTACTTCTTTAAGATAAAATTTCCTTGAGACGCTGAGCGTTTTTTACGGCAAAGCCCTCATAATCATTATCGAAGTAACAATAAACATCTCGCTCCCCGAGCCAGAAACGAATTTTAGCTCCCCACTCTTTCAGCTCTTCTTCACTGTAAAAATCGGTGTACAGACTACCGTGCCCATGGAGCCGAAGATAAATAAAAGAAGAAGTTACAACTTCCTGATAAGGAAAAGAAGGAGTATCAGAAAAACAGAGACAGATATCTTTTTCCTTAAGAATTTCATACACTTCTTCAGCGAAAAAACTCTCATTGCGAAACTCAAAAACATAGCGAAAATCGGAAGAGAGAAGTTCCACAAAGGAGGAAAAAACTTCTCTGTTAAACTTAAGCTGAGGGGGAAACTGAAAAATAAGAGGGCCTAATTTATCTCCTAACTCTCTTGCTACCTCATAAAATCTATTTAGGGGTTCTTCTACTTCTTTCATTTTCTTTATATGGGTGATGTAGCGACTGGCTTTCACAGAAAAAATAAATCCTGAAGGGGTAGACTCTTTCCATTTAGAAAAAGTAGTAGCACGAGGAAGGTGATAAAAAGAGGAATTAATCTCTACCGTATCAAAAAACTGGGAATAGTAGAGAAGCCACTTCTTTTGCGGTAAACAAGGAGGATAAAATACTCCCTCCCAATGAGGGTAAGACCAACCGGAAGTCCCTATCCGGGGCTCTCTCACCAGTATTTTCCTCCTTCTTCTGGATTCACACCCCCTCTGAGGAAAAGAGGAGCTAAATGGTTAACCGGACCAAATCCTTTACCTAGGTCTAAGGAGTGAGCGATTACCTCGCTCATATACTCTCGAGCTACTTTTACTGCTTCAGTAATCGGATATCCTAAAGCCAAAAGAGCGCATATAGCTGCTGAATAAGTGCAGCCTGTCCCATGAGTGTTTTTGGTAGCAACGCGGGGAGCAGGAAAGAGCGTGAATTTTTCCCCATCAAAAAGGATATCCACTATCTCCTCTCCCGGGAGGTGTCCTCCTTTTAGGAGAACATAGCGAGGCCCCCATTTCTTGAGCGAGACACAGGCTCTCTCCATATCGGAAACATTTTTTATCTCCTCCCCCACTAAAAAGGAAGCTTCGGGAAGATTGGGAGTAA
>ENA-UPSA01002606-UPSA01002606.1-bioreactor-metagenome-genome-assembly--contig:-NODE-2606-length-11565-cov-6.823023_pt1 | contig 11565 bp, 13 predicted proteins | sample MGYA00238183_ERZ773288 | MGnify/ENA primary metagenome ERZ773288 (study PRJEB29028, sample SAMN07631243) | bioreactor metagenome | isolation source: Switchgrass digestor | place: USA: Dartmouth... | reverse complement strand
ATAAAATTGAAGTCATAACAAAATTATTTTCTTCAGAAATACCTCCGGTAACAGGTGGAAATCCGCTATGTAAAAAACAGGACCGATATATGGAGTGTGAACCGTACTCTATCCTTAAACCATCCACCAACCTGTCTAACTTTCGTTTCTTTTCCGAATAATTCTCAAACAAAGAAAGCTGAACAAAGTCATTGCTGCACAAATCAGAAACACGTATACCCAAGGCCCTTATAGGCTCTCCCTGCCAGGCTTCATCAAAAAGCCTGCACGCCGATTTATAAATCTTCATCGTTTCATCCGTCGGCACATAAAGCTTTTTTTGATGTGAGTAACCTGACAGTTCATTTGTGCGTATCCATATTGAAACCACAGAACAACAGTATTTTACGCTTCTTAGCCTCATAGCCACCATCTCAGTAAGTGACAGAAGTACTTTATACGCATCTTTTTTCTCAGTTATGTCAAATTTGATTGTAGTACTGTTTCCTATGCCCTTTATATACGGAATGCTGCCTTCCGGCTTAACAGGTGACTCCTCAATACCGTTGGAAAAGTTCCAAAGCATTGTACCCCATGCCGGTTTTAGCTTATATTTGACAAATTCTATATCCATATTTGCCAAATCGCCTATAGTCGTTATACCCATACTTATCAGTTTCTTTTCTGTAGCCCGTCCGACCATATATAAATCCCGTATGGGCAAAGGCCACATTTTAGATTGTATCTCATTATGGTATATGGTGCTTACAGCATCAGGCTTCTTCAGTTCAGAAGCCATCTTTGCAAGAAGCTTGTTTCTGTCTGAAATCCCGATACTCACCGTAAATCCCAGTTCATTTTTTATACGGTCCTTTATTTTCGTAGCAACTTCAACAGGGTCATTTCCAAATAAGTGCAATGTATCCGTCATATCCAAAAATGATTCATCAATAGAAAAAATCTGCACCTTATCTGTATATTCCCTAAGTATTTCGTTCATCGCTCTTGAACATCTTTCATAGCAATAATAATCAGGAGGTACAACTACCAGACCGGGACATTTTTGCTTTGCCTGTATTATCGGTTCTCCTGTTTTGATGCCGTATTCTTTGGAAGGTATGCTTTTTGCCAACACAATACCATGCCTTGTTGCCTGGTTTCCTCCCACAACACTCGGAATCTCCCTAAAATCAACGGATGCCCCGTGCTGAAGAGCATGAACAGCGGACCAGCTCAGGAAAGCAGAGTTAACATCTACATGAAATATTACCCTGTCTTTCATTTATTTCACCTCAGAACCATTATAATACCGAACATATGTTCTTGTAAATATCTTTTTTAATATATGCGGGAATTGATTAATTGATACCTGAAAGAATTTGTTTATAGAAATATTTTGATTGAAGTTTATATAATTTTGAGCATAACACATATACTTTACGATTTTTAAATGCGGAGGAATCTTATGAAAAAGCCATTCAATATGGTATTACCAAGTCAGTAATCGGCTCTCCTACATATTTTGCCGACAGAAATAAATTCAGCAGTTGGGCTTTTGAAAGTATAAATTTCGTCTCAGCAATAATCGATCCAACTATAAGCAGCTATGTTATGAGCGGCGTTAGAAATAACATATTTAACTCTAAAGGCAATATCACAGTAGAACAGGCTCTTGCCGCAGCAAAAAGACTTATATCATATTCAGAGCACAAGCATGATACACTTCAGAATTATATTAACAGCAATTACTAATTAATTGCTGCGCTTAACAAATATAAACTTTTTAAAAGCGTCAATTATGAAGATTGACGCTTCCTTTGTCTCTATACGTTATGCAAAAATATTTTACTTTTAATATTTGAATCTATAAAATCATGCATCTTAATTGTTATTTAACATACAATGTCTTGTGCTTTTTTGTGCATCCAATATAAAAGGTTTTAAATATAACGATAGGTTAAAATATTATTTGCGTTTAAAAAGCCTGAAAATATCGAATATACTGAAAGTGGTTCTATTATAAACTCTGTTATAGGCTGCTTTCTTTGGGTTTGTAAGCCATCCCCAGCCTCTCGGAGCTTTCATTCCTAAGTTGTGACGTACATATCTTTTTACGCTCGTTCTGGCTGCAATACTTTTTTTAAGGCTTGGTTTTCTCATCCCGAATTTCATTATCATCATTCTCCTTTAATTATCAATGATAATACATTTCCGGTTATAAGGATATTACATTAAAAAATTAAAGATTTCCTTCTTCCTTTAATTTATTTACAAATTCAATATCAGCAGGCATAAACTTATATTTGTCCAATTCACCTACAGTAACCCATTCCGCAGCATTATGAACGTTTAGCTTTAGTTTTCCCCCTATAATCTCTGCATTATATACGGTAAAATGGATTTTGTTGCCTTGAAAATGATATATGCTCTTTGCAAAAACCCCAAGAATTTTAATATTCAGCTCCAGTTCTTCATAAATTTCTCTCATTATACATTCTTCCAACGTCTCGCCTTTTTCCCTCTTTCCGCCCGGAAATTCCCATAACAAGGCACATTCATCATCAGCAGCACGCTGGCATATGAGAATTTTATCTTTATCACGGATTATTGCTGCCGTAACTTCATTCATATCAGTACACCTTCTAATGTTGTTTATTTAATCTCTTATATTTTTAAATAATCGCAATGAAGCTTCCATTTCCATAAGAATAAGAAGGACAATTTTTCGTCATTGTAGTTACAAAATATCTGTCCAGCTCTTAATATAATCTCTAATTTCAATATTTTTATAAGCTTTTTTATTTTCAATTCCGTATAATGCGCTATTATTTTTAAATACTTAAATTCTCTAAATACAAATTATATTGACATAACTATTGTATAACCTTTTTCAAATATTTTCTGAAATCTTTAAGCATACTTAAAATATTATAAACACCTATATGTATTTCAATATCCTACTTTTTTACATATATCCATTTGGTGTCTTTATATTTAATTTGGTCATCAGATTTTAAGTTTATATCCAGGCCCATGTTGCGGCTGATACGTCTTACAATGCCCCAAAGGCCTCTGGGATGGCCAGGAAAATTACTCATATATTCAATAAATGGTGGTTGTATTGCTTTTATAGCTATATCATCCAGCTTTCTGTTATCAACGCCATAATACAAACTGGTAGGATACATAGTTTCTATATTAAAGGACTTGAATGTTATAGGAAACTTAGACTCTTTGCTAATAGTATTATAAATTGATACATCATAAATAAAATCGTCAATCTGTATCCATGCATGGTCAAAACAAACCGGTTTATTATTGATTATTGCTCCTACCTCTCCCATACACAACTCACAGTCTATTCCCTGCTCTTTCAACATAACATGCAAAACCGCACTTACAGCATGACCGGCTTCACACCAGTCATATTCTACTACATAATTTAAAACGCTAAATATGGTAGATATAATTGTTTCAGATCTATCATCACCAGCCAGGATATTCTCTGCATTTCTTACCCATTGTGAAAACATTATATGCCTCCTGTATATTTTTATATCATTTCTTAATCTCGCATATACTAATCAACATTATACACTAAATCGGATGATTATCTTACAAAAGATCATTTTATTTCTTTTTATTATCATTCTTCAATTGTGATTTTTATTGGAGAACATTTACCACCGTTACCCGTACTTTCAGATACACTACAAGCAGCAATACCAAGTAGAACATCCATTTCTGCTCTTAAAACTACCTTATCTCCAAGCTTTGAAACAGGCTCCTCAACTGAATGCACTAGAACTTCCATAGTTTCATCATGCCTGCCTGATTTAATCATAGAAGATATTTTAAAAATAAACTGTTACTATATAAGACTGATTATGTATTATTTATATAGAAACTTCCATACGTTTCAACTATAATAAAGATAATTCACAGAAATATTTCATATTTGCATAATGTGTTTAAATTATTTTGAAGAGAAAATCTCTATGAAAAAATGTTTGCAGTTTTTCTTGATAGCGCTTTACCCTTATCTAATCATATTTGCTATTGATATGTTTGTTTAAAGGCTATTTTATGGATACCATTTTTCACAACAATGTCTATTCACTCTTATTAACATTAATTATACTATACATTCCCGCATTAATTTGCGCGGTGACTGCATTTATTTCAAGCTTTATCAAGAAAGAAAAACCTCTGGACATGCTTCGTATAAACATGTTGATAAAATTGATACATATATCTGCATATTTGTTTATATTCTTCGTTGGCTTAGCTTGCATAATAACAATTTTTACAATTGGAATAACTATTATTTTAATTATATTTGACATAATGACTATTGCTTTAAGCGGATTAATAGGACTTGGAGGTATAATAAGGAGCTTCAGAGAGAGTGAAATTTCAATAGAAACAGCTGTTTTCCACGGTATTCTGCAATTTATATTTTGTGCAGATATTATCAGTTCTATTGTTATATATAGAAAAGTTAAAAGAGTCAAGTATGATTATAATCATGATCTGCAGTTAAGCTAATTCGAAATTGGCATAGTTTTAGATTACGCCCATGCCGGAAATATGAGTTACATTCTTTTGAATATCTTTCCATATAAAACTCTCACATTTAATTGATATTTTCATATTATGAATTATAGCAATATATCAGGCAGGAGGTTTCACATGGAAGAGGATAGAGGATTCTTTTTCGGTTTTGGTGCTCAGTGGATATGGATAATTATAATTATACTCATCATATGCTGTCTCTGCGGCGGCTTTGGCGGATTCGGCTGTAAAGAATATCAATCATAATAATTCGTTCACCTTCAGTTGTACCTTGATAACGCAATGTTTATCAAGGTATTTTTGTTTTTGTTTAGAAAAGCAGATAAAATTCAATTACAAACAGTAAAAATCAACCCGAGGCTGGTAATTAATGAGGTTGATAATTAATACTGATCTTTTACTAAACTAATAGATTACTTTTTTATAAACTCCCACCCCTTAAGGTTGCTCCATACTGTTCCTGCCGTCACTTTTGCAGGATTTTTAGTATCATATTTTGAATAATATAATTTGTTCTCAAAAATATTGAGGTCCCTTACAAATGTTTACAATTCATTTTTAAAATTATCAACCATTTCAGCATCTTTAATCCAGACTCTGAATTTATATACAGGATCTACATCACCCCAAAATACCGTAAAAATGGCCTCAACCTTTCCAAGATAATATTCTTTTTTAGGTTTGGATTTCGTAAAACCATGCTGAAAAGTCCGGTAAACAGAATCAATATTATCAAACTTAAAGTATCTGCCGTATTTCTTTTTAATTGGCAGCATAGATACATATGAGGTTCCTACTAATACATCGGTTTTAAACACAAATGTTGAGAATAACTCTATGGAATATGGCTTAAAAGTGGACTCTCACCTGACATCGGCATAGTTTTCTATACCTTGCTCCTTAATATTCAAATATGAGATTTCAATAACTATTAACTCCTCAATATCAATTATTTGCCCCGGTATTAGCTCGATATTTTTCTTATCGGGATAACTGATAATAGAAATATTTATAAGTTCTTCATTCCCATGATCTCCGCCGGAAAAAAAGCTTTGACTTGCCTCTCCCCGAAACTCTTAGAGCATACTCCCAGTCAGTACCTGAACCGGCCATTGTTATACCGTTTTCAACAGGTATTAAGATTCTATTGTTTACCTTTTGGCCCTTGAACCAACCCCATATATTCCATGTTCCCCAGTTCTTTTTATTGAATCTTGTTATCAAGCAGTAATTATTATCAATATCAGAGTATAATTCTGTTTCATTTCCACTTTTTATATATAATTTAAATTCTTTTAGGTCTGCATTGGCATTTTGCTGTTGGATTGTGGCAAAAAAAGCACTGACTATCACTAGTAATAAAAAACTTTCAATGCGAAAGTAAAATATTTAAATAGTTTTTTTCTCACAAAATTCATCTACCTTGTTTATAACAATATTCTTTTAATTCAGTAATTTTTCACCAATACTAATATTGCTTATTTTTACACAAAAATCAAGTGGTAAAAGCAGATGAATACGGTTAATTTACTCAGATTTAATTAACATTTAGATTATGATATATATTAGATACCTTTTCAAAGAAGTGAAAAACACCTGCATATTTGCAGGTGTTTTTTACAATATTACAACAAATATCTATTCAATCACCCTCAACTGCTTTTCCGCTTTCCAGTAGCCTCTTTATACGTTCCTGAAGTTCTTTCATATACTCTTCTTCATCTTCTTCGTCAGGGTCTATATATTCGAATTCAGCATCCGGAGTTAATAGAATATCTCTGCTATTGCTGGATTGTCCTGTTTGTATAAAATATTCCGTCACCAGATTAGAAGCTTCAGCTGAGAATTGCATTCCTTCAAGCCAATCTAAATATACCTGACCGAAAGTACTTTTAAACCAGTTACTGCTAAATACTTCGCCAGATGAAGTACCTAACAGACTCCTAAGCTTTGATGAATCTGAAAAGAAGCTATAGAGTTCTTTCCTTGTACTTTTATAATAAACACCGTTATATTGCCAGGTTATAACTTCATTAAGATTAATATTTCTTAAATCCTCCACAGTTGTCATGAATGAGTTGGAATCTCCCTGGAAATAAATCTGGAACTTATCCTCACCCTCATATCCTTTGAGCATCATGTAATCTGCATATTTACCGCTGCCAGGCACAGCATAAAGCTGGCCATAAGTACTTACCGAATATGAATATATTTTTATCGTTTTGGTTTCACCTATCCATATAACCTGACATCCTACCGCTTCTGAAATAAATCTAAGCGGGACCATCGTTCTTCCGTTTATAATTTTTGGTGCCAAAGTTAGTTCTTTTTTCACTCCATTTACATAAGCTATCTTACTCCCTATCGTAAGCTTAATTTCATACTGTGCGTTGACTCCTGTTGCTGTTTTGGTTTTGTCATTCCACATTACGCTTAATCCAAGTCTTTCAAAAATATCTCTCATCGGAACCAGCGTTGTCCCGTTTTCAATAACAGGATCAGCAGATAATTTCAAAAGCTGATCGTCCACATAAATTTTTATAGAATTACTTGCGAATATTTTTACAGATGGCAGCATCGTAAATATAAGAAGTATTATAAAAATCGTTTTCAATTTTTTCGACATAGTTACTCACCACTTCTATCAGTTTTTTATATATTATACCAAATATCAACCAATTATTGCACATATTTTTAGTTTTATCAGAAGATTCTTTGAAAGAAATATTTCTGTACTTTTATTCTTTACTTTTGTTCTTTTTAAATGATTTAGCTCATTCCATATAAGGTACCTTTTTAAGGATAAGAATAAGCTAACTCAACTGTAAGTTTAATTTAACTTAAATTACTACATTTCAATCTGATTGCAATACTTCCATTTAACTTATATACAGATTAATCCGATAGTTGAGAACTGTCCCAAAGATAAAATGAATAAACCAAACTTGCAAGTTTTATTGAAATTAAAATTACATATTTCAAACTACCTGCAATAAACTATTAAACTCTCTTTTACTTACATTCCGATTAATATAACAGTTAGAATATAAATTTAATAATTGTTTCATTGAATTAAAATTATACAGACAAAAAGGTAGTATAAAATGTATACTTTTAATTCTAAGGAAAGCTTGCCTAATTCATAACCAATGAGGTTATCAAAACCAGAGATGCATCCGAAATCTTCGGCTGCTCTCGGTAAACATTGACGATTTAGTAGTCAAGCGTGGTAAATTAAACAAATCAAAACTCTCTAACAAGTCAGGTTATTTTTCAAATCATATGTATTGGCAAGAAAAGAGAAGAATCCTTAAAAGAACTCTTCTCTCATTTTTTGTAAATATGTAATAACAATCAATCATTTTATTTAAATATGAAAATCACACTTATTGTAATCAACAACAAAATCAATATAACTGATATTAAACATCCTTGCCTCGTGTAATATCTCCCACTCCGGCTTCTTCCTCTGTAATATCCGCCTCTCTTATTTTTATATTTATGATAGCGCATATTCTGTCATCACCTTTCTTTTATAAATATAAAGGTGAATTTTCTATAATTTATTTAGACTTATTTATGTTTTATAGATATTTTTAAACTTTATACTTTATTGAAAATAACTTATACTGCTTCTAATATTTCGTACATTTCAAAGGCAGAAATATTCAATCTCAGCTGCAAATATTAATTAAGATTATAATATTCCAGTCTCCATCCTTGTCATGGATAATATTAAAAACCCTGAAACTGATTGTTTTAATACTTTTTAGGGCTTATTTTTCTTAGTCCAATAGGTCCCAAAAGCAAAACCCTCAAATGAAGATTTTGCTTTACTTTATTCTTCTATTTTATTAAATATCTCAATTGCCTTTGAATTATTAGTATCAAGGACGAACCTTCCTTTAACAGGCATATCTTTTATTAAATCATACTTTTCTTTCTGTTCCTGATAATCTTCCTCACTTTTAAATTCATAAATTTTAACCACGCTGCCTTCAATTTCAAACATAACTCCATCTGAAGCACCAACCATTTGATACAAAGGTTTATCTTTTAGTTCTACTGTTATGCCATTATCTCTGAAAGTATTTAAAACATCATCCATTGTCATACTGCTGCTTCTTTCTTTTGTCTTATTACTTTCTTTTCTCATGCTGCTTTCATTTGTTATACTGTTATCTTCTATCTTACTACTTTCTTTTGAGGCACAAGCAGACAGTGAAGTTGTTATAATTATTAGAATAATAAATAATGTCAATCTCTTCATCTGAGTTTCCTCCCTTTTACAAATATTTTTATATAGAATTACACCATGGGGACAGTCCCTGGGGTGTAATTTCTTTGTGAAACTTCTCTGACAAATGTAATAGCTTTTGAAGCATATTCATTATTAATACTATTTAGATAAACCCACAACTTTAAATTTTTCAATTCTTCTATATGATTATAAATTGTTATCTTCTGTCCCTTCCTAGATTCATTTTGAATTCAATTCCTCTTCAATAGCTATACTATCAACCACATCAGGTTTTACATACCCGTATAACCCCTTAATTTTTTCAAGCAATGCTTCTAAATCTTCAATTGCAATAAACTTACAATACTCATTTAATCCTATCTTTTTAAATGTAGGCCGACGTAATTCTTTCATAACCTTATCTTGTCGCTCACGCGGTGCAACAATAAAAAGCTTTATTTTTAATGCAGGAACAAGTGCTATTAAATCAGACATCCGTAGCAATCCTGAATAAATAGACGTTGTTGTTTCTACTTCAAAAGCACAAATAGGAGAGTTTTGCTGTATCCATATTGTATCAATGAATGATATCTTTTCCGTTGCTTCTTTATTCAGACCAAAGTTTGGTAAGCTGTCAATACAGCTATCTCCAAGTACTTTACCCTTATATTTACGATTTCTATCATTTGAAGCAACCCACACAGAACAGCCAGAGATTTTTCCCGCATTAATTAACAAATACTGCGCTTTTGTATGGTTGGATTCTTCTTCATTAGTTGTTGTAACAGCACTGCCGTTATCAGCAGTCTCAACATCTTCGCCATTTCCTTGAACGTCCAAGGAACTTTTACTGATCGCATTACTTTTCGGTTTTCGACCTCTTTTACCAGGTATTTTATTTTTCTGCTCTACAATAGCTATTTCTCTTTTTTGTTTAGCTTCTTTCAGTAATTCATCTAAATTCTCAATATAATTTAGCATTGCATTTGGCTGTCGTTTTACATTGTTGATAATTATATTTGCAGAGTTATCAGGAAGAGCCTGTTGGTTCAAAATTCCCCAACCATAATTAGTACCCCAAGCACTAATTAATGCATCCCGTACTTCTCCCAATATTGGTATTCTATTATCAGGTAGTAATACATTTAAAAACTTTAATGGCAATCTATATGGATATAATCCATTATCCCACACAGGTTTTTCATCTTTAAACGAATTGCCTGCAACTTCTGCGATTGCAGCGATATGTTTATCAACAATGAATAATAGTAAATCTCCAATTTTCCATTTCTTAAACCTATCTGTATTTGAGCCCCATAATTTATATTTAAAGCATGTTAAAAATTGATATTCATCTACTTTGGTTAAACGTAAAACTATAATACCCTCCAAAAATGGTTATTACCCTATCTTGTTCTTATAGTCATTAACAAAATTCTTGCCATTTAATGCTATATATTTTAATCACACTTCCAAATTATATCAAAATTCTTAGTTAATTTAAAGGAATACAAAAAATTTATAATAACAAACCACGGGAACAGTCCCTGTGCGAACTGATGACCCATCCTTACCATGAATGCTCTAAGTCATAAAAACCTGCGCACTGTGCTGCACATACCTGCATCACATTTTCGATGCGGCGTCAACCTATATGTCTCCGGTGCTCATTTACTTTAGGTAAACTCCGCTCCTCGACACTTGCTTTCCTTGCAGTGCTTGCTTTTTCTGCCTTATGCTCTGCCGCCAGAGCGCATCCACTGTCAGGATGAGGTTATTAAGTGCGGTATACGATTGAGGCATAAAATATAATAAGGACTTCCTCATTCATAGGAAGTCCTTTTTAATTTTTGGAGCCCTCAATCGGAATCGAACCGATGACCTCATCCTTACCATGGATAATGTCAAAAACCTTGAAACAGTATTAATATTAATGGTTTCAAGGTTTAATTTCTTTTTTAGTCCCAATAAGTCCCATTATAAAAATGTTATAAAAATAAGCCCTCTTAGAAGGGCTATTATTTATATTGTATTATTGTTAACGCTGATGCAATTTGATTAGCTGTTTGCAACGCTGTCCTATAAACAAAACTATCTCTTTTTGTTTTCCCGTTAAGAAAATTTAATTGTATAAATGGATTATCCAAATCATTGACTGTGATCCTTAAACCTAATGATTTACATTCGTTTTTCTTTTTACCTATAGTGCCTCCTATAATAGCTCCTGGTACTCCAAATAAAAATCCTCCGATAATAGCTTTACCTAATGAAGATGTTTTGCCAATATTTACTCCATCCTCAAATATTTCAACATCAAGTAAATCTTTAAAGTCATATATTTTGCTTTTAAAAAGAGTATTATTTACTGCCCATTTTTTGTTATTTTCATCAATTAGCAAAACACCATTACTATATGAATACTTCTTTGTTACTCTGAAGCCTTGATTTTCAACACTTTCCTCAAATCTTTTATTAGATCTAGACTGCATTACAACAGAAAGTATTCCACCTAAAACCCCCATCACAACAACAAAAATAAGAAGTCCTACAAGCAAATTCATGAGCTTACTCCCCCTATTTTGTCAAACATTACTTAATAGATTCATTTATTAAAGGTGGCAAATGTTTTGGCTTTCCCTGAACACTTACACCTATTTACTGTTTATCCACATTATACACAACCACATAGCAGTTATCAACATTGACCCTAGTCTAAAAAATAAAAAAGCCCCGGTTTCCCGGGGCAAGTGAGGTATGAATTATTGCTTTTG
>ENA-UPSA01002594-UPSA01002594.1-bioreactor-metagenome-genome-assembly--contig:-NODE-2594-length-11632-cov-23.292908_pt1 | contig 11632 bp, 9 predicted proteins | sample MGYA00238183_ERZ773288 | MGnify/ENA primary metagenome ERZ773288 (study PRJEB29028, sample SAMN07631243) | bioreactor metagenome | isolation source: Switchgrass digestor | place: USA: Dartmouth... | reverse complement strand
TTTCCCGTACGGATACGGAATTATAGAAAATGACAATATTTGGCCAATGCCTTCGCCGCGGAGTTTTTGATGCCCAAAAAGCTCCTGGCCCGCGAGGCGCACAGATACAGCCTAAGGGCCCTTGCCCGCCGCTATTTGGTCTCCATGCAGGCCATGGAGATAAGGCTCAAAGAGCTGGGGTTGGTGTGCAAAGATATGCGTGGGACGGTATAATTTAGTTAGATTAGCATTAAAGATATAGTTATAAAACCTTGTTACTGGATAACGATTTCTGATAAATTAATTACTAAAAGTTCCTGGTGCTTGTAGCGGCCTTGACCGCAAGTCTTTTTTTGAAACCGTTCATGAAAAACATCTGACTTTTGCCGGAAAAAGTCGATTGCTTAAGAATGCTCATGCAAAGACAAAGTCGTGTAATAATAAGTAGGAGGAAGCAATAATGAAATTGCGCGATGCTGTCATTCAGGTATTGCAGGAGGCGGGCGAACCGCTTCATATTACTGAAATAACACGACGCATTCTTTCTAAAAATCTATGGACTACAAGGGGGAAAACCCCGGACCGTACTGTAGGTGCTCGAATTTATATGGATATCAAAAACAAGGGGGAGCAATCCCCCTTTCTCTTAACGGCTCCGCAAACTTTTGGGCTGCGTACCTTCGAAAAACAACCAACCCCAGAAGAAGCTATTACAGCAGGGCAGCCTAATTCAAACAACCGCACAATAACGTATTCGTTTACCAATGCAGCCGAAAAAGTGCTGGAAGAGTTCGGTAAGGGGGAACCTATGCATTATCGCGACATAACTAAGAGGGCCCTTGAAATGGGGTTGTTAGCCACTGAAGGAAAAACTCCCGAAGCTACTATGTACGCACAGATTATTTCCGAGATAAAACGCTACAGGGCACGCGGAGAACAACCGCGTTTTGTCCAGCATGGTAAAGGATATATTAGCCTTTCACGATGGATAGAACATGGCCTGGTTTCCAAAATCGAACAACATAATAAAAAAGTGCGTCAGGAGTTACGCAATCGCCTGTTGAATATGGAATGGTATAAATTCGAGGAGTTAATTGGCAGGCTTTTGGCCGAAATTGGCTTTGAAGACATTGAAGTTACCAACTCCACCAGGGATGGGGGCATCGATGTGCGAGGCACCTTAGTAGTAGGAGATGTAATTCGTACTCGCATGGCCATTCAGGTTAAGAGATGGAAGCAAAATATCCAAGCACCGATAGTTCAGCAAGTAAGAGGAAGCCTCGGCGCCCATGAGCAAGGTTTAATAATTACCACCAGCGACTTTAGTACTGGCGCACGTAAAGAAGCTGCCCGTCCGGATGCCACGCCAGTAGCATTAATGAGCGGTGAACAACTAGTTCTCCTGATGGTTGAGTATGGAATTGGAGTTACTCGCGTTTCCCATGATTTGATTGAATTATGCGAGGAGGAGTCTCTTTCAAATAATTCAGTAACGTAGGACCTTATTTCCTTTTATCTTTAAAAGATATAGAACCAGCCAGAGCGGAAGAGGTTGGTTTTATCGTATAGATGAAATCCTTAAATCGCAAGTGCAGGAGGTAGATGCTTCATGAGGCGTTTTTACAGGCTAATGTCAGGAGGCATCTGCCACCTGCTGCTTTTGGTGGCGGTTCTTTCTGCATCAACGGCGTTTGGAGGCACGTCCGCAGTTTCGGAAATTCCGGAAAACGCAGAAAAGGTGCTGGTTTCCCGCGTAATATGGAACAATGATGGAGACCCTGCAGAATTGAGGTCGCCTGATGGTGAGTTGGTGACAAGTTGGCCATAAAATTTCGGTTACCTCGGAACCTTCAAAAAACGCTATCTCTTCAGATTTATAATATTTACCTTAAACCTGGAAACTTAAAAATATGCAATGCAAAAGCGGCCAAGGGATTATGCCATATTTCCCGGGGCCGCTTTTGGAATTCAGCTTTGATCTTGCGTACCCAAAAACCGGCGAGGGTTGCATTTAAGACAGATACGTATTTAGCATAACCTTAAACATTTTCCCATGGTTAGGATACCTGAGATGTAAAAGCTCGTGGATGATGACGTGGTCTCTAAATTCCTTTGGTTCGTTTAAAAGCAATTCGTTAAGTGTTAACCTGCCTTTTGTTGAGCAGCTGCCCCACTTCCTTGTCATGCGTCGGATTTGGATTTCTTTGAATTGCACGCCTATTTCATTAGCCCATTTGATTACTTCTTGTCTGAGTTCATCTCGTGAAATCATTTATATCCGACCACCTTTAATTAATTTCACCGCCTAAGCGTAGCGCGCAAATTCATATTATACTAATTTCACTTTTTCCCTGAGGTACCATAGATTTTCTTCATTTTTATCGATACACTTCCATTTATTTAATTCGTCTAGCAATCTTATCAGCTCTGTTTGATCCATTTTATACCAACGTCTACGGTTCTTAGGATCTAACGATTCAATTTTATCATTTATTAATTTTAGAATTTCTTCCTCACTGACTGGCTTCTCGGCAGCATAAATAGCCCATACGACTATAGCATGCCTCTCAGTAAGATGTATGACAAGTAATGGATAAATTTTATTTACAATAACAATTGCCGCAAGGATGGCTAACCAAGGAATTCGGGGAATCCCTACACAAGTCAATATAACTTCACTTGTACTCTCGAAAAGTTTTTTCCAGTCCAAAGTAATATTGCTAGGTTTAATGCTTTTTCCAGCTGTCATATCGCTTTCCACTATCATTAACTCCTTCATCTTAACTTGGCCATTATGCCTTGGATAACTTGCTCGAGATTGAATAAGATGGCTAATTGATCTTGACAGAACATTCTCTAAAGGCGTAATGGTACTTGAATTCAAAAACTCATTCACTATTTTCGTCGCAATTGCCTCATTATCGTCAATATCATAACCCTGGAGCACATCTTTAACTGCGCTAACCAACTCCTCAACTTTTACCTCTTCATTTTCTTTGTCTTTTTCTACTGCATGCATTTCTTTAAGGGAACTTATGATTTTTTCAACAATATCTCTAGCTTTTATAGGGTCTACGCAACCCCCCTCTCTCATTTCTCCAAATATAACTGCATATAACCTTTTTCTGACTTCTCTTTCGTGTTCTGTGCTAGTATGAATATGAGGCCACTTTTCCAGCACTTTATTAACCTCATTAGCCATCTCTTGCGCTTTTTCAAAGCCCTCATTTTTCAATATCCAATATACAACAAAGGCTTTCATAGGCATGTTTTTTTCGCTTTCTTCTCTTTTAGCGTCGTTAATTTCCTTTATAAGTTCTTTTAGTTGCTCCAGCGCTTCTTGCGTAGTTTTCTGCCTTTGCCTATGAAGATTTGCTATACATTCAGCCTTTTCGCCAATAGAGATTAAATAGGGGGAAATGTACTTTTCTTTTTTGACCTTTTTTTGAATGCCTGCAAGTATATTGACCACTTTTTCAGCATCCGAAACGCTGCTTTCTTCTATCATTCTCAATGTGTTTTCGTTGATTTCATAAACATCTAAAGCGGGTAATATTTCGCTGCTTTTCGTATGCTTTTGTACCAATTCCGCTGTCTTCCTTGGAAGTTCTCTTCCCACAGACATGCTCGGATCATAGGCTCCTATAACTATCCTATACATATTTATTAAAAGCCCGTAATTTTCAATGTAGCGCCTTAAAAAAAGATCGGGAGACAATATATCATATATACTTGAAAGGTCCTTTATAAATTTATAATATTCCTGCCTTCTCTCGTTATCTCTAAAGTATTCGAGCACGCTTTCTACGGCTTTGTCTCTTGTTTTACCAGCAAATATATCCAAATATCTTTGCGCCTCTTCCATCTTTTTGGCGAATTCTTCTTTAAGAACTTCGATATCATGTATTACACCTTCTATGTCAGATGAATCGAAGGCAAGCGCTTTCTCTAAATTGTCAAAGATACCAACGAAGTCAAGGATAAAACCGGACCTCTTCTTTCTTCCCGTTTCATCCTCGTAGGGTCTATTTACCCTTGCTATTGCCTGCAGGAGCACGTGGTCTCTCATAGGCTTATCGAGATACATACAGTAGAGTATCGGAGCATCAAATCCTGTAAGGAGCTTTTCCGTTACTATTAAAATTTTTGGTAGTTTATCAGGTGCCTTGAAAGCTTTTCTTACTCTTTTTTCTTCGTCTTCTGATAAATGGTACTTAGCGATCTCCGGAGAATCGTCGTTACCTCGGCTATAAACAACCTCTGAGTATTCTTCTGGTAGGAATTGGTCTAATTTTTTCTTATAAATGGCACAGGCTTCCCTATCGACAGCAACAAGAAAAGCTTTGTATCCCATCGGCTCGATGTAGTTTATGTAATGTTCCGCCACATATTTGGCAACTTTTTCCATTCTATCTTCGCTTTTAAGCATATTCCTTAGATTAACTGCTTTGTCTAACACTTTATTTAATATTTCTATGTCACTTATTCCTTGAGCTTCTTTAAGGTCTAAAAACTCTTTTTCGAGCAGTTCCCTGTCTACTTTAAGCTCGTTTGGAGCCATGCTGTAATGCAACGGCACCGTTGTCCCATCCTCGATGGATTCCGCGATACTATACCTATCTAAATACCCTTTAGGAGGGTCGTCTTTCCCAAAGATCATGAATGTTCCGGTTCCGTATTGCGTCTTATCGATGGGCGTTCCGGTAAAGCCAATAATTGTAGCATTAGGAAGCGCCCCCATCATATAACTTCCAAGTTTACCCCCAATGGTTCTATGGGCTTCGTCGACAAAAATGAAGATATTTTTTCTCGTATTTATGCTTTCTGGGATATCGTCAAACTTATGAATCATAGAGATGATCAAGCCTCTTTTATCATCCTTTAATAACTTCTTTAAACTTCTTTTACTCCCTGCAATCTCTACACTCTCAATGCCCACAGCTCTTAAATTCCCAAAAAGTTGGCTTTCAAGTTCGTTTCTATCCACGATCATTATTACCGTAGGGTTATCAAATATTGGATTTTCGATGATCTTTTGCGCGGCCACTATCATCGTATAGGTTTTACCAGACCCTTGCGTGTGCCAGATTAGCCCTCGGTTTTTATCATCGGACATGGCCCTTGCGATGATTTTATCGACCGCTCTCATCTGATGAGGCCTTAGCACCACTTTCTTCAGCTCGTCGTCTTGGCGCGTAAAAAGGATGTAGTCAATAAGTACCTTCAATATCCTATTTTTATCAAAAAATGTCTTAACCAAGGTTTCAAAATTTCCAACTGCATCTTCTTTCCAGTTGAAGAGGAACCTTTCAGAGAAGCTCCAGGTGGCGCCATAATAATATTTAGCGATATGCGTTACCGCAAAAACTTGGAGCATAGTCATAAGCTCTGGACATTTCCAGTGATATCTTCTTACTTGATCCAGTGCTTCAGCTATACCTTCTACCCTATGGGCCGCCTTTGTCTCCATAAATATAATTGGGACCCCGTTTATGAGGAAAACAATATCCAAACGTATCCTATTATTCCCGTTTGTAAAGGAAAATTCGTCAGTGACCTGAAAAACATTTCTTTCTATGTTCTCCATGTCTATAAACTTTATATTTTTCTCCCGATTCTTGTCTGGAACGAATATGGTTTTAAGGCCTTTTAAGTATTCCCAGGCCGTAAAGTTGCCTTCTATGGTAGCGGGAATCCTGGTTATTTCTTTTAAAAGTTGTTCTACCAAAACAGTATCCATAAAGTCAGAATTAAGTTTTTGCATTTGTCTTATGAAGACATCCCGGAAGACAAATCCTGTTTCTCCGCGCTTGAGCCTGGATGCTTCATCTGGACTTACATATTCCCATCCTATCTCTTGAACATAATCTAAGACAGGGTCTTGGACAGCAGTTCGTTCTTGACCTAATGAGCTCATAGCTTCACCCCCAATAGATGTATAGCTATAATTCCTCGTCAATATCTATCTTCAAGTTATTCACCCTAATCTTTGCTGTCATAAGGTTATGGAGCATTGACCTAAAAAGATCTTCCAATGCCTGCTTCTTGCTCTCTTCTGCTTCGATTTTCTCATCTATGGCAGATAGGATAGAAGCGATCTTTTGTTGTTCGGAAAGAGGGGGGAGGGGGATTTTTTGCTCATTTTTGAATTGGGTCAATTGAAAATTATATTTACCGTCAGATGCCCTTCTTGCGTATTTTTCAAAATTAACATGAGAGCTATTTAATAAATAGTAGATAAACTTACTAATGGCTTTTCCCTGTTTTACCCTTCCGAGAAAAGTAAAGGATGCGTAAGTAAATGTATTTTCTGGTAATTCCCTAATTAACAAATTTCTTCCAACATGCCTAATGCTTCCGCTTGAGCCTACAAAAAGAATATCGCCTTCTTGAAGCAATTTTTCCTTTTTGACATTCTTATTTAAAAAATATGTATTCGCGAAATCAATAGATCCGTCTTCTTTTATATTAGGAATGCCGATTACTGGAATGCCTATACCTTCTTTATTTGCTTCTGCTTTTCGCCAAGATACGCCCCTTCTTAGGTCAATCACCTCCTTAATACCAATTACTTCCCATTCCTCGGGTACTATCCCAATCTCAGTCTCTTTCAAGGGTACATTTTCGGCATCAGTTACCGGAACGGGTCCATAGGTAAACAGATACTTCATCATCGATTTTTTTAGACCCTTCGCGGCGCTTATCACTGCTTCAGTCTTTTCTTTTGCTTCCTGAATGGAAGAAAGGACGGCGGCGATCTTTTGCTGCTCGGAAAGAGGGGGGAGGGGGATTAAAAGATTCTCAAGCACATGCCTGTATAGTCTTTTTCTTCCAGTTGATCCTTCCATTTTTCTAGCTAAACTTATTCTGATTGGGTGAAGTTTTATATAGTTATATAGATGTTGGGTGATTGCTTGTTTATCTTTGGGGTGTAGCGCCCATATTTCAGTTGTTGCATATCCAAAATCCATTGGTAAATTATCTAATATCGCTTGTTTCCCATTTTCAAAAGATGGTGTTATTTTGGCTATAATAATGTCATTCTTAAAAACAAAGGAACCACTCGAAATTTCAGAATACTTTCTTTGTTGCCACGATTTAATGGATTGACTTTCCTCTGAAATAGACTCCATCGGAATAAATGGGATTAAATCATCTTTGCTTACTTGTAAATTTCTCGGTTTCCTGCTAAATTCGAAAACATCCCCCACCCGCACAACCTCCCACTCTTTGGGCAAGGGTCCGAGCTCGGTCATTTTAAAACCCTCAGGCAATTCTACGTTTAACGTATTCATTACCATGACACTCCTAATTCATTAAGAACATTCTTTAACTTTGCATCTGCATTTTCTCTTTCCTCTTCTGCTTCCTTTAGCAGCACAACTGCGTCCTCCAGCGTAAGTGTATCATCCACTCCGTTTTGGGCAACATAACGGCTTGGGCTCAAGTTATAGTCGTTCTTTGCTGCCTCTTCATTTGTTATGATCCTGCTAATACCTTCCTCTTCTTTCCAGTTTAGGTAGATGTTGGATATCTTCTCTATGCTCTCGTCAGGCAAAAAGTTCTTTGGACTTCCTTTGCTGTAAAGCTTTGAGGCATTTATTAAGAGTATTTGTTTCTTTCTTTCTTCCAATTTTGCTTTGTTGATGACGATAATAATTCCCGGCGCTGTGGTATTGTAAAAATGATTTTCCGGAAGTAGAACAACAGCCTCCACTAGATCGTGCTCGACGAATGCCTTACGAATATCCCTCTCCCTGTTTTTGCCAGCGTTACCGCTACCTCTTGAAACTGCACCGGTGTCTATAACGACTGCCATCTTGCCATCTTCTTTTAAGGAAGCATACATGTGCTGGATCCAACCCCAATCTGCAGTGTTCGATGGAGGGTATCCGAATGTGAAACGATTATATGGGTCGTTTTCATAAGTATTTTGCGAAAATTTTTGATTCCACATCGGATTCGCCGCAATGCGATCAAATTTCTTTAATGATCCGTCATTGTTCAAAAAAGCCGGTCTTGCCATGGTGTCTCCTAAAGCAATCTCAGCCTCCATATCGTGGATGAAGACGTTCATCTTTGCCATTGCAAAAGTCGTGGCCAATAACTCTTGCCCATAAAACCTCAAAGGCTTCTTTGCAGGGTCGCCATCGTATTTCTCTTTAAAACGCAGATTAGTTTTAATCAATAAACCGCCGCTACCACAGCATGGATCGTAGATTTCTTGCCCAGGGAGAGGATCCAAGATGCGTGCTATTGTTATTGCAACCTCCATCGGCGTATAGAACTCGCCGGCACTTGAGCCGGAGCCTTCTGAGAATTTTCTGAGCAGATATTCGTATGCCCTTCCTAGAATATCTGGGTCCACGTCGTCAAGTCCAAGCCTGTATCTTCCAAGAACATCTATAAGATCTTTAAGCTTTTCATCGCTGATCATTCGCTGACCGACTACAGTGGCGTTAAAATCCACAATATCAATAACACCTTGAAGTTGAGGATTTTCTCTGGATATAGCTCGGACGCAGTCAGTGAGGTATTCTCCTAACCCTGTTGTCTGCTTTGCAATATTAGACCACTCGGCTATTTCAGGTAAATAGAACCTAACAAGTCCGTGATCATTTTTAACTAACTCTTTAACGATCTCTACGTCACCATATTCGGCGGCGAGTCCATTTATTTCGTCTTCGTAAACATCTGATAACCTTTTGATAAATATAAGAGGTAATATGTAGTCCTTATATTTGGGAGCATCAACTTCTCCTCTAATCCTACATGCAGCTTCCCATAGCCAGTTTTCAAGTGTTTTAATATCCAGCATTATAAACATACCTCCTCTAATGATTTATACTATAGCATCAATATTTCTAGCTTAGAATATATCCCTCAGTAATCAAATCGCAAAGTACTTTCTTGAAACAGCTCTTTGTAATCTTTAGCTCTCCATTGCAACTTAGGCGGACTATTCTAGGATATCCCGGAGTTTTCTCCATCATTGTAATTACGCTTGAGGAATTACCCTTGCTGCAAGTGCTATGTGGAATCGGACCTACTAAAACAACACGATACTTGGCGTTGTATTGAAGCTTTTGATATGGATAAGATTTCATATCCTCGTAGCTAAGGCAAAATTCAAAACGACCCTTATCAAGTCCACAAGCTCGACCGACACCAATCAGATGCTCCTTGCTCGCTTTAGACTCCCCCAAAACAACTATCATTCCGTTTGGATAGCTGATTGATTCCGTATAATCATACCGGAGGAGGTCGCCAAATCCAAGTTTCTTTAAATATTCATCCAATGTGTCCGTTCTATTGGCAATTAACAGATCCCGCCGCACTCTTTCTAAAACCTCATCCACGATTGGCTCTAGCTCCTCTATACCTAACGCCATTGGCTAACCTCCTCATTAAACTGGTTAATGAGCTCTCGAAGATCTGTCTTCGACTTATCAATCTTTCTGTTTAAGAGTTTAATTTCGTCTATTATAGCTGTGTAATGCTGTTCAAATTTTTTCTGTTCTTCTAAAGGTATTGTCGGGATTATCATAGCTTTTAGATCCCCTAAACTTATAGTTTGCAATACCGAGCCAACTGAAGCGTTCTTTAGCATCGCCTTGCCTAAAGCGCTTTCAAAGAAAGCCTTTAGATAATAAGGGTTTAACTTTGATTCATCGACTCTAATGATGTAAAAGTTATCTGAGGCAACGATCTTCTTCCCATTAGGCACGTTAACAACTGCAACTTTTAACGGAGCAATATTTTTGGATAAAACGACATTCCTGTCTTCTATACAGTAGTCATTCCAATTAGGCTCTATATGTTTTAGGTAAGGCAATTTTTCTGCTACAAATCCATCATCGATGTCTTTTAGAGCCAGATATTGAACATCAGTCTCAACGGTTGATATTAACTCGTCCAGAAGGTTGGCTCTTATGTGAATGCCACGTTTGATCTCCTTGACCAACTTGCCCAAAGGAGCACCGTTTTTTATTTCCGGAGCAATGTCGATATACCTACGCGGAAATAGTTGATAATCCTCTTTTATAACTTTTTCGTAAGGCACTACTGTGCTATATCTACTTGATCTGCCTATAAGGTTTAGAATTTCTTCGATGTTTTCCTTTGAGAAGTAATTATTTCGCCTACCCTTAGAATACATTTCAGTTGCATCAATCATGTTTATTGTTTTGTTGTCATGGCTAAAGACAATCAAAACAGCACTTATAGCCGTAAAGCTGAACAGTTTCTCTGGTAAAATTATAATGCTCTCTATATAGCCGCTATCGATGAAGTACTTTCGTAAAGGCCGATCTAGCTCATTAAAAGTCGACCCACTTCCCATAATTTCAATGGCACGTCCATGTTTTTCAAGCCTTTGGAGAATTGCTAATGCATAAGCCCATTCACCTGAAGCATTGTAAGACACTTTGCTGAGAACATCTTTAATGGTAGGGTCCTGAACTATCTGAGCTATCGACATTTTTAAATCGCTCATTCTAACTCCAACTCCGCAATCACAGAATATCTTGTCATATTTACTATTGTTTTTTGGTTGAGCAAAGATATCTGTTTGTTCAACATCAAAGGGAATTTCTGCTATTGATTTTCGAAGAGCTAAGTAGGTTGAAACTTTGCCATTTATCTCGATGCCGGTATATGTTGCATGAGGGTTTTTAAAATAGGCATTGATGAGGAAGTTCCCTCTTCCGCATCCAAAATCGGCGACTTTATCGCCTTGATCAATGTCCAGTAAGGCACAAACCAAGTCACAAAGGGTGTCTGGAGTATTGTAATAAGAACTTTTGCTAAAGTCCCACTGATCATCATAAAGCAAGAGAGCTAATAATTTATCTGATGGATACATATTAGCTTTTTCAGTAATAAATTGCTCATGACGTTCTGCAATCTCGCCTAAGTAATAAGAAACAGATTCCTCTTTAATCCTAGATTTGATGATATCGGAAATGTCTACTTTAGATATACCGGACACATTCGAATCATTTATGAGGTATAAAATGGCGGCAATTGCTGCATGAGTAAGAGGGTCATCAGAATAGTCGCTTGACTGTTCGCGCAGGTAATTATGAATTTCCCGGCTTACATCCGAAAAATCAATGTCTCGCAAACTTACTAGATGTTTAAAATCCAATTCTTACTCCTCCTTATAGGTTATTTATAACCGAACGTGGTTATTATAAACCAAGAAGGCCAAATTGTCAACCCGCTAGTTTTATTAAATTAATATCAAACACCTTTTATGTTACTCTAACGGAAAATTTAGCTTTGAGGGTTGTTAATTACTCATCATGGATGTTCATGTATCAAGTAGGTACTTCATTAGTAAGGCAGTTTTGAGCCCTAGAAGGTTGACATCACCCTTCCCACCCTCTTCCTCACCGACACGAGCCTGTTGACAGGCGAGGCATGGGCGTGTTGCTCTTTTATGTCGCCTAAGGTGTAAGCGACATAACGTTTAGTCATCGTAAGGTCAGTATGTCCCATGATGCGTTGTAAAGACAACGTATTTCCGTCGTTTCGCAGGTAGGAAAGGGCAAAGGCGTGGCGCAGGTCGTAAGATCTTATTCGCATGCCGAGGCGGGCCGAATAGCTGGTCAGCCGCTGGCGCCATGAATCCACGTAGAGCTTTGTGCCG
>ENA-UPSA01002587-UPSA01002587.1-bioreactor-metagenome-genome-assembly--contig:-NODE-2587-length-11703-cov-4.226734_pt1 | contig 11703 bp, 10 predicted proteins | sample MGYA00238183_ERZ773288 | MGnify/ENA primary metagenome ERZ773288 (study PRJEB29028, sample SAMN07631243) | bioreactor metagenome | isolation source: Switchgrass digestor | place: USA: Dartmouth... | reverse complement strand
ATCGCCACGGAGACTTTTGATTTATCGCAGCCTAAAGTCTCAACTACAACCTCAGCAATTTTTTCGGCACATATTTTTTTTGTTTCCTCAGTTCTGCCGGGATAGCACTTTATTACTATATGCGGCATCTGACATCATCCTTTCCGTTCAGTTTCCTTCGCTTATGTTTAATAATACCTTCATGCGCTTTACTAATAAGCAGTAATAATACTATATTCATTATATCTGATTGCAGCGCAAGATAATATTATGGTATCTATTTTTTTGATATCTGTCTTTCATAATATTTGATTAACGCCTGGGTTCCCAAATCGCCCAAGCCTTCCTGTTCAAGATTTTTGTATAATCCCAGTACTTCTTTCAGAACGCAGAGGTCCAGATCGACCATTTGCGATTCTTCCTTCGCGATTTCCATATCCTTGATAAAATGTTTGATATAGAAGCCTGGCTCAAAATCGCCCTTTAATATTCTTGGCGCCATATTATTCATCTGCCAGCTTCCTGCCGCGCCCCCGCTTATAGCCTTCAGCAGTGTTTCCGCATTGAGCCCAACTGCTTTAGCATATATCAAAGCCTCGCACAAACCGGCGATTATCCCGGAGATGGCTATCTGGTTGGCCATTTTTGCGTGCTGGCCAAGCCCTGCTTCTCCCTGATAGACTATATTGGTGCCCATAGCTTCGAAAATTGGCAGACAGTTTTCAAAAGCCTCTTTGTCTCCTCCGACCATGATGGTAAGCGTCGCATTTTTTGCACCGACATCACCGCCCGTGACCGGTGCATCCAAAGCATATAAGTTTTTGGAGCATGCAGCCTGGTATATCCTTTTACTGAGCTTTGGGCTGGTTGTGGTCATATCTATCAGATAAGTCCCCGGCCTGGCAGAGTTCAATATGCCATCTTGTCCAAAATATACTTCTTCAACGTCCTTCGGATAACCTACCATCGTTATCACTGCTTCGCAATTCCCGACACAATCCTTGACAGAATCACACCATACGGCTCCGGCTTCAATTACTTCCTGGGCCTTGCTTTTCGTCCTGGTATAAATATATAGTTCAAATCCTTTTTTTAATAGATTTTGGGCCATATATCTGCCCATAACCCCAATGCCTATGAAACCTATCTTTTTCAAAGCAATCACCCTTTTCATAATTTGCATATCAATTTATTAAAATATACCCTCAAAGATCTGCTGAAAACAGAAAATTCTGAACTCTTGACTGCAATTAAACAGCCATGCCTATTAAATGACCCTTTTGAGACAAATAACAATTCAATTTTAATGTGGCCGCATTATGCGAGTAAGCATAGTGGAGTAATATTATAAAGTTCCTTCATCAGGCGTACAGCATCCTGATTAATTTGGGATTTTATTTCTGTGCCAGCAGAATAACTTTCAAATGTATCTGCCGCAAAATGCTTACAAATTGCCTCAGCTATTTGGCTTCGACATGAATTATGGACACAGATAAATGCGACCTTAGGTTTATTACTCATAATCCACACCTATTTTCTTTCTGGAAACCAAATGTATTACACTCCATTTTAGCAACATCCCTCACTACTTGAACAATCACACCTTGGTTCACTTCCTTTAAGCCACCCCATAATTACGGCAGCGGCACAACCCACGCCGGTGACAACAGTGATGGCATTTGATGGACAGTTTTTTGCACAAGCACCACACTCCATACAAAGGTCCTTATCTTCAACCTTTACCTTCTTATCAATCATGCTGAAAACTCTATGAGGGCATACTTCCACACATCTTCCGCAACCGATACATTTTTCAGCTGACAGACGAAGTGTTACAACATTTTTTAAATATCTATGCTTCATAGTGTCCTCCTTCACGCTCGGATACTATTAATCAGTAATATAACAACCCCTACTACGAATGAAATAGCAATAAGCGGCACAGCTATTTTCATTTCTTTAATAACGCCTGAAAAGGATGTATATGTTGATGAGCCTGTGAAATTCATAGCCAAATAAGCCGACAATGATGGTAATACCAGCAAATACCCTATTGCAAGAAGCAAGGATTCAGGTACAAACCAGCCGTTATGCCAGATGAAAATCAATGTCCATGACAGACCCATCAGCCAGCCCTTCCACGCAAATGCCCTACCAGGAATCACAGGAAGAAGCAAAGGGACCTAAACACTTAATTAAAAAAGAGGGCTTGAAAATCCTTGCTGTTTGGAAGATATTATGCCTGACATGACTAAAGCTTACTTACTTTCAAATCAAGATAGAAGTTAAAGTCCTTTTATAAGATATTTCCCCTTGAGTACTTAAAATAAATAATCAATTCTACTTAACACTTTTTGAAAACTTAATATAATAGTAACGTAAAAATTAGGGCTCTACGTCAAATGTTGGGGTGCAGAAGAAAAAATTCTTCTGAACTCCAACATTTTTCGCAAATAATAAAGCATGGAGTTGAAAATAGCTCCGTCCAAATATTTATAAACATCCTTAGCGAAATTGTAATATGGAACAATCACTATTGACTTGTTTTCTCCGTTATATATAAGTGCGGCAGTTATAATCTTATTCCGGTATGATTGTAAAAAATTACGCCGCAAGATTAACCCTAGTGTTATAAAAACCAATATGAAACCAACGATTATAAATATTATTTCATTTCTTTTGGGCAATAGTGAACAGACTCCAAGCATGACTAAATTAATTCCTGCAGCAATAAATATAGTTGTTAGTTCAGTTCTGATAGGATTTTCAATCCCACTCCACTACTTGAATCTCAATTTAACATCCAACTGTTCACCTCTTGTATTATCAACTAAATCCCTTTATTTTTCCCGTTGCAATAAAATTGCAAAAAAAAATGATAAAGCTTTCAGAAGTCAAAGTTCTGAAAGCCTTTAATTTATTGGAGCCCCAACCAGGATTTAACTGGTTTTTTCATAATAAAGAATTCATACTACGCTTCTCATTTTTCATTAATGGTTTTGATCGTGTTTTTGGGGACAAGAGTTATTTTGACTTTTCCACGGGGGAATTGCAGGAAGGCCGACCTCAAACTCAGAAACAAGATTATTTTCATAATCTCCTTTATATTCCCCCCTTAAGAATATTTCAAATGCTTCGTCGCAGAACCTTTTCCATGACTTTTCCTCGTTGCCTGGGATTATTGGATAGAAAAGTACACCGTTGGACCTGGCCGCCTGTAAATCACCTATAGCATCTCCTATCATAAGAACCTTATCAGCATCATACTTCCCTTCTTTAGCAAGCTCTATACATTGCTTTTTGCTTCCCATTTCCTGTCCGGCAATGACTTTTATGTATTTTAACATGTCATGTTCGCTCCATTCCCTTATCAAAGCTTCAATAGGAGTGGCGGAAACAACTATCGTATCTGCATATTTCGCAATTTTTTCCAGACTTTTTCTGACGTAGGGAAATGGAGGAATATTGTGCACAATTCTTGCAATTGTCTCGTTTACTGCCTTTGACCATTTCATGGTTTTTAACAGAACTGGGTCTCCGGTTTCTTTAATGACCTTCTCCAGCGCAGGATCGCTGAAATTCTCTTGTTCTGTTACCCACTTTCTCAGTGATGAGATATCAGGCAGATTAAACTCCCGTTGCTTTACTTCATCTCTTTCCTCAAGAAGGTCGAAAACTTTTACAAGTGCAGGATACCTGTTAATTCCCCTCCATCTTGAATAGAGGTTTACAAATTCCGCTGTTTCCCGAACGTATTTCGATATAGCCTGCAGGCCCCATTCATTTATGGTGTTTGGTATAAAACATTCTTTATGCTTTATTTCCATGGTATCGAAAGCACAACCATCTGAATCTATACACACCAAAAAATCACTTTGTTTTTTGAATTCTATTAACACTCCAGCTTGTTCACTCATATAAACCACCCATCATCAAATACGCTATGTTCCATTAACAATGGCTTGTTAACCATGTGCATAGTTTATTGCCAAGTTATTGAAGTGTATTATATAATGGGGTAGCAATTTAACTACCCCTCACAGAATGCATCTATCGGATCTTTTCCAACAAAAGCTCCCGCTCCAATATAGGCATGTCGGTTAGAAACATCAGCGTTGAGCTTTTGTCGTCCTGTTAATATAAGTTCTAATAAAAATCTTGTATTCAGTATTGGCTGCAGTAAATGCTAATTCTTGTTTCTATATAATTCCTATCGCAGAAACCGCCCTTGAACAGAAATTATGCTGTCAATCCGCCGTACTTTCACGCATAATGGCATAATTATATGATGTTTTTCAGGCCCCGTATGCATATTTTAGGATTGACCCGTGCAGTTTCAGGATTATCCTGCCAGCGTTCGCTTTCAACTACATCTCCCATGGCTTTCTCATAAGCCACAAAAAGCTGGGTTGCGCGGTCATGCATTTTCTGAAGCCTGACTGCCCTTTCAGGCTGACCGATCATGGCAGCAAGCTCCCGCATCTTCTTCAATATTTCAGGATGTGATGCTGCAATATTACTGCGTTCTTCAGGATCATGCCTGAGATCATAAAGCAGGTCATATTCTTCGTAACCTTTATAGGTAATCAGTTTATATTGCCTGTATCTCACCATGAGACCGTAACTGTACTCTGCATTCTCACGGATACCATGACGGCTTCCTCCGTCGGTACGCTCCAGATACTCGCTGTATACAACATTCTCATTTCCTTCATTGTCTTTATTCTCTATGATGCCGTCTTTCATGTATCCGGCAAGGCTTCTTCCATCCACTTCCATCATGGGCTTTGCGCCTGCAAGCTCAAGCAGTGTCGGCCCCAGGTCCATAATGCTTGCTAAAACGTCTGTTTTCCTGTTCCTTGCAATTCCGTTCCCTGCAAAAATCAGAGGTATCTTTGCGGATTTCTCAAAAAATGTTTCCTTGCCGAACATCCTCCTGTCTCCGCACTGGTCCCCATGATCTGAAATATAGCAGAAAATACCTTCAACGCCACGTTTTTCGCAGTATCGGTCAAAAGCGTCCCGTACTTTGCCGAGCTGCCTGTCAACATTCTCAATCATGCCAAGATATGCCGCCAGCGCTCCCCGCACGGTATTTTCGTCAGCATCTTCATGGACATAGTGTTTCAGCAAAGGATGCCCAGTTTCATCAAGCCATGAAGCAGGAAGGTCCACTCTTTCCCAGTATTTTTTGAAGAGGTCTTCCGGTGCGACGTAAGGAAAATGCGGGGCATAAACTCCAACCACCAGGCATATGGGTCTTTCATGAGGTTCCGACAGATATTCAAGAGCTTGCTGTATCACATACTCATCGTAGTGTAGAACCGGACTTTCGCCACCTCCTATTACATCGGTACTCCATCTGGCACCAAAGGTACGTGCGAAAACTCCCCGCTCCTGCTGCAATTTTTCGAAAGGATATGTCCATGTTACGGGTGTAATGTCCTTTGCGATGCGTTTCATAAAACCATGTCTCTGATCCCTTCCAACAAAGTGCATACGGCCGCAGAGAACGGTTTCATATCCGGCCTCAACCAGATTGTGTAAAAAAGTCGGGGTTACATCCGGAAGAGCATCTGCATTGGAGAATATGCCTGTGTTTGAAGGTCTCAGCGCAGACAGCATGGAAAGCCTTGCAGGTACGCACAATGGACATGAAGTATAAGCCTCTGTAAAGCAGGTACCGTCTTCACACAGCTGATCCATGTTCGGGGTATCAACCGGTCCGGCCATGAAACCAGAATATAATGATGTATGCTGATCAGTCATAAAAATCAAAATGTCAGGTTTTTGCATTAATGCACCTCATTTCATACTTTGTCCAAATGAAACCGCCATTACGTAAATACGAAATCAGTCATTGTCCTTTATTAATTCTTGCTCCCAAAACGCTCCCTGCAATAATTCATAAGTACAAAGGGATTCATTCCGCTCCGGATTTTCTCCCTGATTTCAGGCTCATATTCAGAAGGAACGATGCCCTTAACCTTTGACCATATCATTTCTTCACTGAAACGGCTGTCGTGATCATAAGGAACTATATCAGTTGTTTCTATCAGCCACCGCATTAGTTTAAGCTGAAGTTCCAGCAATTTGTCGGCATATTTTGGATCTTCAGCGCGGTTTATCAATTCTTTCGGGTCTTTCTCCAAATCATAAAATTCATCCTTGCCGTTTACCCGGGAAACATATTTATATTTTTTGGTCCTCAGCATAATACCCTTCGCATGGGCGTCATCATCTGTCTGTGCAAAGTGTCGTGGCCAATATGGATTTTGCTTTGGTGTTCCCTTGGCGCCATTGGATACATGGAACTCATCACAGTGCTTTTCGTTGGGCAACCGTCCGCCTTCACAGCATGCAAACTCCCGTAGCTCCAATGACCTGTCTTCCAGCACAGGACGGAGGCTCCTGCCAAAATGGCTGTGTGATGGCTCAACTCCGGCAAAATCCATTACAGTTGCATAAAAATCAATAAGTTCCGTCATCCCCTCTGCAATACCGCAATCGGTTTTCGTTCCTTTTGGAGGTTTTATCAATAAAGGTACCCGTGTCAGGCAGTCTTCAAAAGTGTTCTGAGATTTTTCTACTATCCCATAATCCCCGGTATAGTCACCATGATCGGACAGGAAAATCACCAGGGAATCATCATATATCCCTGCATCTTTTAATGCCCGGCACAACATTTCAAACATATGGTCAACTTTTCTGCACATACCAAGATATGTTGCCCTTAATTCTGTCCAGTCTTCTTCACTGTAATCAAGCCCTTGATTTAGCCGGATGAGTTCCAGTATGCGGGCTTTCCCTTTTCCTTCCTCGTGGCGTATTCGTGGTGGTACCAGAGTACGGTCAATGGCGGAATAATATGGTTCTTCCACCTGATAAGGAGGATGGGGATTCTGTAGTCCGAGGAATATGCAAAGAGGTTTGTCCTCAGGCGCATTTTTAATTCTTTCAATAGCTGCTGCCAAATCTTCATCATCACTGCCAAAGCGCTTACCGTTTTCCTCAAGACCGAGTTCTCCGCCGTACATGGCATAAAAGTGCCTGCCACCAGGCCCCTTATCTTCTATATTGACCAGACCTGGGGCATTCAAGGATTTACCTCCATAATAAATCTCAGTTGCATGTCGTTCCACTAAACCAGGTATTTGTCCTGCCACAAGATCATTTCTCGCATTCATCCACACATAATATCCAGCATTTTTCAGCTCTTCAAACATACTGGTCTCATGGGCCCGCAGCAAATGACTCATGGTACGGTGCCCGTTTACATGAGGATAGAGCCCCGTGGTAAAACTGCACCGGCTGGGTACACAGACAGGGTTTTGGCAAAATGCGTTTTTGAAAGAAACTGCTTCTTCTGAAGCAAATCTGTCCAGAAAGGGAGTAGCACCTGCAGGGTTCCCCAGATGCCCCATGCTGTCGGCACGCATCTGATCAGGATTAAATATTATTATATGAGGACGTTTCAATTTGTCTCCCCCTTTTAAAGCCTGGTTTCCCATCGTCCACAGTATACTGTTTCCTCTGGAGTACCTTTAAACTCACTTTTCCCGCAGATTTTTTCAATTGCGGCACGTATATTTGCGCGGTTGTCACTGTATGCATTTATAAAGGTGCGAAGCTGTGGAACATCAATAAGATGATTGGTAAAATTCAGGCTCACACCTATAGTAGGTACCTCCATATTATACCACGGCATCTCACAGCTATGATGACAGCTCCAGCGCAGACGCACATTGTTTTCCTGTGCATAGCCTTTCACATTGATGAACAGGAATACTATATCATAGGATTCCCTGAAACTCTGCCGTGTCCTTTTTTCCAGCATTTTAAGGAAATTCGCGGGAGAAACGCCGTTCTCAACTTCCAAGTCATAAAAGTTCGGACATAAATGAACTTCAAATCCCGCCCGCTCAAGTTCCTCAATGACAATCTTCTTTGCCGGATCACCAGTATATCCTTTGCTGTTTGGAGTACTTTGGACATACACCAGGAATGCCCTTTTCTTTTCGGAAGGATTCACAGGCAATAATTTCTGTGTATCCTTGACAAGTGTAATGCATTTATCTGCAGCTTCCACTGTATAGTTTCTGTGTTCCTCGCAGCCTATCCAGCGGTTCTTAAGCTCCGGATCCGGAATTCTAACTGTCTCATCATATAAATGAAGTTTGGCTTTTAAACCAAGTATTCTGTATAGTGCATCATTTAGCCGTTCTTCAGTAATAATTCCTGCCTCGTATCCGGCACGAAGGAAAGAAATGTCTTCTTCCAGATCGTTGGCAAAAAGAATCATATCACAACCTGCAGCAATTGCGCCCGGGATAGCGTCGCAACGACGTGCCATGGCAGTCATACCCACCATATGCGTCGCATCAGTAATGATAACTCCGTTAAAGCCCATCTCTTCCCTCAAAAGACCCTGGATCAATTCAGGAGCAAGCGTTGCAGGCATGATTTCATCATCGCGGATGCCCGGTCGCAGTTTACGGCTCATTTCGGGCAGTGCTATATGCCCTACCATAATACTTTCCAGCCCCTCATCAATCAAAGTCTGATAGACTTTCCTGAAGGTAGCATTCCACTCATCGACAGACAAATTGTTAATGGCCAGTGCCAGATGATGATCCAGTTCGTCCACACCGTCACCGGGAAAATGTTTCGCGCAGCAGGCCATATATGGATTCGCATCCTTTACCCCCCTGATAAATGCACGGGCATTATCTATAACCTTTTCTGCGCTACCCCCAAAACTACGGGTATTGACTATAGTGTTCCGCCAGTTCATATAAATATCTACAACAGGATTAAACATCCAGTTGCATCCCACGCTGCTTGCTTCTCTGCCTGCCACAAGCCCCATATGGTATGCAATCTCAGGATCTCCACCGGCACTGGCCTGTGCAGCTGTTGCCACAAATGTACCTTCAGGCAGGCATCCGGAACCTCCTTCATCACAATTTGCCGCTATGAGCAAAGGTATCCTGCTGTATTTCTGATACAGGCGATTTTGCTCATAAACCTGTTCCTTATTACCCCCCTGCCAGCGCAAACCGCCCTGATGACCCCTTGCAAGGACGTCTTTGATGTTTTGTTCATCTACTCCATGCTCTGTCTTCAATAGAACAAATAATTGCCCGAATTTCTCATCAAGTGTCATTCCTGATATGGTGTCCTCAACCCATTTTATCTGGTGATCATCAAGAAAAAATGGTGCTTTCTTTAAATCAATCATGTATATCTCTCTTTCTGTCTATCTAACTTAGGCTGATTTTTAGATTTTATAAAGGATTTAAAAGTTATGTCGCCCTCCGCTGGGACGACATTATTCAGATGGCTGTTGCAAGTCTTTTTCTCTTCTCCTGTGCTTCTTTAATACGCTCGGCTTTCAACTGGCGCTTCCTCGCAAAGTTCTCATTGGCACGGAAAATGAGAAAAATAAGGAAAAGCAACATATTGATCAGTTGGACCGTGTTAGTTCCAAGTTTCATGACCATCATACCTGTATCCAGCATTTTCAGAGTGACAGTGGCACTCAGGATGCCTATTGAATCGTTGGACCAGCGGGCAATGTACTTGCCCAGGAACATTGCAAAACAGCTGGCTACTACTGTGGTGTTGCTGCTGAAACCCAATTCGGCTTTCATCGCTCCTTTAAACGCAGTATCAAACACTCCCGAGACAGCTACGAGTCCACCTGCAAAACTGTAACACAGAAATGCATGCAGAAATATGTTAATGCCACTGTTACTGGCTATGCGCTGAGAGCCTTGGATTGCCCGCATATGGAAGCCAAAAGTAGTATACTGATATATAATCGCAACAACCAAGGTTGCGATTGCAACCACAACGATGGTCACAGTCATATCAGACAGGCTTTCGACACCTTTTCCGAACAATTGCAGACCATTGCCATTGGATGAGGCAAAGGCAACACATTCATAAATCAGAGCCATACCGACCCCCAGGACCATTGGGGGTACCCTGAATGTTACAAAAATCAGGCCAACCAATGCTCCGAAAATCAGTCCGAAAGCAAGCGCAAACACCATTACACCAACGCTTCCAAGACCAAGTTTAAGGGCAATGTTACCACCCACAATTGTAGCCGCCATCCTCTGTGCCCCTAATGAGAGGTCAAATCGTCCACTTCCAAGGTTGAAGGAGAGCGCCAGCGCGACGCACGTCGAAATGCCGGCTCCTCTCACAAAGTTATTAAAGTCAAGTGAAGTTACGATCACGCCGCGTCCCATAATGATGCGGCATAAGGTTTCCATCAGCAGCCACATGCAAAGTGGTATTGCAATGGTGATTAATATATTTTTTAATTTACTTTTGTTCACAGCCCTCAAATCTCCTTATCTTTTCATTAGGCTCTGCGCTGTACATGTGTACCACGCGGTATAAATGGTTTCATAATTTACATTAGGATTGTATACAATCAGGTATTGTTTAAGATCCTCGGGTTTAAAGGCGTATGTCTCAGGTGAATTGTCCAGGTTGGAAAGAGCATTATATTCATCTGCTCCATAAGCATACCACATGGGCATAATAAACATGGTAGCCTCACCGGGTGTCTGACGGATCTGGTCTACACCGCCTTCAATTGCATTGTAGAGCAGAACGAACATCTCGGCACTCATAGCACACAGAGGTTTGACAATTACTGCATCTATACTTGGATTGCCGAATGCATCCAGGGTATTGAAGGCACTCGCAGTGGTATCGTCAACTGAACTGAGAGAAACAACCCTGATATTTTTCCCGAAAGCCTTTTCAACTTCATCTATAGCTACACTAAACTGGGAAAATGCATTGAAACAGCAGATAACAGTGTCATATTCACCTGTCTGCAGTACGCTGGAAAGTCCGGAAACATATGAGTCGCCATACGGGAAACCGGGATAAATGTACACTTTTACGTCAGAACCAGTATCAACCTCAAGGGGACTGGTAGAACGTGCGATTTCTTCAATCGGACTGCTGTAATTAAGATTATAGGTACTCTGAAGAACCTGCAAAATTGAAACTGTTGTCTCATAGTGCTGGGAACTTCCCATTCCTGCTCCACCGGAAACTATGATGACATTGTGCTTCTCTCCGTCACTTACCAGTTTCATCACAACTTCACTGAAAATACCGGCTGTAATCTTTGCACCGCTGGAAACATTACCTACATAGTGGGGCAAATTCTTAACACTTTGCACAATGTTGGCAGAATTTGTAACCACATAGAGGCCCAATTCATCTGCCTTTGCAATTACCTGATCAAGACCATCTGTAGGGAACACCATAACGCCTTCGCATCCACTTGCATATGCAGTCTCAAGGAAAGAAATGACTTCTTCTGCATTGCTCAGTTCCTCTGAAAATACAAACTCCGTATTGAAGGCAGGTCCTACAACATTTTCAAGATAATTTTTCTGCATAATGTCCGCACTGCTCAAGCTTGCGAAAGCTACAGCAATTTTGTGTGGTTTCAATGTAGGCTCTTGCTCGACTTCATTCTGAACTGGTGTTGAACTGGGTGAAGCCGTGTTGCTTGCGTCCGGAGTCTTTTCATTTTTTTTGCCGCAAGCAGCCAAGTTAAGCATCAATACAGCAATGAGTAAAATAGCCAGAATTTTTGAAAATTTTTTCATGCATATTCTCTCCTTTTTTTATTTTATTTAAATAATTTGATGACAATGGAATTTTGCTGGACCAATTCATGAAAAT
>ENA-UPSA01002577-UPSA01002577.1-bioreactor-metagenome-genome-assembly--contig:-NODE-2577-length-11749-cov-5.801950_pt1 | contig 11749 bp, 8 predicted proteins | sample MGYA00238183_ERZ773288 | MGnify/ENA primary metagenome ERZ773288 (study PRJEB29028, sample SAMN07631243) | bioreactor metagenome | isolation source: Switchgrass digestor | place: USA: Dartmouth... | reverse complement strand
CAAGCGGATCTACGCCGAGTACACCCCCGAGAAGGTCTCGGAGATCAGCGGCATCCCGGTGGACGACTTCATCAAGTTCGCCGAGACCGTCTGCTCCACGGGCGTTCCCGGCAAGGCCGCCGTCCTCGTCTACGCCATGGGCTGGACGCAGCACACCAAGGGCGTCCAGAACATCCGCACGGCCACCATCCTGCAGATGCTGCTAGGCAACATCGGCGTCGCCGGCGGCGGCATCGCGGCCCTGCGCGGCCACGCCAACGTCCAGGGCGCCACCGACCTGGCGGTGCTCTACCACGACCTGCCCGGGTATCTGGGCCAGCCCACCGAGAGCCACACGTCGCTCTCGGACTTCCTGGCCAAGACGACCACCCGGAACAGCTACTGGGAGAACAAGCCGAAGTTCCTGATCTCCCTGCTCAAGGCCTGGTGGGGCGAGCACGCCACGGCCGAGAACGACTACTGCTTCGACTTCCTGCCGAAGATGGCGGCGGGCGAGACCTACAGCCACTATGACATCTTCCAGTCCATCCTCGAAGGCCGCGTGAAGGGCCTCATCGTGGTGGGGCAGAACCCGGCGGTGGGCTCGGCCAATGCCCGCAAGGTGCAGGCCGCGCTGGCCAGGCTGGACTGGCTGGTGGTCTCCGACCTCTTCCTCAACGAGACCTCCGAATTCTGGAAACTGGAGGGCATGAACCCGGCCGAGATCCAGACCGAGGTGATCATGCTCCCCGCCGCCGGCCCGCTGGAGAAGGAGGGCTCCTTCACCAACACCCACCGGCTGATCCAGTGGAAGCACAAGATGATCGAGCCGATGGGCGAGTCCCACTCCGACGGCTGGTACATGGTGCAGATCGGCAAGCGGCTGAAGCAGCTCTACGCCGGCTCCACGGCGGCCAAGGACCTGCCCATCCAGCACCTGGTCTGGGACTACGACGACCCCAACAACCCGAACGAGTTCGACCACATCAAGGTCCTGAAGGAGATCAACGGCTACGAGGTCGCCACCGGCAAACCGGTCTCCGGCTTCGGGGCGCTGAAGGACGACGGCTCCACGGCCTGCGGCTGCTGGATCTACTCCGGCGTCTACCCCGAGGAGGGCGTGAACGAGGCCGACGCCCGCCTGCGGGCCGCCCCCAACCGGCCCGACGGCTGGACCGAGGCGAAGGCCGACGGCTCCGCCGACTATCTGCACCTGGGCTGGGGCTTCGCCTGGCCGGCCAACCGGCGGGTGATCTACAACCGGGCCTCCGCCGACCCCTCGGGCAAGCCCTGGTCGAAGGTCCCCCTGGTCTGGTGGGACGAGGCCGAGGGCAAGTGGACCGGCGTCGACGTGCCCGACATGCTGCCCGTGGCGCCCGGCCAGGTGCATGCGCTGGGCGTTCCCGGCGACACGCCCTTCATCATGAAGGCCTACGGGCTGGGCGGCATCTGGGGGCCGCTGCCCGACGGCCCGCTCCCCGTCCACTACGAGCCCAAGGAGTCGCCCACCCCGAACCTGCTCTACCGGAAGCAGGGCACTATCCCCACCATGAAGATCTATGACTCCGAGTTCGACGTGTGGGGCGACCCAGAGCGCTTCCCCTACGTGGCCACCACCTACCGGCTGACCGAGCACCTCACCTCCGGCGTGATGACGCGCACCCTGCCGTACCTGGCGGAGGCCTTCGCCCGCCATTTCTGCGAGATCCCGCGGGAGCTGGCGCAGGAGAAGGGCATCCGAAACGGCGACTGGGTCGAGGTCGAGAGCGCCCGGGGCAAGGTGCGGGTGCAGGCCATGGTCACAAACCGACTGCGGCCCCTCCGCGTCGGCGGCCGGCTCACCTACCTCATCGGCCTGCCGATCCACTGGGGCCCCAACTCGGGCCACGTGCAGGGCGACATCACCAACACGCTGACGCCGCAGGCGGTGGACGTGAACGTGCAGATCCAGGAGTCCAAGGTCTTCCTGGCCAACCTGCGCAAGGTTTCGGGAGGGGAGTAGTGGCACATGGGACGCGCGGCAACCTGGGAATCCTGGCGGCCTGATCCGACCAACCCCGCACAGCACGTGGCCATGCTGGTCGACACCTCGGAGTGCATCGGCTGCAAGGGGTGCGAGGTCGCCTGCAAGCAGTGGAACCAGAACGAGCCCCGCATCAGCCAGGAGGCGGGCACGTACCAGAGTCACCCGGATCTGGACGCCGAGACCTGGACGGTCATCAAGTTCATCGAGACCGAAGCGGAAAACGGCATGACCAAGTGGCTGATGCAGAAACACAACTGCATGCATTGCACCAACGCCGGCTGCGTCACCGCCTGCCCCACCGACGCCCTGCAGTACGGCGACTACGGCGTGGTCACGCTCAACCAGGACGCCTGCATCGGCTGCGGTTACTGCGAGGCGGCCTGCCCCTTCGACGCCATCCACGTGGACCGGACGGTCTGGGGGATGAAGGCCCAGAAGGCGGGCAAGTGCACGCTCTGCTTCGACCGCATTGCGAATGGGATGCAGCCGGCCTGCGTGGCCACCTGCCCCACCGACTGCATCAAGTTCGGCGACCGCGACGCCCTGATCGATTGGGGGCGCCAGCGGGTGGAACAGCTCAAGGCGATGGGCTACCCGAACGCCAACCTCTACGGCGTGGACGAGATGGGCGGCCTCCACGAGCTCTACGTGCTGCTGGAGCCGCCCGAGGCCTACGGCCTGCCGGTCGCCCCGAAGCTGTCGCCTGTTCTCGAACTCTGGAAGTACGGCCTGCAGCCCATCGGCAAGGCCGTGCTGGGGGTGGGCCTCTTCGGCCTGGTGATCAACTGGATTGCGGCACGCCGGGTGTTCAAGGGCGGCCTCTCGCCGCACGAGACCGGCGCGACGGCGCACGACTGAGGGGGGATTCACGTGGCACGCGCATCCGGCAGCATCAAGAAGTTCTCGCGGGTCCAGGTGGTCTTCCACTGGGTCTACGGCGGCTCGTGGATCATCCTCGCCCTCACCGGCCTCACGTTCCTCTGGCGGGGCGACCCCACCGAGCCCGCCGTGGGGCTCGGCCCCCTGCTCCAGGGCAGCGTCGGCCAGACGCTCCGGCTGGTCCATCGCATCGCGGCGATCGGGCTCATGACGTCGCCCTTGATCTGGTTCCTGGGTGACCCGAAGTCCGTCTGGCCGGACCTGAAGGAGCTCTTCTCGTTCGGGAAGAGAGACCTCAAATACATGCTGGTCGCCCCGCTCTACTACACCACCGGCCGGGGCCAGCTGCCGCCGCAGGGGAAGTTCAACGGCGGCCACAAGGTCAACTTCTACGTGGTGTTCACCACCTACTTCACCTTCATCGGCTCGGGCCTGGTGATGTGGCTCGGCCGGGGAACGGTCAGCGACGGGGCGTTCCACGTCGCCCAGCTGATCCACTCGCTCAGCTTCTTCCTGGGCTCCGGGCTCTTCCTGCTCCACGTGTACCTCACGGCGATCCACCCGTTCACCCGGCGCTCCCTCTCCTCCATGGTGAATGGCTGGATGGAGCTCCAGTACGCCAGGCTCGACCATTCCGAGTGGGTCGAGCGGGAGATTCGAAACGGCACGGCCCAGATCCGGGGTGTCGAGGGCGCCGCCGAAGCGCGCTGAGCGCCGCGGCGGTGCCTCACCCCACTGTGTGAGGCGGATTCCACGCCGTCCCCAGCGCCCGCTGGGGACGGCGCTGCTGAAGGAGGAAGTAGCTGATGCAGTCGCTGGAATTCCTCCGCGCGTGGCGCGAGCGGGCCCGGCGCTGGCAGGATGAGCTGCCGGCGCCCGAGCCGCTTCCCACCGCCGCGGAGGCAGAGGCCGCCCTCACCCGCGGCGAGCCGCTGATCCAACTCGTCGACCCGCCCATCGCCCCCGACCGGTTCGCCGCACTGCTGGCCGACCTGGCTTCCCTCTACGCCGGGAGCCGCCCCGAGGCGCGCCCCCTGGCGGAGGGGCTGGCCGCGGCCGCGCCCGGCGACCGGCGCTCGCTGGCGGAAACCCTGCTGAACGGCGGCGACTCTGCCTCCTGGGCGGCCCGCTACGGCGTGGAGGAGGACATGCTGCTCGCCCTGGGCGGGCTGGCACTCCAGCCCTTCATGGCCCGCTTCGCCCGGGCGCTGGAGCGCGTCGCCCCGCTCCACCTGTGGCGGCAGACCCGCTGCCCGATCTGCGGCACCGCAGCGGACCTCTGCCGCATCGACCCCGATAACATCCGCCACCTCCACTGCCCGCAGTGCGACACCCAGTGGGAGCACCATCGGCTCACCTGCGCCGTCTGCGGCACTGACGACGTCCGGAAGGTGAGCATCCTCACCCTGGAGGGGATGGAGCCCTGGCGGGTGGAGGTGTGCGACCAGTGCGGGGGCTACATCAAGACGCTGGACCAGCGGCACGGCGGCCACCTGGCCATGCCGCGGGTCGACCTCTACCTGGAGGACGCGCGCACGCTGCAGCTGGACCTGCTGGCCGAGCAGGAGGGCTACCGGAGGGGAGGCCGCGCCCAGTGACCCACCTGATCACCGAGCCCTGCCCCGAGGGACGGGAGGATCTGGGCGCCTACCGGGCCCGGGGCGGCTACGCCGGGCTGGAACGGGTGCGCGCCGAGGGCGGCCGGTGGGCCCTGGAGCAGGTGGAGGCGGCAGGCCTGCGCGGCCGCGGCGGGAGCGGCTCAGGCTGCCCCCTCTGGGTGAAGTGGCGCCGCATGGTCCGGGCGGTGGTGACCGACCGCTACGTGGTGGCCAACGGCGCCGAGTCGCAGGCCGTGAGCCAGAAGGACCGGTACCTGCTCGCGCACTTCCCCCACCGGGTGCTGGAGGGGCTCCTCATCGCGGCGGAGGCGGTGGGGGCCAGGCAGGCCTTCCTCTATGTGCGGGGCGACTCCCCCGCAGCGCTGGACAGGGCCCGCGCCGCGGTGGCCGAGGCGGCGGAGGCCGGGCTGCTCGGCACCGTGACGGTGACCGTCCAGCCCTCCGCGCCGACAGCGGTCTCGGGCGAGGAGACGGCCCTGCTGGACGCCCTGGCAGGGCTGGAAGGCTACCCCCAGCCGAAGCCGCCCCGGCCCGAGGAGGCGGGCCTCAGGGGTTGTCCCACTCTCGTGCAGAACGTGGAGAGCCTCGCCCTGGTGGCGGCGCTCTTCCGGCACGGCCCGGACCGGATCCGGGCGGTGGGCACGCGCACCTGCCCGGGCACCGCGCTCTTCACCGTCACCGGCGGCGTCTCCCGCCCCGGCGTCTACGAGGTCCCCTACGGAACGCTTCTCCGGGACCTGCTGCGCATCGCCGGCGCCCCGCCCTCGGACGACATCCTGGCCGTCCTCCCGGGCGGCCTCGGCTCCGGACCCCTGCGCCCGGACGAGCTGGACGTGCCGCTCACCTACGAGGACCTGGTCGCGCTGGGGACGACCATGGGCAACTCCGCCGTGGTGGTGTTCCGCCGGGCGGGCGGTTCGCTGCTCGAACTGGTGCGGGAAAACGTGGGCCTGCTGGCGCAGGCTTCCTGCGGCCAGTGCCAGGGGTGCAAGGCGGGCCACTTGGCCCTGGTGCGGGCCCTGCAGTGCGGCGACTTGCAGGAGGCCCGTGCCCGGGCCGAGGTGCTGCTCTACGGCCGGGGCAACTGTGACCTGCCCACCGGAACGGCGCAGTTCGTGCTGCGGGCGCTGCAGGAGTTCCCCGGCCCGGAGTGGCAAGCCTCGCGTGTGTGAAGCTCAAGGCCCCCGGAGGCAACCGCCCCCGGGGGTCTTTGCGCGCCGTGCGCCCGCCTGACGTCGGTTTGAACGGGTCGGTGGACTCCTGTGGCTTTTTACCCTGAAAACGGGCTCCACAAGGCGGCAGGTCGGCCGCAGTCCCGCTGGAGGCTCAGGCGGAACGGTCTCTGAGCAGAGGAGCGTGCCCGACAGTGGGAACCCCAAGTGACCTCGTGCTCGTCGGTCCCGCATTTGTTCAACTCAGTCATGGCACCGGCACTGCGGAACCGGCTCCTGGACAAGCTCCTGGCCATACCACTGTTCTCTGCGCTGGAACTAGTCCTACGGCCCGCATTTGGGATCATGATCCTCGTCATGGTCGTTTTCGCCCTTCTTCTCCGCGGCGTCCTTCTGTGCCATGGTGTGACCCGACTGGGCACCTGATTCTGGCCGGCCGGCACATCGGCGACCATGCGCCGACCGGACGTCTCCGCCCCCGGACCCGTCCGGGGGCGCCTGCTTTCCCCTTCCGACTCGCGTAGGATAGCCCCCTACTTCCCAAATCGTAAGCCAGGTACCGGAACCCATGGCGCTCAGTCAGCACGCGCCACTGCGTCCTTGTGTGTCTACCAGGTCTACGCGGTCCTGCGTTACGCTCAGGGTGAGGGAATAGCAGATTCGGGCGGCGGAATGGAGGGAGCATGATGCTGAGGAAAACACACCGCGAGTACTATCAGACCTACCGCAACAGCGACTGGCTGACGCGCCTCAACCTGGTTTACCTGGCCGTGGTGCCTGCTTTCCTGGTAGGCTCCCTCGTCTACTTGATCTGGGTGTTCCTTACCACTTGACGACAAGCGGAGGGCCAAGTCGGGGCCGTCTGCCGGCGTCCCGCATCCCAACAACACTGCAGCCCGGGCGGAAGCGCTCCGCTCGGGCTGTTTGTTTGCGCATCACCTACTGCCGATTCTGCCCCGACGTGTCCCCGCCAGTCTGATCGTTGCCGGTCTGGTTGCGGGCGCGGGCCTGATTCTGATTTCCGGTCTGGTTGGCGCCCTGGCCCCCGTCAATCATGGCGGCGGCACCAAGTCCGCCCGCCACGGCGCCGACGGCGGTCCCCAGCGGGCCGGCCGCGGAACCCAGCGTGGCGCCGACGATGGCACCACCAAGTCCGGCGGCACCCTCAGCCATCGTGGGACCGCCGGCACCCTGTGTGTTCGTTGCGGCGCCGTTCGCCGCGCCGGTCCGGTCCGTGGTGCGGTTGTTCCTCTGCTGGTCCTCTGCCATGTCTGTGCCCCTTTCGCAAGTAGGTCCGCCCTTACTATGCGTCCGGGGCCCTTGCCTTATGCGGACTTGCAGCCATGCACGCGGGCGCGGCGAGGCGCGCCTCGGGCCGAACGGATTCCGGCACTTGAACCAGCGCGGCCGGCGGACACAGGCGGGGCCGCGGATCAGGAGGGCCGAACCTCCACCGGGCCCTGCAGCAGTTCCGACAGCACCAGCGACGCGGCTCCTGCCACCAGGAACCGCTCTCCCAGCGCCGAGCGGCGGATCCGCACGTGCTCGCTCAGCACCGAGAAGGCGCGGGCCCGTCCGAGCTCCACGGCCCGGTCAAGAACCAGGTCACTGCGCTGCGCCAGCCGCCCGGCCAGCACGATCAGTTCGGGGTTGTAGAGGTTCACGATGTTGGCAATGGCGATGCCGAGGATCCGCCCGCACTCGTCCAGCAGGTCGGTGGCCAGTTCGTCGCCGGCCTCCGCCGCGGCCAGAAGCTCGGCCGAGCCGATCTCCTCCGCCTCGGCCAGCAGGCTGTGCACACCCCGCCGGATCATCTCCTGTGCCTTGCGGCCCAGGGCGAAGCCCGAAGCGATGGCCTCCAGGCAGCCGTAGTTGCCGCAGCTGCATCGGGGCCCATCCAGGTCGATGGTCATGTGCCCGATCTCGCCGGCCCCACCGATGCTGCCCCGGTAAAGACGGCCGCCCACTGTCATGCCCGCGCCGATGCCGTCGTCCACGATGATCAGCATCAGGTCCTGGACCGACTGGCCGACGCCGAACCAGACCTCGCCCAGCGCCGCGGCGTTGCCGTCCTTCTCCACGGTGACCGGCAGTCCCGTGGCCGACTCCAGCATCTGGCGCAGGGGCACGGACTGCCAGCCGTGGAGGTTGGGCGGGGTCAGCAGCACACCCTCATCGGGGTCCAGCGGCCCCGGCGCGGCAACTCCCAGCCCCTCCACCAGCCCCGGCCGCACGCCGGCCTTCTTCACCACCTGGTCGGCGGCGGTTGCGATGCGCTCCACCACGGCCTCGGGCGGGTCGGTGGGCCGCATGGGCAGGTCCGCCCTCACCACCAGGTGGCCCGCCAGGTCGAAGAGACCCACCACCAGCTTCGCACTCTGGAGCTCGCAGCCGAGCACGTAGCGGGCCGTCGGGTTCAGCGTGAGCAACACCGGCTTACGCCCACCGCTGGAGGTGCCCAGCCCCACCTCCTGAACCAGGCCCTCGGCCATCAGGTCGGTCACCGCGTTCGTCACGGTAGTGAAGTTCAGCCCGGTGATCCGCTTCACGTCCGCCCGTGAGATCGGCCCCTTGCGCCGGATCAGGTCCAGCACCAGGGAGCGGTTCAGCCGCCTGACCAGGTCGCTGTTGCCGGTCACGACATTCGATTTTGCCACGCGCCTCACCACCCACGCGCTACTTACGCCTCGCGCTTCTGCCCCCAGGGTACAACCGCCCGGGGCGGTGTCCGCTGGGGCGCTCCTTGCTTTGATACATGAAAGCACTGTTGGAACGACAGCGTCAAGCATGGCGGAACGCCAGCGACAGTGCAGGACTTGCCCCACCAAAAGAGAAGAACTTCGGAGATAATCTAAGCAGTAGACAAGCACCGACGACGTACCTTCCGGGGAAAGGAGGACGGCGCCATGGTCTGATCCCGGGAAAGCAACTCCGGCCCAGCCGTGAAAATCGTCGGCATGGTACTTTACATTATAAAGAAAATCCAGCGGATGGGCACGCGCACCGGCCGCGTCGTGACGACGGTGCGCGCCTGCCTGGCCGGCCGGCGAACCCTGGGTCTCCCTCAACCGTTTGAGCAAGAAATCGACATCGAAGGCAGCAAGCGGTGATCATCATGAAGGAAATTTACATCGGTATCGACATCGGCACCGGCGGCGCCCGGGTCCTGGCCGTGGACGGGTCCGGCACGCTGGTCGCCCAGGCGGTGCAAGAGTATCCGCTCCTCACGCCGCGCCCCGGCTGGACCGAACAGAACCCCGAGGACTGGTGGACCGCCGCCGCCGCCTGCCTCCGCCGCGTCACGGCCGAGGTCGGCCCCGACCGGGTGCGGGGCGTGGGCCTCACGGGCCAGATGCACGGGTCGGTCTTCCTGGACGACCGGGGACAGGTGATCCGCCCGGCCCTGCTGTGGAACGACCAGCGCACCCAGGCGGAGTGTGACGAGATCGTCGCGCGGGTAGGCGCCGACCGGCTCCTCGCCCTGGCGGGTAACCGGGCGCTGACCGGCTTCACGGCGCCGAAGGTGCTCTGGCTGCGCAGGCACGAGCCCGGTGCCTACGCCCGCGTGCGCCACCTGCTGCTCCCAAAGGACTACCTGCGGTACCGGCTCACCGGAGAGTGCGCCACCGATGTGTCCGACGCTTCCGGCACGCTGCTCCTTGACGTCGCGGCCCGCCGCTGGAGCGAGCCCATCCTGGCGGCCCTGGAGATCGACCCCGCAATCCTGCCCCGCCTGGCCGAGGGGCCTGAGGTCACGGGCTACGTCACCCCGGCGGCCGCGGCGGAGACCGGCCTCCCCGCCGGCATTCCCGTGGTGGGCGGCGGCGGCGATCAGGCGGCCAACGCGGTGGGCGTGGGCCTCGTCTCCGAAGGCGCAGCCTCCCTGGCCCTGGGCACCTCCGGGGTGGTGTTCGCCGCCACCCGCCAGCCCGGCCACGTGCGGACCGGCTACAGCGTGGGAGCCAGCCGGAGGGACGGCGCCGCGACCTGCGCCGCCGGCGCGGGGAGCCCCGACCCGGCCCAGGTCGTCGCACCCCCGGGGCTTCCGCAGGACTCGCTTTCTACCGTGCACTCCTTCTGCCATGCCGTTCCCGGCATGTGGCACGTGATGGGCGTGATGCTCTCCTCCGGCGGCTCGCTCAGCTGGCTGCGGGATTCGCTCTACGCCCGGGACGCGGCGGAGGATCGCCAGGCCGGGCGGGAGCCCTACGACCGCATCACCGGTGAGGCAGCCACCGTCCCCGCCGGCGCCGAGGGGCTCCTTTTCCTGCCCTACCTCACCGGCGAGCGCGTGCCGCACCCCGATCCGAGCGCCCGGGGCGCCTTCATCGGCATCGGCCTGCAGCACACCCGGGCGCACTTCGCCCGTGCGGTCATGGAGGGCATAGCCTTCGGCCTTCGGGACAACCTGGACCTCATCCGGGCCCTCGGGGTGAACGTGACGGAGTTGCGCATCACCGGCGGCGGGTCCCGTTCGCCGCTCTGGCGCACCATCCTGGCCGCCGCGCTGGGCGTGCCGCTCCGGCGGATGGCCGTTGACGAGGGGCCGGCCTTCGGCGCCGCCATCCTGGCTGCGACGGGCACCGGCGCCTACCCGGACGTGGCCGCGGCCTGCGCCGCCATGGTCCGCACCGGAGATGCCGTCCCCGTCGACCCGGAGCTGGCGGCCCGGTACGCCGCCCTGCTGCCGCTCTTCCGGCAGGCCTACATGCAGCTGAAGCCGACGTTTCCGCAGCTGATCTCGTAGTTCCGCAATTGGTCGCGTGATTTCGCAGCCAAGCTCGTAGTCTTGGGGGTGATCGGTGTGGGTCCCACACACCGGCAGTTGACCACCGACGTCCTCGTCTGCGGCGGCTCCTTCGCGGGCGTCGCGGCCGCCCTGGCCGCGGCCCGGGCCGGCCGCCGGGTGCTGCTGCTGGAGCGGCGCACCTACCTGGGGGCCGAGGTGTCGGCTTACCTGCGCCCGTGGCTCACCCCGTCCCAACTGGACGTGCTCTGCTCCCTGCTGGGGCCGACGCTTTCCGCAGCCGCCGGCCCCCTCCAGGAGCCTGGGCCAGCGCTTGCCGCAGCCGCCGTTCCCCTGCAGGAGCCTGGGCCGGTTCAGGCCGAACTGCCGCTCATTCCCGACCGGCTCAAGACCGCCCTGGAGGACGTGCTCCTGGAGGCCGGCGTGACCCTGCTCTACGCCGTCCGCCCCGTGGGCATCCGCACCGGCCGGCCGCTGCAGGTGGAGGCGGTGGGCAAGGCGGGCCGCATGACGATCGCCGCCGGCGCGGTGATCGACGCGACGGAGCAGGCGGTGCTCGCCCGGCTCTGCTGCCCGGCGTCAGCCCGGACCGCACAGGCCGGGGCCCGGCTCTGGCGGACCCTCGAACTCACCGGGGTGGACACCGCGGGTGCCCGGCCGGCGGGCGACCCGAGGGCGGGCGGCGTGTCCATTCCTGAGAAGCTCACGCCCGCCTGGCGGCTGCACGCGGGGTACGCCCGCGACCTCGGCCACGTGCTCCTGGAGTACGCCATGGACGTCCCGGCCGCAGGCGAGCCCGGCTGGCAGCAGGACGCGGAGCAGCGCGCCCGGTGGATCGGGGCCGACCTGTGCCGCTGGATGCGGGAAAATCACCCGGCCTTCTCCGGCATGCGGCTGGCATCCACCAGCCACGAACTGGCGGTGCCGCCCCTCTGGCGGGTCGAACCCGACCCCGGGCAGCGGCTGTTCGTGGCCTCGGCCTGCACCGACCTGCCCGACGACGAGGCGGCGCGCCTCTACCTCGACCCCGCGGCCCTGACTCGGCTGGGTCTGTCAGTGGGCACACAGGTCGCAGACTTGGCAACCTCGCCAGGGCCTGCCCTGTCGGCCGCTCGGTCGGCTGCCGCCACCCCATCCGCCGGTGTCACCCCGCCCGCTGTCGCTGCCCCCTCCGTTGTCGCCGCCGCATCCCCTGTCGCCTCCCCGGCCGCGGTCGCTACCCCTTCCCCTGTCGCTGCCCCCTCCGCTGTCGTCGCCCCGCCCCGTGTCGCCTCCCCGCCCACTGACCTCGCCGCGTCCGCCGACGCCACCGCGGCCGCTGTCGCTA
>ENA-UPSA01002571-UPSA01002571.1-bioreactor-metagenome-genome-assembly--contig:-NODE-2571-length-11767-cov-37.304303_pt1 | contig 11767 bp, 11 predicted proteins | sample MGYA00238183_ERZ773288 | MGnify/ENA primary metagenome ERZ773288 (study PRJEB29028, sample SAMN07631243) | bioreactor metagenome | isolation source: Switchgrass digestor | place: USA: Dartmouth... | reverse complement strand
TAATTATGCAGTGCCAGGCACTGTTGTATATGTTACGATGAATAATTCAGGCTTAATATATAATATATTTATCGAGAAGCTTTTTTCAGCTTTTATACAGCATACTGAACTATTCTTCCTCTGCTGGAGTATATTATCATTTTCCAATGGTAATACTGCTCCCATAAAATAATAATATTTTACTAATATCCTTTTGAGGTGTACAATGTTGTACAGGGAGGTTCAATAAATGAAGAATCAAAAAAATATTTACATAAAATTGTTTGCTTCTACCTTTTATATAAGCGCTTTTACCTTTGGAGGCGGATTTGTAATTATTCCGCTGATGAAGAAGAAATTTGTTGATGATTTGCATTGGATTGAGGAAAATGAAATGCTTAATCTGGTTGCTATTGCTCAATCCTCACCTGGAGCAGTTGCTGTAAATGCTGCGATCTTGCTGGGATATCGTATTAAGGGAATATTAGGTGCTCTTGTTACCATTCTCGGTACTGTTTTACCACCATTCATTACCCTGACTGTTATTTCATTTTTTTATGAGGCATTTCGTGATAACATCGTGGTTAATGCAGTTCTTAAGGGCATGCAGGCAGGAATAGCCGCTGTAATTGCAGATGTGGTTCTTAATCTGGGAGCAAACGTTGTAAAAGAAAAGGATATAGTAGCAGTGATAATCATGGTTGGGGCCTTTATAGCAACATTTTTCCTGAAAATTAATGTAATGTATATCATTATAGTGTGTGGCTTCATAGGCGCAGCAAAAATTCTTATTCAAATGAAAAAAATCCAAAAGGACGGTGATTCCCGGTGATACTCATACAGCTATTCTGGAGCTTTTTTCAAATAGGTATGTTTAGTATAGGCGGTGGTATGGCTGCCTTGCCTTTGATCCAAAATCAGGTTGTCAATTTAAACCATTGGATGACATTGACTGAATTTACTGATCTTATAACAATAGCTGAAATGACACCTGGACCAATCGCTATCAATGCTGCCACCTTTGTAGGGAACAGAATAGCCGGTATTCCCGGGGCGATAATTGCTACCATCGGCTCTATCCTTCCGTCCTGTATTATCGTTTCAATCCTGGCATGGATATACTTTAAATACAGGGAATTAGCCGTTATACAGGGTGTATTGTCCGGTTTAAGGCCCACCATAGTAGCTCTTATTGCTTCTGCAGGCTTGTCAATTTTAATGCTGGCTGTTTGGGGAGAAGGAGGATTCTCATTGAATCCTGCCTTAATTAACTTTACATCTGTTATCATATTTGCAGCAGCATTATTCATTTTGCGTAAATGGAAAGTTAAGCCCATTTATATAATGCTGGGCTCAGGCCTTATCGGTGGTGTTATTTATCTGATTATTTAGGAATTTCATATAAATTCTTTCATTAAAGCCTTTTATTTTGCCATGCTTTTCCGGCTTGCGCTTAAACTCTGTAAAGCCCAGCTTTTTATAGAGTCTATAGGCATTCTCATTGGTATCTGCTACATCCAATATAAATTCCTTGTATGGCAGCTCCTTCATGACATATTTAAACAAGGCAGTGCATACACCTTTACCGCGGGCAGACTCAATTGTAGCAACACACTCAATATATCCGTTATCATCAGGGTAGGTCAGCGCAGTATTAAACTCCTTGCTCAGAAATTTATATGCCAGGCTTCCCATAAAAAAGCCGAGATGCTTTCTCATGCTTCTTTTATCTATATGCATAGCCCGCTGCCTGTTGTTTGAGCATGCCAGTATGCCTGCAATTTTCCCATCCATCTCAGCCAGATAAAAAACATCCGGGCAGAAGGTACTTTTAAATGCATTCCTTAGCCTTTCTCTGTCCTTGGTAAAAAAGGACAAATCCTTGTAATACCCGTCAACGAATACGTTCGCTACCTCATAAGCCACATCATGATCATAATCCGACATTTTGCAGATACGAATATTATGATTGCTCATAAATATACCTCCATTATTTAAATCTGTCCATATAAAACATTTATCCGTTTACTTAAGTAAAAATGCCATAACATCTTCCACTTCAGGTGCAATATAATCGTTTCCCATAAACAGCTTCATGTTTGCCATTCCCTGGATTACTGAAAAGAATAATAAAGCCAGTTTATAGGGGTTACCCTCTCTGAACTCCCCTATCTGCTGTCCTTTTTCAATAAGCTCAGCAGCTTTCTCATATAAGGATAAATCACTCTTTCTGAACTCAGCCATCTGAGGCAATGCATCAGCCTCCAGAATGGAGCGCATTATAACAAGAAAGTAACAGGAAAGCTCATCGCTTGATATAAAGTCTTTTATCAGACCTGAGGTCATTTCAAAAAAAGCCTGGGCGGGAGAAGCATATGAATCCAGTAGCTCTACAGTTTTGGAAAGCTCAGTTACCGCATCCTCAATCAGCTTGTATAACAACTCCTCCTTGGATGCAAAATGGCGGTAAATAAGTCCTGTACTTATGCCTGCTTCTTGCGCAATATCCTTAATATTTGTGAAAGCAAAGCCCTTCCGGGCAAACAATCTCAGCCCTGCTGCCATAATCTTTTTTCTGCTGGCCAAGGATATTCTCTCATTTTGCTCCTTAGTTCGTGCCATGATCATAGTCTCCCTGAAAGTATATTCTATATAATGAATTGAACGTATATTCATTTTATTATGCTGAAATAATTTTGTCAAGATCTTTCTTCCTTAAAACCATGGAAGCAGGGGTTCAATCCCCTGCTTCGTGGTTATAAGCTAAACATTTTTCCGCTGTACCCATAATGAGCAAGCTCAAATCCAACTCTGACTATTCCTCAGTCTCCTGGGGGCAATATACCACTGCTATTGATAAATCGGCAGGAATAGCAAATGCCGTACCCATAGAATGCACCCCCATACCTGAGGACCAGCTTTCAAAGATATATGAGCCCTTTTATCGTCCGGACATTTCTCGAAGCAGGGAAACAGGAGGCAATGGTCTTGGGCTCTATATCGTTAAAACTATACTCCACCGTCTTGAGCTGGATTTCAGCTTTGAACCGAATAGCTCACCAAAAGGTATGCGTTTTACCATTAATTTTTAATTTCACCGGAGATATATTGATAGATGGACTTCCCCTGCTTAAGCAGGAAAAGCTGCTTAAATCCGTCCTTGGCTATCTGCCGCAGGAATTTGGCCTTTTTGAGGATTTGACGGTTGAGGAATTTTTGGACTATATGACAGCCATTAAATGTATTAAAAGGAAAGAGGCCAGGGAGGAAATTGACAGAGTTGTCTCGCTTACACATTTAAGTGATAAGAAAAAATCCAAAATCCGAACCCTGTCAGGAGGCCAAAAGCAACGGGTCGGGATCGCCCAGGCCCTGATTGGCGACCCTAAGCTTCTCATCGTCGATGAGCCTACAGTTGGCCTTGATCCTGCCGAAAGAGTTTCTTTCAGAAGCCTGTTCGCAGAAGCAGCCAAAAATAAGCTAATCATTCTATCCACCCATATTATAGAGGACGTACAATCCACCTGTGATACCCTAATCGTTCTTGACAAGGGTGAGATCCGTTTTGCCGGAACACCAAAGGAGCTGATGGCAGAGAAAAATACCGGCAGCCTTGAGTCAGCCTATATGGCTCTTATTGAAGGGAGGGCTTTAGCTTGAGCTCAGTCACAAGGCTTATGCACGAGATAAGAAGGCTACTCACAGAAAGATTAAGCATGCTGTTTATAGCTATTACAGCAACAGGAGCCGTGTGGTATGCAGTAGTAAAAACCCGTGATTATTTTCAGCCTTCAACCTTTTTGACGGCATGGTTCCTGATCTTTAGTGCCGCGCTTATATTTGCAATTTTGCTGACCGTCGGCTTTTATATGATGACAAAGCGTTTGGAAGTAACACTAATAATCATGGCAGCCCTGATACTGCTGTCTTCAATGCTTGAAGCTATGTACATCCTTAATCCAAGCTACCTTTTTTATTGGGTCCAGACCACTGCAATCAACTTTTCCGACCTTATATCAAACCGGATTCAGATCGATATGCTTCTTTGGAACCGCCTCTTTTGTCTGCTGATTTCATTAAGCATATGGGCATTGGGCCTTTGCTCTTTCAGGCGTAATGGCCGCAGGCTGTTTGCTTCATTTTGGGCAAACTGTCGCCGCATATGGATTCCTCTGCTAATCATCAGCTCCGTTTGCCTGTCCTGGTTAAGCTTTTTTTATGAACCAATATTCGATGACAGCAAGCCCATCGATTTCAGCAATATGAAAAATTCAGATGCAGGTGCTGTCAGCTATTACGGCGGCATATGGAATGCTGGAAATAAAGATCTTGTACTTTTAAAAAAGGTATTCAGCCTGGATATACACTCAGATACCCTTTCTGGTAGAGCAGACTATAAGCTTAATAATAAAAGCGGAGAGGCTCAGACATTATCATTTCAGACAAATACAGGCATTAAAATTGACAGTATTTTTATAAATGGCACTAAGAGCAAAGCTATCCGTGGAGAAACAGGAATACGAAGCACAGCCAACTGGAGTCTTACTCTTCCTGCAGCGAATGAGTATGATATCCGAATAAACTATTCCGGTCGCATACGCAATGACAACACAATCATGCAAAGAGCCTTATACGGTATTTCCAAAGGATTTGTCTGGCTTCCTGCAAACGGCAGCTCTCCATACCTGAATGTCGATCTGTCCGGAGACTTCAGCTTACATGGCAGCATTTCACTGGATGAAAAGCTGGAGCCTGTATCATTATATGCTAAAGCAAGCAAAAAAGAGACAGTAAACGGTAAAAGCTTATGGCAATATATGATAAATAGGGGACCACAAACCATAGATATAATTGCTGCCGATTATATGACAAAAAGCTTTGAAGCCGGAGGACTTAATGTAGAGCTTAAATATTTTTCCAAGCATGATAAATCCATTACCGATATGGACGCAATAAATGTGATTAGAGCAGCAATAGACTATTTCACCAAGCTTTTCGGCCCATTACCCAATCGTGAGAACCTCACGATTTTAGAGCTGCCTGCTTACCTCAGCGGCGGTTTTGCAGGTGGCAGCATGAGCGCAATGGACGAGACCAGCTTTAACTCAGAGGATTATCTTCCTGCAGATCCTACATCGCCTCATTCCGGTGCTGGTATAGATGTTCTGGTACATGAAATTGCCCATCAGTGGTGGGGACTTTCCACAGTACCAATTGCAGACGGCAGCTCCAACTGGTCATCTGAAGGTATAACCTGTTACAGCAGCTATTGCTTTATGAAACAGTATTTCGGTGAGGAATATGCACAGGAGCATTATATAAAGAACTGGCAGCAAGCCTGGGACAGCTATAAAAACGCTTTTTATATTAAACATCCGGAATATCTGGCAAAGCTGTCAGCCGGGGATGTATCGAACATTATGGGCTCATTCCAGAGTATTAAGCAGTACGATCTCATGCCTCTAGTGATGATAAAAGCTGAAAATGCCCTTGGCAGCGAGGTATTTCATCAAAAGCTGTCCCAGCTTTATATGTCTCATTTGGGCCAGCCGATTACATATGGAGACTTTCTAGCTGCTACCGGACTTACTGAGGAAGCTCTTAAACTTGAATAAGTACATACCTATAAAGATAAGACAACTGGATTAATATTATGGTATATACTGAAAAGAATATTCAGTATGATTCAAAAAATTAAATTTTTATTTTGTTAGTTACGAGGGTTAAAAAGCTTACTCTTAAGTATCTTAAAAGAATTTATGTACCTGACACAGGTAAAAAGGAGGTGACTCTCTTGCTTAAAAGAGTAGTCTTCAGATATGAGATAAAAAGGATTGTGTTTTCTAAAGAATACCTGCTGATACTTACTGCAACGCTGATATATGCCATATCCCTTCTGCGGGGCCTTGTGCTGTATGGCGTAAATTATACCGCCCCCTTTTCCGGCTTAACATTTGCGACCTACTGCTCCTGTCTGACTCCGTTTCTTTTCATTTTGCTTCTTCTTTTGTGCGCAAGATTTTTCAGGCCATCAGAACGTGGAGCAGAGGCCATTATCAGAGCGACATGCATGCCCTATCATATCTTCAGGCTCATTCGCTACAGTGCAGCCATGTGCGCATTTCTATTTGCTGCGCTCCTTCCTGTATCGGCATGCCTTATATTCTACCGTACCGTTTTTGACTACAAAGAATCCGGGACATTACTTTTTTCAGGCTTGCTCATAATAATTCCGCCGGCAATCTTCCTGTTTGGTGTTGCAATAGCTATTGGAAGGCTTGAAGCGGCCGGTGTCTACATACTGCTGGCTGTGATTATTGTTATCAGTATATTTCAGATACGGCTCCCTGCCTTCATGGATATCATCGGAACTAATGCCGGACAAGTACTTTACAATGAGAATCAGGCTCTAAGGCTATCATCTTCCTTTATTACAGGACGGCTTATTTTTTCATCAATCGGCCTGGCATTTTCAATTCTCTCCATATACCGGTCAAGGAAATGTCCTGACTGCTAGAGCCTTATAATCAGCCTCATTAATCCCGGTTTCCGGCCTGGGCCTGCCAATTGCAAGGCCCATGGCGGGAGGATCAGTCTGAAAAGCGATATAGATAAGGGGGTTGCGGTTTCAAGCAAAACCACAGCTAATACCAACAGTATATCAGTTTTACATGTCAGGCTTTATATAAAATATGTGGATATAATTTATTCTATATGATATAATTATGGTAATTTAAGGAAGCTAATTTACTAACAGAAAAAATACATAGCTTGGTGCTAAAAACCCATACCTAAGCATTAGCTCTAAAGAAAAAATTATAAGAAAGCGAGGAAACAATTATGTCCAGACCAACCATCAAATTTGCATCTGTTACACTGGATTGCCCTAATCAGGAGGAGCTTGCAAACTTCTATTCGGCCCTTCTTGGATGGGAGAAAAAGCGTTTTGATGAAGAATGGCTTGCTGTAATCTCCCCGGATGGCAATATATGCCTGCTGTTTCAGGAAATCAGCGATTATGTACCACCGGTATGGCCTAACGAGCCTGGCAGGCAACAGCAGATGACCCATCTGGACTTTGCCGCCTCACCTGCCGATAAAGAGGCTGTTATAAAGCATGCCCTTGAATGCGGAGCAACCCTCTCTCCTGTCCAGTATGCGGATTTCTACACTATTTTCAAGGATCCGGTCGGCCATCCCTTCTGTATCAGCTTTTTCGGCTGATTATTGATATGATCGCAGAAAAATCGCCAATTAAGAAGACCATGTCATTCCTAATCGGCGATTTCTTTTATAAGCTATTAGCATCATACCAATTGTTTTGTTAGCTTATCTGCTGATATTATCGGTCTCATATATATTTTCGATATCATACAGAGCATTTACCAGCAACCACAGCTGAGGGTAGAATTTCATAATATTCCAGATGGAAATACCAGCCAGGCCAAATTCAGCCACCATATTCAAAAATTCATTTATACTTCTGGTATCTCTGAAGCGGACAACATATTCATTGCCCAATATATATTGTAAATAAGCCGTTTTTGTTCTGTCATCAATATAAATTGTGGCTCCCATGTTTTTGGATAGCTCAACCGCTGCGTTACTGGTTATGGTATATCCTTTCGATTCACCAAGAATAAACGGCAACTCCCAGAGATAACCAAGGATGGGTATACCCATATACATTTTTTCTGCCGGAAATCTTTCTGTCATACCTAGAACATATTGCCTTATACTATCAAAGGAGATAATGCCTGTGGGGATGCCTATATTATTGCCCCATTCATATGTCATCAGAAATAATCCGTCCACTCTTTGAACCAGCTTTGAATAATTAAAGCCTTCATATACTATACCGGTCATTATTTCAAAGGTACTTAAACTCATGGTATAAAAAACAACTGCATAACCATCTCTTTTTAGGAAATTTGAGAATTTTATCATAAATTCATCGAAATTGCTTCTTTCATAAGGATATATATATGGTACATTCAGATTAACACCATAATATCCCTTTGACCGTATAAGCTCCCGTACGTTATAGAATAATTGCTCCTGGCTCTCCTGACTGATAAGAAGCTTATGCATGGTATTGATTGCATAATTCTGGTCAGTATCCTCTATACTCAGCATCATAATGGGAGCCACCTGATACTGCCTGGCCAGTTCAATTATCCTGCTATCGTCTAGGTCATTAATTCTTCCGTCATCAGTAAAGGAATAGCTATACACTGTTATATATGTTAAAAATGGCAAGGTCTTTTTCAACACATCAGTTCTTATATGCGGATAAGCATAACCATAGGTTGAAAGCCTGCCTGCTTTTTCAGTACTATAGCTAATAACCAGTGTCTCACCCGGATAGATATATTCTCTTTCAGAAAGGAAGGGATTATTTCTCAATAGCTGCAACAGACTAACCCCATATTGCTCGGCAATCTGATTTAATGTATCCCCTTCCTGAACAGTATGGGTAACTGACGGGATTAAAATAACCAGGATTTCTCCAATCGCAAGATTATTGGGTGTTTTAATCTCATTGTTCCGTATTAATATCTCCTCAGATATCCCGTATTTATTTGCTATATCCGCAACCGTCTCACCGGCCTGCACCACATGAATAATCATAATTGCTCCTATGCTGGATTTATTAATAATAATTTATTAAATAATATATGAAATCTACTCGTTATTATGCTTTTACACAGTTTCCATATGATTATTCATGTCTGAGTGATTTGATAGGATCTAAATCACTAATTTCAATCAGTGTCAGTAGTATCCGACCGAAATCCCTGATTCAGTAACCATTTATAGACAAAAACAGCATCCTCCAATGCGGCAGGATAAGAGCTTGGGCAGTTATTGAAGAAGCGGCGGTTCAAGGATTTACTGCTTAATATATTTCTTATACAATTCCATGGTAGCCGCAGTAAACTTGTTACCGTACTCCTCCAGCATCTCTTCCGTATCGTAATTTTGCTGAATCTCCTGAGTATAAGTTACGCATATGCGCTGCCAGGCCTCTGTCTCTTCGTCTTCATCATAATAAGATGCAATCAGCAAATAAGGCTGTCCCTTCTTGTTCCACTCTGTAAGCCAACCGTCTTCAATTTTAACTCCCTCGGTCATGTTCAGATTGTCGGTGTTCTCAGGCTTAAGACGGTATTCCAGCAGCCACATTTCTATAGCCATGGTATTGGATGCCGTACCTGTATTCATTGTATCCATCGCCGTTATCTTTGCTTCACTTATATCGCAGCCAAGGCTGTTATAATACTCTATCTGTTCCTTCACATAATCAACAGCATATTCCCGAACCGCCTGAGGTACATATCCGGCTACATCCCAACGTATTGCCAAGGAACTTTTATCTATAATTAAAGCGGCATCATCATAGTCACCTGCTTTTTCCAATCTGAACAGCCAACGTATATGACCGCTTTCGTTAAAATCATAGCCTGTAGCCAGAAGCAGATCTCCGTTCTTAAGCTGCAGCAGTAAATGATCCATAGAGATAGAATCGACATGATAGACCAGCTTCGTTTTATTTATTGCTTCAATATATTTGCTATTAACATTATCATCAATTAACGGCAGGAAGAGCGCCTTCAACTCATCTTTGCCAATCTCATAGTTATATAATTCACCTTGTCTTGTCCAGACATCATTACTTTCCTTAATGTACAGTACGAAGTCGGATGAGATGCCGTAATTGGGAGCGTTCTCCAAAGTATAGGTAAATGAATACATGGGTGCCTGATACAGTATTTCTTTAACACGGTATGACGTACCAATAATACTTTGCTTTGATTTTGGATTTGCTGCCAGGCCTAGTATTATCAGCACCACAACAATAATTGATGAAAATATTATCCAAAAGCCGGGCTTCTTATAATATAAAACATTTTTTATCCGATTTTTGATATCACCCTCACCAAAAGCCAGCGGGCTTCCATTTAAGACATGTCTGCCTGCGGCAAGAGACAATAAAGAACCGACATAAGACCTTTTTATGTCTTCCTTCATTAGCTTAAGTACTCTTTCATCGCAGGACAATTCCATATCCGTACTCATCAGCATAAATGAAATCCAAACCAAAGGATTAAACCAATGTATGGCCGCTATAAAAAATGCCAATATCTTTACCAGGTTGTCTTTTCTCCGAATATGGGTCTGTTCATGAAGCAGGATAAAGCTTCTTTCTTCAGTAGGCAATCCCTGCGGCAGATATATTTTGGGATTTATTATTCCCAACACAAAGGGTGTTTTTAAATTATCGGTTTCATAGATATTGCTTTCTATAAGTTTTGCAGCTTTTAGCCGTTTCCTTAGTCGAAGAACAGATATAAAGCTATAAGCAAGTAATACAATTACACCTAAAAACCAAATATATGTTACCGCTTCAATTATAATTTTCACAGGACTTACAGTCTTAATTGCAGCAGCAGTTGAGGAAACGGACTTATCTATTACTGAACCCGATGTTTCTATTTTGCCATTAATTTGCGGACTTTGCTGATAAACTATATCTGCAGATATTTCGATTGCATCAGTGTTGCGCGGCATAAGGCTGAATATGCTTTCAAATGAAAATGGTATGATTAGCCGAAATGCCACAACACTCCACAAGACATAAGAAATGATTTTGGGAGCTTTTTTCAGAAGCAATCTTGCCAATATAACAAAAGCAATAACATAGCTTGCCTTAAGGCTCATGTTTAAGACAGCGAGAAACAGCTTGCTCATTATGACCTCCGTTCTTAAAATTAACTACTTGGAAATGCAGAATTCACTTTTTATCCGAACTATAACCATCAATAAGCTTCTTTAACTCTTCAACCTGCTGCCTGCTTAATTTTCTACCACGGATAAAGGCTGTCAAAAACTTTGGCAAAGAGCCGCCAAAGGTATCTTCCACAAAACGTATGCTTTGCCCTGAATAATAATCATCCTTGCTAACAAGAGAGGAAACCACTGTATTTTCATTCTTAAAAATACCTTTATCACATAATTTTTTCAGCACAGTATATGTTGTCGATTTTTTCCATCTCATTTCTTTTTCACACAATTTTACAAGATCTCCGGATGCAATCGGTTCATTCTGCCAGATCAATTCTGCAAATTTCTCCTCACTTTCGGTCAGCTTATAATTTATCATGATAATCCCTCCTTGGTCTATGACTTATCGACCTGCTAATAGTCTATACCTTATAGACCAAAATGTCAAGAAAAAATTTCCCAAAGATATTTGTATAATTTTATAATCTCTTCGGTACCGTCAAGTTTTTTTCGCAAATTAATTATCTCTTCCCATTTGCAGTCAAAGCTTATACATTTACCAAATGTTTTCATTAAAAATCCGGAAGCTGCTTACGCCTGAGTATAAAAATATGGGTTTTCACAGATCGGCTTTACGTAACCCCATATAAACCCGGTCTATGAAAACCCTTGGCAATCTCTCCTATTTTGCATTTCTCATCTGAACTTGCACTAAATTATTTAGTTTTAAAATCCTAATTGTTTTTACCGGGTCAATTATTCCAAAAGCTACCGTACTTGCCTGTCCGCGAAATGACGAGTATAATGTCCATAAAAACAGAAAGGAAAATGACATCCCATTATTGATATTGTGTCACCAGCACAGTATCAGGGATGTCATTCAATGATCACTATACGATGATCATTATACATAAATATCAATTAGATAACAAGACCAATCCTGATTTTTGATAGCGTAACTTTACTGTAGGAAATAGATAGGCAGAGATCACCAAAGATGTGT
>ENA-UPSA01002544-UPSA01002544.1-bioreactor-metagenome-genome-assembly--contig:-NODE-2544-length-11878-cov-7.842933_pt1 | contig 11878 bp, 10 predicted proteins | sample MGYA00238183_ERZ773288 | MGnify/ENA primary metagenome ERZ773288 (study PRJEB29028, sample SAMN07631243) | bioreactor metagenome | isolation source: Switchgrass digestor | place: USA: Dartmouth... | reverse complement strand
TTAGAGGTTCGGGGAATTGTCCCGATAGAAGATATAGCGAATCCTAAATGCTGTTATTTAATTAGTTTTATCCGTGTGAAAATTTAATTTTGGTAGCTAATGTCTCAAAATCCGCTTATCGATATGATCCTTAAAAATTTTTAAGGATCTCTTATTTTTCTATTGCATCCTGTTCAACAATATGTATAATAAAAAAGTATTGCTTTGCGCTCGATATGGCCCGATATGTGAATATTAATACGCCGATCGTGCACGCAAAAGCAATTAGGCTCTACTCTAAGCTAACGAAAGGAATAAATCTATGTGGTTGGTACACTCAATATTGACTACGCTTTCCTGGGCTTTCGCCGATCTGTTTTATAAGAAGGGAAATGACCCGAACGAAAAATCGAGCCATATAAAAACAGTCATAATGGTCGGCGTAGTAATGGGAATACACGCGATTGGGTATATGCTTATAAACAATATATCTTTTTCACCCATCTACATGGTAACGTATTTCCCGGTTTCGGCATTATACATCCTGTCCATGGCAATAGGTTACTTCGGACTCAGATACATTGAGTTGTCAATATCCTCGCCGATCCAAAACTCTTCGGGCGCAGTAACTACCATATTGATCTACATATTTTTCACTCACGCACTCAGCGCCCTTGAGGTAAGCTCGATCGTGCTGATCACAACGGGTATCGTTGCTCTTGCGTTTTTGGAGAAATATCTGTCGGATAAGGCTGCTCCGTTGGATGAGAAGGATCGCAAGTACAGAATCGGATTCGTAGCGATCATATTCCCGATCCTATACTGCATAATCGACGGTCTTGGTACCTTTGCCGACGCTATATATCTGGATGAGCTGGCGCTGATAGGCGAAGATCAGGCTTTGCTGGCTTATGAGTTCACCTTCTTTATAGTCGCGATCCTGGCGATGATTTACCTGGCAGCAAAGAAAGAAAAGATAAGCCTGGTCAAAGAAAAGGACAGGGGAATCGCGGCAATATTCGAGACAGCCGGACAATTCTTTTATGTATTCGCGATGGCCAAAAACGCCATAATAGCGGCCCCGGTAATAGCATCATACAGCGCATTTTCCGTGCTGCTGTCAAGGATTTTCCTGAAAGAGAAACTTACACGCGCACAGTACTTGATGATCTTGCTTGTCATGCTGGGTATCGCATTGCTGGCGATCTCAGAAGTGTTATGACTGCAGCAAAGGGGCTGCTCCTCCGGGTCGGAGGAGCAGCCCTTAAGTCATTTATGGAAGGCAGTTAGTTGACGGACTCAAAAGTAAAGTGTCGCTTATATAGTCTAATGACAATGGAAATTTAAAAAATGAAGCTGCAACTATAAGAAGGCTTTTAGCTGCTGGATATTGTTTTCCTCGAACCTGAGCAGCCTTTCCATGAGATTTTTGATATCAGGTTCAGCGTCCTTGTACTTTTTCAAGTTTTTTATAGCGTTGATGATACCCATGTTGCTTCCTATGATAAGCATCTCAGAAATGTGTGATGCCGATCTGTCGGTCAGTGTCTGCATATTTATCATCAAATAGGTTTTAATCTTGTCAAACGCTCCGATACCCTTTTCGTCATAGCCGTTTTTGTTGAGAGCTTCCTTGGCTGCGCGATGGATATCCTGGTACTCCCTGTACTGGGATTCCAGGTGCCGATTGAATTCTTCATCCTCGACGATATCTATCAGCTGCTCCAATGTATGGACGCCCATCTGGGAGTTTTGATAAATGAAATTCAACAATTCAGCGTTTCCGTTCATATCATTGACTCCTTGCTGTCGAAATCTGATATACTATCTGCCCGAATACATCTAAAAGCCGTTATCCAGTATATAGTATAACCTGAAACCTTTACAGAATTCAAAAAAGACATCGGGGACGGTTCTTTTGGCTTGATCGATGGCGTTAATCAAGCCAAAAGAACCGTCCCCTTGGCTTATCTCGCTGGCAGCGGGTAAGTGTATATTTTGCCTTTGAAGTTCTCAAGGACGATATTTTTGTCGTCTTTGCTGACTACGTAGTTATAACCGACCGGGATCTTTCCGCCGCCGCCGGGAGCGTCGATAACATATTTAGGAACAGCAAAGCCTGATATGTTGCCGGTCAGCTTGTGAATGATATCGATCCCGGCATCTACGTCCGTGCGGAAGTGGGATATGCCGACGGATAAGTCGCACTGGTAAAGGTAGTATGGTCTTACCCGCATATGGACGAGTTTCAGCAGCAGTTCCTTCATGGTTTCAGGATCGTCGTTGATGCCCCTCAACAGTACGCTTTGGTTTCCGAGCGGGATGCCGGCATCTACGATCGCTTCGCACGCTCTTTCCGCGTCCTTCGTAATTTCCCGCGGGTGGTTGAAGTGCGTATTGATCCATATGGGATGGTATTTCCTGAGCATTTGTAGAAGTTCTTCGGTTATACGCATCGGCAAGACGACAGGTACGCGGGTGCCGATCCTGATTATGTCGACATGCTCAATGGAGCGAAGTCCGGAAATGATGCGTTCAAGCCGCTTCGTGTCCATGACAAGAGGGTCGCCGCCCGATATGAGCACATCGCGGATCTCGGCATGCGAGCGTATATATGACAGTGCTGTGTCGAGCCGGCTTTCACTGATGATTTTGTCTTCCTCTCCGACCACCCTTCGCCTGGTGCAGTGCCTGCAATACATTGAGCAAATATAGGTTACCAGAAACAGCACTCTGTCCGGATATCTGTGAACTATACAGGGAACGGGGCTGTCGGCCTCTTCGTTAAGAGGATCGCAGAGGTCGTTTTCGCATACATAAGTCTCGCTGATCGACGGAACAGCCTGCTTCCTGATAGGGTCATTCCTGTCTTCGGGCCTTATCAGTGAAGCATAATAGGGCGTGATCGCCATTCTGAATTTCTCAAGGCACTTTGAAATATCCCTCTTTTCCCGGTCCGACAATTCAATGACCTTTGACAGATCGTCGACGGTTTTTATCCTGTGTGCCATCTGCCATTTCCAGTCGTTCCAGGACGGGTCTGCCCGCATTTCACCGATGCATGTCATCGTGCCTGATCGCCTCGATCCTTCATGCCAAGGCGGTTCAACGCCGCGCCCAAAATACCGTTGATCAGATCGACATAACCTATTCCGCTGTATTCGGCAAGCATAGGATAGTCGCTGTAACCGGGTGCCAGCCCCGGCAATGGGTTGATCTCCAGGAAGTAGATTTTTCCGTCCTCCGACATGCGGTAATCGATACGTGCTGAATCACGGCATCCGAGAGCGTTGAATATAGTTTCCGACATCCTGACCATTTCTTTTTCCTGTTCCGGGGTCAGATCGGCCGGGCACTTGTATTCAATATACTCTTCGTAGTTTTGCTTGACGTTATAACTGTATATGCTGAAGTTTTTACCATTTTTCTTTTTAAAGATGATTTCCATGGGAGGGAATACTCTGATATCGCCCTTGTTGCCGAGCACTCCGACAGTGAATTCGCGGCCCTCTATGTACTCTTCAGCCATCATTGGGCAACCATACAGCCTGAAATTCCTGTCAAGGACTTCCCTCAGCTCATCATAGGACATCACGATGCTGCTATCCGAGATCCCCTTGCTGGAGCCTTCAGCGTTCGGTTTTATTATCACCGGGTACTGCAAACGGGGCTTGCGTATGATATCGCCGGGTGCAAACAGGGCAAACCTGGGTGTCCTGATTTTCAGAGGTGACAGAAATTTTTTGGTCATTGCTTTGTCGAGAGCGATCAGGAGCGTTGCGCTGTCGGATCCTGTGTACGGTATGCCAAAAAAATCAAGCATCGCCGGAACCTGTGCTTCACGACATCTCCCTCCGATACCTTCGGCTATATTGAAAGCGATGTCGATTCTTGCTTTTTTCAGATTCTCCGGCAATGCTCTGTCGGCTTCGAGCAATACGACATTGTGTCCTTTTGAGGCAAGTGCGGATTTGATGGCAGTTATCGTATCAATACTGTCATATTCAGCTTCCTCATCGATCACTTTTGTCCTGATGCCCTTTTTTAGATTGTAGATCAGACCGATGTTATATGCGCCGTCGGGCAGGGGGTCTTCCAGTTCAAACTGTTCCACAGAAAATTCACCGCCTTCTGATTTGATAGCATCAGTATAGTCCTATCTTCAGAAAAATCAATGCCATTTTTGACAGTTTGTGGTGACGCCCGGCGGCTCATTTTCGTTATTTTGATGCTAAAGTTTCAGCCTGTTGGAAAAAGTACGAGTATATGTTATCATAATAAATAAAGGGCATATATGGCAAAGTCGCGAGATTACCCGGGCTCGGATCGGAAAGGAGGATATGCATTTGAAAAGACGGGTATCGCCGTTCGTGGTCGCCATTCCCGCGTTTATTATCATCGCGGTGTTCAAAGTGTGGCCGATAATAAACACCTTCGTTTTATCATTCTTTAAGTACAGTCCCACGAAGGGCTTGCTCGGCGAAGAGTTTACAGGGCTGGGAAATTACGGTGAGGTTTTCGGAAGCTATTACATAATGCGGATTTTGTCAAACACGATAATTTTGACACTGGTTCCTGCATTGGTTACTGCTCTGGCGGCTTTTCTCGCTGCATTGTTGATATTGAAATTGCCCAACCGGTGGACACGTTGCCTTGCCCTGACTGTGTTGGCCATTCCTGCATTCGTTCCGGTAAGGGTGCTTTGCAATTCGATCACGGAACTTGTGGGCCATGGATCATATTTGAGCCGATTGCTTATAAACGGAGATCTTATTGATCCCAGATACATAAGCGAGACCTCGGGAACAGTACACCTTATGACTGTGCCTGCATTATACCCTGTAATATATACCGCGGCCGAAACACTCAAATATATGTTCTTTCCTGCTGCCATTGGTGTCCTTGCGGCTGATGAAGGTTCAAGCTTCAAGGGTAATGCGTTGACAGTTCTGCGTGTTGCGTTTGGTTACATTATTGTGCGTTTTGCGTTTTTCATGTTCGCAAACAGGGATCTGTCATTCAATTTGAATAACCCGATGGTATATGGTGCAGCCGATATATTCACTTCTTTTACATACAGAAAGGGCATATTGGAAGCAAATTACGGAACGACATTCGCCATCGACAGTATCAGGATAATGACGCAATTGCTGTTGAACCTGTTGCTTTTCCTGTGCCTGAAAGGTATTATAAATGACATGCGGGAAGTCAGATTTGGCATGTCCCTGCAAAAAAATAAAAAACCTGCCTGGATCGCAGCGGCTGCAGGCTGCATCCTGGTCGGCTTCGGAAGCATAGCTATCGTTGCACACCTGGTTTCCGGCATTTTTGGATCCGGAGTAAAACTTGCCGATGTATTGTCAAATCAGTCAATCATGCAATCTGTTCTGATGAGCTTCATATATTCATTTTTGTCAGCAGTATTGTTCACAGTTATTTCAGTTCTTCTTGCATACCCTTTGACAACAGGAAGCAGAGTTTATCCCGTTATTTTGCTCCTGATGGCGGGAACAGGTTTTATAGTATATGATTACCTGCTGTTTCGCCAAGCGGGACTGCTCGACAGCGGCATACCTGTCATACTTTCAGGCGGCATCCAGGTTTGGGGCGCGCTTTTGATATATTTGCTCGCACGAAATCATCTGAAAGGTGTCAACAGTTTTTGGGTATATATCAAGAAGATATTGCCGATGATTTTAGTCACATTCTTCCTGAATTTCGCCTTCACCTGGGGCAGCGAGGACGCCCTGTTTTACATTGTTGATCGTCAGAAATACCCTGTCAGTTTAACGATCCGGGAGCTGTTCATCATGGGCAATTACCCCTTGATGATGCCGGGGGAACTTGATGAGAATGCCGTGAGAGGTTTCAGATCATTGGCTGAAGTTGTCGTTTCCGTACCTCCTGTAATAATGGGATGGCTGCCGATATGGCTAAACAGGGTCATTTTCAGGAACGAACAGAGAGAATCCGGCCAAACAGAAGCAGGGATGACAGATAACGGGTATATCGAGTATATCGGGTATATAGAAAACGGACAATCGGATCAGGCGGATCAAGAAAAAATTAATAAGGAGTAATCATATGAAAAGTATCAAACCCGGAAGAGGCCCGTCGATGATGGGCGGTTTCATGAGCATAGCGATGGCTGCGTTCGGTCTGATATGGACTTTTATGGCGGCAAGCATGGGCGGCGGGCCTTTCGCGCTTTTCGGTGTCATTTTCATCGTAGTTGCAGTTGTACAGGCAGTATATAACTTCAAGAACGCAACAGGTGAAAACAGGTACTCGGTATTTGATATAACAGACGCCGGAGAGGAGCCCGACCCGCTTGATGAGAGGTTCGGTAAAAGTCGGGAAGATAAGGCTCGTACAGATGAACCAAAAAGCGGTGAGGGTTCTTTTTGCCCGTATTGCGGCGCGAGAGTCGAAGAGGATTACGAATTCTGCAGCAAATGCGGAAAGAAACTGCCATAAAAAGAGCAGTCTGTTCCGGCTGGACGTTATAACACCGGTCGGTGTAGGTGTATGCAGTTCTTTACCACTTGTGGTTTGACTTTCTGAATGAATCGAACTCCATCTTTATATCGGGATTGCATTTGAAAAATTCAAGCAATGCATTAAGATTCTTTACCGTGGCAGGATACAGAGAATGTTCGATCAGTTCGGTCTCCTCAAGGGGGTCGTCACAGCCTATCAGTGTGAGGAAACGCTCAACCACTTCGTGGCGGCTAATAAGGTATTCGCCCAAATCGCGTCCGGAATCGGTCAGCTGGATTATGCCATATCTATCATAATCGACGAGACCCATCTCGGAAAGCCTTGTGATCATCCTCGATGCCGATGATGGTCTTACATGAAGGATTTCCGACAATTGACCGATACGTGCATAACCTTTCTCCCTGCACAACCGGCAAGTCATTTCCAGATAATCTTCCAGAGCGGATGTGAGCTGGCCTTCATGACGGTTTGCCAGCTGGTAGCCCCGTACAGTGCGATAATAGTCATCGTTCATGTTATCGACCCGCTTCGCTGTTTCTATGGCACATATCATACTATGCGAACTATGTTGATTTTAGTAGCATATATTGGCGTAGAGCAAAGGTTTTGCTCTACGCTAACTTTTTGGAGGGGAATATGTGCAGCTCATGCATTGCGCTCAATCGGCTCCCTGTCGGGCAAAAAGCCGTCGTTACGTCGATACTGCTTGAAGGCAATGCCAGAAAAAGGCTTATGGACCTCGGCCTGATAGAGGGTACCGAGGTCAAATCTCTATACAAGAGTCCGGCCGGCAATCCGATCGCATATATGTTTCGCGGCGCAGTGATAGCCTTGCGAACAGACGTCTCAGAGAAAATATTGGTGACATATTAATTATTGGTGACATGTTAGTTCCTTTGTAAGGAACGGTTTATAGCATGATAAACGCAACCGTGTTGATATATAGACTTATGTTGACTGGTCATCGGGGGAATCTTATGGGCACAACTGTAAATATGCCGGTCTATCCCGGAAGGAACATCGGTAATTTTGGACCTGACATTGTAAAGGAGACGGGCGATGAGAAGATAATAGCCCTGGCAGGGAATCCCAATGTAGGAAAAAGCACGGTGTTCAACGGACTTACCGGCTTAAAGCAGCATACGGGGAATTGGCCCGGAAAAACAGTCGCGGTGGCACAGGGCAGATACTCCTGGAAGGGAAAGGATTTCATCCTCGTGGATCTGCCCGGTACATATTCGCTTTCCGCAAATTCGGCCGAGGAAGAGATCGCGCGGGATTTTATATGCTTCGGGGGATCGGATGCGGTCGTAGTGGTAGTTGATGCGACATGCCTCGAGAGGAACCTGACCCTTGTGCTGCAAACAATAGAGATAACGGATAAAGTTGTTGTATGTGTCAATCTTATGGACGAAGCCGAAAAGAAAGGTATCACTATAGACCTTGAATCATTGCAGGAGCGGCTGGGTGTTCCTGTTGTCGGCACGAGCGCGAGGAACGGGAGAGGTCTGACGACCCTGATGGATGTGGTGAAAGCGACGGCTGATGGGATCAGGGCAAAGATAGGGATCGATGGAACTGGCGCTGCAGTCGGAAACGATACGATTAGTGAAACCATAAGTACAAATGCAAAGCGCCTGCTGTCACCAATCAGAGTCAAATACTTTGACGAGTTGGAGAAGGCTGTCTCTGCCGTCGAACCCATAATCTCTCATTATATGTGCGAAAGCAACAGGATCAACAGCAGATGGATCGCACTGAGGCTGCTGGAAGGGGAAAGCGGGCTTCTGGACTCGCTTTGCACCTGGAACGGCCTTAGCTGCGAAGGAAAAGAGAAACTTTCCCGGGCAGTTTCCAAAGAGCTTGGATACCTGGACTCGCTGGGCATAAGTACGGCTCAGATACGTGACAGGGTAGTAACAGAGATTGTCAGGACATGCGAAAAAATTTACACGGGAGTCGTAAGACTGGACAAAAAGGAATATGCAGAGAGGGACAGAAAGATCGACAGGTTCCTGACATCGAAACTGACCGGCATACCTGTTATGATCGCGCTTCTTTTTGTGGTGTTCTGGATCACTCTTTGGGGTGCCAATTATCCTTCCAAGTTGCTTGCAGACGGCCTGTTTTCGCTTGAACGGCCTTTAGCCGATCTGATCGGGGCACCAGATTTTATTGTGCGGCTTTTTTCCGAAGGCGTTTACAGGACCGTTTCATGGGTGGTCTCAGTCATGCTTCCGCCGATGGCGATCTTTTTCCCGCTGTTCACACTGCTTGAAGACTGCGGATATTTGCCCAGGATCGCGTTCAACCTTGATAACTTTTTCAGGAAGGCATGCGCACATGGAAAGCAGTCACTGACAATGTGTTTGGGGTTAGGCTGCAATGCGGCAGGTGTCATAGGATGCAGGATAATAGACTCGCCGCGGGAACGGCTGATCGCAACGATCACCAACAACTTTGTTCCCTGCAACGGGCGTTTTCCCACACTGATAGCACTTATAACGATGTTCTTTGCAGGTGTCGCGGGTGGGGTTTTACAGACTGCCATATCAACTGCCATGCTGACAGGTGTCATCGTTCTCGGTGTTGCCGCAACCGTCATTACTTCACGGGTATTATCAGCCACTGTTCTCAAAGGGACGCCGTCTTCATTTTACCTTGAGCTTCCTCCTTACAGGAGGCCTCAAATAGGAAGGGTGATCGTCCGTTCCGTCATGGACAGGACGCTCTTCGTGCTGGGCCGGGCAGTTGCAGTTGCAGCTCCTGCCGGTCTGCTGATATGGCTTCTTGCAAATATTTACATTGGCGAAACGAGTTTGCTTGCAAAGTGCGCAGATTTTCTGCAGCCTTTTGCCCATCTGATGGGACTCGACGGATATATACTGCTGGCATTCATCCTCGGATTTCCTGCAAATGAAATCGTGGTACCCATAATCATCATGAGCTATACGTCGCAGGGCGCGCTTGTTGAGTTTGAAAGCCTTGCCGAACTGAGAGCTCTGTTTGTCGAAAACGGATGGACCTGGCTAACGGCGCTATGCACGATGCTGTTTTCGCTGATGCACTGGCCATGCAGCACGACATGTCTGACGATTCGGAAAGAAACCCAGAGTGCAAAATGGACCTTGTTGTCGATCGCTGTTCCGACACTTGCCGGCATATTAATGTGCATATCGGTTGCTGCCATAGCACGTTTGCTCGGGCTGGCAGCATGATGATCGCAAAATACTTTTCTCTAATTTTTTGAGATTGAGAATAATGAGGTTGTCGTGACATGCTCTCGACAACTTTTTTCATATACAAGACATTTTAGGATCCGGTCAAATGTTCCTTGTAAAAAAGTTAGTAAACACTATATAATTAAATCAAATATATTGAGAACGGATGGTGCAGGTTAGACTAACTATAGCAATAATAGTTAGGGTGTTTATGACTATGATACGCCGCAAGGAGCAAATTAACATTTTGAAGGGGTGAGCTCATGAGGTTATTGGTGATAGGAGCAGTGGCTGCAGGTACATCGGCTGCCGCAAAGGCCAGGAGAAATCGCGAGGACATGGAAATCGTCATTTATGAAAGAGACCGATATATCTCATACTCTGGCTGTGGAATGCCTTACTATGTAGGAGGCGAGCTGACGGACTATGAGGAACTTGTACCCCGGGATACGGAATACTTCAAGAAAAAGTACAATATCGATGTCCTTACCGAACATGAAGTGCTTGAAATCGATCCCGGAAGCAAGAGGATAAAGGTTAAAAACCTTGCTTCCGGTGCCGTGTTCTGGGACATTTATGACAAACTTGTCATTGCAACGGGAGCATCTCCCGTGATCCCGCCTGTCAAAGGTGCGGACGGAGATAATGTTTTCGTATTCCGAGGGATCGGCGACATGAATCGCATTCTGGATTTCATGCACAGGAAAGATCCGAAGAAAGCCCTAATAATCGGAGCGGGATCCATAGGTCTGGAGATGTGTGAAAATCTGACCCGCAGGGGTTTGCAGGTGTCGCTGATAGAGAGGCTTGGCCAGGTCTCGCCAGGCCTTGACGAGGATATGGCTGTATATGTCCAAAAGTATATCGAGGAAAAGGGGATCGCTGTTTACACCGGGGCGGCGGTAACGGAAATGACCGAAAGCGGAGTATCGTTGGATGACGGCACCCGCGTAGACGGCGAATTGATTATACTTGCCACAGGCGTCAGGCCAAATACAGACCTTGCCAAAAGAGCCGGTATAGAGCTGGGAGTTGCGGGGGCCATAAAAGTAGATGAGCGGATGCGCACGAACATACCCGACATTTACGCATGCGGGGACTGTACCGAAAACTACCACATCGTACTTGGAAAGCCTGTGTACAGACCTCTTGGCTCGACGGCGAACAAGACGGGGCGCATTGCCGGTGACAGCCTTACCGGCGGGAATATGACATTCAGAGGGATTTTAGGTACAGGGATATACCGTGTATTCGAGCTTGCTGTCGCACAAACCGGACTGACCGAGCGGGAAGCCCGGGAAGCGGGATATGACGTTGCGGTGAGCCACGATATAAAGGTTGACAGGCCGGAATACCTGGGCGGAAGAGAGATGGTCATAAAAGGAGTGGCCGACAGGGATACTGGCAGGCTTTTGGGAGCTCAAATCGTCGGATACGGAGGCGTTGACAAGAGGATCGACGTCTTTGCGACTGCAATAACCTATGGAGCAAAGGCGGAGGACCTTTTCCATCTTGATCTTGCGTACTCGCCACCGTTTTCTACAACAAGGGATCCTGTCGCGTATACAGGTATGATATTGGACAATGCGATAAATCGTGACAGGCCTCTCATCACGCCGCAGGAGCTTTCGGAACTGATCAAGTCGGGCGAGGACTTTGTCCTTATAGATACCAGGGAACCGGACCAGTATTATACAAGCCATCTCGAGAAGTCGGAGAACGTACCCCATGCCATGTGCCGCGATGTACTTGTATGCAAGGACAAGGAATGCACGTTTGTTACCTATTGCAACGAAGGGAAAACCGGATATGCGGTGCAAAACATCCTTAAGAACTATGGCATAGAGAAAGTATATAACTTGTCAGGGGGTATCAGGAATTACCTGGCGAATTGCCCTGAAGATGTTATCGTAAAAAAATAACTGGTTGACCGGTTGGAAGAACTGAGTACCCATAAGCTTGCAGGTTGCATTAGCGACATTTTATGTTAACTTGATGCGCAGAATATATGCTCCCTATATAGAAGGCGGACTACATGCCTTTACTATATGGGAGCATATTGAATTATTGCTATATAGTTATTCTCAATGATAATGCAAATTACTGTACAGCTGAATCAATCTGGGATTAAGTCTATATAATGGTGTAAAAAGGAGTTGAGCCAAAGCTCATACCTC
>ENA-UPSA01002529-UPSA01002529.1-bioreactor-metagenome-genome-assembly--contig:-NODE-2529-length-11977-cov-18.533468_pt1 | contig 11977 bp, 9 predicted proteins | sample MGYA00238183_ERZ773288 | MGnify/ENA primary metagenome ERZ773288 (study PRJEB29028, sample SAMN07631243) | bioreactor metagenome | isolation source: Switchgrass digestor | place: USA: Dartmouth... | reverse complement strand
AAAAGCTTGCTTATAAAGATTTTTCCCAATTACAGCCGGGTGATAATTTGCAGAATGTGGAACAGATTGACCCTGTTATACCGTTGTACAGGAGAGTTTTCGATGAAGCAACGGATCACGTGCTTAAGCTGAATAAGGAAATGGGAATATATCTGACCTCTGTGCACCTGCTTGCAGACGGTATACTCAAAATTGAATACGACAGGACAGATGACGGAGAGTATGTTATCACAAATATTGTGTATAATGAAGATTTTATTCTTGATGGATTGGATGGGCAAACATGCTACAGAATACATGAAGTGGATTATGTGGATTAAATAAAGTTATAAATGCCAAAACAGGAATAATAACAATAACGATTGAGGGTAAAGAAATAAAAGGTAGAGTAAAAATTGGGGGGCAACAAAAACAGAGTATGCCTAACAATCCGTCGAAGGAAGCAATTATAACCTACTATGCAATAGATAGAGCAGGAGGCTGAATAAAACACATGTTCAGCTCCTGCTCTTTTTTTGTCATATATTTTGATACAATGCAATAAATTAATAGCAAGGTGTTATAAGCGAGGTGCTGTACATGAGGGTCATATACGTATCCAGAATACAGGCCATACGTATGCTTGTGGTGCTTGTGCTGGTTATAATCTCCATAATATACACTCAGACCACACAGTATGACGTCATAAGCGTGTTTTTAAACACCAAGCGGGAACTGCCGATATATTCTGTGGAAACCGATGAGAAGAAGATCGCCATATCCTTTGACGCGGCATGGGGAGCCGAATACACTGACGAGATACTGGAGATATTGAAGAAGAGGAACATCAAAGCCACGTTTTTCCTGGTAGGGTTTTGGGTAGACAAGTATCCTGAAAAGGTGAAGAGAATTGCATCGGAAGGCCATGAGATAGGCAACCATTCCACCACCCATCCGCATATGTCCCAGCTGAGCAGCCAGCAGATACGGATGGAGATTGAGACCACGCAGAAGAAGATAGAGGAGCTTGCAGGCGATAGGGCCGTTAAGCTGTTCAGGCCGCCTTTCGGCGACTATAATGATAGGCTCATACTTATCTGCAGGGAAATGGGTTTCTATCCTATACAATGGGATGTGGACTCGCTTGACTGGAAGGAATACGGCGTTGAGCACATGTTCAATCAGGTAACCAAGAAGGTTCGCAACGGCTCCATCGTACTGTTCCACAACAATGCCAAATACATCGTGCAGGCGCTGCCCCTTATTCTGGATCATCTACTCAAGGAGGGCTATACCATAGTTCCTATATCGGAGCTCATTTACAAGGATAATTACTATATAGATCATACGGGGCGCCAGAAGAAAATAGGCACATAATGAGCGAATAAAATGTCCATCATTTGAATAGCTATAATTTAGACAATATCGATGTACCGTTACCGGATAATAGTGCGAAACGATATAGATGAAATGATTTTTAGAAGGGAGAGGGATAAAATGGTAGAACACACTTCGGAAAATAATCAGGTATTGGTGGCCGGCAGAGTTGATTCTCAACCCACTTTTGCCCATGAGATATACGGCGAAGGTTTCTATAACTTCACTCTGGCGGTCCCCAGATTAAGCGGATACGTTGACCTGTTGCCCGTTACGGTTTCCGAAAGGCTGATCGACATAGGACAGCTTTCCGTGAATACCGAAGTGGTTATAAAGGGCCAGTTTCGGTCATACAACAAATACCTGGACGGGAAAAACAGGCTGATCCTCACTGTGTTTGCAAAGGACATAGCCTGGAAGGAGGAGGACGAGGAGATAAAAAATCCAAACCAGATTTACCTTGACGGATACATATGCAAGCCGCCCGTTTACAGAACCACGCCGCTTAACCGAGAAATAGCCGATGTTTTGCTGGCTGTCAACAGGCCCTACAATAAATCCGATTACATACCCATAATAATGTGGGGGAGGAATGCGCGGTTTACGCAGAATCTGGCGGTAGGTCAGCGTATTAAGATATGGGGCAGGATCCAGAGCCGGCCTTACCAGAAAAAGCTGCCAAACGGTGAAGTACACGATCGGGTAGCCTATGAGGTGTCGGTATCAAAACTTCAAGTGGTAAACGAGTGAAATAGATCTAAATTGCAATAATAAATGCAACACTTTTTAAAAAAAGTATGATATAGATATCCAAATTTTATCTTTTTCATTTGTAAAACTCCTTCTATGTTAGAATATAAAAGCATAGGAGGAGTTCTTATATGGCAAGAAAAAATTATGACACCGGAAAAGAAAGAACTTATTAGCAAACTCATTGAATAGAAGGAAAATCAGTTTACACAAAAATATTTACACTGCCTATTTACCCTGCCTATATATTCCCGCTCTACATGATTTCCAACAAGCAATGGATTTATATTGTTCAATATGACCTCATCTCCTACGCCTACATCAATATTTGTAAGATCTACAACGATATTGTTGATGTTTATTCTGCCCAGTATACGGGCGGGCCTGCCGTTTATAACAACCACTCCTTTTTTTTTCAGTAGCCTTACATCCTTCCATATATAGCTTAGTATGTCCCTAAGCCTAAACGAATCCCTCTTTTTACCAAGACCGAATCCATCCACATAGCCAACAGGTACGATTCCGATTCTGGTTGGTTTTTTGGTCCTGTACGTGTTTGCGTAACCGATATTATGATTCTTCGGGAGCTCCCTGGACTCAATTATCCGAGATTTTAAATATCCGATTTTTTCAAGACCAAGGGTGTTATTTACCAAAATCCTGCCCAAAAAAGCGGAACCAATCCTGACAGCATCCAGATGCATCTCAGGAAACAGCAAAAATGCTGATGAATTGCATATATGGCGTAAACCTGGTTCAAGTCCGTTTTGTTGCATTAAGTCAATTGCGGTCATAAAGGTATTGTATTGTTTATGGACGGTTCTGGCTTTACTTGAAAATGAAAAGGAAAAGTGGGAATATGTACCGGTAATTTGTATATTGTCCAGGGTTTTAATAAAAGAGCATACATCTGGTATTTCCCGGGGTAAAAAGCCGAACCTTCCAAATCCGGTGTCAATCTTTAAATGGAAATTTGCCGTTACGTTTAATGAAGAAGCGGCATCGTTCAAAACCCGGGCCGATGTCATTGATCCGACCGTTGCAATTATTTCATTCTTTGCAATAAGCTGAGCTTCTTCAAGCTGACAGGTGGGAGTAAGTAGCAGTATTTGAGCAGATATGCCGTTTTCTCTTAACTTTAATCCATCTCTTATATCAGCAACGGCAAAAAAATCTATGCCATTTTGCTGCAAGATATTGGCAAACTCCAACAGGCCAAGGCCATAAGCATTTGCTTTAAGGACAGCAATTATTTTCGAACGGGAATGACTCTTTATCAGCTCAATATTTTTTATAAGCTTGTCCGTATCGATTACTAATTTATTCATTGCAGGTATTTTACCTCCGGCTCAGCCTATTCTTAATTACGAACAACCTTCTCCGTAATTTCCGATATATGGCTTCGGACTTTTCAGCCATGAAATAGATGAAGGGGTTAAATACATAATCCAATTCTCCGACAAACTCGGTAAATTTACCGCCAAATCCCTTTTTAAACCGATATAACCCGTATAAAGGATGGTTTTCATCAAGATTTCCCGATACGCCTCTAAAATCGTATATATCGCATCCTTTTTCCAGAGCCCATTTTATCATCTCCCATTGGAGAAGATGGTTGGGCATTACATTCCTGTGTTGATTGCTGCTTGCTCCATAAAGATACCAGCACTTGTTGCCGTACAATACTGCGATGGTTCCGGCGATCATTTTTCCTTGGTAAAAGGCCAGATAAAGCCTTATATTATCAGGTCCCAGGCAATCAAGCATCTTTTCAAAGTATGAAGCGCTTCTGACTACAAATTTATCCCTGATTCCTGTTTCAACCATTATTTTATGAAATTCCGGTATGTCTTCTTTTGTACCTATTCTGATTTCCACTCCTTTTCTAATTGCCAAACGAATATTGTACCTTACTTTATGATGAAAGGACATCATCAGCTCTTCTTCCGTTTTGTTCCTAAGATCAAGGCGAAAAACAAATCTGGGTTGTGCTCCTTCGAAATCCTTGGAATGATCCTTGATTTTCATTTTCAGTTCTTTAGCTATTTTTATAAATTCTCTGTCATCTTTTTCTATATCCGGGTCGAGCTTCAGAACATAGCTTTTATACTTCCCGGCAATTTCCTTGGCTTTATCGATTAACTTTCTGATGGTGTCCCGATCATGTATGTCGCATACCGGTCCTCGGGGGGAATACATTATGGTATAATTTATGAAGGGGAGCTTTCTTATAAGCAAGCTCATTGATCCTTTAATATTTCCGTTCTCGTCATTTACTGTAATAATTTCATTGTGCCAGTTTGATTTAACCTTTGCCCATTTAAGCGATTGCATAAAATGCCCTTTGGGATGTTTCTGTAAAAACTCTTCATATTTTTCTATATCAATATTGTTCAATATTTGTTCCTCCTACACAAAAAAATTTTGACATTATTTATTTCACATGTAAGGTGCTCTTCATTATATATACCTTTCAAAAATAATAAAAGTTTTTGTTTTCTAAATTGCAATATTAAATGCAACGCTTTTTGAGAGAAAAGCATAATATAGTTCTATTATTTTTCAGGTGTTGCATTTAATTTTACAACGAGTCCGAGTGAAATAAAGTGTCTTCGGACACTTTATTTCTTTTCTGGGCTTACATATTGTGCTAAAATAAAAAAAGAAGAACCCTTCATGCGGGTTCTTCCGTGGTAGTGTTTGTTGGAGCTGGTATGAGCAACCGTTGGCCGGGATATATGAGATCAGGACGAGGAATGTTGTTCAGTCGGATCAAAGCATCCAGCGGCACGTTGAATCTTTCTGCGATGCTGTAGAGGGTGTCTCCCGGTTGTACGATGTATATTCGGCCGCCCGGTGGTGGCTTTGGGGGTTCTGCGCCCGGTATGAATATCCTTTGACCCGGATAAATGATGTACGGGGGTGGGATCTGGTTGACCCTTATGAGCTCGGTCAGCGATACGTTATATCTCTGCGCAATCTTATAAAGCGTATCACCGGGTTGCACGATGTAGAAGAATCCTTTATCGGGTGGGACAGGCCCTTCGGGGATTTCCAGCAGCTGCCCTGGGTAGATCAGGCTGGGATTGGCGATGTTGTTAACGGCGAGGATGGCTTCTATAGTGGTGTTGAATTTCTGTGCGATCTTGTAGAGGGTGTCGCCTGGCTGGACGATGTATGTCATCAGCTTTCCCTCCTTTAGGCGCTGTATTATTATATGTATATGCAGGACGGGAGGGATATGTTACTGTTTTTTTATGCAATGAGGTTGCTTGTAAAGTATAACGATTAGGGGGAATTGCAAAGTTACTGTATATGAGGCTGTTCCAAATACCGCCTGTTGGGGATGGGGCAGCCTTAAATGGCGGACTACAAATACCCCAACCTTGTAAACCGGTGCGGATGCTGCACCGTTTAGATGAGGGGGCCAGGGAAATGGAATATCGTTCTAAAATCAAGGATGAGCTGGTTGATCAGCTGTTTAGGGCCATACTGAGCCTTGAAACGATGGAGGAATGCTATCGCTTCTTTGAGGACCTGTGTACCATAAGCGAGATCAAATCCCTGGCACAGAGGTTGGAGGTGGCCAGGATGCTCAAGGAGAAAAATACCTATAGCGAGATAGCTGAAAAGACCGGGGCCAGCACCGCTACCATAAGCCGGGTAAACAGGTTTTTGCATTATGGCTCCGATGGGTACAATATAGTGCTGGACAGGATATCCAATAAGCAGTCGACATAAAAAAGCGGGTGAGGATTTTATGACGGAGAATGTAAAAAATAGGTTTCGCGAGCTAAGGGATAGGATAATCGAGCTGCAGTACAGCCATTTGAACGAGATGCAAAGGAAAGCGGTGCTGACCACACAGGGTCCTCTGCTGGTGCTGGCAGGTGCCGGATCGGGTAAGACCACGGTGCTGGTAAACAGAATCGCACACCTGCTCAAATTCGGGTGTGCTTATGGGAGCGACTATGTGCCGAAGGACCTGACCCTTCGGGATATCGATTATATGGAGGAATATATAGACCTATGTCAGGATAGAGGTGAGGTAATCCCTCTGCCCGAGCGTTTCCTGGCGTTGCTGTCCTACAGGGCTGCCTTTCCGGGCAGCATACTGGCCATTACCTTTACCAATAAAGCGGCCAAGGAGATGAAAGAGAGGGTAATTCAGCTGGTAGGGGAAGCGGCCTATGACATATGGGTCAGTACCTTTCATTCCGCCTGCGTGAGAATACTCAGGCGGGAAATCGATAAGATAGGATATTCCCGGAGTTTCGTTATATACGACGATTCCGACCAGTTGGCGGTGATCAAGGATTGCATCAAGGAACTTAACCTTAACGAGAAATACTATGATCCAAAGGAGATCAGAACTCTGATAAGCCGCCTCAAGGACCAGATGGAGGGCCCGCGGGAGTATATGGAGGGGGTAAGGGGCCAGTTCAGGCAGGAGAAGATAGGCCGCATATATCAGCTTTACGAGGCCAAGCTAAAAAAGAACAATGCTCTGGATTTCGGCGATCTCATAAACAAAACGGTAGAGCTGTTTCGTTTAAGGCCGGATGTGCTCGATTACTACCGGAAGAAATTCCAGTACATACTGGTTGACGAATATCAGGACACCAATATGGCCCAGTACATGCTCGTAAAAATGCTTTCTGAGTTTCACGGGAATGTCTGTGCTGTGGGGGATGACGACCAGGCTATTTACGGATGGCGGGGTGCCGATATAAGAAATATACTGGAATTCGAGAGGGATTTCCCCAATGCCACCGTCATCAAGCTGGAGGAGAATTATCGCTCATCTCAGATCATACTGGATGCGGCCAACAGCGTCATACAGAACAATAGGGGGCGGAAGCCCAAGAAGCTGTGGACCCAGCGCAAGCAGGGCGATAAAGTGCAGATATACGAGGCATACAACGAACACGACGAGGCTGACTTCATATGCCGCCATATCAAGGATTTGATGCATCTGGAGGGGCGCCAGGCAGGAGAGTTTGCTGTGCTGTACCGGGTAAACGCGCAGTCCCGCGTGCTGGAGGAGGCCATGATAAAGTACGGCATTCCCTATCGGATATACAAGGGGTTGCGGTTTTATGACCGCAAGGAGATAAAGGACGTGATTGCTTACCTGCGCGTCATCGTAAACCCGGCCGATGACGTGAGCCTGAAGCGCATAATAAACGTTCCCAAAAGGGGTATAGGCCCTGCAACCATAGAGGCCCTCGAGAGGGCAGCGGTAGAGATGGATGACAGCATATTTGGAGTTGCCATAGATTTGGACAAGAACGGGGTGCTTTCGGGTAGGACTGCTGCCAGGGTCAAATCGTTTGTCAACCTCATAATGCAGCTAATAGCCTTAAAGGATACCATGGGCATTGTGGATTTCGTCCATACGGTGCTGGATGAGACGGGGTATCGTAGCGAACTGGAAAGAGAGGGCACGGAGGATGCCCTGGGGCGTTTGGAGAATATAAAAGAATTTATTTCGGCTGCTGCCGAGTTTGAGAAAACCAATGAGGGAGCTAGCCTGGTGGACTTTCTGGAAAACATTGCGCTGGTGTCCGATGTCGACGAGGTAGGCGAGGACCAGTCGGCTGTGGTACTCATGACGCTGCACAGCGCCAAAGGGCTGGAGTTCCCCGTGGTATTTATGGCAGGGCTGGAGGAAGGCCTGTTTCCTTTGTTAAGGGCCATAGACAATCCCGATGAGCTGGAAGAGGAGCGCAGGCTGTGCTACGTGGGCCTTACCCGTGCCAAGCAGCGGCTTTACTTATCTTATGCCCGGAACAGGACCCTTTACGGCAATTCGATGCTGAGCATGCCCTCCCGGTTTATAAAGGAGATCCCGGCAGAGTTGATGGAGCCGGCTGCAGGAGGATATACGTTCGCATTTGGCGATTTTGGCATCAGAAGGGGTACAAGCCTTGGCCCGTTTGCTGCTTTTAATTCTGTGCCCCGGAAGGCGACCGATAGTAAAACCGGTTCATCTGCCAGGTTTGGGCTGGGGGATAGGGTTCTTCACCAGCGATTTGGTGTGGGCACGGTAGTTGCCATGGATGGTGAAGGGGATGACCTCAGAATTCAGATCGCATTTGAGCAGGGTGGTATTAGAAAATTTATGGCCAACGTAGCCCCTCTTAAAAAGCTTTGATGGCAGGATACGATAATTTTAGCTTTAAGATGGTGTGGTGATGTGTATGGATATCAAGCAGGCAAGGGAAGAGATAGAAAAGCTCAGGGAAGAGATAAGGAAGCACGACTATTACTATTATGTTCTGGATCAGCCGGTCATATCGGACGATGAGTATGATGCCCTGATGAGGCGCCTGATGTGGCTGGAGCAGGTTTTTCCCGAGCTTGTGACTCCCGACTCGCCAACCCAGAGGGTGGGCGGGCAACCCGTGAAGGCGTTTGGTACGGTCCAGCACAGGGTGCCCATGCTCAGCCTGGCCAATGCCTTCGGCGAAGGGGAACTTAAGGATTTTGATCGCCGGGTGAGAAACGGCGTGGGCGATGACGTTGAGTATGTGGTTGAGTACAAGATAGACGGCTTGTCGGTTGCCCTGTGGTATGAAAACGGCGTGTTTGTGCGCGGGGCTACGCGGGGAGATGGATACACCGGCGAGGACGTTACCGAAAACTTAAAGACCATAAGGAGCATTCCGCTTAGGCTTAACAAGCCCCTTACCCTCGAGGTGAGGGGGGAGGTCTTTATGGCCAAAAAGGACTTTGAAGCCCTGAATGAACAGCGGCGCCAGCAGGGACAGCCCTTGTTTGCCAACCCCAGGAACGCCGCTGCAGGGTCTTTGAGGCAGCTTGACCCCCGCGTTACGGCTTCCAGGCCTTTGGACATCTTTTTATTCAACCTTCAGTATATACAGGATGCACCGATGCCGGAGACCCATTGCGATGCCCTTGAACTGATGCGCGAGGTGGGGTTTAAGACATCTCCCGTTCTATGCCGTTCGCGGCATATAGATGATGTTATCCAATTGTGCCTTGAATGGCATGAGAAGAGGCATTCGCTGTGGTTTGACATAGATGGCCTTGTTATAAAGGTCAACAATCTGAGGCAAAGGGACATGCTGGGGGCTACTTCCAAAAATCCCAGATGGGCCATTGCCTATAAGTTCCCTGCAGAGCAAAAGGAGTCGGTTATACGCGACATAATCGTGCAGGTGGGAAGAACGGGCATTTTGACCCCTACCGCAGTGTTTGACCCGGTACCGGTGGGAGGCTCCATAGTTTCGCGGGCCACCCTTCACAATGAGGATTATATAAGGGAGAAGGATATACGTATCGGGGATACCGTCGTTATCCGAAAGGCCGGGGATGTGATACCCGAAGTGGTAGAGGTAAGGAAGGAAAAGAGGACGGGGAATGAGAAGATCTTCGTAATGCCCAGGCACTGTCCGGTATGCGGTGCCGATGTCATACGCCTCGAGGGCGAAGCGGCTACCAGGTGTACCGGAAATGCATGTCCGGCCCAGATTAAGCGTTTGGTAATCCATTTTGCTTCCAGAGATGCCATGGATATACAGGGCATGGGACCGGCTGTGGTAAATCAGCTGCTTGATAGAGGGATTATCAGGGATGTAGCCGATTTGTACTATTTGAAGTATGAAGATTTAATAGGGATCGACAGAATGGGCGATAAATCCGTCAGGAACCTATTAGAGGCCATCGAGCAGAGCAAGGATAGGGGGCTTGCACGGCTGCTGTTCGGCCTGGGCATCCCCCTGGTGGGCGCAAGGGCAGCCCAGCTGATAGCCCAGCATTTTGGCCACATCGACGGAATAATGAGGGCAAAGAAGGAGGACCTTCTGGAGATTGAAGAGATAGGGAATAAGATCGCCGAAAGCATAGTGGCTTTCTTCAATGAAGAACAAAACGTCAGGATTGTAGAAAAGCTCAAGGCAGCCGGCGTACTGGTGGAGCAGCCGGGTTTGTCGCTGCATGATGAGTCGCTTAAAGGGTTGACCTTTGTTTTGACCGGTACTCTGAGCGGTTATACCCGCGATGAGGCCACGCGACTCATTGAGGAAAGGGGCGGCAAGGTCTCAAACAGCGTGAGCAAAAAGACTAATTATGTGGTGGTGGGAGAAAATCCCGGGAGCAAGCTGGAAAAGGCGCGGGCTCTCGGCGTTGCTATACTCAATGAGGAGGAGTTTGAACGGCTGTTGAACATAAGATAGTTGAAGATGTAGGGGCTTTAGGAAACCAGAGTTTCCTAAAGCCCCTTCTTTACATTAGATATGCTATATAGAGCTAGAGCATGGTCCGCCTATATGCCATTGAAGCATGATCTGCCTATATGCCCTTCAAGCATGATCTGCATATATATCCTTCAAACATGATCCCAGGTTGTCATATTATCAATCCCAGGTTTTTATGGTTCATTGTAAATAATGTAGAATAATCTTCCACCTTTCTAATTTATCTTCGAATCGCATTGTATTTGCTGGACTTGTGGACGGCAACCCGTGAAATGATAAGTCTGCTTTAAGTTGCATTTTCCCCATTACCAGTTTTTTGAATAATTCTTCTGCTTTGCTCCCGTTAAAAAATACCGCTTTTATACCGGGATAGATATTGAAAAAGGTTTCGAAATCATTGCAGACGGGGTTAACTATTCTGGAATCGCTGCTTCCTTCCCTATCGCAGCTTTTCAATACGTCCCAAAGGGCAATGCGGTGGTTTAATAAAAATATCTTTCTTTTTTCGTAATCTTCTTCAATGTCTTTGTTAAAAAGTTTATATATTATCTTCCAAAACTGATTCTGCTTATTGCCGTAGTACTGCTGTTTTTTAAGAGACGTTATGCTAGGCATGGTCCCCAGGATCAATATTTTGCAGTTTTTATCTACTATCGGTTCAAATGAAGTAATCATTTTTACTTACCCCCAGTTATTTCCTATTTGAGCGAATAGGTTTAATAGGTTCACCGAAGTACTCTTTATTTGACACATCCTTCAAATTTTAAAAGATCGTTGAGCAGATCATTTACCCAGTTCCCCATTAATGTTGGTCCGATATGATCTTTTACTGTTAATTATATTAATTATAATGAACAGGTAAAAACTTTTTCATGTTTAAACGGGTATTATATATGAGCAATGTAATGATGAATGGGATGGGTGATAATTAATGCTTCCGCATTGCTGCTAAATAGTAAAAGCCGTAGACCGCTGTATTTGCTTTCGCCCTCTTTGGCGTATTTCCGACAGCTATTTTTTTCGTCTGTATTATAAACAGTTTTTTCGATCTTTTACGAGCAAAAATAGTCCTAATTTACTATCCTCGAAATATTGATTTTGGATCAGGTTTATGCTTAAATAAAAATGCCAATGGCGGATTTGTAATATTTTGATTTATTGTAAACTACAGTAAATTTATGCATGGAAAGGAGGTGAAATGTTGAGAAGAAGGGTTGTAGCATGTCTGCTTATCGTGCTTATGCTATCAGCACTACTTCCGCAGCAAGCGTTGGGAGCTACACTGTTGAAGCGGGGTAGCCGCGGTGCAGCGGTACAGCAGCTTCAGCAGCAGCTCATAAAGCTGGGCTTTCTGAAAGGTAGTGCTGATGGTATTTTTGGCCCTCAAACCGAAGCTGCCGTTAGGAGCTTCCAAAAAGCCTACGGTCTGAAACAGGATGGCATAGCCGGTCCGGCCACGCTGGGCAAGCTAGCCGAGGTTTTATCCGGCTCTAAAGGGAATGATGGTTCGTCATCTCCTCCACAATCGCCGCCGCAGAGTGGTGGCTCAAGCGGTAGTTCGAGCGCTCCGATCACCACGACGTTGAAGCTGGGCAGCAAAGGAAGCCAGGTGGTGACGCTGCAGAAGCGGTTGAATGAGCTTGGCTATA
>ENA-UPSA01002499-UPSA01002499.1-bioreactor-metagenome-genome-assembly--contig:-NODE-2499-length-12149-cov-4.727634_pt1 | contig 12149 bp, 9 predicted proteins | sample MGYA00238183_ERZ773288 | MGnify/ENA primary metagenome ERZ773288 (study PRJEB29028, sample SAMN07631243) | bioreactor metagenome | isolation source: Switchgrass digestor | place: USA: Dartmouth... | reverse complement strand
TCCCTTATAGCTTTCAAGACCTTAACCCCGTCTACCTTTGGCAACATTATATCGAGACATACTAAATCATATGGATTATTTTCCTTTACAGACATTAAAAATGCGTCCAGAGCCTCAAGACCATCAACTACAAGGTCACATTCACCGTATTGGGACATAAATTTAAAAAGGAATTTTCTGCTTGCCAAATCGTCTTCCGCTATTAAGATTCTCATGATTCATTTCTCCCTCTGCCAATATATTTTTGTAATGTTTTGTACTGTGACTTTATACTATTGATATATAGAGCGGCCTCATTTAAACTTCCACGTCTTATCGCAAGTTCGATCTTGAAAGCTGTGTTTGCCATTTCAGTAATATCATGCTTTTTCGAAGTAAGCTTAATATTGTGGGCAATATGCTCAATAGCCATAAAATCACTGCTATTCAATGCGGTTTCCAGTTGGTCTATATTTTCACCTATTTCTATTATCGTTTCATATGCGTTGACGATCTGATGCTCATTTCCATTATATTCAAATGCTATTTCACCATTTTCCGTAAGCTTTATTCTGTCAGGAATATGTTCCGCTTTATGCTGCTGCCTTGATGTTACTTTATCAATAACAGAAAATAATTCAAACATATTAATCGGCTTTGGTACATATTCATCCATACCCATGGACAGAAAGCTTTCTCTGTCGCCCTTCAAAGCATATGCTGTCAGTGCTATGATAGGTGTGTGATTATCTGGACCGTCCATTTGTCTTATCCTGCTTGCTGTTTCAATTCCATCGATTCCGGGCATCAGTATATCCATCAAAATGACGTCATATTTTCCAGTTTCGTAGATTTCAAGAGCCTCTTCCCCGTTGCCGGACACTTCAACTTTATGTCCCCTTGCTTGCAACATCTTCATAATGACCTTTTGATTGATCAGGTCATCTTCTACCAGAAGGATATTCAACGGGGTCTGTGTTATGGTTACCGGTTGCAGTTCATCATTCTCAGCCTCCTTTTCTATTCCGATCTTTACCGGAATTGTGAAATAAAAACAACTTCCTTTTCCTTTCTCACTCTCAACCCATATTTTCCCTCCCATCATCTCTACTAATTGTTTTGATATTACAAGGCCAAGCCCTGTTCCACCAATCTTTCGTGTATATGAACTATCGACTTGTCCAAAACTTTTGAAAATTTTATCAAAATCCTTGGCAGCAATGCCTATCCCCGTGTCTGATACAGAAAATTTTAATTCCACTTTGTCTTCCATTTGCGATATTTTCCTGATATCTACGTTTATTTCACCGTTTTCTGTAAACTTCTCGGCATTGCTTAGCAAATTATCTAATATCTGTCGTAATCTTTTCGGATCACATATTATATATCTGGGTATTGTCGATGATAAAGAATAGTTTAATTCTAATCCTTTTTTCATTACATTAGGGACATGCGACCTTATTATTTCTTCAATAAGATTTTTAATGTCAATATTTTTATACTCAATGGACATTTTGCCGGCTTCTAACTTGGAAAAATCCAATATGTCGTTAATAATAGACAGCAGTGCGTTAGCGCATGTTTTCGCGGTGATAAGATTATCCCTTTGCTCATATGTCAAATCAGTCTGCAACGTTAGGTCAATCATACCTACTACGCCATTGATTGGAGTTCTTATCTCATGGCTCATATTCGCCAAAAATTCGCTTTTGGCTTGGTTGGCTGCTTCAGCTGCTTCTTTTGCACTTTTTAAAGCTAATTCAGACTCTTTCATTTGGGTAATATCGTAAAGTATGATCGCCAGATTATCTTTATTGGGGCAATATATCGATATTGAGCACCATTTGTTGGATGTGGGCAATAAATATTCACTTATAAATATACTCTTGCCTTTTGCAAGTTTCCCCAAATTATTATTTATATGTTGGTAAAGTAAATGGAAATCCTTTGCAAACGATTCGGTATAACTCTTATTTATTATATCTTTCTTACGCAATCCGATCATTTTCTTAAACGCTTCATTTATCTCCGTGAATACGAAATCTTCAGGAATTCCTTTATCATTATATTTTATTTTGCAATAAGCATAGCCTCCGGACATGTTCATTACAAGAGACCTGTATTTTCCCTGGTTTTCGATAATTTTCTTTGAAGCCAGCTTACTTGAGGTAATATCATACATTATTCCTATATAACCTGCAAATTCACCATCTATTTCGTAATAAGGCTGGCCGATATTAATAAACCATCTATAATCACCGTCACGCGCAAGTAAACGCATTTCCATGCTGAAGGGTTTTTTCAGGGCCATAGCTTCTTTAATTTCTTTTTCTATAAGGTTCCTTTCCTCAGGATGAAGAACATCGCTGGTTTTTTCAAATAAGGGCAGTCTTAATTTCTTTCCCGTTAATCTCGTCCAGTTTTCATTAAAATATTGGTCATTCATTTCTTTATCTGTATACCATACTAATGCAGGCAACTGGTTAAATATATTCGCTAATTGCTTTTTTTCAACCATTTGCCCTATTTCCAAAGTTCTGAGTCTGGTAATGTCACGAATAGTCATTACCGCCCCGATTATTTCTTTTTCTTTGCTCTTTATTGGGGAGCATGTTGCAGAAATATACCTCAGTACATTACCTTTTGATATTATAGCCGTATCCCTGTCAAGACCTGTGGTTGTATCTTTTTCAATCACATATTCAATAGGAAGTGGCACAGGTTCTTTAGTCTCTGCATTAAAAACCATCAGCACACTATCTATGTTTTTTCCTATAGCTTCATCTGTTTTACAACCGGTTATATTTTCAGCTATATTGTTTATATATATGATTGTTTTATTTAAATCTACGGCTATTACGCCGTCTCCAATGCCTGAAAGAATTGCTTCTTTAAGTTCATGATCATCTGACTTTGTATTTCTTTTCATCTTTTAACAATCACCAATCTTTCAGCTCAACATTTTATATATTAGCTGCGCAATATCATTCAGTGAAGCCTGTTTCTCAACCGCACCTACATTGAATGCGGCCTTTGGCATACCATACACCACTGAGGATTTTTCGTCCTGGCCAATTGTTCTGGCACCTTTCCTTCTCATAGCAAGAAGTCCCTTTGCTCCGTCATATCCCATACCCGTCAGAATTACTCCAATAGCATTTTCCCCCGCTTCCCTGGCAACCGATTCAAAAAGTATATCAACTGATGGACAATGGCCATTTACTTTTTCTCCTTCATAACATAATACTTTATACTTATCATTGATTTTTACAATTTTCATATGTTGATTGCCCGGGGCAATAAGTACCTTTCCCCTTTCAACAAAATCCCCTGATTCTGCCTCTTTTACATTGAGCCTTGTTGTATTGTTCAGTCTTTCAGCAAATAAACGGGAAAAGACCGGAGGTATATGCTGTACAATAACAATACCGGGAGTGTCTTCAGGCAATGCCCTGATGATTTTGTAAATGGCATCAGTACCTCCGGTTGAGGCACCTATTGCAATAATCTTATTAGTACTGCTGAATTTGCCTGTGATTTTTCCCGTATTATTTTCCCTTGGGCTGCATAAGACTTTAGCATTAGAAGCAACTTTTACCTTTTCAATAATTTCGTTGATGAAATTTTCAACACTCTTCACCGAACTTACATCAGGCTTGGCAACAAAATCAACCGCTCCCGCGTCCATAGCATCAAATACTGTTCCGCTAACTGCGCTTATTACAATGACAGGTAAGTGATATTGAGGCAAAAGCCTTCGTATGAACTCAATCCCGTTCATTTTTGGCATTTCCACATCACATGTCATTACATCCGGTTTGTATTTAATAATTTTATCCCTTGCTTCAAACGGGTCACCAGCTGTTGCAACAACATCAATATCCAAATCAGAAGAGAGTCCTTTGGACAATACCGTTCTGAATAACATGCTGTCATCCACAACCAACACCCGAATTTTTTTCCCTGTTGACACAGCTTCACCTCACTACTCTTTTCTGTATACAGCTGGCTTGATGTACTTAAACCTTGTCTCCCCACGGCTTATGGACTCTGAATGTCCTATAAACAGATACCCCCCAAATTCCATTAAATCATAGAATTTTTCAACCAGTTTCTTTTTTGTTTGACTATCAAAATAAATCATAACATTTCTACAAAAAATAACATTAAATTTTTTCCTGAAAGGAAATTTCTCATCCATGAGATTAAGTCTTCTGAAAATCACTTCATTTTTAATTCTGTCAATAATTTCGGAGCAATCGCCATTTACCTGTTTAAAATACTTGAGTTTCCAATTTGATGGAAGAGTAGCCATCTTCTCATTATCATATATCCCCTTTTTGGCTGTTTCAAGCACTTTATTTGAGATGTCAGTAGCCAGTATTTTCGTGTCCCACTGCGCCTTTTCGTTCCCAAAAAATTCATCAATAATCATTGCAAGGGTATACGGTTCTTCACCGGAAGAACATCCCGCACTCCATATTCTGAGGTCCTTGCTTCTTCCAACTGTCTTTTTCAAATATGGAAGTACAGTATCCTGAAAGTATTTAAAATGATCTGCCTCCCGCATAAAGAAGGTATGGTTGGTCGAGATCCTCTCAATCAAAGTAGTGGCTGCGACACCTGTTTTATCGGATATAATATAATCATAGTATTCGGAAAAGTTCTTAAAGTTTTTTTGCATAAGCACGTTGCGAAGTCTGCCTATAAGAAGTGCTTTCTTTTCTTCTTTAAGATTTATACCATAATTTGATTTTATGTATTTGCTCAACTTATCAAATTCCTTATCGCTGATTGTGTATGCAGAGAATTGAAGATTATTCTCTTTAGGCATTGACTGATAATTATATATAGGATAGGGGTCTTTCGACCCCTTTATGTACTCATTTTCTTTCCCGATACCCGATGACCATAAACCAATATTCTGATGTATATTGTCTCTCATCAATATTTACCAAACTCCCTGTCGCTCAGTACAATCTTTTTACCATCAGATTCAGCTTCACCGGAATTCCCATTGACCTGTGAATTAGTTTTTCCATTTTTGGACATATCGTCAAGCATTCTCAATACTTCAGGTGTTAGTTTTTCATTGTCGTTGTCTGTTTTTGTGTTCTGTTTCAGTTTAAATCTATAAACCAATTCTTTTAAGAGCTCTGCCTGACTTGAAAGTTCCTCACTTGCCGCCGCACTTTCCTCAGAAGTTGCTGAATTATTTTGAACTACTTCTGATACCTGCATGATTCCCTGATTTACCTGTGCAATGCCGACATCCTGTTCATTTGAAGCAACAGCAATATCATTCACAAGAGCTGCCACCTTTTCTATCTCATTTACTATCCTGTCTAGCGCCTCTGCAGTGTCTTTTGCAATCTTTGTCCCAATCTCGGATTTCTTTATTGAACCTTCTATCATTTCTGTAGTTTCCTTAGCGGCATTAGCGGAACGGGTCGCAAGATTCTTGACCTCTTCAGCCACTACTGCAAAGCCTTTTCCGTGTTGTCCGGCTCTTGCTGCCTCAACTGCGGCATTCAGGGCCAGCATATTGGTCTGGAAAGCTATATCGTCTATAACTTTAATTACCTTTGATATATTGGCAGATGCTTCGTTTATCTCTTCCATGGCCTTTAACATATCATTCATTTGAGCATTACCCTGTATGGCGTTTGTCTTGGCTTGTTCGGCCAGTTCATTTGCCTGATTGGCATTTTGTGCATTCTGTTTGGTTTGTGCTGAAATTTCTTCGATAGACGCCGTAAGTTCTTCAATTGCACTGGCCTGCTCTGTAGACCCCTGTGAAAGAGCCATGCTTGAATCCGATATCTGTTTTGATCCTGCAGCTACCTGATCTGATGAAGAAGCGATGTTAGCTATAATCTCATTAAGATCGCTTACCAGCTGAGACAGCTTTTGTCCCATCACATCCTTGTCCGATCTGATCGGGACAGTCACTGTTAAATCTGCGTCGGCTATTCTTTCGACTGCCTTGACCTGTTCTCTCGTACTTTCAATCAAGTTTCTGAAAGATTCTGCCAGTTTACCTATTTCATCCTTTGTATAAATATTTGTCTCAATATCTATATCGCCCATGGCAAGGCTGTCAGCAGCTTCTACAAGAAGGCCGACAGGTTTAGATATGCCGCGGGAAATAAACAAGCCGATAAGTATTGCAGAAACCACTCCCACGAATATTGCAATACTCAATGTATAAACAGTATTTGTTGCATTATTGCCGTTTAACACTATTTGATTTGCTGAGTACTCATCATTATAAGCAATTAAGGCTTCTATGGCATCATCCATAGCAAGTCCTAAACTATGTAACTCGCCTCCCGTTTTTAACATTGCAAAAGCACTTGTCCTGAAACTAGGTTCCAGGGCGATCGTATTTAAAAAATTATTATGTTTATTCATGTATGCATCTAAAGCTTCTTGTACCGCATTTAACAAGGAAAGTTCGTATTCCACTTCTCCTTCATCATATTTGCTTAACAGTTCTTTATACTTGTCTATGTTTTGTTGAATTTCATCTTTAAATTCATATACACGCTGAACATAATATTCTTTATCTGATTTATTCTCTGCCAGTACTACTCCGAAAACATTTGCCCTGGTACGCTGAAACAGAGCACTTATTCTTTCTACATATCTCAGTGCATCAACACTGTCGGTATAAGCAACACTGTAAGAACTGTCGATATGCCTAAGAGAATAAATACCTATACCTCCGATAAATCCGGCAATAAATGCAACCAGTAAAAACGCGAGAATCAGACGAACACCAATTTTCATGTTTTTAAAACTTTTCATATAAGACCCCCCATAATATATCTGTTCATATTTCTTAAAGTGTTGTAGTTTTTTCTGCGATAGTAAATGCTGATAATTTTACATTAGATGCACAGTACTGTACAATTTTTAAATTCCTAAATCCTTATTATGTCTAAATACTATATTTTCTGTTCGCCACTTTGCTACCTCTCCTTTTCTCTGAATTTGCAACAAACGCTTACGTATGTGGTGCATACCAAAACGCAAGCGTTAAAGCTCATTTAATCACGCTAACCCTTTTAAGTTGGCAAGACCCGTAATATCAAGGATCAGGCTTATGCTTCCGTCACCCAATAACGTACACCCTGCGAGGGCTTTTGTTTTATTGAGTCTGCGGATATACTCGGGTAATGCCTTTACAACTACCTGTTGTTGTCCTATTAATTCGTCTGAAAAGATGCAAACCGTTCTCTCATCCTGTTCAGCTATGGTAATAATTCCATCATTGAATCTTGTAATATCGGTCTTTACTTTTAATAGTTCATGCAGCCTAAGGATTGGATAGCACTGCCCTCTTACCATTATCATTTCATTTCCGTTTGGATCTGAAAAAATATCATTTTCCTGTGGCTTGAAAGATTCCCTTATTGAAATAGTGGGAATAGTATAGTAGGATGAACCGACTCTGATATTCATTCCATCAATTATAGCCAGTGTCAGAGGAATCTTAAGTGTAATAACCGAGCCCTTATCAGGGGTACTGTCTATCGAAACTGAACCGCCTATGGTTTCAATATTCTTGACTACAACATCCATCCCCACACCGCGTCCGGAAAACTCAGTAACATTGTCTTTTGTCGAAAATCCCGGAAGGAATATCATATTATAGATTTCCCTCTCGGACATTTCTTCCTCTGCCTTATATAACAATCCATTTTCTCTTGCCTTTTTAAGGATTTTTTCTTTGTTCAGACCTCTTCCGTCATCTTTTACTATAACAAGAACATCATTTCCTGCATTCTTTGCTTCTAAAGTAACGGTTCCGGTTTCCGGTTTATTTTTTTCCAGTCGTTCCTCCGGGAACTCAATACCATGGTCAATTGCATTCCTTACAAGATGAATAATCGGATCTGAGATATGTTCGATCACATTTTTATCTACTTCCGTTTCTTCACCAATAATCTTAAGATCCACTTTTTTGCCCAGCTTTTTGCTCATATCCCGTACGATGCGGTGCATCTTAAGAAATGTAGCTGACAGAGGTACCATTCTAATAGACATTACTATATCCTGAATCTCTGAGGAAATTTTTTGCAGTTGCCGCGCTGCTTTTTGAAAGTTTTCCAGTTCCAGCCCTTTTAAGTCAGGGTTTTGAATGACCATATCCTCAGATATAACCATTTCACCGACTAAATCCATAAGTTTATCCAGCTTCGTCATATTGACACTGATTACGTTTTGCTTAAGAGACATGGCCTGGGTTTCTTTATTGCCTTCAGAATGTTCCTCGAAATCTTTGCTCGAAATAAATTTTTCTTTGTCGGTTATTTTTTTCTTCGCGTCACGTAATTGATCGTATTCACTATTTTCAATCTGATCCAGTTTCAGCTCCTTGAGAAACAGAGTCTGCATGAAGAACTCACGTACCTCTTCATAAGAAGAATCTGTTTTCAGATATATTTGAAAACCTTCCTGTCTGATTTTTTTGGCACTCTCGTCATCGTCTATAAGATTTTCAGGAATATGGAAAAACTCATCTGTGATATCATAGACATTATGAACGATTGTATATGCACGTATATTTTCCATTTCACAATCTTCTTCATAACGTATAGTTGCTTTGAAGGCATTTTTATATTTGGAGGCATCATTTTTTTTCTTATCCATGCTCAGATAATACTGTTGCTTTTCATTCTCAAGATTTTTCCGTTCTGCTGCAGCTTCTGATGAAGTGTCAACTTTTAGATCAGATAAAAAGTTTTTTATCCGGTCCTGCAGCTCAGAAGTATTTCCATCCGCTTTTTCGCCGTTTTTAAGTTTCTCTAATTCTTCCTTTATCAGGTCTACACCTTCTAAAACCAGATCTGATATTGCGGAATTATCAACAACTTTTTGTTTGTTTTCGCGCAAAAAATAGAATAAGTCCTCCATAGAATGAGAAATAGCTGTAATGCTGTCCTGCATCATCATGGCTGAAGAACCTTTTATAGTGTGCATGATGCGAAATATTTCATTAATTGTGTCTTCAGTGTAGTGGTCGGATTTTTCGCATGAAATAATCAATTGTTCCAATTGTTCAATTAGCTGCGAGGTTTCAAACAGAAACATCTCCATCATAGGCTCATTTCCATACTGTCCTGCCATTTTAATCTCCTCATACACATCAGTAGCTTAATAAGGTTTCTGAATAATCGGTAATACCGGTAATGATCATGTAAATCATAAACAGCTCTATAGACTAAACTCCCAGTAGCTTATTAAATACGTTAATTAGCTGTTCTTCCTTAAATGGCTTAACCAAAAAGGATTTTGCGCCATTCATTACCGCTTCTCTTACCAATATCTCCTGTCCCATTGCGGTTATCATAATAACATTGGCCTTCGGATCATATTCCCGGATCTGTTTAAGAGCTTCAATGCCTGACATCTCAGGCATCGTAATGTCCATTGTTACAATATCCGGCTTTAATTCTTTATATTTTCGGACGCCCTCAACTCCATTCTCGGCTTCGCCAATAATCTCAAAATTATGTTTTTTGAGCATCATGCTGATAGACATTCTCATAAAGCTGGCATCATCAACAACAAGAACTCTTTTCATAGCTGTCTTATCACCTCACATATTTCTTTCTCTATTGAAATGCTTTAAGTATCATTTCAAGTGCGGATAAAGTCTCTTTTCTTAATGAGAACTCCTGATTGGCAAATCTCCACTTAAGGCATATCTCTCTGAAAGATCCCATTATAATATGCGCCAATATGGTGCAGTCAGTATCGGCTCTTATTTCGCCCTCGTTTTTTGCCCCTTCGACAAGATCTCTTATTATAGCGGTTTGGTTATCCAATATCTGCCTGACTTTATCACAAAGCTCAACATCGTACCTCAAAACATCAAAAAGCTGCATAATCGATGTTATAGCCGGGTAATTTTCATAATACTCAACAGTTTTTGTAATAAAATATATGATGGATTCTTTTGGTGAAAGATTTTTTAACTTAGCCGACTGGAAAATATCGTTGTCAAATTTCGAAAAATGATCAAGTACTGCAATCAACAGTTCATTTTTACTCTTAAAATGCCGGAACAAAGCTGCTTCAGAGATGCCTTGTCTTCTGGCAATCTCTCTTGTTGATAATGCTTGTATCCCCAGCTCATCTATAACTTCAATAGCAGTGATAATGAGACGCTCTTTTCTATGTAAAATACCTTTTATCATTTTTGCCTCTTATCGGTTAGTTATCACTTACTTACGTAATATATACATTATTATCCTTACTGTCAAGATATTTTTTCCATGGCAGATAAAAAAGTCTTTATTCATATACACAGAGGCAACAGTTTTTCATACGTTTTAAGTATTCCGCCATCGATTTGCCGCAGCACAAAAATAGCCGGAGGTATTTATAATTATCACCTCCGGCTATTCATTGTGTTGTTTAACCTGAAGAATTATCTCCCTGGTTTATGACGCGGTATGGAAATATTACATTTAAAGGTACGGCAACAATAACCCCCAGCAATGTGTCAAGGGTTCGACCAATTGCCATTTGTAAAGGTGTAATTTCGCCGGTGTATCCCATAACTACTACCAAATAAGTAATGCATGTAAGCGCGGTGGCATCCGGCCAGCCCAATTTTACAGGAATATAAATGATAGGAATAATTAAAATACACAGAATTAAATAAAACAGCAGTGAATAATATTTAATTCCGACTCTCAGAAAAAAGAATAATACCAACACACCGGCTGCGCCCCCAAGAAGCGTACCTACTATTCTTGTCACTGCCGTCTCCATAGTTTCTTTTTTATCAGCTTTAATACAAAGAAGCGCCGCAATCGTACTTTGAATGGGAACTACCCCCAGGAAATAATCAATTACACAACAAATAAATACAGCAATAACTGTCTTTATGGTTCGTAATCCGATTCTGAACTTTCTTTTTTCACTCATATCGCGACTTTCACTCATATCACGACCTCACCCTGTACCGAATTAAAAACAGCCCCGAGCCGCTGAGACCCGAGGTTAGTATATACCGCCTGAATCGGTAATTCTGTCCGCCTATGATGTGGAAAATCTCCGTTACAGTGTCGGTTTCAATTCTCTATAAGATTATACGATACTTCTACTACCTCACTATTTTCGAATACAAAGGAAAGATTTGTATTGGTATCAGTATAAGTGTATCTTTCTCCTTCTTTTGTATAATTGTCTCCATACTTCGAAATAACATCTTCCAGTTTACTACCAATAGTTATACCTTCTTTTGTTTCAACAACATCGCTCATAAAGACAACTGAAACAATATATTCATTTTCATCATTTTCGTCTTCACGTGTGTAGAGATCAAATCCGTTATACGAATATGTTCTGTCCATACCCTGAATAGCACAACTGGGGGACTCAAAAAATTCCATCGGCTCTCCCAAAGCATCCAAGACTGGTTTTGCATCAGCATTCATGTAGATTGCTGTACCATTATAGTCAAAATAATATTTTGATTTCTCCTCTGCGGCAGGCTTGGTTTCCTGGCCTACGGGAGTTGTTTCAGCCGGTTCGGCAGGCGATGGATTAACATTTCCTGAATTGGAACCGCAACCAGCCAATAGAATTGAAACAGACATTAATATTGCAAATATTTTTATCTTCATTTTAAAATCTCCTTTTACTTCTTTTTAATTAAATCAGATTATATTCCATCTTTTTTACTGCCGGTTATCCTCTTGTGCCTTCTTCAGGTTGAACTTCAGCAAATAACCGTACTCTTCAAGTTCCTTATACTGATCCTCTTTCATTTTATAATATGCATCGGCCTTTTCCTGCCAAATAGCCTTTAGAGTCTCATCCTGCCGCTTATCGGCAATATTGAATTCCTCCTTAAGAATATTTCCCAGGAATACCGATGCTTTTTCTGCGCCTGAAAGATTCAGATGCAAGCCTGCGTCATAAGTATCGGTACTAAAGTCCAGGCCTATTTCATCCAAATGATCGAGCATGTTTATATATAATAAATCATTCTTTTGGGCATAGTCAACTATCTGCGCGTCCCATTCCTCATACCAGTGGGGATAAAGGCTCGGAGCCTTCAGCAGCACCAGCTCTATACCGTTATCTTTGCACAGCTTAACGATTTTGTCCAGATAATCATAGCAAATGTCGCCGAATCTGTAATCCGC
>ENA-UPSA01002487-UPSA01002487.1-bioreactor-metagenome-genome-assembly--contig:-NODE-2487-length-12250-cov-3.955064_pt1 | contig 12250 bp, 8 predicted proteins | sample MGYA00238183_ERZ773288 | MGnify/ENA primary metagenome ERZ773288 (study PRJEB29028, sample SAMN07631243) | bioreactor metagenome | isolation source: Switchgrass digestor | place: USA: Dartmouth... | reverse complement strand
GCCGAACACCTCGCGGAGGATAGCCGCGGTCCCCATTCTGGTCATGGGAGTCTTGCCTTTGGCATTATAGACCCTCTTGGGGTTTTCGCCGAAAGCGATCTTCATAGCCAGCGGGTCTTTTATGACCATGTCGTCCACCCTGTGGCCGTAGGTCTTAACTGCCATGAATGTCCCGCCTATGGGGTTGGCGCTTCCCGGGCCGGTGGCCGCCACGGTTACGCCTGCCTCGCAAGCTTCCTTAACCGTGATGTCCAGCGGGTTGAACCCGTCGATGGCCCTCATGTGAGGAGTGACCGGGTCGGTCATCTCGTTGACGTCGTCTCCCTCGAATCCAATGGCGCTCTCCATCATACCGACGTGGCAGTGGGCATCAATGAAGCCTGGATAGACAGAGCGGCCGCCGGCGTCGATTATTTCCGCTTCTACCGGGATGTCTATGTCAGCTCCCAGCTTCACGATCTTGCCGGCTTCCACAAGTATGGAACCCTTCTCAATCACAGGCGCGTCTACGGGATAAATCTTTGCGTTTGTAATCGCGATCATCGGTTTCTCCCCTTTTTATGAAATTCGTGAAGTGGCTCCGAAGAGTGATGCATCAGTGGTTCGACTAACTACCGTCGCAATCCTCCAGACGCCCTAGATGCTGCAATGGCCTGCTTGCTTCAATGTGGCGCGCGGGTAAACTGGTCGCGCCGGCGTCTCAGTCCGCGGGATGCGACATTCTGAAACTACTCTTGAAGGGCGAAATCCAAAGCCGCTTCAACATGTAGCTTTGTCGTGTCGAAGATAGGGATGTCCACGTGTTCCTGGTGAACCAGAAGCGGTATCTCGGTGCATCCCAGTACGACGCCACCTGCTCCGGCTTGAACCAGCTTATCGATGATGCGCAGGAACTCGTTCCTAGAGGCGTCAATCTTGCCCAAGCATAGCTCGTTGTAGATGACGTGGTGGACGATCTCCCTGTCGTCAGGTCCCGGTATAACCGTCTCAATCCCGTGGGAAGCGAGTCTCTCACGGTAGAAGTCCTGCTCCATTGTGAACTTGGTCCCCAGCAGACCGACCTTCTCGATCCGCAGGGCCTTGATGGCCGAGGCTGCCGCGTCGGCGATGTGAATCAAGGGAATCCGGACTGAACGTTCTATCTCAGGAGCCACCTTGTGCATTGTGTTGGTAGCCAAAAGGATCAGATCGGCGCCGGCGGTCTCAAGCCGTACAGCTGAACTCGCTAGGATGCCGCCCAAGGTCTCCCAATCGCCTTGGTGCTGAAGTACCTCTATCGGGTGGAAGTCCAGGCTGTCCATCAGCAGTTTGGCAGAATGAAGCCCGCCGAGCCTCGCCTTGACTCCTTCGTTGAGCAACCTGTAATACTCGAGGCTTGACTCCCAACTCATTCCTCCGATGATTCCTATGGTTTTCACTGTGTTACTTCCTCCCTCCGGGTGCTTCGGTCATGTTGTGTTTGTCCCTCAACGTGTAGCGTTTCTTCTTATTCGGCTGCTGGGGCATCGGCCCATGGGGCGTCGGCCTATGAGGCGTCGGCTGATGTGGCGGGATAGGCGGACCGCCGACGCCTGCCTTACCACTCGCAGGCGCGCTCAAGGATACGGGCCAAGGCTTCGAGCCCTTCTTGGTCAACCGCGTCAAACCTGGCGAATCCAGGGCTGTCTATGTCCAGAACGCCAACGATCTTGTCTCCATTGCGAAGAGGAACGACAATTTCGGAGTTTGACGCGCTGTCGCAGGCAATGTGCCCCGGGAACTCGTGGACGTTATCCACTACCTGCGTCTTGTTGTGTGCCACGGCGGTGCCGCATACGCCTTTGCCCACCTTGATCCTTATGCACGCGGGCTTGCCCTGGAACGGCCCGAGGACGAGTTCCGGTTGTCCTTCGCTCCCTTTATCGACCATGAGGTAAAACCCGCACCAGTTTATGTCCTTGAGGGCGTGCCAAAGGAGCGCCGCCGCGTTTGCCAAGTTGGGAATGGGCAGCCTTTCTCCCTCAACCATCGCAGCCAGCTCCTTTTGAAGCTGGGCATACAGCTGCCTCTTGTCGCTTGGGTAATCATAAGTCGATTGGGAGAACATTTGCGGTGACCTCCTTCAGTGTCCCGGTTCAGCCGGCATATTCCTGAGTTGCGCTTCGGTGTATGATCCTCGCCAGGGCTGCGATCCACTCCGGCACACACTCGGATCTTCATTTAGTCTGCGATGATACTACACAGACTGCCTTAGCTCCTCTTTAGACTTGGTTTTGGGCCTTGCTGGGTTGTGCAGATTCCAACGTCTCTTTTGCGGAGGGTCTCTGGGCCAAGGCGACGCCGGCTAAGCACGCCGTTCCTCCTAGCAACACGGACGGTCCAATTGCTTCGTGTAACAGAAGGCTGGATTGAAGCAGGCCGAACACCGGAACCAGGTAGGAAATAGTAGATGCCCGTGCTGCTCCCAACTTGGAGACGAGGCCGAAATACCAGATGACGGCAAGACCTGTCGGAAGCACGCCGAGAGCGGCAAGGGTTGCCCATGTACGACCTGTGGCTGTCGCCAAGGAAGGAAGAAGCGGCTCTGTGAAGGCCGACCAGAGCAGGAAAGGGATCACGCCTAACCCCGTGCTGACCGCGAGCACTGAGGAGGACGACGCGTCTAGCTTCTTGCCCAGGACAGTGTAAATGGAATATGTAATCGCTCCGAAGAACATGAGGGCCGCACCCAAAGCTCTGTTGTTCGCAGTACCTCCCGGCGCTTGTTCACCCACCAGGGCGATTGCCGCCACTCCGGCCAGGGACAGGACCAGACCGCCTATCTGATTTGCTCCGATGCGCTCACGCAGGAATACGGACGCCAGGATCGCCGCGTACACCGGCGCCGTGGAGGCAATGATGGCTCCTTCCGCGGTGGACGAGTAGCTTAGTGCAATCACTTGGCTGGCGTAGGAAGCGACGGCGATGAAACCAAGTATGAACATGGACGGCCATTTGTCACGGAGGAGCTTAGCCATTTCTTCTCTTCCCCGATTTGCCGCAGAGATAGCGGCCAAGAACAGGGCTCCCGCGGAGTATCTCATGACAACTAGGGAGATAGGCGGTACGGTCGGCATGACGATCTTGGACAACGGAAACACGAGGGACCAGAACAGAGGCACCATAACGGCCTTGAATGCCACTTCGACGGTGTCTTTTCGCACAGTGAGACTCCTTCCGGCAGAACCGGTTGTCGGTGTTGACAACACAATATGCGAGACTGATTCAACAACGCCACAGTTACATCCTTTGAAGGTAGTTGGGGCGTGGGTTTTGTGGCTGCCGTTGTTGGGGATGGCCGGGTGGGCAGGAGTCTGGACCTCGAATCGGATGGCTGGTGAGAGTTGGGGTGCGAGGTGAGTGCTGTCCGGCAGTAGTCAGGGCGGGGTAAGTGTTGCATGGCAACAGTTAGGGCGTGGGGTAAGTGTTGCCGAGCGATAGTTAAGGGAAGGAATCCGACTCGACGTCCCGGAATACTTCTCCGGTAGAGAATTGGCGCAAAAGAGGCGATGCGTGATGGCTGAGGTCCTAACACAAGTTCCGGCGGATGACGGCAGATATGACGTGATTGCGGTTAGGAAGCGGTTTCCTGCCCTGCGCAGGACGGAAAATGGTTATCCTGTTGCGTTTCTCGACGGACCGGGCGGTTCACAGGTGGTCGACATAGCCATCGATGCCATGGCCGGGTACCTGCTGCGCGGGTCCGCCAACACCCACGGCGTCCACGGGACAAGCGTGGAGACTGACGAAATCATCAGTAATTGCCGCGCCGCCATGGCCGACTTCTTGGGTGGAACGCCTGACGAGATCGCCTTTGGCGCTAACATGACCACGCTCACCTATGCGATAGCCAGAGCAATTGCCCGTGATTGGAGAGAAGGAGACGAGATCGTAGTCACTGAGTTGGACCACAGGGCCAATGTTGACCCGTGGACTTCGGCGGCTGAAGAACGGGGCGTCAAGGTCCGATGGATACGAGTGGACCCCGAACTCCTCGTTCTTAAGACGCGGGATCTGTCCGATATCATCACCTCAAAGACCAAGCTCGTAGCGGTAGGGTTGGCGTCCAACGCCGTTGGTACAATCAACGACGTGAAGATGATAGCCAAGGCTGCCCACGAAGTAGGCGCCAGAGTGGCCGTCGACGCGGTCCACGCCGCGCCTCACATCTTCGTTGATAGGGATGAGATCGGAGCGGACATCCTCGTGTGTTCTCCCTACAAGTTTTTCGGGCCTCACCTGGGAGTGGCGTCGATTAGGCGCGACCTTTTCGATAGGTTGGAGACGTACAAAGTCTTGCCCCAGTACAATGACCCGCCCGATAAGATCGAGACCGGAACCCTGAACCATGAGGGAATAGCCGGAGCCGAAGGCGCGATACAGTTCATCGCCAGTTTGGGGCAGGGGGATAGTCGTAGGGAGAGGATCCGCTCCGCGATGGAAACCATTGAGTCCTACGAAGACCCGCTGGCCAACTGGGTCAGGGCTCAACTGCGCGCGATGCCCAAGGTGAAGGTCTATGCCGCGCCGGATGGAGTCAGGAAGACTCCGACCATCGCGTTCCGTGTTGACGGCTGGGCTCCCAGAGACGTCTGCCGCCACGTATTGAAGAAGGCAGTGTACGTCGCGAGCGGCGACTTCTACGCGACAACCCTGGCAATGGTCTTGGGTATCAGGGAGTCGGGTTCGTGGGTTAGAGCTGGCCTGGCTCCGTACAATACTCGAGAAGAAGTGGAGCGGCTGGTGGAACTGGTTTCCGAGATAGCCGAGTAGAGGGAAGACCTTGTACAGACCTGGTAGAAGAAACGCTAAGACCTCTCAGCGATGCCGGTCCTTCCCCTCGGAGCGTTGGAAGGCTGAGATGACGAGGAGCGCCGGGATGACGAGATGACGAAATGACGGACGGGGCAGCCGAGACATCGAAGTGGCTGCCCCGTTCTGCTGTTGCTTCATGGTTACTGACTCGGACCGTTTCCGATCGGACTGGTTACTGATCGGACAGGACAGGGTTACCAGACCGACCGGACAGGCGTCCACACAAAGCCCGCACCCGTAACACTGGTCAAACGCTTGTTTCCGACACTCCGTGTCGGGGTGGAGGCTCTATGATGTAGGCGGAATACCCGAAAAGGAGAGACCTTCGGTGGACGACAAGAAAGCCAAGGTTGGGTCTAAGAATGCTGAGTTCAAAGATGTGGGACCCGCGGGAACAATGAATGGCATGAACCGAACAGGCCGAATGCGGAACTCCAATAAGAACGGGGTGAACGGAGCAGCCGGAAAGCGAGTCTCCAAGAGGGACGGAAACCACTTCAGGGGCTGCATGGTCGGCGGGGCCATCGGCGACGCGCTCGGCATGCCTGTTGAGTTCCTCAGAGCGGACGCGATAATCCGCAAGTACGGACCCGGGGGGATCCGCGACTTGGAGGTATCCCCATCCGGCAAAGCCCTGATAACCGACGACACCCAAATGACCCTTTTCACTGCCGAAGGAATCCTGCGTGCCAACAATAGGGCTCTAAGCCGGGGCATTTGTCATTTTCCTTCCATTGTTCATGGAGCCTACCTGCGATGGTTGATGACTCAGGGCTATCCCAAGTTTGAAGACAAGTGGTGGACGTACAACGGCTGGTTGCTGAGCGTACCGGAACTCCATTTCAGGAGAGGACCCGGCAACACCTGTCTGAGCGCCCTTTCAAGCGGCGAGCTAGGGACCATATCATCCCCAATCAACAACAGCAAAGGGTGCGGCGGGGTAATGAGGGCCGCGCCGGCAGGTCTGTTCTATCCGCCGGAGGCTGCGTTCATGATGGCCTCGGAGTTCGCGGCGATCACACACGGACATCCATCGGGGTATTTGTCAGCGGGAGCTCTCGCCTACATGATTGCGGCCATCATCGAAGGTCAGGACCTGAGACGGGCGGCAAAGGGAGCGATAGCCGAACTGGGCAAGCACGATGGGCATGAAGAGTGCGTCGAATGTCTACAGAAGGCCCTGGATTTTTCGAGGACGAAACAGACGGACTTGGAGGCTATCAGGCAGATCGGGGAAGGTTGGGTTGGCGAGGAGGCCCTGGGAATCGCAGTCTACTGCGCCCTGAAACACCCGGATGATTTCGTCGGCGCAGTGGTCGCGGCCGTGAACCACGATGGCGACAGCGACAGTACCGGTGCCATCACAGGGAACATTCTTGGGGCTTATCTCGGGCTAAGCCGTATACCGCCGGCATGGGTTGATGTAATTGAACTGCGGGATGTACTGATCCAGGTCGCCGACGACCTCCTTGTCGGGTACCGGGATGACGAGGAGTGGGGGAAGAAGTATCCGGGGTGTTAGGGAGAAGTTGTCGATCTGAGTGTTGCCTGGCGGTAGTTAGGCGGCCTGCAAAGTGTCGTCTGGCGGTGTGCTCCGATTATTAGCATGTCTTGGTCGGCACACCATCTGCCGGTTTTGGCGGTTTCGGCTGCTTTTCAGACAAGTTTCCCGACTCGTCCACCGCGGAGACGGCTACAATAGAACCGCCATGAAGAAACTCGCATCAGCCATAGTGTTATGCCTATTTCTGACATCCGCCCTCCTCTGGGTCCAACTGCCGAAATGGCGAGGAGCCCAGAACCCTGAAGCGGTTCTCAATCAGCTGGTCCAAGACGCCTTGTCGGCCATGACACTGGATCAGAAGATTGCGGCCCTCTTCATGGTACGCCCCGAGGAACTGGGTGATCTCACCGCTCCGGGAGACCACCTCGAAGAAAACTACAGCAGCTACCCTGTATCGGGAGTCATCTTCTTCGCCAAGAACCTCATAGACGCCGAGCAGACTAAGGAATACATAGCTGACATGCAGCTTCTGTCCGGGATTCCCCTCCTCATCGCCACAGATCAGGAAGGAGGACGTATCTCGAGGTTCTCCCCTGAGACCTTCGACGTTCCGGTCCTACCCAGCATGTATGAGATTGGGCAAAGCGGCAGGCCAGAACGGGCCTACGAGGCAATGAAGGCGACGGGGGAGAGCCTCAAAGCCCTCGGGTTTAACGTGGACTTCGCGCCTGTAGCCGACATCTGGTCGAACCCGTTAAACACGGTCATCGGTGACCGGGCTTTCGCCAGCACTGCCGACGGTGTGGCGCCTTTTGTGAGGCAAGCGGTCCGGGGACTAGAAGACGCAAGCATCGCGTCTTGCGTCAAACACTTCCCCGGCCACGGAGAAACGGAAGCCGACACTCACACCGGAACAGCGGTATCGAACGTGGACGCGCGGACCCTCCGCGAGCGTGAACTGGGCCCCTTTGCCGCCGGAATCGAGGAAGGCTGTCCCATGGTGATGGTCGCCCACATAAAGCTGCCGAACGTCACCGGCGATGACCTTCCTGCCAGCCTGTCTCCGGCTATCGTGCAAGGCATTCTCCGTGATGAGATGGGCTTTGAGGGCGTTGTCATCACTGACTCGCTGCAGATGGGAGCGGTGACCGAGTTCTTCTCACCGGAAGAAGCCCCCGTTATGGCGTTGAAGGCCGGATGCGACATCCTCCTCATGCCTGAGGACCTGCCCAGGGCGTTCAACGGGATCAAAGCGGCTGTGGAAGCGGGACAGATAACAGAGAGCAGGATCGACGAGTCCGTCCTCCGAATCCTGAAGTTGCGACTGAAGTATGGGGTGGCTGCGGAGCAGTGACCTGCTCAGGCAAACTGTCCCGCGCACTCTCGGGGGAGGTCTTGTCCCGTGTTCTCGGTATCCCTCAACAAACAGGTCTTTGTCTTGTACACGGGACTCATAGCTTCAGGATACGACCTCACCCGCCTTGAGGACAGCGACCCGTTGTCTGAGGTTGTCAGGGACATCAAGGCCACGGATTGGGACGCCGGCGCGTTGCGCTACTTCTCCCAAGCGAGGCTTCAGCATGGAGGAGTCAACCCTTATTGGCCGCGTGCAGCGATGCTTATCCATGCGGCTTTTCACTTTGGTCCTCCCGCGGGATTGCCGACTACGTCCGAAGCGAGCCTGACGCAGGCGGCGTCGGGGCGCGCGACCCGATCGGATCGTATGACCCGAGATTCTGTGCCTGAAGCTTTCCGACAGTCTGCGCGGGATGCCTGCCAAGACCCGGTGCCGGACACCTCCCAAACCCCTGTGCCGAACACCTCTCAAGACCCCGTGCCGGACGCCTACCACAAAGACCTGCTCAAGGCCATCAAGGAGTTCCCGGTAGACCGGTCCCAAAAAGGAGAGGACACGGTCGCCTGGGTCATGGATTGCCCCAAGGCTCACGCCGCGCTGGAGAACCATCCTGCCATGGCCGGGTTGTGGAACAGGTATCAGACTGCAATGGATCCAGCCCGGCTGAAACCCTTTGAAGAGGCCGCAGCCGGAGCGGTGTCGTCGCTGGCCCAAGCTCTCGGCATTCAAACCGATGCGCTTCCAAATCTCAATGTGATCCCGAACCCTCTGCAGTCGCCGATGATCGCCGACTTCATCCACAAGGACGAGATACTGCACGCAATTGTCGCCGTGCCCCGGCTGACGTCCGTAGTCCATGAACTGCTACATGAGGTCTTCGCCAAGGCGCTGCGTGACGCGAGGACTGCGATCCTGAACCGCCGCTCCCTCTTCACTCCCGAACTTGCCACAGCTATGGTGAGGATGCAGTACGCGTGGGACGGGGGAGACGAGTCCTGGCTGCGAGTGTTCGAGGAAACTCTGGTCCGGGCGGCCTCGATCTGGGTGAAGTACGCGGCGCGGGGCGCCTGGGACGCCGGCAAGGAGGGGTCCAGCATCCTTCAGGATGGGTGTTCCGGTGCTCAAGCAGAGGCTCAACGGGATGGTGAAGAAAACACTCAGCGAGATGGTAGGCAAGATATGCAACGAACTGAGGAGCTAGACGCATGGCGTGACGCGGAATGGGAGGCCAGCCTCGGTTTCATCTATGTTCCGCCCATACTGCGCACTTTCGTGGAGAAATGGCACCTTCGCGGCCCAGGTCAAATGGAGTCGTTTATCGAGGACTGCCTTAAAGCGTGCGCTGAGTAGTCCCCTTGCGCCCGCTGACATGACATTACAAACCCCGCTCATTCAAGCTCAAGGAAGGAACCTAGTCCTCCAGATACCTGTCTGATATTGGTGAACAATTCTCAACGGAGGGGTATCCCTTGGAGACTAATATGATGCCGATAAGGCAGTCGCTTGTCCCAAGCGATCGCCGCGTCAGGCGAGCGAGCCAAGGCTCGATACATGGATCGAAACAAGGTACCAGCCAAGGTCCGAACCGAGGCTCGAACGGACTCCTGAACCGCGGCCAGCTCACGGTTTTTTCTATCGCGCTGGTGTTGGCGCTTGTCCTGACTGCATGCACTGAGCCCGTACCCGCGGCTCCCAAAATGGTTCTGAACCCGAAGGTCGTCTTGACCAAGGAACTGGTGGGAGACATCTACACGAGAGAGGCGGGGCAAGCAATATCTCCCGACGGCAAGTACATGTTGGTACAGCAGCGGACAACCGACGGCATCCAAATCGTGGCGGTATCTCTCCAGGGAGAAACCGGCCAGGATGTAATCCTTGAAACCGTGGATTCTGAATGGTCGTACTCCAACTACGTTTGGCTCCAGCCTATAGGATGGACTTCGGCCATGACCTGTGTATTTCTGGAATCCGGCAAGCAGGACGACGGAACTTACCAGGACAAGAATGGCGTCCTCCTCGTGTCCGGAAACGTGGAGACAGGACAGACCGAAGAGCTCGGTTTCATCGAGCTTGAGAATGGCTACCTACACGAGGCGACCTACGTCGAGGATAAGGCCAAAGTCTATCTGCACGTAACAAGCCAGTTGTGGGAGGTCGACCTCAATCAAAAGGCCGTGAGGCTGGTCAAGGACGGGCTCCCGGTCTACGATGGCCTGCTGTACGTTAGGATTTCGCCGACCGGCGAGTACGCGGTCTACGACTTGAATGAGGAAGACAAGAACGGGCTGTACATCCTGAACATGGTTACCGGTGAGGAACGCCCCTTGCTTCCTACCGGTGAAACTCTGAGCTTCCTTCCTAAGTGGTCGCCTGACGGGAAGTACATCGTCGCATACACGGCAGAGCAGAAACCTGATGCCGCGTCGTTGCCTCCATGGGAGCGTTTCCAGGTCGTCCAGGGAGAAGACAGTCTCCTGCCTATAGCGTCAGAGCTTACTGTGGTCGACCCGCATGGCAATGTAATAAAGACGATCAAGATCGATGGCCAGGTACTCTCAAGTGCCACATGGGCGCGCGATTCCAAGACCCTGGGGTTCCTCGCGGGCAAGCTTCGCGTCACGCAGCCGGACGGCACTGAACTCCCGCCCGACCAGCGCCTGAGCGCAGTTTCCTACGAGAGTGCCTTCCTCGTTGACGTTACGGATACAAACCAAGCTCCGTCCAAGGTCGCCGACATGAGGGGCCTCGCTGGGTTTGATGAGGACTCAACAGTCTACCTGGCGTTTGTCCAGCCGTCCGGAGGCGGACTGTTTTTCAACACCGCCCACTTGGAGGAGTCGGACATGAAAAACCCGGAACTGTGGTACGCGCCCAAAGATGGTGGCCCGGTCAAGGTCGGTGACGGTCTGTGGCAGCTCTACGGAATGGAGCCGGTGTTTGAGGACCAAGTCGTGGGCATCCTAGCGTCGCCGGAGGGCTCCGCTTTCTGGCTGGTCGGGTCCGGCGAGCCAAGGCTCCTGGCAGAGTTTGACAACTCGGTTTCTTGGGGCGTCATTCACGGCCACAATGCAGACTTACTTGTGACGGGGACCAATAACTACTCGGATCCAGCTGACAAACTGGTTCTCCAGGTCTTCAAGATGTTCAACGAGGCTGAATCGGAGGAGTAGGACCGGTCGCGGACGACGCGATGTGTCCCGCTCACAAGCAACAACAGGTGAGCAACAACAGAAGAGTAGCGACAGATGAGCAGCACACATGAGTTACAACAGGCGGGCGACAGTTACCAAGAAACCGCATAACATGACGGGGGCCGAGCTGCCCCCGTCTCTCATTTTGCCAGAGTTTCGACGCCTCGATAAGAGGAACCTCCAACGAGTCTCACACCTCAAGCCCCAAAAGTTGCTCGCAGTAAACTTTGTGCGGAAATGCACAGGCGAGTTTGTGAAACCCTACACAGTGTAAAGTTTCACAAACTGGTGTAAAATAAGACGCACGCGCCGGAACGCTCTTCCAATGGATCCTATCTTGTGAATCCAAGTGCAATCTATGGTCAAACGTGTAAATATTGACCATCCGTTCAAAACCCAGCACAAAGCACTAGTGCGAACAAACACATAGTGATAAAGTATTCGTGGAAGGGCTAGGCCCACATCACGGAAAGGGAGAGGAGACATGAAAAAGGCAGTCGCGGTTGTTGCGGTACTCATCATTGCTGGCAGCATACTCGCGGGATGTTCGTCGCCCTCGCCGAGCACGCCCACTATCGCTAAGATAGGTCTCGGCCACGTTACGTCCATCGCCAAGTCGAGGGACCTGGTAGTGAATGAGGACGGCACCAAGACGCCTCCGGCCGGTCAAGTCGATACGGTTATCGCTGCCGTCGCGTTTGACCAGAACGGGAGAGTCGTCAAGGTCACTATAGACACGGCCCAGACGAAGGTCGATTTCGATGAGAATCTCCAGGTTAAGTCGGATCTGGGCGCTCACGGTGAGACCAAGGTTGAGCTAGGCAACAGGTATGGTTTGAGCAAAGTCTCGACCATTGGCAAGGACTGGCACGAACAGATTGCCGAGTTGGAGAAGTGGATGATCGGCAAGACTGTGTCTGAGATTAAGTCTCTGAAGGTAAAAGAGCGCGACGAGTCTCACAAGGCTGTGCCTGACATTCCTGAGCTGACGTCTAAGGTCACGATTACAGTTGAGGATTACCTGAAGGCTGTAGAAGAGGCTTACAACAACGCGTTTGACGTTCCTAAGGGTGCCGTATCACTTGGATTGGGTCACGAAATCAGCATCAGCAAGTCGAAGGGTTACTCCTTGGTGGACGACATTGAAACCCTTCCCTTCGCCCAAGTAGACACCGTCATCGCCGCTGCAGCTTTTGACAAGGACGGCAAGGTTGTCCGCGCTATCATCGATACCGCACAGACCAAGGTCGAGTTCGACAAGGACGGCAAGGTCACTTCCGACAGGAACGCCTCGCCTCCTACCAAGGTTGAGCTTGGTCCCAAGTACGGCCTTACCAGGGTTTCCACCATCGGTAAGGACTGGTT
>ENA-UPSA01002486-UPSA01002486.1-bioreactor-metagenome-genome-assembly--contig:-NODE-2486-length-12258-cov-44.531263_pt1 | contig 12258 bp, 7 predicted proteins | sample MGYA00238183_ERZ773288 | MGnify/ENA primary metagenome ERZ773288 (study PRJEB29028, sample SAMN07631243) | bioreactor metagenome | isolation source: Switchgrass digestor | place: USA: Dartmouth... | reverse complement strand
TGGTGGCCTAATTTTACTCCGGTAACTGACCTAAATTTTTATTGACATTTACACAAGCTAATACGATGATAAATCAAATTATTCAAAAAAAGAGAGATGAGTGGTTTGGCTCAGATAGTTGCCAAATCAAGGATCTCATCTCTTATATGACAAAGTGTGCTTTCCTGCGCGATGCACAAATTGAAGCTATAAAAACCTATCTATATTTGAAAATTGAGTATCAAGCTAAGCCCTTAGCCGAGCTGTTCTCTACAGATGTTTTTTCCTCATTGGATGTGTCGGAACTTCCGCTAGCAGAAAGCGTAAAGAAAAAAATGATTGCAGATCCTGCATTACTGATGATGTATGAATTTGCAAGCCTTAAAACGGATGGTGAAGTTGTATCTCAAAAAATTATTAATGCGATTCAAGAAGATTCTGAAGCAATAAATGCTGCGAAATTTTGGGAGGAGTATTTTTATAACGCAAATTATACGGATTATCTTTTTTCTCTTCCTATGGGTGCTGGGAAAACATATTTAATGGCAGCTTTCATCTACCTGGATCTGTATTTTGCTTTGAATGAACCGGAAAACGAGGCTTTTGCGCATAATTTTGTTATTATGGCGCCTTCAGGATTAAAGTCTTCCGTGGTTCCAAGTTTGCGTACGATTCAGGAATTTGATCCCAGTTGGGTTATTCCTGAACCGGCGGCTTCAGAACTCAAAAAGTTACTTAAGTTTGAAGTTCTGGATGAGCAAAGTAGTGCTAAACGCTCTAATCGAGTTCGTAATCCGAACGTTCAAAAAATCGCTCTGCATCAGCCGTTTGAGGAGCTCTTCGGCTTGGTGGCGATTACCAATGCTGAAAAAGTTATACTTGACCGTATCACGGTAGAGTCCGGGCAACTAAACTTTTTTGAAGATAGCGAGGATGACAAGGACAAACAGGCCAACGAGCTTAGAAATTTACTGGGAAAGATTCCCAACCTTAGCGTATTTGTCGATGAAGTTCATCATGCCGCAACAGATGACATTAAATTAAGAGGGGTAATCAATCGATGGGCTACAGGGTACAAGTTCCACTCTGTAATCAGTTTTACAGGCACCCCTTACCTTTCTAAGAAAGAAAAATTCTCTGTAAACGACAGCTTAGACGTTGCCATGCAGGAAATAACGAATGTTGTTTATTATTATCCATTGGTTGAGGGCATCGGTAATTTCTTAAAGATACCTAAAGTGCGGGTGTCTACAGATCGAAATCGCTTAAACATCACCGAAGACGGATTGCGAGAATTTCTTGAGCAGTATGCAGACAAGGTATACGAAGATGGAACAACAGCGAAGATTGCCATTTATTGTGGCCAAATTAAAACCCTAGAAGAAGAAGTATATCCTCTGGTTGAGCGGATTGCTGTCGAATATGGACTTAACCCTTCTACAGATATTTTGAAATATTATCGTAGTAATAAGGACTATAGCTTGCCGGCAGAAAACGAGGCTAAGTTTGCAGCATTAGACCAGCCATTTTCAACAATTCGGATTATTCTTCTTGTTCAAATCGGAAAAGAAGGATGGGATTGCCGATCTTTAACGGGAGTCATCTTGTCCCAAACCAGTGATTCGCCGAAAAACATGGTCTTACAAACTTCATGCCGTTGTTTGCGCCAAGTAGAAAAAGGTAAAAAAGAATCAGCTTTAATCGTCTTAAATGATGGAAATGCGGAAACCTTAAATGATCAATTGGCGAAACAACATAAGACGAATCTTGAAGAATTTCAAAAAGGCGGGTCTTCTAATTACGAAACATTAAAAAGGTATAATCGGATGGAACGATTAAGAGTTCCCGAGCTTAACCACTATCAGCTTCAGGTAGAGTATCAGGCTCTTATTAACGAAGAACCTCTGAATGTGGAAAGCTCTCTTAATTCTGTTACTGGACAAGTAAAGCAGCAGGATGTTCTCACCTGGACTCAAGATTTCACAGGCAAACGCTCCGAAGTTGGTGTGTTAGAAAAAGAGCGTGGGCAGCGGGTACTGTCATACCTTGACTTCGTAAGGGATATTGCAAAAACTAGTTTTACGGGGGTTTCTCTCGATAGTCTTGCATCGTATGCAGAAATCTTTAAAAATTTATATGAACAGATTACCTACGAGGACGAAGGTGTCCACTACCTTTCTTCTTCCTATATCTACTCCGAGCTTTTGGACTCCATAAGAAAAAGTTTTATTCCCAAGCGTTCATTGAAGAAAAAAGAAGAGTTCATCGAGGGAAATGCTGCGTTGCTAGATATTATGCGTTTCACCCCGGAAATTGAAACTTCTCATCCCAATAAGTTCATGCCCGGTCAGGATGAGTGTAAACGCATTGTTTCACATGACGCTGGTCAGCTTGTTCTGACTCCGGAAGTAAAAGAGGCTATTGAATCATTGAAAAACATCGGTCAATTTGATCTTGTAAAAGATATTCAGGCACAGTACAGTGTGGCAAATTATGTGGATTACACTTATCACTATCTTCCTTACCGCATGGATAGTGATTTTGAAAAGAAATTCTTAGCGGAAGTTTTGACTCTAAAAGATTTTCGCAATCTTCAATTAGAAATCTACTATAACGGCGACGATAATTTGACGGAGTTTAAAATACGTTGCTACAAGAAAAATGGAGGATATCAATATATCGGATCATACACGCCGGACTTTTTGATTTTAAAGCGCGATCAAAAAGGAGAGTCAATCCATAAGGCTCTCATCGTAGAGACAAAAGGTGAAATATATGCAAATGATCCAAACTTCCAAAGAAAAAGGGCTTTTGTGGAAAATATCTTTTGCGACGAAAACAATGTACGTTATCAATACAAGCGTTTTGACTATCTTTATCTGGAAGATACCTTGGCGGAAGAAGAACGTTTGTCACGAGCCATTAGAACAATAAAAACATTTTTTGTGGAGGATTAAATATGCCAAAGAAGTATGTACCCTACTCTCCGGAGCCTATTGAGGGTCAGGCTCTTTTAAATAATTTTAGAAGAACCCTCAGATATAGAGGAGATACTGAAGTCTTCGAACATGTAAGGCGAGGAATGCCTTATTACGAGCTTGAAAAAATAGAGCAAGTTGGTGCCTCTGAAAATGAGAACATGGTTATTCGCGGAGAGTGTCTATCTACCTGTGCCTATATGAAAGAACACGGCATAGAAGCGGATTTGGTTTACATAGACCCTCCATTTGCAAGCGGTGCTGATTACGCCAAGCAAGTTTACATTCGTCGCAATCCTAAAGTAGCCGATGCTATTGAAAAAGCAGAGCAGGAACTGAAAGACAAGGCAAAAGAATTAGCTGATATCGGCGAAGAAGTCGATATGACGGATGAATTCCGTAGTTTTGAAGAAAAGATGTATGGCGACATTTGGGATAAGGAAAGGTATCTCAATTGGATGTTTGAGAATCTTGTTGCCATTAAATCTGTTATGAGTGAGACGGCCAGTATTTACGTTCATCTGGACTGGCATATTGGTCATTACGTAAAAATCCTAATGGATGAAATCTTTGGAGAGGATAATTTTAGAAATGAAATAATTTGGTGCTATTCGACGCTGGGAAGACCCATAGATAGATTTGCAATGAAACATGACAATATTTATTCTTATGGAGTTAGCGAGAAAGTTTTTTTTAATGTAGAGGGAGCGAAAGTCCCGTATACGGATGAGTATATAGCAAGTCATTTTCGAGATGTGGATGAAGAAGGAAGAGTTTGTAGAAAAAGGTTTGATGCTGGAAAGTGGCGTATTTACTATCCCGATTCAGGAATGATAGACAATGATTATTGGATGATTCCCTATGAAAACTCAATGTCAAAAACAAGGGTTGATTATGCAACTCAAAAGCCAGAAGCACTTCTTGAACGCATCATAAAAGCATCATCTGATGAAGGGATGCTGGTTTGTGACTTTTTTGGAGGCAGCGGCGTTACTGCGGCAGTAGCATCTAAGCTTAATCGTCGCTTTATCACCTCTGATATTGGTATAAACAGCATCCAGACGATGCGTGATAGGTTATACAAGGACGGGGCTTCCTTCTCTGTTTATGAAATTCAAGACGGCGTTTCTCTTTTTAGAAATCCTGTTCAGACGATGGATAAACTATATAGCTTAATTCCAGGACTGAAAAAAGATGAGAACTTAAGTGATTTTTGGGCCGGTTCTTTTACTTACTCTCGTCTGGGGCGTGTCCCTGTCTATGTGCCGAACCTCATGGATAGCTCAGCGAAAATCCTTGATTTACCTGTAATGAATGAAATTGTTCATCTTCACCTTACTGACCTGCCACCTTCAACGAAGAAAGTTATTCTTTATTACATTGACCTCGTCGATGAAAAAGAAATAAGTAAGTTCATTCACAATGAAAATCCAACGACGATAGAAGTAGAGCTAAAGGATCTGAAAGCCGTTTTATCGGATGTGGTTATTAATGATGAGGTCGAGTGGTCTGTGGAGAGAGATCCAAGCACTTTATTACAAGAATATGTTGTCCAAATAGTCCGTTTTGTAAGCGACCGGGTTTTGGGAAAAATAGACGATTTCAACATGCGCTCTCTGGCACAAAGCAAGGGAAGGAAAAAATTCAAGCCCATTCAGATAAGCGATACAGGATTAGAGTGCATCGAGTACCTTTCCTTGGACTGCACATCAAACGATGGCGAATGGCATTCCGACAGTGAAATTAAGATTGATAAAAAAGGCTATATCACGGTGAACGGAAACGAAACAAAAGATTTCTGGGATGGAACTATAAGGGCTGAAAACGAACCTTTGAGGTTGAAGATAAGAAATATATGTGGAGATAAATCGATTATTGAACTAAAAACAAAACTGATTTATAGGTGATTTATGGGGAATTTGCCAGATAAAACACTTCATGGAGGATTATTCAATAATATTTTCTTTGAGGTTTCACATTCTGAAAAATTGAATTTGCGAAACCCGGAACAGTTGCGCCTTTTTCACCTTGAGGTCTCTAACAATCTTTTTGTCTTTGGCCATTTGCAGCAATTTATACAAAGAAACATCGGGCAGTATGTTTTTTCTCGAGCACAAATTGAAGAGTATGAACTTGACGGGAATGCCTTTAGTGTAGGGCTTGATGCGATGAATGTAATGAAGGCAAATGCTAATCCGGGCGAACGTGATAGTGGTAATGATCTCGGGGAAATCCTTCTTTTTGTTTTTCTGGAAGAGGTACTTAAAGCTCCTAATCCGATTCAAGCGGAAATACTAAAAAAACTGGCCGAAAAAGAATGCATTGTTGGTGTAATCGGAGACAAGGCTCAGTCGATATACAAGTTTCAGGGGGCCGATGTCACCCAGTTTATTAATTTTAACCTCAAGGGAATGGTCGAGTATAAAATTGAGGGGAACCATCGCAGCACAGAAGAAATTATTAGTATTTTGAATATCGTAAGAAATGATCCAACGCTTACTCAATATAGCCCAGAAAATAGGCACGGTTGTAAACCTCTAATACTAGTTGGTGATGTTATGGAGACTTATCAACAAGCTAAACAGATTTGTGGAAAGCAGACTTTATGGACACTTTGCTACAGAAATGTGACATCTAATTGCCTGAAAAAGGGTTACAATACAAAGGATGAAGATATCATGCTGGAGGATATCATCACAAGCGATAGTAATGCTGCCCGTGCAAAACAGCTCATTCATGTTATATCTTCAATTGAAAATGCCCGAGACAATAAGATTAAAGATGCTCTCAAATTAATGAAGCGTGCTATGCGTAATGAGGATGCCAACAGAATGGCCTTAGTACAATTACAGCATTTTTTAAATAATTATGATCTTTTTAAGGACAATACCTTAACGGAGTTTTATTCCAGATACTTGGATGACAAAGTGTTTATCAAAAGTAAAATCACCAAGGGGAAGCCTAAGAACTTTTATGATTCAAAAAAATACGGCGATATGGCGCTAGCCGTTAGAATTGATGACGATGATTGCATAGCTCGAACGATCCATAAAGCTAAGGGTGACGAGAATAACTGCGTAATGGTTGTTATAACGGAAACCAATATCGCCAATCAAGGGCTTGATTTTATATTAAAACCGAATATAGACTCTGAAAATAACCGTGTTTATTATGTCGCACTTAGCCGTGCTCGGGAAAAACTTTTCATTTCAATCCCTAAAATGGATAGTGAAGTAAAAGGTAAGCTAATTAAAGTCGGTTTTGAGATAGTAAATTGCTCATAAGTATGTGTAGCGTGTAGGTGGCTTAAAACCATATCTCGACTTATTCCCGCGAACGGATAAAATCTGTTGAACTGTTCCCACGTACAGAAACAACCCTAAAAACCATACTCGACCTATCCCCGCGAACGCAGAAAACGAAAAATACATACCAGACATTGAGATGATGCTCTCGTTCCATGTTGAGTGCGTAGTATTGATAACAAGAGTAAAAGATTGAGTTTGAGAAAAACCCTTATATATCAAGGCTTTTTGCACATATGGGTGTGAAACCCATTGAGCGAAAAACATGAAAATATCGCTTCGCGGAAACAAGTCCATAAAGGCAGTATTTTATAGTCAAGTGGTCAGGTTGGATGTCATAGCCCCGCGTGTGGTCGGGTTAGATGTCAGCCTTGGCGAGTGGTTAGGTTAGATGTTTTTTCGGACATTTTTGAGGTTGTGTGGTCAGGTTGGATGTTAAGATTAAACAGGCAACTACAAGGAAATTGCTGACCCAAAATACGTTCAACCAGACATTCGGATATAACACAAACTAAAAGAAGGGAGTATAACAGCATGAATCATGTAGAAGGTACAGACCGATACGTTCTTGGAATGAATGTTGCTGACGATGGCTTCAGCTTTACATCTTCCATTGAGACTGCGCTTATATCTGCGGAAACTGAAATACGAAGCCTTGAAGAAACAATTAAGTCAATTGAGAGCCTCAGACCGAACTGCGACAAACTGGACTATGCATTGGCCGCAAGTTCAGGAGCATTATGTGGTCTGATAGATATTTTCCTGGTTGGAAAACCCGGAGAATCGCCGATTGGAGATATCACGGATAAGTGGTTTGCAAATCGGACAACTGATTTTGCGCAACTCTGCGGATGGGGCGGAAAAGGCGATAATCCGCTGGCATCGGCTATTAGTTTCCTTGAAAAGAAGTTTAGCATTCCATATGACCAGCGCGGAGCCGGTGATGCAGCAAGTTTTATATTTGAATTGAATCCTACGAATCATCATTTCAAATCGCTTGGACATAATCCAACTATACTTGGATTGTTCTTTTCTATATTAGATCAGTTCACAAATCAATCCCATTTTGTATCCGGTGGGGAACTGATATCTTTACAGGATGCTGACGGGAAATTTGAACTGCGTGGCAATAGTGTTCCAGCGAAATTGTTCTGTGGGTTTGTTAATTGGTTCGGTCATTTGATTTCGGATATGTCCGGAGCTTCCGGCAGTAAAGGACGAGGGATGGGAATACCATCTCCATTCTGGGCGTGGACGAATGACATTATTGTAATAAAACGGCAACTGAATATCCCTGTATCACAGTTTGATAACGACATAAATGAGTTGGCGTTGAACATATATAAGAAAGGATACGATGTTCGTTTTCAAGCAGCCCAGGCTATACCAGTCTTTATTAATGAAATCATTGTCAGATTGGTATATGCAATAAGGCGGCTGATCAAGTATATTGCCACAACAGAGAAAGAAGAGCGTTCTCCGTCTGTTATGTGGAAAGCTTGTGAGCCATTTTCAAATCCCACAGTAAAAAGAATGCTTACAGTAGCGCACGGTACCTTCTGCATGATGGATCTCGGCGATGCTACCATACGGGCATTCATAACCGGAGGCGGTACTTTCAATGCGACAGAATTTTTCCTTCGACTTAACATAGTTGGATTGGGTCGTTTCACGATTTCATTGTATGGTGAAGCAAAACGTGCCATTGTAATACGAAAAGCTGAGTCTGAGGCCCGGTTTTCAAGAAGAGAAATAACCATTGTAGAAAACTATCTGAGCGGACTTTCATTATTATCCGAGATATACGATGATAAGGAACTTGTAGATTTTGTTGATGACTTTAAGAACAGTGATATGTATGTTCAGGCATTCCAGAAGTCTGCTCGGTTGGCAGAACTCAGAAAGGTCCCTGATAATAATATGCTTAGGGAAAAATCCGATATAGATACATATTTTAGGAGGGGGTAACAATGAGCAAGAAAAAATCCAGGTTAAAACTTGCACAAGAGCAGGCAGAATCTGCTATTAAGAAATCAAATGAAAAAATATACGAGTTGGGCACATGCACAAGCAACCTTTATGATGAATTGACAACCATACAAAAAATATTTGACGAAATTAGGAATGTGCCGAATGAGAAGCGTTTAGAGTATGAAAAGCTGAAAGAAATCCGCCTGAACTGGAAACAGCAAGCAGAAAAAATTGAATCAGATTATAAAAGTGCCGCAGCAAAAAATGCTGGGAAAGGTGTTGCTGGTGCAGGTGTCGGAGTCGCAGTTGTAGCCCTTGGCCCTACTGTAGCAATGGGAATTGCGACGACATTCGGTGTTGCTTCAACAGGAACAGCTATATCTGCTTTAAGTGGTGCGGCAGCTACCAACGCAGCATTAGCTTGGTTGGGCGGAGGTGCGCTTGCGGCTGGTGGTGGAGGAATGGCTGCCGGAAATGCATTTCTGGCTCTTGCTGGACCTGTTGGTTGGGCGATTGCCGGAGTTGCAATTGTGGTCAGCGGGCTTCTGTTATGGAAAGGGAAAAGCGATCAGAACCGTCTTGAGGATATTTTCACCCTCATAAGCAAGCGTGATGTTAAATCATACGAACTTGCTATTGTAGAAATAAACGAGCGTATAATCCGCATTAAAGATGAAAGCCAAAAACTTAATTGTGCAAGCGAAAGAACAAGAGAATTTGGCTTGGACTGTGTTCGTCAAGTAAAAATGTTAGCAAAAGGTCCCCAAAAAGGTTAGCACCTTGGAGCACCTAATTTGTTGTTCGTGCATGTAGCATCGAGGCCTTTTTCGGGGCCAAACAGGGTGAGACCCAACGCTCACATTTTGGAGACCCACGGGGCCAAACAGGTCGGGGCCCAATGCTCACTTTTTGGAGCGCTTTTTCAGTGGGTACGCTGGCGTTGCATGGACTGGGTCAGCCGGTAGCTCTCGCCGGAGAAGATTACAATGTGGGAATGGTGGATCAGCCGGTCAACCAGCGCTGCCGTCAGGCGGTTGTCGCCAAAGACAGTGTTCCACTGCGAGAACTCCAGATTGGATGTAATAATGAGGCTCTTTCGCTCGTAGCAGTCGGAGATTACCTGAAACAGTAGCTCGGCGGCATCCTTGTGCAGCGGCACGAAACCAATTTCGTCAATCACAATGAGCTCCACTTTTTTCAGTGTGCTGAGATAGTTGTTCAGCGTACCTTTGTTGTTTTTCTCCAGCAGGATATTGGCAAGGGACGCCGCCGTATAAAAGCGGACACGCCGCCCTTCCTGGCAAGCTTTCAAGGCAATGGCTGTGGCAAGATGTGTTTTGCCGGTACCAACAGTGCCCATAAAAATGAGATTCTCCTTGGGCGTAAGAAATTGCAGTTCCTCCATGTACTCGGCAGTCAAGCCGCTGGGCAGCTCAATGGCGGGAGTCCACACAAAGTCATCCAGCGTTTTCAGAACACGGAAACCGGCGGTTTTCACCATGCGGTTAATCCTGTTGGCTTCACGCTCTTTCAGCTCCAGCTTCAGCAGGTCGGTCACATATTGCTCTGTACTTTCAAACTGGACGGAGCGCCATTCCTTGGCCATGCCGCCCAACTTCACCTGTCGCATCATCAGCTCAATTTCCTCAGACATTCGCGCCACCTCCCGTCAGGCCGTCATAGGCGGAAAGGTTGGGATTGTAGTTTAGCACCGGAGAACCGGGCAGCTTCAGCGGATCAGGTCGGTATTCCTTCTTTGCAATCATGTAATAGCACTGCCGGAGGCTGTCCGCATCCGTGCGGCCATTCTCGCCGGCGAGCTCCAGTGCATCGGCGCACAGGGCGGCATTGCCGTCAGATACAATTTCGCTGAGTAGCTGAAGCGCATTTTTGCGCTCTCTGCCGCTGGTCTGTTCCAAAAATGTCTGCCACTGCTGCGGCATCTGGTGGAAGAAGCGGGTGTGTTCAATTGCACCAGGCTTTTTGCAGAGCACGGACACATACTGCGTCCAGTCGTAGACCTCATCATTGGTTTTGTAGCTCCTGCGATAGTGCCCAACCGGGTGGTGGTCATGAAAAAACTCCACATGGTCATAGAAAATCTTGGCCTGCACCGTTTCGCCGGACAGCATGGGAGAAAGGCCGTATTTGTTGGTTTCAATGGTCACGAAGCCGCTTTTGTTCACCGTCAGTGCTGCATAGCGGAACACCGAGAATGGATACTCCGGCAGGCACAGAAGGCTGGCTTTGTCCTCTTCCCAAAGCTCCGCAATCAGCAGTTTCTTCTTGTAATGAGGCCGCTGGGCATCCTTCTCGCACCATTCCCACAGGGACTCATTGAAGCCGTCAAAGGAAACAATAGTCGGAACCGGCACAAAGGTATTTCTGCGGCTGTAACCCACCTTGTTTTCCACGTTGCCTTTTTCGTTGCCGGATGCTGGATTGCAGAATTCTGCGCGGAAACGGTAATGCATCATGAAGCGGGTAAAGCCGTCTGTGAGAATTCGGTCTGTACCCTTGAGTACCTGCACAACGGCGGTGGACATATTGTCAAAGCGCAGCACCGGCGGAACGCCGCCAATATGCTCAAAGATACGTTTCATACCGGTAAGCAGGCATTCCTGGTTCTGAGAGGGGAAAGTTTGGGTGTACCCTTTGTTGGAATTCGGGAAGGAAATGGTTAGTGCATAGCCGTCCTGCTCCTGCCCTGCACCATCGTAGTAGAGATGCTTTCCGAAATCTACTTGCCCACTGCCCAGCGTATGCTCCAGAGGCAAATAACCACTGTTCTTGGAATTCATCACAAACCGCTTTTTGCGGACGTACTTTTTTACGCTGGAATAGCTGCCGCCGAAACCGTGCTCATCCCGCAAACGGCAGAAAATCCTCCAAACGGTGTGCCTCTGCTTGCGCGGGATCTTACGGTCGGCTTCCAGCCATTCATCAATTACGGGAATGAAATCTCCCAACACCGGATAGCTCGTTGGCTCGGTATCCGGCAGATTGTCCTCGCTCCAGTCGAGCTGGTAGGCGTACTTTTGGACGGTCTTGAAGCTGTGACCTGTTTGACGGGAAATTTCTCGCAAACTCAGGTCTTCATTTTCGTACAGATCCTTGATATTATTTACTTGAGCCATTCTTAACACCTTTCTGCTACCTCCTTAGTCTCTTGACAATTCTAAGGGTAGCTGTTATTTCAGGTGCTGACAATGGCTCACTTTTTATGCCATTTGGGGTGCTAACTTTTTCGAGACCTTTTGCGATACTTTCATGGTTCTTTCCAAAGTTAGTTGAATAACTTCATTTTTTCAAGCCGAAGAGTTTTCATTTTTAATGTTTCAAAACTACACCGGCCATACATAATTCGCTTTATTACCTTCAGTTTATTAATACATCCTTCTACAAGCCCATTACTATATTCATATTTTATAGCATTCCTTACAGCCTCCATATCTCGTTCAATCCCATTTATAAAACTATTTATCTCCAGTATGTTTAGATTTCTGGCTCTCTCCATCCATTTATCCAAAGCATTAATATTTTTTTCAGTTAGCATACTCTTAAATTCCCATGTTACCTTATATATCTTCTCAAAAAACGGATATTCTTTGCATATCATTTCAAATTGTTTCTTACTAATTATTTTTACTTTTTCTATTGGGTGGTACAATAGCTTTAATATATTTTCTCTTTTTATTGTTTCTGTTTTTGTTCCATCTTCTCTACTTCTATCGTAATATCTTTTTCTCCGCTTCTTCCAGTCTGCTATATAATCCCGCACAGTTGATGACGAACCCTCATATCCCATTTCGCGTATCTTTTCCTCAATATATGAACCCATAACCCCTTTCTCAAGGTATTCGTCAATTGCTTTCATATATGGTGTCAGTTTCCCATTTCTCTTTTTGCCATAGGCAGCATGGACCGGATTAAAGTTTTCATCAAGATATCTTCTAACTGTTTTTCTATGAAGTCCAGTACGCTTAGATATCTCTCTGTTGCTCAAACCTATTCCTTTTAACTCC
>ENA-UPSA01002474-UPSA01002474.1-bioreactor-metagenome-genome-assembly--contig:-NODE-2474-length-12352-cov-6.301456_pt1 | contig 12352 bp, 13 predicted proteins | sample MGYA00238183_ERZ773288 | MGnify/ENA primary metagenome ERZ773288 (study PRJEB29028, sample SAMN07631243) | bioreactor metagenome | isolation source: Switchgrass digestor | place: USA: Dartmouth... | reverse complement strand
TCTTGAACGGGCCCTCGGGGATCTTGGTCACGCGGCCGCAGTCGATGTTGCAGCCGAAGCACCCCTTGTTCCGCACGAGGTACTTCTCGGCCAGCGTCTCGCCGCTGGTAAGGTCGGCCTTGGACCACTGGCCGGAGTCGCGCCAGTTGTGGGTGGGCAGGCCGCCGAGCTCGTTCAGGATGTTCACCAGAATCATGGTGCCGTAGGTCGGCAGACCGTTGCCGGCCACGGGGTCATTCTTCATCAGGCTGCGGTCGCGCTCGGCGAAGCTCTTGAAGCTCTCGGGATCGGCCACCTCGACGCCGCCGTGGCCGCGCACGGCGATGGCCTTCAGGTTCTTGGACCCCATCACGGCGCCGACGCCGCTGCGGCCGGCCGCCCGGTTGTAGTCGTTGACGATCACGGCCAGCAGGGCCAGTTTCTCACCGGCCGGGCCGATGCAGGTGACGCGGACGTCCGGGTCAGTCTCCTCCTTGATGGCGTCCGTGGTCTCGAACACGGTCTTGCCCCAGAGGTGCTCGGCGGAGCGCAGCTCCACGTGGTCGTCCTCGATCCAGAGGTAGACCGGCTTCTCGGCCTTGCCCTCGAAGATGATGCCGTCCCAGCCGGCGAACTTCAGCTCCGGACCCCAGTAGCCGCCGGAGTTGGAGGCGGCGATGGCGCCGGTCAGCGGGCTCCGGGTGATGACGTTATAGCGGCCGCCGGAGGGGGCAGCAGTACCGGTCAGCGGGCCGGTGAAGAAGAGCAGCTTGTTCTCGGGGCTCAGCGGATCGACGGTGGGGTCGCATTCCTTCATCCAGTAATAGGTGCCCATGCCGCGGCAGCCGATGTACTGGCGCGCCACCTTGGGCTCGATGTACTCGGTCTTGATCGTGCCGGAGGTCAGATCGACCCGCAGAATCTTACCCTTGTAGGCAAACATCTCTTACTTCACCCCCACTGCAGCCTTGAGTCGGGCGGCGTACGCCCGCTTGCGCTCCATCGTCGCCCGGCTTGCGTCCACGTACTTGAGTGCGCCGCTCGGGCAGTACTTCACGCACTCCGGATCGCCGCCGCACAGGTCGCACTTCAGGATGCGGCTCTCCACGGGGTCGAAGGAGGTGCCGCCGAAGGGGCAGGCCTGCATGCACATCTTGCAGCGGATGCACTTGCCGTGGTCGACGATCATGGCGCCCGTGTCGGGGTGCTTGCTGATGGCGCCCACGGGGCAGGCCTTCATGCAGAAGGCGTCCTCGCACTGGACGCACATCATCGGAACCGAGACCAGCTCATCCTCCCAGGTGTACACCGTCACCCGGGATTTGGAGGGTACGTAGTACCCTTCGTGCTCCTGCGAGCATGCGATCTCGCAGGAGTGACAGCCAGTACAGATGTCCGGTGTGATCAGGAGCATCTTGGCCATCACTTTCCACCCCCTATATGTGCTTTGGAACACGAAACCCCACCGTGGATGCGGGGCTTCACAGTTAAGGCTTCACGATGACCGGCGGGCCGCAGCCGGTCCTTTGGCCTAGCCTCCGGCGCTGGGCGGGAAGATGGCCATCTCGTCGTCAGGGAGGACGGGTGTGGCCAGGCCCTCGCCGTCACGGACGTCGCGGCCGTTCCGCACGATCATCACGTGCCGGTACAGAACGCCCGGCCGCTCAAACAAAAGCGGACGCATGCGCGGGTACTTCGCCACCAGCCGATCGATCAGGCTGCCGACGGTTTCCCCTTCGCACACGTCCATCTCCAGGGCGGTCTGTCGCTCCGCCGCATCACGCAGAAGGCCGTAGAGCCGGATGCGCATGCACGCCACCCCCTTTGTGCACCGCCTGGGCTCATACCGCTATCAATGCTCGATGTTTACGTATAGCCAACATTAATCTTACCCTTGCCCGATTTCGTAAGCCATCCCCCGATGGTGCCCATTGGGTGCGCGCGGGCATCCATGTCGAAACAACCATAGGGCAAAAGGAGGGTGGGTACTTTCTTGTCTCACTTCCCTCCATACTAAGAGTTAAATAGTCTATCATTTGCAGCCGCTTCACCGCGCCCCCTCATCACCCCTCGTGTCCGGCCGTTCGGACCCCTCCTTTTCAAAGGTTTCGCGCCAGCGCAAACAGACGCTCCCGGAGCGCGTGAAGTCGCTCGTTCATCCGCTTCCGCTCCGCGGCGGACTCCCGCCAGATCACCAGGTCATGAACTGTTCCCGGCGCATTGGGAATGCCCAGGAGGTACTCCTTCAGGGCCTGCGCGGCCGTTGCTTCCGTGCTGGCGCAGTCCAGCAGCTCCCAGCAGCGCCGGAACAGGTAGGCGTATTCGGCGTAGAGCCCCTCCGCCTGGAGAAGGCTTTGAAGTTCAAACAGCACCGTCCGCATTTCGTCGAGCACTTCCCGGTCCACCATGGCACACCCCCACGCTTCCGTGATCGCTCCCGAGCGCTCGCCCCGCGCATGACGGGTACGTGGTTCGTTGAGTCAGCACCGACCTGACATCCCTTCCTCTCGATCCGGTGATCGCGGCATGTCTGCAGTAACCCATCAACGTCGAAGGGCTGCGGGGTATGTTTCCCGCAGCCCTTCCATTACCTGGTGCCCGAGGCGGGACTCGAACCCGCACGGCCATCCGGCCCCAGGATTTTAAGTCCCGTGCGTCTGCCATTCCGCCACTCGGGCAGGATTACACCAATCAATCATACCACGCGCTAACCACCGCTTCAACCGCACGGGCGCCGGCCCGTCCACCAGGCTCCGGCGCCCGCTTTGATTTCCCACCTCAGTACGGATCTGGCGGTGCGGTCTGGAACACCTGCTCCTCCGGCCAGACGAAGCCCAGTTGTTTGGCTTTCAGCTCCATCGACTCGAAGCTGGTGACCCGCTGCAGCGTTTCGGAGAGCCGCCGGTTCTTCTCCTGCAGGGCCCGGAGTTCGGCCTCCACCTGGGCCTGCACGGCGAGGGCCTGCTTCAGCTCAAGCTGCGCCTGGTACAGCTGCATTCCGCCGAACGAGAGCAAGCCCGCGAGCGCGGCCACCAACGCGCCCGTCAGCCAGTGCCGCCGCAGGGGGTTTCCCCGTGCGCGGCGCACCGGCGTGGGCGCGCCGTTTACCGCCTGTCCGCGTCGCGTGTGGGCAGCTCTCATGCTTCTTCCTCCGTGTCGGCGCTGTCAAACAGCCCGAGGGTGTCGCCGGGCAGGACGATGACCACCTGATAGCCCTTGCTCTTGGCCCGGTTGTACAGGGTCGCGACAGTGCCCACCGCGAGCGAGAGCCGCTTGGCGACCTGCTCGTTGCTCCAGCCCATCTCCTTGAGAACGACGACCTGCCGTTCCCGGAAGCTCAGCCGCTCAGCACCTCGAATCTCGATGTTCACTGCCCCGTCCGCCCCTGGCTAGTTACGCACAACCTGTGGATAGGCTGTGTACAAACTGAGTACAACTAGTGTACAAGATGTGTACGCTTTTATTACCTTCTTCCACCAGCGAGAAACTCCTTCTGGGGAACGTCACCAATGTGCGGAAACGGTTAGAAATCGCGCGGATTGTGACGCCCTTGCAGCCAGCGGCGCAGCGCGCGCCGCCAGCGGCGCTTGGCAAGGAGGTAGCGCAGCCGCAGCCATCGGTACGGCCGGACAAGCCGCCGACCCAGCCAGGCGGCCATGCGCAGGCCGGCGGCGTACAGGAACCGGACAGCCGCCACCAGGGGGTACCAGAGCAGCCGCAGGACCAGCGTCCAGAAGAGGTGCAACAGCCACGCCAGAACCCGCAGCAGTCCGTGGGCCAGCCAGAGCACGGTGGGGCTGGCGAGCCAGTAATAGAGCCCCAGGCCGCCGAGCAGCCCGACCAGCACATAGAAGCGGTACTCCCCCCAGTTGCCGAGGAACAGGCCTGCGCCCAGCATGGCGGTTGCCGCCACCCAGTAGGCCAGGTCTCCCAGGGCCGCCAGCACGGGGCCGGGGCGCAGGAACCCTCTCACGGCGCGCAGCAGGTCGAACAGGAGGCCCAGTCCAACGCCGCTGAGGATCGTGACGAACAGCGCATAGAACTGGAGCTCCATCCGCAGCATCGGACTGTCCCCCCACCCTCTTCCCCGTGAAGGCGGCTACCGGAGCAGCCGCTCCAGGAACGACCGGCCGCGCGTCTGCCGGACGCTGCGCTGCCGCGGGCTGGCGTACTGCAGCGCGCTGACGTAGCCCTCCACCGCGAACTGCCCCTTTTCCAGGTCCAGCTGCTTGATCTGCAGCTCCTCGCCGCGGATGGTGAGCATGCCCATCTCCGTCTCGAGGTTGACCTCCTCATCGTCGAAGCTGTCCACGCCGATCACGCCGGTGATGTGGACCCGTTCCCGGTTGGCGATGGTGAGCGAGTGGCTGTGACCCCCGGCATCGCTCTCGCCCATCCCGGGCACCCGTTCGTCCCCCCGGTACGGCGTGCGCTCCTCCCCCCGATAGAACGTCCGCTCTTCCACCCTGACCGACCTCCTCTGCACCCCCCATCCCGGGGGACCTGTCCCATCCTATGCGGCCGGGCGGCTGCTTATGTGACAGAAAGGCGGACCGCCTTGCGGCGGCCCGCGCGCCTAGTCGGGGTCATCCTCCAGGTAGGGGAGCGGGCTGTCCGGCTTGAACTCCTCGGAGATCACCTCGTACAGTTCCCGGGCCTCGGCGGCCCGCACCTGCTCCCGCACCTCCAGCACGCGCACCGTGAGCTGCCTCCGACCGAAGTCGATGGCAATGACGTCGCCCGGCTTCACCTCCGTTCCCGCCTTCGCCAGCCGGCCGCCCACCTGCACCCGGCCGGCGTCGCAGACCTCCTTGGCCAGCGTGCGGCGCTTGATGATCCGGGAAACCTTCAAGAACTTGTCGATCCGCATGTACACCGCTCCCTATAACGAAGACCGGACCCCTGGTGGGGGGCCCGGTCCAGAACTCGTGATTTACACGCTCTCCTTCAGTTCCTTGCCGGGACGGAAGGCCGGAACCTTGCCGGCAGGAATCTTGATGGGGTCGCCCGTGCGCGGGTTGCGGCCAGAACGGGCAGCCCGGTTGCGGACCTCAAACGTGCCAAAGCCAACCAGCGAAACCTTGTCGCCCTTGTTCAGAGCTTCCTTGATCGACTCCACGACAGCATTGAGGGCCTTCTCGGCATCCTTCTTGGTCATGCCCGCCTTTTCCGCAACGCTCGCGACCAGTTCCTGCTTGTTCAAGAATCGGTCTCCCCCTTCGAGGTAAGATTGGGTACGATTCCCGTGAGCCGTATTCGGCGCGGGTTTCCGGAACTCCTTCCATTTCCTTTACGAGTGGTGTTATTTTTCCCTGTATTTTTTCCGGAATTCCGCCTGCTTAACCTCATTCCATACTGCATCCATCTCGGCCAGACTCACGTCCGTCACCCGCAGCCCCTTTTCGGCCAGCCGCTCCTCCACCTGGCGGAAGCGCTGCTCGAACTTGGCGTTGGTGCCGCTGAGCGCGATCTCAGGGTCGATTTTCAGCTTGCGCGCCAGGTTCACTACCGCAAACAGCAGGTCGCCGACCTCCTCCTCCTGCTCGGACGCCCCGGCGGCCAGCACCTCCCCCAGTTCCTCGCGCACCTTCTCCGCCGGCCCGGCCGCGTCGGGCCAGTCGAAGCCCACCTTGGCCGCCCGCTTCTGGATCTCGAGCGCACGGCTGAGCGCCGGCAGCGCCCTGGAGATCCCACTCAGAACAGACGCCGGCTCCTCACGCCCGCGCTCCGCCCGCTTGATCGCCTCCCAGTTGCGGGTGACGTCCGCGGCGGTCTTCGCCACCGCCTCGCCGAAGACATGCGGGTGGCGCCGGATCAGCTTCTCCGTGATGCCCTGCACCACGTCGCGCATGTCGAAGTGGCCGGCCTCGCGGGCGATCTGCGCGTGGAAGACCACCTGGAGCAGCACGTCGCCCAGCTCCTCGCACAGGTGGGCGGGGTCTCCCTGGTCGATGGCCTCCACCACCTCGTAAGCCTCCTCCAGCATGTACCGGCGCAGGCTGGCGTGGCTCTGCTCCCGGTCCCACGGGCAGCCATGGGGCGCCCGCAGCCGCGCCATCACTTCCACCAGCGGGTCAAGCGGCCAGCGCGTGGTCTCCCCGGACTCCGCGGGCGGGAGAAACAGGCTTACTTCATAGTCTGCCCACTCGTGGCTCGCCAAACCACTCAGGTGCGCCTGGCCCACAGCACCGTCCCGGTAGAGACCCACGGGATGGTCAGGCGGGTAGTGCGCCAGCAGCGCGGACTGCAGCCGGCCCAGGCCGCCGGGCGGAACCGCGCAGATGAGGAGCGGCAGGTCGCACCGCCCGCTCAGTACGTCCAACTCCGCCGCCGCCCGTACCGCGACACCACGGGAGAGATCGATTCCAAACGCCTGCACCAGTTCGTCGATCACGGTAGAGCCCTCCTACTCGTCGCGCAGTAACCGCAGCCGCCTCAGCAGGCGAATCGCCGCCGGCGGGATGCCGGGCACCAGCTCCAGGTCGGCCTGCCGGATCCCGCCCAGGACCAGGATAGCCACGCCGTAGATGAGCACCCCAAAGGCGATGGTGACCAGCCCGGAGAGCCGGGTCCAGGGAATGGCCCTCTGCACCAGCGGGCTGACCAGGACGAGGCCGCCCGACATCACCAGCGAGGCCACCAGGGGCCGCAGGATGTTCAGACGCACCCCCAGGTTCAGCCCGAGCCGCGAGCGCACCGCCGCCAGGTTCAGTCCCGCCGAGAGCAGGAAGGCGGCGGTGGTCGCCCAGGCCGCACCGGTCGCGCCAAAGGCGGGAAGGCCTGTCCACCAGTACGTCAGCACGATCTTGGCTACCACGCCGGCCAGCTGGTTCCACACCGAGAGCCAGATCAGCCCCATCCCCTGCAGAATGCCCGAGGAGGTCTGCTGCAGCATCAGGAGGATGGTCGACCAGCCCAGCGGCGCCATCACGAAGTAGCCGGGACCGGTGAAGAGCACGCCGTAGACCTCCCGGGCGGCGACCACCAGCCCGGCGGTGGCCGGCAGGCCGATCAGCCAGGTGAGCCGCATGGCCGCCGCAGCCCGGTGGCGCGCCTGCTCCACCCGTCCCAGGGCCATGGACTCGCTCACCGCCGGCACCAGCGCCACGTAGAGCGCCTGGGCAATGATGAGGGGGAGGTCCCGGATCTGCGTCGCGTTGGTGATGTAGCTCAGGGCCCGCTTGGCCTCCGCCTCCTCGAACCCCGCGGCCAACAGCCGGTTCGTGATCAGGGCGCTGTCGGCCAGCGACATCAGCGGTACAACCGCGCCCAGGAAGGTGAGGGGCAGCGCGATGCCCAGGATCTGGCGCAGGAGCTGTCCCCTTGGCATGTCCTCCCAAGACTCGACGCCCGGGGTGACCGTCGTCCATCCGGCCATGGGCCGCTCCCGCAGGTAGATGTAGCCGGCATAGAGCAGCCCGATGAAGACGCCCACCGTATTGCCGGCATTGAAGGCGGCTGCGCCCAGGTTGAGTGCCACGGGAGTGAGCAGGAAAACCCCGGTGAGGCCGAGCAGGACGCGCCCCACCTGCTCGAGGACCATGGTCACCGCGGCCGGGCGCATCCGCTGCATGCCCTGGTAAAGGCCGCGCAGGGCCACCTCCAGCGTCACCATGAGAATCGCCGGCGATAGCGCCAGGAAGCCGGGGGTGGCCTCCGGAAACTGCTGCATCCGCGCCATCCACGGGGCGGCAATCGCAAAGAACAGGCTGAAGGCCGCCCCGCTGACGGCCAGGACCATCGTGGCGACCCGCACCACCCTCCGGGCCCCCCGCAGGTCGCCCACCGCCAACCGCTGCGAGACCAGGCGGGAGATCGCCACGTTGAGCCCCGTCGAGGAGATGGCCAGGATCAGCATGTAGACGTTGTTCGGCGGCGTGACGAGAGCCAGGCCGTCCTCCCCCAGGGCGAGCTGGGCGACCGGGCGGTAGAAGACGCCGAGCGCGCGGGAAATCAGGGAGCCAACCGTAATCAGGAGGGCTCCCCGCATGAACCCCTCGGCCGTGGACTGCTGCAACGATGAACCCCCCTGTGCCCCCGCCCCGCGGGTGCGGACCGAATCCGTTACCACGTCTGTCCTTCTGTCTACCGCAGGAGCCCGGTGCGCCCCAGCACCACAGCCAGCCGCGGCCCGATGCGAGGGAGCGCGGCCACGTCGCGCCGGCGGACGCCTCCCGTCACCAAGAGTGCGGCGCCGTACACCGCCGCCCCGGCGGCAATCTCGGCCAGCAGGCCGAGGTTGCCCTCCGGCACGCGCGGGCCAAGCCACCGGAGGCTGCCCACCATCAGCAGGGCGCAGAACAGCGGCCGCCAGAGCATGGTCCGGGTCAGGAAAGCATGTCCGAGGTGCCGCTCCACACCGACCAGATTAAGGAAGGCAGTCACGGCGAACCCGACGGCCGTGGCCCACGCCGCCCCTGCGATGCCGTAAGGGCCTGTCCAGAGTGCCGTCAACACTACTTTGACCGCAAGCCCCAGGGCGAAGTTCCCCACGGTCAGCCCGATGCAGCCTACGCCCTGCAGCACGCCGGCGGTCGTCTGCTGCAGCATGATGGGGAGCGTCGCCCAGGCCATCGCCGCTGTGGCCGGGCCGCCACTGGGCGCGCCGTAGATCAGCCGGTAGATTCCCGTGGCCAGCGCCCACAGCCCTGCCTGGGCCGGGACGCCCAGCAGGAAGGTGAGGCGATAGGCCTGGCGGGTCCGCCGCAGGGCCTCGCGGGGCTTCCCCGCGGCCACCGCTGCGGTCACGGCCGGCAGGATCGCCGTGTACACGGCGGTGGAGACGATCGCCGGCAGGTTTGCGATCATGAAGGCGTTCGTGAGCAGCCCGTACTGCTCCTGGGCGTCGGCACCCACCACGCCGTGCGCCGACAGGGCCCGGAACACGAAGACCGCGTCGGCTGCCATCATGAGCGGCACGATCGCGCCGACGATGGTGATGGGCCCGGCCACGGCGAAGATGCGGGCGTACAGGCGCAGGCCGCCCGGCAGCGGTTGAACCGCGGGGAGCGGTTCGGAGCCCGCGGCGGCCTGCTCCGCCTGCCACAGGGCCCGCCGCTCACGCCCGAACAGGACCAGCATGTACACCAGCGCGGCGGCCGCGCCGGCCACGTCGCCCAGGTTGAACCCCGCGGCGCCCATGGGCACGGAGACCCGCACCAGCAGCCAGGTCAGCACCAACCCCGTCGCCACGCGCACCACCTGCTCGACGATCTGCGAGAGCGCGTTGGCGGTCATCTGCTCGAACCCCTGAAACAGCCCGCGGAACGCGGCCAGCACCGACGTGATGAAGAGCGCCGGCGCCATCGCGCGGAAGCCCAGCGCAGACTCGGCCACCTCAGGCGAGACCGCCCGGGCGATCCACGGCGCCCCGAAGAAGAAACCCAGGGCGCCCGCAAGGCCCAGGCCGGCCATCAGGGCGAGCGAGGAGCGGAACACCTGGCGGGCGCCCTGGCTGTCGCCCAGCGCCATGCGCTCGGCGACCAGCCTGGCGATGCCGATGTTCAGGCCCACCGAAGTGAACGAAAGGACGATCTGGTACGCGGTCACTGGTACCTGCGTGAGGCCCAGTCCCGCCGCTCCTCCCCGACCGTCGTACGGGGCGAAGATGCGGGCGATTACCGGCTTGTAGAGCAGGCCGAGCAGCCGGCTGATCAGCGTGGCCAGCGTGAGGATGAGCGCGCCGCGAAGGAACGATTCGCGCCTGCGTGCCTGCATACAGCCCCTCCTACCGCACCGGGCATCCCCGGCGAGAACCGCTCAATCCTTCACATGGTATCCCACCCTTCGACCGTCGTAAAGGGCGGGGCGCCCCTGTTTCAAGAAAAACCGTTCAGGAGTCAGTGGACTGCTCCTGAACGGCAGAGGGTTCTCCGCTATTGCTCCATCTGTTTCGCGAGGAAGCCGGCGGCCGTCTCGGCGAGCTTGACCTCGGTCTCCGTCATCGTGGCATCGGGCTCCCGGGAGCAGATGATCACGGCGCCGATCGGGTCGCCCCCCGCCACGATCGGGGCGATTACGTACACAGGAAAGCGGTTCTCCTCCTCGTCATCGCCGATGATGGAGCCGCGCTGCTTCGCCTCCCCCGCTTTGAGCACCGTAATCGAACGGCGGTCCTCCATGGACCGCTCCACCAGCGAACCGATGGGCTTGTTCAGAAATTCCTTTTTCGGAGCCCCGGCTACGGCGATGATCGTGTCCCGGTCGGCGATCAGTGCAGTATGCCCGACAGCCTCGTAGAGAGAGTCGGCGTACTCCTTGGCAAACTCCCCCAGTTCCCCGATCGGCGAGTACTTCTTGAGGATGACCTCGCCATCCCGATCGACGAAGATCTCCAGGGGATCGCCCTCCCGGATCCGAAGGGTTCTACGGATCTCCTTGGGGATGACAACCCGGCCCAGGTCGTCAATGCGCCTGACTATGCCTGTGGCCTTCAAGTACAACCCTCCTCTGTAGGCAGCGACTTCGGCTCGACTGCCGTTAGTATACGGCAGCCCTGACAACCCCTATGCACCCTCTGGCAACCCGCCCCACCGGGGCGTTCCGGTGACATTCTATGCAGAAGCTGGCAGCACAGGCGCACTTCTACCTGACAGAGGCGACCGTGAACTCATGCAGCTGCTCCATCAGCAGGAGCAGCGTGCGCAGGAGCGAGCGGGGATCCAGCCCGCGCACGTTCACCACGAAACTCGAGCGCTTGAGCCCGCGCGGGATCTCGATGCGCCCGCGGAACTCGGGCTTGCGGTTGAGTGTGGCCAGCCGGTCAAACGGGAAGCGGGCCGCCTCCGCCGGCTGGAACTTCACGGTCACCCGGTCCCGCATCTGTGTGATGGCGGTGATGCCCAGGCGGTTGCAGTGGACCTTGAGCCGGGCGATGTCGAGGAGGTTCTTCACCGGATCGGGCAGGGAACCGAAGCGGTCCACCAGCTCGTCCGCCACATCCTCCGCGTCGGCCAGCGAACGGATGGCGATGATGCGCTTGTACGCGTCGATCTTCTGCCGGGCGTCGGGCACGTACTGGTCGGAGATGAAGGCATCCACCTGAAGCTCGATGTTGGCCTGCACCTCTACCGGCGGTGCCGGCTCGCCCTTCAGCTCGCGCACGGCCTCCTCGAGCAGCTGGGTGTAGAGGTCGAAACCGACGCTCACGATGAACCCGTGCTGCTCGGGACCCAGGATATTGCCTGCGCCGCGGATCTCCAGGTCGCGCATGGCGATCTTGAACCCTGAGCCCAGCTCGGTGAAGTCCTTGATCGCGCGCAGGCGCTTCTCGGAGGCCTCGGTGAGCACCTTGTCCCGCCGGTAGAGGAAGTACGCGTAGGCCAGCCGGTTGGACCGCCCCACCCGGCCCCGCAGCTGGTAGAGCTGGCTCAGCCCCATGTGGTCGGCCTCGTCCACGATGATGGTGTTCACCTGAGGGATGTCGATCCCATTTTCGATAATGGTGGTAGCCACCAGGACGTCGTACTCGCCCTCCATGAAATCCAGGAGGATCTGCTCCAGCCGGTCCTCCGCCATCTGCCCGTGCGCCACCGCGATGCGCGCCTCGGGAACCAGCTGGTGGAGGCGGCTGGCCACCTTGTCCAGGTCCTGGATCCGGTTGTGCACATAGAAGACCTGCCCGCCCCGGGCCAGCTCGCGGCCGATCGCGTCCTGCACCAGGGCGTCGTCGTACTCGGCCACAAACGTCTCCACCGGGTACCGGTCCTCCGGCGGGGTGGTGATCACCGACATATCCCGCATGCCGACCATCGCCATGTGCAGGGTACGCGGGATGGGGGTGGCGGACAGCGTCAGCACGTCGACGTTCGCCTTGAGCTGCTTGATCTTCTCCTTGTGCGCCACGCCGAAGCGCTGCTCTTCGTCCACGATGAGCAGCCCCAGGTCCTTGAACTTCACGTCGTCGGAGAGCAGGCGATGGGTGCCGATCACCAGGTCGATGCGCCCGTCGGCCAGGCCCTTCAGAATCTCGGCCTGCTCCCTGGGGCTCTTGAACCGGTTCAGCACGGCCACGTTGATCGGGAAGCCCTCCATTCGGCTCTTGCACGTGGCGTAGTGCTGCTGGGCGAGGATGGTCGTGGGCACCAGGAAGGCCACCTGCTTGCCGGCCGTCACGGCCTTGAAGGCAGCCCTTAGGGCCACCTCGGTCTTGCCGTAGCCCACGTCGCCCAGGAGCAGCCGGTCCATCGGCTGGGGCTTCTCCATGTCCGCCTTGATCTCGGCGATGGCCTTCAGCTGGTCCGGCGTCTCCTCGTAGGGGAACGCATCCTCGAAGTCCCGCTGCCAGGGCGTGTCCGGCGGGAAGGCGATGCCGGGCTGGGTCTGCCGGATGGCCGCCAGGCGGAGCAGTTCCGCGGCCATCTCCCGGATCGAC
>ENA-UPSA01002468-UPSA01002468.1-bioreactor-metagenome-genome-assembly--contig:-NODE-2468-length-12371-cov-5.261773_pt1 | contig 12371 bp, 9 predicted proteins | sample MGYA00238183_ERZ773288 | MGnify/ENA primary metagenome ERZ773288 (study PRJEB29028, sample SAMN07631243) | bioreactor metagenome | isolation source: Switchgrass digestor | place: USA: Dartmouth... | reverse complement strand
ATGAGGCGGGATTCAAAGAATCCCACCCCAACTATTGCAAAAGAGCCAAAAAAGAAATGTTTCACGTGAAACATTTCTTTAAAATATAGGTTCTAAACTTTATATTGGGGTAAGATAAAAAAATAATAGGCATAGGTTAACATTTTTCTGTATAATAAGTTCACCACAAACTTTATAAGAAAGGATGTTACCTATGCCTACAAATGATTTTACATCAAAACTTATCGGTTTGGAAGATGCTATTATAGAAAATATTGAATGTTCCAATGATAAAACTGTGATCCATTTCTCTTTAATGAGAAAAACCGTCACATGCCCGTTTTGCTCTTCACCAACAAACAAGATTCATGATTATCGTGTCTCCTATATTAAAGACATCCCTATCCTGGGTAATCATACAACCCTTGCATATAGAAAGCGCAGATATCATTGTGATTGCTGCAACAAGCATTTTTATGAACCCTTTTCTCTTGTTCCAAAACATTGCCGCACAACCACACGCCTTGCATGGTATTGCATAAATTTTCTCGCAGATAAAATAAGTGTGCAGTCTGTCGCAAAACATAATGGCGTTTCACCATCATTCATTTTTAGAAGAATGAAAGATATCAGCTTCAGTAAGCCCAATCGCCTTCCACAAGTTCTTTCTATGGATGAATTTCGAGGCAACGCTGGCGGTCAGAAATATCAAGGAATACTTACTGACCCGGTAAAGCATAAAGTATTTGATATCCTGCCAAGCAGATCTCAGGCATCCTTAATTACATATTTTAAAACCTTTTCAAACCGCAAGGATGTAAAATATTTTATTATGGACATGAATCAATCTTATAGAGAACTTGCAGAAACATTTTTCCCGAATGCCAAGATTGTCATAGATCGGTTCCATTATGTAAGATATGTCACATGGGCTCTTGAAAATGTGAGAAAGCGGATTCAAAAGTCCATGCATCCTAGCAAACGGAAGTATTTTAAGCGAAGTAGAAGAATTCTCCTGTCACATTATAATAAGCTTAACGAAGAATCTAAACAGGCACTAGAAATAATGCTTACGCAGTCAAATGAGCTTGCCGTTGCATATCACTTAAAAGAAAAGTTTTATGAATTTCTTGCATCAAAAGACAGAGACGAAGCAGTAAAGCGACTTAAATTCTTTATTTTAGCAGCACAGGCCAGTGATTTGAAGGAATTTAAGCCTGTACTAACTATGCTGGGTAACTGGTCAAAATACATACTAAATTCATTTGATTGTCCTTATACAAATGGTTTTACAGAGGGAATAAACAATTCAATAAAAGTAATTAAAAGAACAGCATATGGATATAGAAATTTTGTGAGCTTCAGAAACAGAATTATGTTAGCCTTATCATAAAAATAACCGGAGAAAATATATCCCTCCGGTTATAAAAATCATTTTACCCCAACTCTTGACAAAGAGCCTTTTATGTTATGTTACGGCTATTTTTATATCAGTGATACAGGCTTTTACGTCATAACTCTGAAATATCTTTTCAAAACCAATAACCAATTAAATTATTATAATGATATAATTTCAGGCTCAGAAGTAAATGAATAGAAAGTAGCTATGGCATCCTTCAGATAAAGCACCTCAAATATACCGTCATCCAGTGAATACATATTCTTTAATGAAGGATTATCCTCAAGAACCGCTTTTCTTGCTTCAGGGTCGCTATCTACACAAACCTCACCGCATATTCTTAACCATGTACCACCATTTACTGCCGTAATTTCAACCTTGGGGTTATTCATCATCTGCTTGAAGCATTTTTTTGTATTATTTGTGCATATATATACCTTACCATTAAATTCTGTTACAGCACCAAACGGTCTTACTCTCGGTTGCCCTTCATCATCGGTTGCCAAATAAAAGGTTTTGCAATCTTTTAAATATTTTACTGCTTTATTCATAAAGCTCACTCCTCGTACTGTTTAGTAGTAGTTTTTAGAGACCCTCTCCAAGGTCTTTATTTCTTATTAAATCATAAATTGTCTTAAGCTTTTCAATAAAAGACTTTGACCTAAAGGATATTGTGGATTGTAATTACTTCTCGTAAAAACAGCTACATTTTTGCTTCTTGTTCTATTTTTATAAATTAAATTTAAGACATTTAATTGAAAGCATAAAATATTTATATTTATTAAAACAGGAAGGGGATTTTTTATAAAACCATGAACCATGCTTTATATCAACTTTTTTTCAATAACATTTGCTTATACACGATATTTGCTGGGTTCTGCTTCAATCACTCCGTCAGACTCAACCCATTTTCCTACTGCAGAGAACATATAGTTCTCAGGTTCTCTTTCTTTATTAAGTCCGAAGGAACGACCTACATCACGCAGTCTGCTTGTGTCCATAAGGATTGTCAGACAGTTTCCAATCCTGCCTATCTTTGTGAAATTCTGCTCAATAAAGGATACCAGATAAATATCTTTCTTAATCTTAATATAATAGCAGATTTCATCATAAGGATTTTCCCTAAACATTGCTTCTACCTGAGGATCTCTCGGTACACTCGGTGCATCCGGGTTAGGGCCAACACGGATATAATTAGGATGATAGTATACATGAGTTATTGAGAATTCAGGTGAATATGTCCAATGAATCCTCTTTCCGACTAAATCCGTTGTAAAGCCATGTCTCTTCTTTGGAAGCTCTTTTCCGGGCACTTTAATTGCTCCGAAAATGATATCATTTGTAACCATGCTGGGATATCTCTTATTGACATTCTGTTTTGCAATAACTGCAGTCACCAGGCTGTTTTCAAGATCCAGCACAACTGTAACACCTACTCTGTAAGGCGTATCAGTCAGCTCGAAGTTGACGAAATAGGTATCCTCGTCTATCTTCAGGCATTCATAGGTCTCCCATCTGAATTCATGACCTTTTTCAGCCCATTGCAGCACTTCGCCTGAAATAAAGTTAAGCATATAATCATTTCCGTTATCCATTATCAGCTGGAATGACTTGCCGGCCAACTCATATACAAATGGTCCTCTGTACTGGGATAAGCCTTCAAATACCGGTTTTTTTTCTTCCTTTTCTTTTTTCTTTTCCTCTTCCTGAGCCCTCGGAGCTTCCGGAGCTGTTTCTGCCTTCACTTCTGCTTCTTCTTTCTTTTGCTTATTTGATACTGCTGTAAATCTCCTGCGGACAAAGGCTTTGTTTTCTACCTCATCCAGCATTGCTACAGCATAATCCGCATAGCTTATATAGCTTTCTCCGTCTTCATTTAAAATAACATAATCCGTACCCAATGTATATTTACCTGTTCTTGCGCCTTTCGGATCAAAATTAATTGCCGGACTGAAATAGGTCCAGTTTACCTTGCTGGCACGTAAAAGCTCAAGACCCTTTGCCATGTATGTAGGAACCCCTGCCCATTCCTTAGGTAAGGTTTCAACTACCTGCTGCTGCATGTTTTTATCCGTATAAAGGCTTCCTGCGCCTCCTACCATCATAAAACGTACTTGAGGAAGCTGTTCAAATATTTCTATCAAATATTGTACTGTCGACAGATGAAGATATTCCAAGCCTTTATTAAACGGGGTACCAAATGCATTTATAACAACATCAAAATCCTTGACATCATCTACAGTAAGGTAGAATATGCCTTTTTCAATTACTTTATATTTATTTGTCTTTAATTTTGCTTTATCCCTTATAATAGCAGTAACCTCATGTCCACGGTTATATGCTTCCTCAGCAATAAGGCTGCCTGCTTTACCTGTAGCACCAATAATGCCTATTTTCATAATTTGTCTCCTTTCTAAACTTTGATTAATATTGAAATGGACTATCCATTTATTCTTCAGCTACTGTGTCGGTTACATACTTACCATAAGCACTAAAGGTATAAGATTCCGGCTTCCCTTCAGGATTAATTCCGAAGAATAATCCGGAAGCAATTAAACGCGCCTCGTCCATCAGCATAAACTCCATAGTACCGCCTTTGGAATTCTTTTCAATAAATGAAAATACATAAACTTTGTCCGATATCTTTATGTATACGGAAGGCTCTTCTATAAATGCCGGCAGTTTAGAGGCATCCTTTACCCTTTTCTTCATAGCCTCACTAAAGCAGCCACGATATCTGTCTTTTGCGTGATAAATATGTATTACACTGAATTCAGGATTAAAGAACCATTCGATTTTCTTTCCAATAAGCTCTTGTGTATATTCATGACGCTTTTGTGGAAGGGGCTTGCCAGGATTCCTGATTGCTCCAAATATAATTTCTCTTTCTACCAACCTGGAATTTTCCTGGTTTGCTCCCTGAGTTGCGAAATTAGCCGTTACAAGCCTGGTAGTTAAATCCACAACGAGGGTTATCGCTTTTCTGGGCTGCTGACCCTTCCTTTCAAAATGAATCAGGTAAATAGAATCCGTACCTTTAAGGCATTCATATGTTTGCAGCTCGGTGATATTTTCATAGCTGAACCGAAGCGTTTCATCTGTTAATAATTCCAACAGAAAATCCTTACCGTTATCAAGAGCTATATTAAAAGTTTTACCGGTAAGTTCAAAATCCAGAGGGCGTCTGTATTGGGATACTCCCTTATACTCTTCGGTAATCATTTTATCTTTCCTTTCATCCATATTGTGTACTTCGTATGACGAGCAGTAACCCACCATACTCTCCTTTCCGCTAATTCTAGCCGGAGCAACCGCAGAATACTCTACATTATGAATACATTGAGAAACATATTCTGCGGTAACTCCATACTTATTTTCATTTACACCAATTTACGGATATTATTTTCTTGCAAGAAAATCTGTCAGCTGCTGATAATAAGCCGCTTTAAGATCTTCAAGGCCCGCATCCTTCAGCTCTTTGATGAATTCATCCAGCTTCTGTTCTGTCTTATCGCCGAATACACCCAAATCAAAGGAGAACATGTATTCCTGAATCAGTGAATTTATTACAGAATATTGTGTACTTACGTTGCTGTTATCAAATTTGAAACCGCTAAGAGGCCACCAGCTTCCTCTATCTCTTGACTCCAGATTTGCCTGCAATGCTTTAACCTGATCATACATTTTTACCTTTGGATTCCAGTTATTTCTTAAAGCCCATGTATAATTGTCCCATGGATAATTCTCGGCAGCAGGACCTGGGCTTCTTGTGTTATCTGTTTTGTCAAGTATGTAATGCTCTCCCTCAATACCTCCGATAAGCAGCAGATTCAATTCCTCATCATTTTTCAGCATGTCCAATACCATAGCTGCTCTTTCCGGATTTTTAGATGATGTTGTTATTGCTATGCTGTCACCGGAATATGCGGAACGGTTTGTAGGTCTGTTCGGGAATATATCAACAACCTCAATATCATCCGGGGAAGCAACAATACCATTTCTAACGGTGCTCTCAATTAAGCTCTGCATACCGGCAGGGTTATTCAGGCAGCTTGCGCTCTTACCCTGACTAAATTGATCTGTAGGGAACACACTGCTGGCAATTGTATTTGACGGCCAAACTCCCTTTTCAGCCCATTCCTTCATTTTCAAAGTATATTCCCTGTATTCAGGTGTTTCAAACCAGTACTGAACCTCATTTACATCCACTGTGTTATCTGCATCATACTTCCATACAAAATAATCACTTATTGATGTCATATTATTTCTTGCAATGTAGAAGTAATAGTACTGAGGAGCCCATGAATTCATGGAGTATAAGCCATAAACATCCTTTTCGTTTTCAGCAATCGTAAAGAGGAAGTTCTCATAATCCTCAAAGGTCTTAATAGGCTCAAGTCCGTATTTTTCTCTTAAATCCTTTCTGATTGTCAATACATACATTGAATCAAAATCAGCATGATTTCTGGGAACAGCATAGATCTTTCCGTCTACAGCTATTTCATCCCAGGATTCGGGTGCCTGGTTCTTAACAGTCTGAGGCATGTACTTATCTAAAAAGTCCTTAGTTAATTCCATAAATGCATTTCTCTTAACATTTTCACTAAAGCTGAGCCAGCTTGATGTAAAGATCAGGTCGCAATCCTCTCCGCTGGACAGAATAAGCGGATACTTGGTGGAATACTCACCCAGTGGAATAATCTCAACATGAAGTGTGGCATTAAGTGTTGCCTCCAGCTTTTCATTAACCTTTGCCATTACCTTGTCCAAATCTGTAGGCACTGAAACGCCAACCAAATACATATATATGTCGGCATGCTTTGAGATATCTATACCATCATAATAACCTGCCGACCCCCCTTCACTTGTTGCCCCTGTAGAAGAGGCATTACCACCATTACCACCATTACCTCCATTACCGCTGTTTGTTGTGCTGTTTTTCTGACTGCAGCCAACTAAAGATAATGTTAGTGCTAGTACTAAAATAATTGAAACAAGCCTTTTTTTCATAAAAATCCTCCTTTCACTTGCTGGAATGTATTTTTGAATTTCATCAGAATAGAGCCTATGTTGTAAAAGACAGAAGCTTCACTGAGGATGAATATTTTATTTTAGATATTTATCCTTTAACAGCCCCTACTGTTAAGCCCTTAACATAATATTTTTGTACTAACGGATAAGCTAATACAATAGGACCGGTTGCAAGGACCGTCATGGCCATTTTCATTGTTTCCTGCGGCAATACCTGATTTGCGCTAATTTCTCCACCTGCCGTAGCAATCTGCTTTAAGGCAGTTACGCTGTTTAGCATATTCTGGAGAAAATATTGAAGGGTTTTAAGATTATCTTTGCTTATGAAGAGCATGCAATTATACCAGTCATTCCAGTAAGCCAATGCCGCAAACAAGCCGATCGTAGCAAGCAGAGGCTTTGACATCGGCATGATAATCTTGTAATAAATCTTAAAATCGTTAGCGCCACCAATTATTGCCGATTCGGTTATTTCAAAAGGTATACCTTTAAAAAAGTTTTTTGAGATTATCGTATACCATACCGAAAAGCAAAGCGGTATAACCAGTGCAATAAAATTATTTTTGAATTTAAGGTATTTCACGCACAGTATGTACCAAGGTGTCAGTCCGCCGTTAAAAAGCGTAGTAAAGAAAAAGAAGAAAGAAAATTTATTGCGCCACGGAAAATCCTGTCTTTGAAGTACATATCCTGTCAGTGTCGCCAGGAACACCGAGATTGTGGTTCCTATGATGGTTGCACAAATGGTATTGCGATAAGCGTATAGGATTTTTGTAGGATTACGAAGACATATCTTGTAGGCTTCTAATGAAAAATCCTGTATCAGCATACTGTAACCATTTCGAATAATTGCTTTTTCGCTTGAAAAAGAAGAAACAACAATTATATAAAAAGGATACAGACACAAAAAGGCGAAAATGCCGATTATTATATAAGCGAATACATGGAAAGCAATTGTTTGTGGTGATTTTTTAATTTTCAATTTATCAGTCACTCCTTAGAATAATGAATAATCTGGTTCAATTTTCTTGATAACACCGTTGGTTATCATGATTGTAATAAAGCAAAGAACTGATTGGTATAGGCCCGAAGCAGCAGACATTCCAATATCTCCGGATGTCATAAGGGTACGGAAGGTAAATAGATCCAAAATATCCGCTACCTCTAACACCTGTGCATTGTTGCCGACCAGCTGGTAGAACAAACCGAAGTCGCCACGGAAAACCTGTCCTATCGCCAGTAAGGCCATAATAATTATTGTTGGCTTAATAGTAGGAAGAGTTATTTTAAATATCTTCTGAAGTGTAGTTGCACCATCGATATCGGCAGCCTCATACATGGAAGAATCAATTCCGGTTATCGAAGCAAGATATACTATTGTTCCATAACCCGTTTCTTTCCAGAGCTTAAACGCCGTCAGCAGAAAAGGCCATACGCCCTGGTTGGTATATATATTTATCCTTTCACCTCCAAAAAACTCTATTATGGAATTCAATACACCAGTTTCATAGCTGAATAAAGCCTGAACCAATGCAGATACAACTACCCATGATACAAAATACGGAAGAAACATCAAGGTTTGCGATACCTTCTTAAACATTTTGCTTGTAATCTCACTTAGCAAAATTGCAAAGGTAACCTGAAAGACAATTCCCAAAGTGATAAATACAAGATTATATAAAAGCGTGTTTCTGGTAAGCGTCCACAGCTTATTCGACGCAAGCAGGAATTTAAAATTGTTAAATCCATTCCAGGGGCTTCCCAAAATGCCATCCGCATAATTAAACTTCTTAAAACTCAAAACAATTCCCAACATGGGGATGTAGTTAAAAATTATTACGTATAACACTGCAGGAAGCATCATAAGTAAAAGAATTCTGTATTTTATTACATTACCTATGAAGCTCCTCTTATCCCCATTTTTTGTCTTTACTTTCATACTCTGCTCTCCGTTCGTTATTAATTTGTTTGTCTATATTTTATAACATTAATTAAGCCTCATAATTTGAAAAATCCTAATATCAATTGTAATTTTCAACGTTAAGGGACATATTCTATTGGTACAATTGCTATTTTGTAAAATGAAAACGTAATAAAAAACAGTACAAAAGAGTGATAATACAAAATATAAACATAAATATCATTGGTCAGATTGATCAATATCGCTTCATCATAATTACAGCTCAGTTAATTACAGCTCATTATAGCTATAAACATCATTGCGGTTGACTTAATTAACAATATACGATATAATTCGATAGGATAATATTGTGCTATTTTGCTACATATTAATAAGAGGTTGACCATGAGAATAGCTATATATTAATAAGAGGTTGACCATGAGAATAGCTATAATAGATGATGATTTTTTTGCCAGAAAGAATATTATCGAACAAATAGACTGGGAGCAGCTTTCATATCCTGAAATAAAAGAATACTCAAATGGTTTTGATCTGATAGCGGATATTGATAACGAAGCTTTTGATATCATTATTACCGATATTAAAATGGCCGAAATGGATGGCATTGAGCTGGCGAAAACCATTCAGAAAAAACTTCCTGAGATCAAGATCATATTTATCAGCGCATATCCTGAAAAAGAATATCTGAAATCCGCCATCAAGCTAAAGGCAGTGGATTTTATAGAAAAGCCTATTAATATGGAAGATTTGCAAAAGGCTCTTGTTGCACTTGCTTCAGTATATAATATTGAAAAAGGACAGATTAGCAATAATACTATAACAGAGCAATTTTCTTATCTCGAAAAAATGAATCAGATGTGTAATTTTCTAATCCATAATAAAACCTATGATTTAGCATACTACCAGGAGCTGGCAGAATATTTTCATTTCCGAAAAAACGATTATTCATACAGTGTTTGCTTATCCTTCAAGCTTTTCGACTTAAAGGATAATATAAATGTGTTAAGCAGGTTGGAAATCAACCTTTTGTCTGCACTTTCCGGCAGTCTCCGCCAGGATAATATCGTACAGTTTTTTACTCATAAAAATGATTATCTTATTGTTGTTTTGTGCGCAAAGCGTCTTTCACGGACAGACTTTCAGGACACTATATTCACAATAAGCAATCAATATATTTCTTTTCTAAACGAGCTTGGAATAAAGACCGTATGCGGAATAGGAGAAACCGTAGCAGCTTTGGATTCACTTACCATATCATATCAACAGTCTATAATTGCTTTGCAGCAGGCTTATTACTCAGGCAAGCTACTTAATTATTATACTGTTCCGTCTTCTCCCGCTTTTAATAATGGAGACCTGTATCTCAATGAATATAAAAAGCTAATTCTATTTCAAAAAAAGGATGAAACCCTGCAGTTACTGGAAAAGCTCAGAAATGACATATCCAAAAATTGCAATACATTAATTTCGGATACGGTAAATATATATTACGAGTTGCTTGAATTTCTATGGAAACAGGCGCAGGATATGCATCTTACGATATTTAATTCCATTAAGACAAAGACAGATCTTATCGCCAAATTGAATTCCTTTTTCTCATTTAAGGATCTCTGTGAATATATATTTAATGTTAATGAGCAATTTTTTTCTCAGCTTAATAAAAATGATTACGGTAATAAATTTGTAAATATAATGGCAAATTTTATTGACAAAAATTACAGCAATCCCAATCTTCAAATACTTACAATAAGTGAAAATGTGCATCTTACTCCGAATTATGCCAGTTATATTTTTAAGAAATATACCAATATGACTATAAATCAATACCTGAATAATATTCGTATGCAGGCAGCAAAAAGGCTGCTGGAAAATTCCGATTATACTGTGGAGTATATTGCCAGCAAAGTAGGCTTTATGAGCAACGCATATTTTACAAAGGTCTTTACAAAAGTATTCGGATTGTCACCGAATGAATACCGGAGGCGTCATAATGAAAATAAGGGATAAATTTATTTTTCTTTTAGAAAAAATAAACTCCAAAATTATGGTAAAAATTATAACAGTTTATATTTTAATTGTGTTAATACCCATGAATTTGCTTTTTACGCTATTATATCTGAATTCAGTCAGTAATATCCGTGAGAAATTGATTTATTCCATACATAATTCTTATGATCAAAGTTACTCTCATATCTATGATAAGTTGGCTAATATTAAGAATATTGCTCTCCATATTTCATATAACGAAAGCTTTTTGAAGCTTGTAAACAGTAGTCCGGAGTCATTGCCGATGCTTGATCAAGTTGATCTGAAAAATGAAGTGATGAAATACCTAAATTTTTTTGATGTATCCAATAATCTTGTAAATTCATCTCTTTACATTAATAATAACTTCGCTATTACAGGAATAGCAAATAATATTTTTAGCCTTGACAGCGTAACTTCTTCTAAATGGTATACTTATATGATATCGAGTAAGGCATCGGGAGTATTTGTAACCTCTGAATATTTTTCGGGAGATAATGTTACGGACTTTAAAAAATACAATCCTGAAAAATTTATTTCATATTTTTATAAAACATATTCATCAGAGGATTATAAAAAGCTTGTTGCTATAATTCGTTTGGATTTTTACAAAAGCTCTATTGAATCTATCCTGAAAGTGGCAAATTCAACTCCCAATACAACAACCTTTATTATAAACTCTGCTAAAGATATTTTAGTAAGCTCAGATTACGACAAGGTAAAGGATTATTCCAACCTGCTTGCTAATCTTTCAACAGAGTCCATATCTTCCAATGAAGCGGTTTGGAGCTATTATGATAATAAATCAATTTACACAGGTATTCAAAATATTAAAGGTACTGACTGGTACCTCATAAGCTGTATTCCGGATCTTTCTTCCGAAGAGAAAACACCCTTTCGTATTTTTTCTGTTCTGGTTCTTTTAATTTTACCAATCCTCTCTGTTATATACCTGTACTATATCACTCACTCCTTTATAAATCGGGTAAAGATTCTATCCGATAATATGAATTCCATATATCCTGCAACAGCCAAAAAGGCTTCAGAAGTTACACAGTCCAGGGATGAAATTACACAACTGTACGACAGCTATAACTATCTGCTTGAGCGAATCGATAGTTTAATGGAAGAGCAGGCTTCAACAGCAGTGAAGCTAAAAAATATGGAAATTTCAACTTTGCAATTGCAGATGAATCCCCACTTTTTACATAATATACTGGAAATGCTATTATGGTTTATCCGCAATAATAAAGCAACAGAAGCTGAAAACGCCATTTTTACATTTTCCCGTTTCAATAAACTGGCCTTAAACAAGGGTAGTCAGTTCCATACACTTAAAAGGGAAATTGATTTGATAGAAGCCTACATCAAGCTTTCATCCATGCTAAGTCAGGCTGATATCCACCTGGAAACCAATATTATCAGCAATGAGCTTCTTATGATTAATATTCCTAAAATGCTGCTGCAGCCTTTTGTAGAAAATTCTATAAACGCCGGAATAATAAGCGCAGGTAGAAAGCAGGGAATCATCAAAATAACCTGTAAATACCATGACAGTGATATTATTCTTATACTGGAGGATGACGGCAAAGGAATAGACAGGCAGGTTATGGATGAGCTAAACTTAGGTCATTTTGAATATAACCAAAAAGCAGACCGCGGTTATGGCTTAAAAAACGTATATGACAGGATAAAAATCGTATATGGCGATAAATATGGATTCCATTTTGAAAGAATCGAGCCTCATGGTACAAAGGTCACAATTCTCATATCCGGCTCTCCAAATATAAACTAATAGAAGGTAATGTAAAATTTTTGTTCAGTCAATAAACACCATCTTTCTGGTGAGGATTAGATATAATCTCATCTGAAAGATGGTGTTTTATATGCTTTTATTGCTTTTACTTCGACTAGTGGCTGTAGTTGTTCCTATCAACATCGTCAACATTTCGTTCCCTTAGCCCGAAACCGCCATGCCGCGTTGCCATCGAGATGTTTGCAAAGGTGCTCCCGGC
>ENA-UPSA01002444-UPSA01002444.1-bioreactor-metagenome-genome-assembly--contig:-NODE-2444-length-12486-cov-3.828413_pt1 | contig 12486 bp, 7 predicted proteins | sample MGYA00238183_ERZ773288 | MGnify/ENA primary metagenome ERZ773288 (study PRJEB29028, sample SAMN07631243) | bioreactor metagenome | isolation source: Switchgrass digestor | place: USA: Dartmouth... | reverse complement strand
ATTCATCCACTGCATAGGCCGGTTTTCCCGGGAAAGCCTCAATGAGGCACACAGCCCGCATAAGGTCATAGCAGTCCGGAATTATTGTTCTTCCGTCAGGAGCAACATAGCAGTATTCCGGTCTGTTGACCGATACTGAAAGAAAGTCATGGCCGTCCCTCCACCTGTTGGCAGGATGCAGCGCCTTGAAAACCTCCTTTACACTTGTAACAGGCACCTTGTCAAGAACTTTCATGGTCGTTTCGGGCTTGTCCGGGTTTATTGAATAAACCTTCACGGTTGCGCCTTTACGGTACCAGAAGCTATAGGACGTGCCTTGCGCATCAGGACCGTTGGTGTATACCTCGGGTCTTCCGTTTACGGTTGCTCCAACCGGCGGGGCATATTCGCACACCACCAGCAGGTTGTCCTCTGTATCGCAGGCCACAGACAAGGGTTTATAATGGATATCCGTAATGAGGCTTAATGACTTGCTTTGCTCAGACCACCTGTATACCCGTTTCAGCCTTGAGTCCACAAAATAGATATTGTTTTTGCTGTCCCTGCATACAGCGTCCGCCATCTCAAAACCGCCGGCCACCTTTTCAGCCTTGCAGCAGGACGTCTCACTTTCCGGATGTTTTCCCCGGTAAATTGAAACATATGGGCTGAAGGACTTCGATGTCACATTGTTTATTCCAGAAACAATATCGCATTCACTGTTACTATTTTTTTGAGCGTACCTGCCGCTGCTGCTCCCGGAACCAATACCGCTCTTTCCCGCAAGATATACCCTTGAAGCCTCCCATGGCCGGATTTCAAGACCTGTGTCCGTATCATACAGGAAATTGCCGAATGCGTACTTGGTCTGGGCAAAATTATGTATATTCAGAAACTCTATGTTCCTGCAACCAAAAGTCCTTACGGACTGTGGGTATGGTGTGCAGACCCAGATTACCCGGAAGAAATAAAGATTGGCAAACATGATATTTTCACAGTTTTCCATATCCAGCGGCTGGCAGTCAGGCCCTTCGGCCACCTCTTCCTCGAACTGCAGCGCATAGACCTTCCAGTTGGAAACATTTTTGAACCTGACTTCATTCCTGACATGATGTTCCACTGACATGGCATATATCCGGCCCCTGGCCGAAGTATCGGAAACATACATGCCTGACTGGGCATAGGGGCTGGCTGTCCAGATATCCTTGAACACACCGCCGCCTCCGTTGGTTATCCAGAGACTCCAGTACTGGGAATCCCACTTAAGGTCACTGTTGGCATCGGCAGTGCGGGTCTCGTTGTATATTCTGACATGGCTTCCGTCAGGATTCATTCCGCCATGCCCGCCAAGGAACTTGATATCGTTCATATAAGAATCCGGGCCTGCCATCCATCTGCATCCGACGGCTCTCGGGTTCCTCGCGCCGGTATCTATGCCTATTCCGGTGACAATGTTGCACCCGTTTTCAGGCACATCAAGGAGGGGTTTGGGAGGACCGAAGCCTCCGAATGATTCCGTGTTGTCAGATATCATGATCCGGGTCGATATGGGATTGAGGCCAATAAGAACCGTGCCGGGTTTAAGCCGGATTGTGTCGGTCACACGGTAAAAACCCTGGGGCAGATATATTGTCCTGTGTTTTTCAATTGCATTTCTGAAGACTTCGGTATCATCTGCAATACCGTCGCCTTTTGCCCCCAAATTCTTAATGTTTACCCATTCATTTGTGTCAGGAATTGGGGGAATATCGGATAAAGCTGGTCCCAAAAGTTCATCTGTTTCTTCTATATCCATGACTGACTTTGTTTCGGGTTTCAAACCGAGGTCATCCATCTGTTTCCCGTGGACAAAGGTTTTTACCGTATAAATGCGGCCTTTGCCGGGGATTGTCTTTCGGCTTTCCCTGAAATAAGCAAGTTTTGGGACGTTCAGCATTGACACATTTCTCAGATTTATCTGATTGTTGGAATTATTCTCACAGCTTACGACAAGGGCGGCATCCGAAACGTTCTTGAATATGCTGTCCTCCACATACAGTTTCTCATAATGGCCGGGCTCGGTTTCAAAAACAACGGGTACATTTTCCGCCTGCATGCGGACCACCGTGAGGCCTGTCTCCCTTGACCTTACAGCCGCTTTGCGCTGGTTTCCGAAATACGTGTCAACCATCAAAAAGGGCCATCCCGGTGAAGGTTTTGTGGTATAAATACCGTAATCGCCGCCAAAAAACCGCACATCCTCTATTTCGTTACCGGCGTCAAAAATACCGGCTTTTCCGTTTCCTATATGGATATCGCAGTGGGATATGTAACAGTTCTGGGCATAATGGGTCCTTAGCGCCACCGCTGCCGGATTTCCGTCCTCTATCCTGATATTTATGTTTGAAATGGCGCTGTAGAAAGTCCCGGGATTTGCGTCCCTGACGCCTTCCCCCGGATTTGGCACCCTGTCCGCAAACCAGAACATATAGCATCCCTGGCCTTTGTCTTTCGGGTCGGGCTTCTGGAAGCCCGGAGTGTTTTTGCCAAGCACAAAAGTCGGCCTGTTTTTCCCATATCCGATAAGACGGCAGGCCTTTCCGATGTAAATTGTCCTGGTTATTCTGTATGTGCCTTCGGGTATAAAGACTATCCCGTACCTGGATTTGTTCTGGACCTGGAGAATGGCCTCCTGGATGGCATCGGTGTCGTCCGCTATCCCGTCGCCCTTCACAGGGAAATTTTCAGGGGTAAGATATACTGCGCAGGGATCTTCGGGACGGGCAGTGTATACTGATTTTCCGTACAAGGCGTGCCTGTAATTTTCCATAGTATCAGAATCCTCCCTGGTAACCGGGAAGGCCATGCTTTTCTGGCCGTATATAATATCCCGGACAAATCATATATTTCTTTTACCACATTGCCGTATGAAATATCAGCTTCCGGAAATCCAGCTTACGGCCTAAACCGCTGACCCGCGCTGCCGGAGCTGTCCGGCATCATAAGATAAAAGCCGGGAAATTGCCGGCTTTTATCTTTGTCAGGACAGATAACTTTATTTGCTGTATTTTAATCCGGTATCGGATTAAAATAAGGGGGCCGTTAATTGATTTTTGTTATATAGAATGCTTCCCAGGCTCCTGCGACATTGGGGTTGGTGGCATACAGCACCGCATTGTTGTTGAGGTCGGCCTTGACATATTTTCCGTTTGCCACAGACTTGATGGCATATTGGTTGCCGCCTATGGGCTCAATAATAAACTTCTCCCATGTGTCTATGGCACTGCTTCTCGCAAGAAGCTGGCTGCTTTCATCTATGACCGCGCATACATATTTGTTGTTGGCTCCGGACCTGAATGAAACCGTGCCGTCGGAATTGTTGACAATGGTGAACTGCTCCCATGCTCCGGCATAACTGTCCCTGTTGGCTATCAACGGCGAATTCCCGTAATTGTCAGCACAAACCACCTTGTTGTTTGCCACTGCTGTAATATAGTAGTTCCCGTCGGGGAGCACCACCTGTGATCCTCAGGAACCACTTACAGGAGTAATTCTGAATGCTTCCCACGCGCCTGCTACGCTGGAGGCGCTCGCATAAAGAACCGCATTGCTGTTCAGGTTGGCCTGTACAAACTTGCCGTTGGCCACAGATTTTATGGCATATTCTCCTTCCTTGATCTTATACAGTATGAACTTCTCCCAGGTATTTATCGCACTGCTCCTTGCCAGGAGCTGACTGCTTTCATCTATGACGGCGCACACATACTTGTTGTTTGCCCCGGATCTCAATGAAAAAGTACCGTCGCCGTTATTCACTATGGTAAATTTCTCCCAGTCCCCTGCAAAACTGTCCCTGTTTGCAATCAAAGGATCGTTGCCGTAATTGTCGGCGCACACAACCTTGTTATTGGCAATGGCAGTTATATAGTAATCCCCGTTTGGCAGCGATGTTTCGGGATAACCTGGCTGGCCCTGGGTGAAATACGGCTTTATGGTATTGATCAAAGCCTGATTGGGAGACGCATTTCCTACATTGGACCATTTTGCGCGGATCTGGGCTTCTGAGTCTGTTGCCACATTGGTATAAGCCACATTCTGGTTGTAAAGACCCCAGTTATTGTTTGTGCCTGTAACCTTGTATGTCCACATGGTCCAGCTCAGGCCGGAATTGTTCAGTATCTGAAGTCCCTGCTGCCATGCCGAGAGATTATTGAACAGGTTGAATTCTCCCATCATGCTGGGAACATTGTAATTCTGGCTGAGAATGAGGTTAACCTTGTTCTGCAGGCTTGCCACCTGCTGGCCATTGGCATTGTCATAATCGCCATAATAGTAATTATGATACTGGTACATAACATTGGTCCAGCCATACACCGAAGGGTCGGGAAGATCCCATGGATCCCAGACTGCCTCCATGATGATTACATGGTCCGGATCAACCGAGCGGATTACGTTATAGGCATTGTTGTATATGTCCCATAACATGGAATGCAGTTCATTCTCGGGTATGCTTGTGGTATAGCGGTAAGTGCAGAATGGCTCATTCAAAAGGTCATATCCTGCCACAACGGGATTTCCTCTGTACCTTTGTGCGATACGATACCATAAATCGTAATATAACTGCTGGTTTTTCCAGGCATTTGGACCGAAGAAGAATTCTGAAGCCGCTTCCTTGTTGTCGCCGCCGTCGATGCCTGAATGGTCACTTCCGTTCTGGGAACCCGGAGCCCCATGCATGTCTATGATTACATAAATGCCTCTTTCACCTGCTTCCTGAATGAACCAGTCCAGACGTGCAAAAGCATTGGGAAGATAGTTACCGTTGAAATCCACAAAATTCATGTACCAGACCGGAAGCCGGATACAGTTTATCCCAAGAGCCGCACAGTTGTCGAAATCACTTTCTTTCCAGTAATTGTCCTGATAAATTCCACAAGTTCCCGCATCTTGGCTTCGCCGAAACGCGCCGTCAGGGTTTCGTAAATGTCCATCTCACAGGTAACAGTATAAGTGCCGTAATTGTAAGATGTCGGTGTCATCCAGAATTCCTGCAGCATATAGCCGCCTGCGTTTACTCCCCTGAGCTGTACAACTTCTCCCTGGCCGTAATTCTTGCGCAGTACTTTTCCGCTTGCTTTGAGGAAGTCCGAAGAAGTTATTGGAGAAGCCGCCTTTGAGGAAGTTGACAGGAAAACAGCGCTGGACAACGCAATACTGATGGCGCAGAGCAGCATGAGCATTCTGGTCACAAATCCCTTTCCAGTCATTTTCCACCCCTCCACATAATTGAATTTGCAATTTTATAATAAATGTAAAATCAGGTAATTTTCAAAGGGCAAAATTATACTTTTTACCAATTGAAAAAAGTATGATTTTATGTACAAGACTTTTTCCTGAAAATACAAGGTATAATTTGCCAATCAAATACTTAATTTCTGACATCAATAATCAGTATGTGACTGAATGTTAATTTATTGACAAGGAAATTTCCCAAAAAAGCAGTACTTGATTGGGTTTTAATGGCTCATTGCTTCCATTTGGCCAATTCCCGGCAGGCCAGGGCGGGATTGAAAGCATTTTTCCTGCGATGATAATATTTAAGTTGCAAAGGGTATCTAAATATAGCAGGTATTTTTGACAGGAGGTATTTGAATTGAAAAATGCCATAAGGCTCCTAAAGTATGCCCGCCCTTACTGGAAATATCTCATAATATCGGTAGTGGCCATAATAGGCCTGACACTCAGCAGGCTTGCAGGGCCATGGATCATCAGGACCCTTATCGCCATGATCTCCAATAAGGACCCTCTGCTTAAAGAGAAAGCTTTTGGCTATGCCTTGCTCCTTGCGGGAATTTACGCCCTGGTAGGCGTTTTTGAGTTCATGAAAAGCTATCTCACACATTATGCGGCATGGAATTTTGTCTCAGACATGCGGGTCATGGTATACAACCATCTTCAGAAACTGTCCCTCAGATTTTATCATGACAAACAGACCGGGCAACTCATGTCAAGGACCTCGAATGATACCGCCACCCTGGAAACCCTTATAGCCCATGCTACCCCGGATCTGATTGCCAATGTTCTGATACTCGCAGGTGTTTCGGTCATTTTGTTTTCCATCAACCCGGTTCTGGCCCTTCTCAGCCTGTCAACAGTGCCGTTCCTTGCTATAGCCGTATGGGTATTTGCCACCAAGGTACGCCCCATGTTCAGGCACTCCCAGCAAACCCTTGCAGAGTTCAATGCGGCATTGCATGACAATCTTTCCGGCATCAAGGAAATACAGGTTTTCAACCAGCAGGAAAGGGAACAGAAAAAAATCACCAAAAGTTCGCAGACCTATGCGAATGCCATACTGAGAGCCCTGAAACTCAGCGCCATCTATCATCCGTCAGTGGAGTTTTTCAACAATCTCGGCATGGTTCTGGTAATCGGGGTGGGTGGATATCTTGCTTCAATGAGCAAAATACCCATAGAGGACATAATAGCATTTGTCATGTATCTGAGCATGTTCTACCAACCCATAAGCACACTGGGCAGGCTCAATGAAGACATGCAGAACGCCCTGGCCGGAGCTGACAGGATTTTTGAGATCCTTGACACGGAGCCGGATGTAAAGGAAAAGCCAAACGCTTACAAGCTGGGAAGGGTTTCGGGCCACCTCGTTTTCAGGAATGTGAGCTTCCAGTAAAACAAAGGCGTGGATGTGCTGAAAAACATCAATCTTGAGATAAAACCCGGCGAGATGGTGGCGCTTGTAGGTCCCACCGGAGTTGGGAAGACAACCCTCGCGAGCCTGATAAGCAGGTTCTATGACCCGACAGAGGGAAGTGTCCTCATAGACGGGCATGACCTTAAGGATGTGACGCTGAAATCCCTGAGGGACAATATCAGTATAGTTCTCCAGGACGTCTTCCTTTTTAACGGAACTGTGGCTGAGAATATTGCGTACGGGTCTCCCAACGTCTCAAAGGAAGAAATAATCCAGGCTGCCAAAATTGCCCGGGCACACGAATTCATCATGCAGATGGAGAACGGATATGACACCGTTATCGGTGAAAGGGGCATTAAACTGTCGGGTGGCCAGAAGCAGAGGATCTCAATAGCGAGGGCTGTCCTCAGAAACGCTCCCATACTGATTCTCGATGAAGCGACCGCATCGGTTGATATGGAAACCGAAAGACTTATACAGGAAGCCATAGACAGCGTCATCCAAAACCGCACTACCATAGTAATTGCCCACAGGCTTTCTTCCATAAAGAAAGCCGACAAGATCGTTGTCCTCAGTGACGGGCAGATTGAAGAAATTGGCACCCATGATGAGCTTATGAAAAGAAAGGGCACATACTATAAATTTTATACCCTTCAGTCCTCGGATGAGTATAGTGCCTGAATTTTCAGCCGGCAATGTTCCAGGCCGGACCCGGCATAAGGCAGATCAGCAATTTTATTAATGTTTTCAGCAATAAAACATATGTACTTGCCATAAACCGAAATGTTAAATTAGTGATAATATGAAACCCGGAACAGGAGGGCTCCGTGCCCTGTCTATCAAAAGGAGGATCCCGGGAAGAACAGGACACGGAACCTTCTATACGGGATGCCAATGACGGAAGGGGGAAAAACATGAAGAACCAGGTTAAAGTCTGGGTAAGTTCGGAAAAAAAGCCCGGCAACAGTTCATGGTACAAAAAACCGGAACCTGTCGGACACAAGCTGGACGAAAAAGAATTGCAGTTTGCAGGATTGGATGATTCAAACGTTACAACCATCAAAGTGGATCCTTCGAAAACATACCAGGAAATACTGGGTATTGGCACCTCTGTTGAAGAATCCACAGTATATAACCTGATGAGGATGTCTCCTGAAAAACGCCGGGAAGTTCTGGTAAAGCTTGTGGACAAGGAAAAAGGCATCGGGATGAGTTTGTTGAGACTCACCATTGGGACTGCTGACTTTACCGGACGTGAATTTTATACCTATGATGACATGCCTCCCGGACAGACAGACTATGAACTTAAGCATTTCAGCATCCAAAAAGACTTTGATTATCACATAATTGACATAATAAAGGAAATCCAGGAGATAAATCCCGAAATCAAATTCTTTGCATCCCCCTGGTCTCCTCCGGGATGGATGAAAGAGCCAAATCCCAAATTCAGCGAAAACAATGAATTAAATCTCCGGGGAGGAGCCTTAAAAACCGAGTGTATCCCCTGTTACGCGAAATACCTGAGAAAATATGTCGAGGAGTACGAAAAACTGGGAATACACATTCATGCTCTTACCCTTCAGAATGAACCTTTGCTGGAGATAAATTACCCAAGCTGCTACGTGACCCCCGAGCAGGAAAGGCTTCTGGCAATAGCACTGAAAAAGGAACTTAAGGAGGCCGGGCTCGATACCCGGATATGGGTATTCGACCACAACATGAGCGAAGCCGTTGAATATGTGAAGCCCATCCTTTCAGATCCCCAGGGATTTGAAGCTGTTGACGGCGTGGCTTTCCACGATTACTCAGGAGATCCCTCGGCCATGACAGAAGTGCATGAACTCTTCCCGCAAAAGACAGTGGGGCTTACGGAACGTTCCTGGTGGGGCGTCTGGGGAGCGGACCGTATCTGCCAGTATTTCAGGAACTGGAGTATAAGTTACAATATGTGGGTTACGATGCTCGACAGTGACATCAAACCACATCAGTGGGTGGGCACGCCCGACCCGACATTACTGGTTCAGGACGCAGCGCCCGCAGTCAATGGATACTATGACAACTACTGGATTTGTCCCGAGTATTACCTGATAGGACAGTTTTCAAAATTTGTCAGACCCGGGGCAGTCAGGATTGACAGCAACAACGGAACTTCGGACACCATAACCAATGTGGCCTTCAAGAACCCCGACAATACCATCGCGGTGGTTGTCATCAATCAGCAGGACAATGAGCACAAATTCAAAATCCAGTGCATGGGAAAACAAATAAATGACACTATACCGGCAAAAAGCGTGGCCACATATGTATGGGGCATATAACCTAAAATTACGTAAGCCTGGTGGCGAATTCCGCCGGTGTATTGAATTGCTCATATCTGCATAAAGATCAAAAGCCAGGATCCCTGTTTTATCCCGACATGTGCTGATTGGGCACATGCCTGGAGCGGAACGGGGATCCTGTGTTTTATCAGCTTGTAAATCACATGTCCGGAGAGTTATAATTATTAAATGCCAGAAAATCTCTTCGTGCCGGAAAGCACGATTGCAGTCTTTTTTGAAATCCCGCTCCCTGAACGGAGCGACAGACAGTCAAAGGCATAAATCTTCTGCTTTTGCAAACTGCCAATTTACATCGCCAGGAAAAAGGAAAGAAGGTCAATATGCTGCAGAGAGTACTATCACGTCTCCGTAAGGCCGTCACGGACTACAATATGATTTGCGACGGCGACAGAATAGCTGTGGGTGTATCCGGAGGAAAGGACAGTCAGCTTCTCCTCATTGCCCTTAATGAGGCAAGGAGATTTCTTCCTGTCAGGTATGATCTCATGGGTATTACCATCGATCTGGGGTTCAGCGATTTTGACCGCCAGAGACTCATATCTTTCTATGAATCCATCGGAGTGGAGTATCACATCGAAAAAACCCATATTGCACAGATAGTATTTGATATACGAAAGGAAGAAAATCCCTGTTCCCTTTGCGCCAACATGAAAAGGGGGGCAATCTACAACGCGGCAAACAGGCTGGGTTTCAATAAGGTCGCCTATGCGCATCATATGGACGATGTTATCGAGACCTTTTTGATGGCCCAGATTTATGAAGGCCGCATCCATACCTTTTCACCCGTGACTTTCCTTGACCGGAAACAAATAACCCTCATACGCCCATTCATATATGCCGAAGAAAAATTAATCCGCGCCACTGTACGGGAACTGGGACTGACACCCATAAAAAGCGGGTGTCCCAATGACGGGTACAGCAAGCGTCAGTTCATCAAGGAGCTTATCACAGACCTTACAAGGGAAAACCGCCATATCAGGGCCAATCTCTTCGGGGCGATCCAAAGGGCCGGTATAAACGGCTGGAAGGTGCCGATTTGATTTATTTGCATTTTAGGCGTACAATAAATATGAGCCTGTTATAGAGGAAAAACATTGGTTCAGGAAGTCTTGATGCAACATAACCGGAGATCCTGCAGAATTCCGGAACCAATGCACGGAAAGGAAACCTTAATTGCGACAACTGTTGTTGAACCTGAAGAATAAAGTGCTGATACATAAAAATGACGAACAACGCGCCGAACTGATAAGCATGGGGCGCGAAATTTTTTCTGTTACCTGGCCTGCTTTCATTGAGATTATCATGTCCACACTCTTTGGCATGGTGGACATGGTAATGGTCGGACAGCTCAGCCACGCCGCGATTGCCGCGGTAGGCCTTACCAATCAGCCCTTTATGCTTTTGCTCGCAGTCTTTGCTGCCGTCAATGTGGGAACCACCACAATAGTCGCCTGGAACATAGGAAGCGGCAATCATCACAGGGCCTCAACAGTGACCAAACAGGGACTTATGATTAATTTGTTCCTGGGGATTTTGCTGAGCATTTTCGGTATATTTGCCGCCGGTGCAATAGTTGTCTTCATGGGTGCCGAGGCCGACACAATAAATGATGCTACCATATACTTCCGGATTGTTTCTGCCGGCCTTGTCTTCCAGGCTGTCAACATGGGCATTACAGCGGCCCTGAGGGGTTCGGGAGAAACACGGATCCCCATGTACTACAATATAGGAAGCAATTTTCTGAATGTCCTGGGCAACTACGCGCTGATATACGGTAAGCTTGGTTTTCCCCAGTTGGGTGTAGCGGGAGCTGCCATATCGACAACTTTCTCAAGACTGGTCGGCTGCCTTTTGGCCTTATACGTGATATATTCGGGAAAAGCCAAAATATCGGTTAGACACAGCGGAAAATACAAGCCGGACAGGGAAATAATCAGGCAGATTTTCTCAATCGGTATTCCGTCAGCCCTTGAACAATTCGTAATACAGGGCGCTCTCATCCTGTTTGCCAAAACCGTTTCAGGACTTGGAACCACTGTGTTTGCAGCCCATCAGATAGGGCTTAACATATCCGGCCTGACTTTTTCCCCAAGCAATGCTTTTGGTGTTGCCGCCACGACATTGGTAGGGCAAAGCCTGGGTGCAAATGAAGAGGAAAAGGCAGAAAAATTCGCTTCTTTTATATATCGCATGGCAATTCTCGTCGCCTGCCTGATGGGGTTGGTTTTCATACTGTTTTCCCATCAGCTCGCAAGACTTTATACCGATGAACTGGTTGTTGCCGCAATGGCCGGAACGGTGCTTAAAATCCTGGCTTTCGCGCAGCCCGGCCAATCTGTGCAATTAAGCCTGTCAGGTGCTCTGAGAGGTGCGGGGGATACCATGTACCCCCTCTATGCATGTATTTTCTCCATGTGGATTTTCCGGGTGGGACTAAGCTACCTGTTTGTGTACATATTTGGCTGGGGTCTCAACGGAGCATGGTTTGCCCTGCTTATCGACCAATATATCAGGGCAAGCATCGTATTCTGGCGGTTCCGTACCGGTAAATGGAAGTACGTGAAACTCAAGAAAGCCCGGTCTTAGTTTTCAGTGGCGGGTGGACGCAAGGCTCCACCCGCTGTTTATTTGCAGAAGAGAACCTTCTCGTAAGCAAGCCTTTTGCTCCCATCCTCCAGGTATATTATGCCGCAGTGCACAAAATTATTTTTCTCAAGAAGCCTCTGCATTGAAAGGTTGTCCTCATGGGTGTCGACCTTGATGCTGTATACCCCGTTGGCGATACATAATTCTTCGATATGTTCCAATATGACCGAAGCAATTCCCTGGCCCTTATATCCGTTATCCACAGCCAGTCTGTGAATTACGGCATATTCACCGTCAGTGATCCACCTGCCGCCGTATATTTTTTCATAGGTCTTTTCCCCGTCAAAAGATACTGCCACCGTTGCTATGATTTTATTGTCTTTCAGCAGGACATATCCATAGTTGTTTTTTATGTCGCTTCCAATTATATCAGGGTTTGGATAACCATTCTGCCACTGGTCAATTCCTTTTGACCTGAAATAAGCTCTGGCCTGTTCTATGATTTCCATAATTCTGCTGATGTCATCCTCAACCGCCCTTCGAAATTCCATATTTCCCCCTCCTGAAAATATAGGTCCGGGACGGCTGAATGCCAGCCAAAAAAGCGGATGCAAGCCTTCCCTGAATAACAGTCGGACATTGCGGAAACTGCAGGCTTTGAATAAGGTACGAGACCGTCCCTGTCGCACGTTACAAAATGAAAAAGCACCTCAACATTTTTCTGTGAGGTGCTGTTTGGCGGAGAAGGCGGGATTTGAACCCGCGCCAGAGTTGCCCCTGCTAACGGTTTAGCAAACCGTCCCCTTCAGCCTACTTGGGTACTTCTCCAAGATAAAAAATGGCGGAGAGAGTGAGATTCGAACTCACGGTAGGCTTGCGCCTACGCCGGTT
>ENA-UPSA01002440-UPSA01002440.1-bioreactor-metagenome-genome-assembly--contig:-NODE-2440-length-12494-cov-122.585095_pt1 | contig 12494 bp, 9 predicted proteins | sample MGYA00238183_ERZ773288 | MGnify/ENA primary metagenome ERZ773288 (study PRJEB29028, sample SAMN07631243) | bioreactor metagenome | isolation source: Switchgrass digestor | place: USA: Dartmouth... | reverse complement strand
ATTAATCTGTATCAGTATCGGAAACATCATTTTCAGCAGCTTCGGTGCCATTTCCCTGTGGTGCAGTTGATACTGGCGATGTCCCCTTTGTATAATCATATATTCCTGCGATAACGATAATACCGCCTACGACAACAAGAACTGAGGGTATTTCACTGAATATAATGACACCGACTATAGCTGCGAAAAACGGCTGCATCAGTTTTGCAATCGATATAAAAGCCGGAGTTTCAAATTTTAACCCCCAGCTAAAGACGCTGTGTCCCAAAAGCGTGCAGAGAATGGCAAGCAGCGCTGCATAAAGGATATTGTCACCTGAGTAGCCTGCGAGAGGTGTGCCGGATAATACGGCCATTAAAAATGTAGTGACGGCAGATGAGGTATATAAAATATATGTGTAAAGCGCAGTCGACATATTGCGGCGGCAAACCCGACCGATGAGCGTATATACGGCCATCGCACCGGCACCCAAGAAGGCATAAAGGTCGCCGATTATATTGTCATTGCCGCTGTTTGCGTCGGCAAGCGCGATGATAATACTTCCGATGAAGGCAACGATGATCCCCCGCCAGCCGCGCAGGGATATTTTCTCGCGCAGAACAAAAAGCATTGCAAATGCGACAAAGAAAACCTCGACGTTTACAAGAATTACAGCGGAGGTTATGCTTGTCAGTTTTAAAGACTGAAAATAAAGGTAAAAGTGAACACCTAAAAATGCTCCGCTTAAAAGCGACAGCGCCATATCGCGCGTTTTTATAGCACGGCGCAGCTCATCGCGGCACTTTGCTATGACATAGGGAAGCATGAGGAGTGATGCTATCGTCACGCGGTAAAAGACAAGTATAATTGACGGGGCGTTTGCAAGACGGATAAAAAGCGAGGAAAGGGAAGTCAGAAGCGTCGCTGTTACTATTACAGGACGAACAACAGCCCCACCGCTAAATAGTTTTTTAAACATCTGCTGTTATATTGAACCTTTCGGGTATGTTTAGTTTTAATCTTCGCGGCGCTCTCCTAAGATGTTTCTGTACTTATTATAAAAGCTCTCGTAATAACCGCCCTCTATCGCTTCGCGTATCTTTCGCATAAGCTCATTGTAAAAATAAAGGTTATGCGTGACAGCGAGTCTCATGCCAAGCGATTCCTTAGCTTTTATGAGGTGGCGCAGGTACGAACGCGAGTATCTGCGGCATGTAGGACAAGAGCAGCCTTCGTCAATCGGACGGGGGTCGAGTGTGTATTTTTCATTTGTAAGTGTGATTTTTCCGCCCCATGTGAAAAGAGTACCGTGACGGGCATTCCGGCTCGGCATAACGCAGTCGAAAAAGTCGACGCCGCGCCATACGGCTTCAAGGATATTGACGGGAGTGCCGACACCCATGAGGTATCGCGGTTTGTCGGTTGGCATATATGGCTCGACAGTCTCGATTATATCATACATGACTTCAGCCTCCTCGCCGACGGCAAGGCCGCCGATGGCATAACCGTCAAGGTCAAGCTCACGTATTGCTTTCATGTTGTCAATGCGTAAATCGTGGTATGTGCTGCCCTGATTTATGCCAAAAAGAAGCTGATTCGGGTTTAGTGTCGTGGGCAGTGAATTAAGCCTGCGAAGCTCGTCGCGGCAGCGTATGAGCCAGCGAATGGTGCGTTCGCTTGATTCTTTAGCATATTCATAAGGGGCAGGGTTTTCAACACATTCGTCAAATGCCATCGCAATAGTCGACGCAAGGTTTGACTGTATCTGCATGCTTTCCTCCGGCCCCATAAAAATGCGCCGACCGTCAACATGAGATGCAAAATACACGCCTTCTTCCTTTATGCGGCGAAGCGGCGCGAGTGAAAACAACTGAAACCCGCCGCTGTCGGTTAAAACGGGACCATCCCAGTTCATAAAGCGCCGTATGCCGCCCATCTCCCGTATTACTTTATCCCCGGGGCGTATATGCAAGTGATAAGTGTTTGAAAGCTCAATCTGGCAACCAATTTCGGCAAGCTCAGCCGGTGATACACCGCCTTTTATAGCGGCGCATGTTCCTACATTCATAAAAACGGGTGTGTATATTACCCCGTGTACAGTATCAAAACGCCCAAGGCGAGCCTTTTTTTCTGTTTTTAATAAGGTGAACATCTATAATCCTTTATCACAAGTGTATTTTCGTTATTTGATGCGCCCGAACTGCCTGTCAAGCGAAGATTTTGTAATTTCAAGCGTAACAGGACGTCCGTGCGGACAGTATTTTATGTCGGGTAGCGAGAAAAGTTCGTCGCACAGCCAGCGAATATGAGCATCGCTGTAAACGCGTCCGCCTTTGATGGCAGCTTTGCAGGCACATGAGAAAAGCGTGCGCTCAAAAATGGCGTCGCGGGCTTCACCGACAGAAACTTGAAGTTCACTGCCGAAAACGACAAAAGCTTCCGTTGCCATCTCAGGTGTAAAGTTCTGCGGCAGCGCTGTTATGATGGCAGTATTGCCGTCAAGTGTAAAGTCAAAGCCTGTAGCGCGAATGTCGCTTGAATATTCGGAGATAACAGCAGCTTCTTCTGTTGTCAGCTGCACTCTGAGAGGTGATATTAAAAGCTGGGACGCGCCCTCAGCGGCACGTTCACGCATATTGCGACGCAGCCGCTCAAATAGTATGCGCTCGTGAGCGGCGTGTTTGTCAATCAGGTAGAGACTGCGGGATGTCTCGACAATGACATAGCAGTCCCATGCTTCGCCTAAGATTTTATATTCTGTTTTCGGCGAATCTGCATTTTCGTGTATGCCTTTATTCTTATCCTCTATCGTTTCCTGATATTCAGATGGTAACGATTGCGTTGTATCTTTATCCGACGGTGATGATGTTGACACTTCATCATATGTCAACACTTCTTGCTGATTTGATTTCACAATTGCCGCCATCGACTCTAATAGAGCTGGTGTAATTGATGATGATGGCGTCTCAGATTTAACAAAAGGCTTTTGCTGTGCCTTAGTTATGTTCTGTGCTGGTGTAAAAACCTGTGAAAAGTCACTTTTTTGATTTGTAGCTTTGTTTTGTGAAGTTTCCTCAATTGTAATTTGCTCGGGTCTTTTGTCCTGAGTGCTGTCGTGGACAGGAGCAAATGAAGCTGCTACTGTTTGTGCGCGGCGTTTGTAGTTATCGATAGCAGATGGCGCATTAATTCCAAGCGGAAGCTCGGCAAACGTCATTTTTTCTTCAAGCGTGGGGCGGACAGCGTAATATACAGCCTCAAAAATCAGCTTTTCGTTAGAAAACTTAACTTCAAGCTTAGCCGGGTGTACGTTTACATCGACAAAACCGGGAGGTATGTTTATCATCAGCACACAGGCAGGGAAGCGGTCCTCCGGAATGAATGTCCTGTATGCCTGCTCAAGTGCTGCCTGAGCAGTTAGGGTGCGCACATAACGGCCGTTTATAAAAAACATCTGCCCGTTTCGGTTGGCGCGCGCGGTATCGGGCATGCCGATATAGCCTGTGACGCCGACGCCTTCATATTCGTATGAGACTGGAATCGTACGCTGAGTGAAATCACGCCCCAAAATCGAATAAATAGCGCTGCGCAAGTCCCCGTTTCCTTCGGTGCGCATTTTTAAAGCGCCGTCGGAGATTAACCTAAAAGAGATTTCAGGATGTGAAAGCGCGACGCGCTCAAATATTGCGTATATTGCTGCGGCTTCTGATACGTCTTTTTTGAGGAATTTCCGTCTTGCCGGAACGTTTGCGAAAAGGTCCTCAACGATAACGGTAGTTCCGGGCGAGCAACCCGTTTCTGTGTGGGATATGACTTCGCCCCCCACGACGTCAAGAAGCCCGCCAAACTCCTCTGTCTGCGGACGACTGATGATTCTCAGGTGCGAAACGGCTGCTATTGCCGCAAGCGCCTCACCTCTGAAACCAAGCGTCCAGATGGAGTTTAAATCTTCAGCAGTTTTTATTTTGCTTGTTGCATGGCGCAGTATAGTTTTAGGTAAATCGTCGAAGGTTATACCGCAGCCGTTGTCGGTGACCCGCATATAAGTGACGCCACCGCGTTGTATTTCAGTTGTTATGATAGTAGCACCGGAGTCAATAGCGTTTTCAAGAAGTTCCTTTATCACGGAAGCAGGGCGGTCGACGACCTCACCGGCGGCGATGAGGTTTGCGATTTCAGGTCCAAGGACGTTGATTTCGCGGGGGGTGATAATACTATTGTCCCTGCCGTTAGTTTTTCCATCCATCAAAACTCACCGCACTCCTTCCTTGTGAATATTTTAAATATAATACACTAATTCTACTGTTCGAGCATCTTTTTTATTTCGTAAATGAAGTTAATAGCTTCAATTGGCGTCATTGTATTCGGGTCAGCGGCGCGTATCCGTTCGGTTACTTCGCGTTCCGTTGGCGTTACAAGCGACATTGCCATATCCATTGTACCTGACAGCGCAGGAACATCATTTTCACCGGCTTTTGTTTTTCGCTCGGGCGTTCCGTGTGACTCTATTTCATCAAGGATGGCGCGAGCGCGCTTTATTACCTCTGACGGAAGGCCGGCCAGCTTTGCAACTTCAATACCGAAGCTGTCGTCCGTGCCGCCTCTCACAATTTTACGCAGGAAAGTGATGTCACTGCCGCGTTTTTTGGCTGCGATATTGTAGTTAATGGCACCTTCAAGCTCGTCTTCAAGAACCGTCAGCTCATGATAATGTGTCGCAAACATTGTCCGCGCGCCTATTTTACGGCTGTGTGTGTATTCGGCAACAGCACGCGCGATGGCAAGGCCATCGTATGTACTCGTTCCGCGACCTATCTCGTCGTAAATTATAAGGCTGCGGCGTGTTGCATTTGCAAGTATATACGAAACCTCGGACATCTCAAGCATGAAGGTACTTTGCCCGGATGCAAGGTCGTCTGATGCGCCGACGCGCGTGAAGAGCTTGTCGACAATGCCAATCCGCGCTTCCTTTGCCGGAACAAACGAGCCTATCTGTGCCATGACTACGATGAGGGCAACCTGACGCATATATGTTGACTTGCCGGCCATGTTAGGTCCGGTTATTATCATAAGTCTGTTATATGAGGTGTCAAGAAGCGTGTCGTTCGGCACAAAATATGTGTCGCGGACAAAACGCTCAACGACGGGATGACGCCCGTCTTTTATTTCTATAACGTCGGAGTAATCGACCTCCGGCCGTGTGTAATTATACTGCTTTGCCACATCGGCAAGCGAGCAGTAAACGTCGGTGCGGGCAATAAGAGCGGCGCTGTTGCGGATGCGGGATGTCGCTTCAGCGACACGCGAGCGCACAGAGCAGAAAAGCTCGTATTCAAGTGTTTTCAGCTTTTCTTCAGCGCCGAGAATTGTCGCTTCTCGTTCTTTGAGCTCCTCGGTTATGTATCGCTCGCAGTTAACAAGCGTTTGTTTGCGTATATAACGGTCGGGAACCTGATTTATAAACGATTTTGTTACTTCAATATAATATCCAAAAACTTTGTTATAGCCGATTCTCAGATTCTTAATGCCTGTTGCTTCACGTTCTTTTGCTTCAATCTCAGAAACCCAGCCCTTGCCATCACGCATTATGCCGCGAAGGTAATCGATGTCCTCATTTGCACCGTCGGCAATGATGCCGCCGTCGCGCAGCGATATCGGCGGGTCCTCCGCTATGTTTTCGCGTATGAGGGTGCGAACGTCGTCAAGCTCATCGAGCTTTTCATATATTTCATGAAGCTCATCAGACTTGCAGTCTTTAAGCAGCAAGCGAAGTTTTGGTATAACTTCAAGCGTTTTATATATAGCGCGAAGGTCGCGCCCGTTTGCCGTACCGAATCCAACTTTTGTTATTAGCCGCTCAAGGTCGAGCACCTCTGAGAGAAGACGTGAAATTTCCTCGCGCAGCATAAAGTCGTCGGCAAGCTCCGCTATGGCTGCCTGCCGGCGCACAATGCGTGATGTGTTGACAAGCGGATGCTCAACCCAGTTGCGTAAAAGACGAGCACCCATCGCCGATTTTGTCCGGTCAAGCACCCACAGAAGCGTCCCGCGCTTTTCACGCGAGCGCATTGTTTCGGTGAGTTCAAGATTCCGGCGTGTGTTAATGTCAATTTCAAGGAAGTGGCTGCCCGAATATACGGACAGTTCCTTTATGTAAGAAATATCGGTGAGCTGTGTTTCGGCGACATAGGAGAGAAGAGCACCGGCGGCGCATGTTACCTCATCATCCTGCTCCGGCAGAGCCTTCTGTGAAACTCCGAACTGCTTGTCACACAATGCCCGACACTCAGCATAATTGAAGCGATTTGAGTCGTTTTTTGTAACGGCTGCAGAGATGCGCTCCTCGATAAATAAAAATGTGCGGGGCAGCTTTTTTTCGTCGACGTTTGTAATGATTTCGCTTGGCATGTATGTACCAAGCTCATTTATCAGGCGGGATTCATCTTCAAGCGGGAATGATGTCGCAGAAACAGTGGCGGAAGAAATGTCGCAAAAGCAAAGCCCGATTCGGTCGGATGCCGCATTATAGTAAATAGTCGACAGGTAGTTATTTTGCTTTTCATCAAGCAAAGTGCTCTCGAAAACAGTCCCGGGCGTTATGACGCGGACAATACGGCGTTCCATCGGACCTTTGCCCGGTGTGACGTCGCCCACCTGTTCGCATATAGCAACCTTATAGCCGCGGGATATGAGTCGGCCGATGTATGGCTCGCACGCGTGGTATGGAATGCCGCACATAGGCGCACGTTCCTCCTCACCGCAGTCGCGCCCGGTAAGGGTAAGCTCAAGCTCGCGTGACGCTATTTTAGCGTCGTCGTAAAACATCTCGTAAAAGTCGCCGAGCCTGAAAAACAGTATGTGATCCGGGTACTTTTCTTTTAATCTCAAATACTGTTCCATCATTGCCGTAGCCATAAGATGCCTCCGGTATATGTATAAAATCGACGTACGACCCCGTACCATCTGGCACGGGGTCGTGCGCTTTACGCATAATGCAAAAGTAAAGTCCAGTTAATTAGTCTAATCACAAAAGGAACTGTTTGTTTATCAACCGCAACCGGAGCATCCTGAGCATTCTCCGCCGCAGTGATGGGGATATTCGCCTGTTATATTAAACATAATTTCGTCATTTACTTCTGAAATAAGCGCGTCAAACAGCTCTTTTGCTTCGACGTAGTTTTTGTAATTCTCGTTTTCCGTAATCTCCATATAAAGAGTGTTTATACGTGCGTCAATTGAACGAATAGCATCGTTATCGCGGTCTTTTTCAGCATAAGCGGCGCTGAGCGCTGTCTGCTGGGCATTATATTCAGCGATAAGCCGATTCAGTTCTTCGTCCTCGCGGTAAGCATTCTGTGCTGCTGTCAGTTTTGCATAACGCTCGTCTTCCCTTATAAGGCGTCCGAGTGATCCTGCCATCTGGAGTATAGCGGTCTCGGTTGTTTTTTCTTCTGGCATTTTGTTTCTCCTTAAATATTTTATTTTTTATTGGGTTTATGTTTATTACCGCGGCGGCGGGACAATCTCACCATGCAAAAGGTAAGGTTCGGCATCCGTAATACGCGCCCATACGAACTGACCGGGTTCTGCGCTGCCTGTGAGACGGACAATTTTGTTGCCCTCGTTGCGTCCGTTCATGACACCATCCTCCCCGGGTGCGTCATCTGTCAACACACGTTCAATCCTGCCAATCTCAGCCTTGTTTTTCTCAAGGGTAATTGCATTTTGCACTTCAAGAAGGCGTGCAAAGCGTTCTGTTTTTTCCTCGCGCGTAAGCGAGTCGATCATTTTCGCAGCCGGTGTGCCCTCGCGTGGGGAGTATATAAAGGAAAAGATCATGTCGTAACGCACACGGCGAAGGGCAGTAAGTGTATCCTCAAAATCAGCCTCTGTTTCACCAGGGAAGCCGACGATAATATCTGTTGTCAGCGTTATATCCGGCATTGCAGCCCGCAAAGCGTCGATTTTTTCAAAATAGCTTTGTGCCGTGTATTTGCGGTTCATGGCATGAAGTATACGGTCGCTGCCAGACTGAATCGGCAGATGAAATTGACGAGCAATCTTTTCGTTTTCCGCCATTACACGGATTAAATCCGGACTTACATCCTTCGGATGGCTTGTCGTGAAACGTATCCTGAATTCACCATCGATTTTAGCAAGCCGCTCAAGAAGAGCGGGGAAGTCTACATTTTCATCAAGCCCGCGTCCGTATGAGTTTACGTTTTGCCCGAGAAGCGTTATTTCACGGTATCCACGCTCGACAAGCCTGCGTACTTCAGCTTCAATATCAGCCGGACGCCGGCTGCGCTCGCGGCCGCGCACATAGGGAACAATACAGTATGTGCAGAAATTATTGCATCCATACATGATGCTGACCCAGGCGCGTGAGGTGGAGCCGCGTACTACAGGTAAATCTTCCGGAAAATCAGCGTAGTAAGTGTCAGGGGTATTGTCACCATGAAGCGGCAGATTTGCAGCCGGGAAAAAGCGGCGTCCGCCGGCAAGACGAGCGGCAATAAAGGATGGCACAAGGTGATTCTGCGCTGTTGAAAACGAAAAGTCGACGTGAGGGAAGCTGACTTTGAGCTTTTCCGCCCTGTTCTGGCGGGATGCCATACAGCCGCCTACGCCGATTATCATATCCGGATTTTTCTCTTTTATGAATTTAAGCTCTCCGATGTGAGAGAGCGCTCGTTGCTCGGCATGCTCACGAACAGCGCATGTATTGACAAGCACAAGATCGGCTTCTTCTGCAGTGTCTATAATTTTATAGCCCATCAATGAGCATAGACCGGCGAGTTTTTCGCTGTCTGCTTCGTTTTGCTGGCAGCCAAACGTCATAACATATGCTTTTGGCTCGTGTCCTGATTTACGAAGAGAGTTTGTGTATTCACGTACATGTGATACCGCTTCAGCCGAGTCAATATCAAACGGTGATATGCGGTTTTTAGGTATATTCATTACTTATATTCCCGATTATGCGCCACCATCAGCGCTACTTTTACTTTAATTCCGATTAATTTGATATAATTATACAGCACTAAACTCGACATGTCAACGAAAGTATAATATTAACACGCTCAAACGCTATTTATACTATTAGTAGTATGTTGTATTGACAAACATTTTTTGCTATGATAAAATTGCGTAACATAAAAAACTGAATATATTGACATATATATCTGCATAAAGCGGTTTGTTCTTGACATTATATAAATCGAATATTGAGACACACAAGAAGCTGTGCGCTGCTTATGCGCATTGCTTCGGAATTTTCAAAATATTTATAAGACAGAGGCAACGATGTACGAAATAATTGACGAATTATTCCTCAGCGCTGTCCAGTACTGCACATTAGCCATTGAATTCATTGGCGTTGCTGTTCTTGTGTTTACTGTTTTAAAATGTGTCGTGCAGATGATAATGAAGAAAAGCGCGCACATCAGGCTTGATCTTGCAGAAGGCATAGCACTTTCGCTTGAATTCAAGATGGGCAGTGAGCTTTTAAGAACCGTTGTTGTGCGTGAACTGAGGGAGCTTTTAATACTCGGTGCGGTAATACTTTTGCGCGCGGCCCTTACGTTTTTAATTCACTGGGAAATAACAAACGAAAAGAAAGCAAGTATGACATCGACCGAGAATGCAGCGCTTAATAAAACAAACAATAACGAAGATGTTAAAAAGTAAAATATATAGTCATTTGTATAAAAGACAGTGCAAAGCAAAAATGTTTGTGCTGTCTTTATATTTACTTTAGCAAAGGGAAACCGCCCATCGGGGCGGTTTTGATATTTATGATAACCAGAGTTATCTTTTCTCAAGCCGCTTTAATACAATTCCGAGCTCGCCCCAGTGGACAGGGGCGTTTGCGGCGCGCGGTGTGTTAATCAGTTTTGATTCTTTGTATAAATAGTCCGTCCCCTCTTTCTCCCATTCGTCCTCTTTGACATTTGCATATTTGATTAGGTGCGCAAGAGCATCAATAACCTCATCTTCTGTTTTACCGGTTTTATCAATAAGCTTGTTTATAAACTCCATCCATTTTTCCTCCATAATTTCTTCTTCGATTTGCTTTTTTACATCTTCCCGGAACGTATCCATTGATTTGCCGAATTTCGGGAACCAGTGCATAACGTCGGCATGGTTTGACGCAATGCCGAGCTTGTACCCCTCGCTGTGACAGATAATATTGGGATAGTCAGGGGCAATATTAAACTTTCTGCAAAGGTACGCGCATAACTCAACAGCTTCTTTGTAGACTATATTAAAGTATTCAGAACTCTTATGGTCATCCTCGCATATTTCAAAACTGATAAAATCGACATTGCCAATGTCTCCGACACCGCTGTGCCATGAGACACAATCCCACGGCAAAGTCTGAATTGTAGCGACGGTGCCATCATTCAGCTTGCCGATAAAGGCGGAAACGCACTTCTGCACACCGCCACATTTAGTGCATTTACCGTCAGGCCCTTTTATAAATGTATGAGGCCCTATGTCTTTGCCGCCCGGATGGTATCTGTTCCAGTCGTTATCGTAGAGATTTTTCCCGATGAGACCATCATCAGGTGCGATATATCGTGACAGCCACGGATTATTGGCACCTGTCGAATGAACCATAATACTCTTAGGCGTTTGTAATTTATAAACGTGATAACATTCGTTTTTTGTCAAATATAATTGTCGTAAATTCATTTTTTGCCTTGACAAACCCAATAGATTTAAACGTAGTTACTTTAATCGTCTTTAATAATGTTAATTTCAACTATTTATCCTTTAAACTGATAAAATCTGACATATGCTTTCTTTTTCATAGCCCGTCCGGAGCTTTTATAATATATCTGCTATTGATAATTCTCCAGTATATTCAACGAGCAAAAGACAGCAATAAAAATCGTAAATTAACAGCAGTATGATAAATTATAGTAAGCTTGTCTGTTGCGCTTTCTCTTAAACACTTTCTTTTCATTTTATGCAGTTGTAATGCTTTTCGTAACCGCGCGTTTGTGCGGTAACGAGCCCCGCGTGAATAAAAAAGCGCCCCTCCGTCAGGATGGCGCTCGTTTGTTGTTTAACAATCTTTGAGAATGTTCTACTCATGATTTATGTAAACCTATTCGCCTTGAGCCGGCTGATTTTGTCATAATGTCAATCGCCAAACAATATACGAAAGAACAGCACCAAAGACTTGACAATATGCCTGAAAGCGTGATATAAATATTACCGTGCGAATGAAAAACACAATTAAATATACGTACACGGGGGCGTAGCTCAGCTGGGAGAGCGTACGGTTCGCATCCGTAAGGTCGAGAGTTCGATCCTCTTCGTCTCCATTTTACAAAATAAGCTTCAAATCGCTGTGATTTGAAGCTTTTTTGTGCTTTTTTTCCTTGTTTTTTCGTTTCAGAGCAATTTATTACAAGTTTATATGAATTGATATTGAAAGGAAAAAGTCTATTTTTTATATGATCAATGAATTTTTCCAGTTGAGCAATAATAAAAAATTGCAATAAGATATAGTAACCAGGCGCTGAATCGGTTTAATAATTATTGATATAAATTACATATAACAGAGGGGAACGAAAGGATAAAAATACTGTCTTGTTTATTGCATGTTATTCAATCTTTTCCTTATGGGCATATTGGCAGAAAGTAAAGCGAATGTCCAGTTTAAGGCAAGTACAAGTGCAGAGACGGGTATAATATCGCAAACCGGCACAGATATAAGTATCGGCACATATTCAGGTGACGATACTGACGATACTACAACTACGCCGCTGAAAAAGATAAACGTAACAATATCAGATTTATCTTCCGAGGTGCCCGCCATTTTAATTAAAATAAATCATATAAAGAAGACGAGAGCCCCCACGATGTAAGTCTTAACAACTCAACTTACAACCTGACACTTGATGTGAACCCGTATGAATTTACAGAAAATCCGGTATTCGTCGTGTCAAACCCGAAGGGCATTGTCTTGACATATTATCCTACATCGTCTGACAGGCTGCTTTCAGCTTATATTCAGAGAGTTAAACTGCGACAGATCAGGAGAGAAGCACACATTCACGTACATAATGAAAGACATCGAGAATATGCAGCTTGATTATACCGATGCAACAAGTATATCTTTCTGGGCAATTAACGCAGCGAAATATTGCCAGGTGACAGGAATCATAATAATCGACATTTTAAAGGGATTTATATAAAATAGAACATAATTTGAGAAAAAATATGTTAAAGTTTGAAAACTGACTAAATCGATGATATAATAAAAAAGATGTTATCAGCAGGTGTGGTAGAGTATCCATTTGGTTAAATCCCTCACGGGGAGTAATCGTTTATAACATCTAAGGCTTGTTTTTAAACTATATGTCTATGTATATTTTCTTATAATTATTTTAAAATGAACATAACAATTTTGGCTAAATATTATTTATACAATTATTTTAAAAATGACTAATTGGACTTATGTCAATAGAATAGACACAAAAAGTTTAACTTCCTATGCAGCT
>ENA-UPSA01002409-UPSA01002409.1-bioreactor-metagenome-genome-assembly--contig:-NODE-2409-length-12623-cov-6.413351_pt1 | contig 12623 bp, 8 predicted proteins | sample MGYA00238183_ERZ773288 | MGnify/ENA primary metagenome ERZ773288 (study PRJEB29028, sample SAMN07631243) | bioreactor metagenome | isolation source: Switchgrass digestor | place: USA: Dartmouth... | reverse complement strand
GTTCCGGAGCATGAAAAAGGAGCTGCCGCTAATTTTTCATTTTGCGACAACTCCACATTCAACGGCTGCACCGTACCGGAGAGTGAAGAAATTTCAATCCACGCTCCCTGTAAGGGAGCGACACCCTTTAATATCTTTTTTACTTCGCTATTTATTGATTTCAATCCACGCTCCCTGTAAGGGAGCGACTTTAACGGCGCGGATTATATCATCAAGACGGAAAATTTCAATCCACGCTCCCTGTAAGGGAGCGACTTTTCTTTTGGCTTTTTCGCTAAGCTCCGAAAATATTTCAATCCACGCTCCCTGTAAGGGAGCGACTCGGAGGATATCACAATTTCCCGAGCGTCTGCCGGATTTCAATCCACGCTCCCTGTAAGGGAGCGACACGCTCCAGCCGCCCCAACGAGGCTGCTTAAGGACATTTCAATCCACGCTCCCTGTAAGGGAGCGACCAAAATGGGACCTTTTCAGTAACAACAATAGCCGATTTCAATCCACGCTCCCTGTAAGGGAGCGACTGTAGCCCATAGCCCCGTATCCTGGGGGGGTAGGGATTTCAATCCACGCTCCCTGTAAGGGAGCGACTAGTAAAAATGATTAGAATTGGCAGACATATTATTTCAATCCACGCTCCCTGTAAGGGAGCGACTGTCTGTTTTTATTGTTGCCCCGTGCGCAAAATTGCAATTTCAATCCACGCTCCCTGTAAGGGAGCGACCATTTTTGAGCGCATAAGTATACAGATTATTCAGAATTTCAATCCACGCTCCCTGTAAGGGAGCGACTCAGCAAGGGGGGATACTGGATGGCAAGGCCGCTATTTCAATCCACGCTCCCTGTAAGGGAGCGACTTTTTTGATGGAAAAAATTATACCGTTTATGCGCCATTTCAATCCACGCTCCCTGTAAGGGAGCGACGTCGCTTGATATTTGGCATCTTGCAGATGATTATATTTCAATCCACGCTCCCTGTAAGGGAGCGACCGGCGGCGAAATCTACACCGTGGACGGACAGCAGGCATTTCAATCCACGCTCCCTGTAAGGGAGCGACTACCAGATACAGGATTGACTTCAGTATCTTCCTATTTCAATCCACGCTCCCTGTAAGGGAGCGACTGCAGCGAGTGTATGCCAACAACGTGTGACTGTATTTCAATCCACGCTCCCTGTAAGGGAGCGACTCTTTGCTGATATAGGCTACCTGGACGCAATCGGAATTTCAATCCACGCTCCCTGTAAGGGAGCGACAAGACGCACGGCACGACATAGTTTAATGCAAATTAATTTCAATCCACGCTCCCTGTAAGGGAGCGACAAATGCCGTAATGCTTATATGACATCTCTAGACGATTTCAATCCACGCTCCCTGTAAGGGAGCGACTATACGCTTCACATTCACTGATTCCTCATGTGACTATTTCAATCCACGCTCCCTGTAAGGGAGCGACCTCTATGACTTGTTCCTTTGCCATTTCCATTGTATTTCAATCCACGCTCCCTGTAAGGGAGCGACACTTGACCCCTATAGATAATAAACCCTCTAAAGTAATTTCAATCCACGCTCCCTGTAAGGGAGCGACCCTGCCACCGGGGACGATGACAGGTTACTAAACATTTCAATCCACGCTCCCTGTAAGGGAGCGACAGGGTAAAATTCTATTGCAGTTAAAGCAAACCCATTTCAATCCACGCTCCCTGTAAGGGAGCGACCAGGTAATTCCTGATTATGAGGCAGGCGTATGTGGAATTTCAATCCACGCTCCCTGTAAGGGAGCGACGTAGGTATTTCTTGATTCTTAACCATCTCTTAAAAATTTCAATCCACGCTCCCTGTAAGGGAGCGACGTTTCCAGTCGCGTGGCTGCAGTTATAATATTCATTTCAATCCACGCTCCCTGTAAGGGAGCGACCCGCCAACAGTTATTTTAATAATACAATTGTCGAATTTCAATCCACGCTCCCTGTAAGGGAGCGACTTTAGTTGCCATTATTAAGCCTCCTATATGGTTATATTTCAATCCACGCTCCCTGTAAGGGAGCGACTGGTGCTGGTGCAGATCCGAAGCTTGGTACAATGATTTCAATCCACGCTCCCTGTAAGGGAGCGACAAGTGCTCCGGTTTCAGCTTGTGAGCGACTTCGAGATTTCAATCCACGCTCCCTGTAAGGGAGCGACTGCCAACCTGGTGCATATGCCAGCACATACAGTACATTTCAATCCACGCTCCCTGTAAGGGAGCGACTCCTATCATCAGTAACCTAGAGTGCTGACTTGTAAATTTCAATCCACGCTCCCTGTAAGGGAGCGACAAGTACTTCAGAAAAGGAGTGCGTGTTCTTGTAATTTCAATCCACGCTCCCTGTAAGGGAGCGACATTTTCTGCTCCCGGTTTACGAAACCTTTTTTAAGATTTCAATCCACGCTCCCTGTAAGGGAGCGACTTGCCATCATAGTCCGTCTTGAGGACTACATGGTATTTCAATCCACGCTCCCTGTAAGGGAGCGACATATATGCGATGAGGTTTGGATATATGGGGACAGCATTTCAATCCACGCTCCCTGTAAGGGAGCGACCCTAGCGATATACTATATGTTGTGGTTCACAAGCATTTCAATCCACGCTCCCTGTAAGGGAGCGACGCTTAACGGAAAAGCCAAAAGAAAAGCCATCGAAATTTCAATCCACGCTCCCTGTAAGGGAGCGACTGAATACCTTGCTCGCATAAACCCGATCATAGTATTTCAATCCACGCTCCCTGTAAGGGAGCGACTTTTATGTACAAGAGTAGTATAGTTAAAGCCGTTGCATTTCAATCCACGCTCCCTGTAAGGGAGCGACACAAGCTGTATGACATCTACGAAGCGGAAGGCATATTTCAATCCACGCTCCCTGTAAGGGAGCGACCTTCAATCCGCTGTCCAGTTCGTAGGTGCTCATGCTATTTCAATCCACGCTCCCTGTAAGGGAGCGACTATGTACCGTTGTCTTTTAGGTGCAGGCAGTAAGATTTCAATCCACGCTCCCTGTAAGGGAGCGACTTTAATATCTGGTATTGGTTTCGCAATTTTGCGATTTCAATCCACGCTCCCTGTAAGGGAGCGACTTTGGCGTCCCGGTGTCTGAATTTGACGACGCAAATTTCAATCCACGCTCCCTGTAAGGGAGCGACGAAAACCGAGGCTACCGAAAAGGCTGTGAAAGAAATTTCAATCCACGCTCCCTGTAAGGGAGCGACCTGATGTTGCAGAGCTTGAGGACATCAGCATTGCAATTTCAATCCACGCTCCCTGTAAGGGAGCGACGCCACTCGTCGCGCTCGTACGCGCGCCATAACGATTTCAATCCACGCTCCCTGTAAGGGAGCGACTAAACAGGCGGAATTCCTTCTTATGCCGGACTTGATTTCAATCCACGCTCCCTGTAAGGGAGCGACAAGACGTTTTCGAGCTCATAATCAGTTTAGGCATATTTCAATCCACGCTCCCTGTAAGGGAGCGACTCGAGGTCACGATTTGATAGATCGTCTGTAGTATTTCAATCCACGCTCCCTGTAAGGGAGCGACTTACATTATAGCAGATTAAGTGTAAATGTCAATAGATTTCAATCCACGCTCCCTGTAAGGGAGCGACTTTTTGCAGGATGGGCTGAACGCCACGGTAATACTTATTTCAATCCACGCTCCCTGTAAGGGAGCGACCTGCGGAGAAATTCCCAGTGACTGGGCGCTGATTATTTCAATCCACGCTCCCTGTAAGGGAGCGACGGTGCTCTGTAAAGAGCTGGGACGCTTCTACAGTGATTTCAATCCACGCTCCCTGTAAGGGAGCGACACGATATTGTCCGAATTGTTTGTTTCAAGGAGGAGATTTCAATCCACGCTCCCTGTAAGGGAGCGACAATTTCTCCAGAATTGATAACAAACTACATCCTTATTTCAATCCACGCTCCCTGTAAGGGAGCGACTCGAGATTGACCCGGATTACTACAAGGCGGCACTTATTTCAATCCACGCTCCCTGTAAGGGAGCGACTAATAGTACAGCCGTTCCCCCATGGACCGCCAGATTTCAATCCACGCTCCCTGTAAGGGAGCGACTTGGTATGGTGTACGGTTTGACCCGAGCGAATACATTTCAATCCACGCTCCCTGTAAGGGAGCGACATCCACAACCTGTATTGGTGGATAAAGAAGAACATTTCAATCCACGCTCCCTGTAAGGGAGCGACTCGCAACCAAAATCAGCAGTAAGACGCTGAATTTCTTATTTCAATCCACGCTCCCTGTAAGGGAGCGACTCCAATCATAGGTAAACCGCCTTAATATACAATTATTTCAATCCACGCTCCCTGTAAGGGAGCGACAACCAACCGTTTGGTTGAGGCCGGTAAGATTATGGATTTCAATCCACGCTCCCTGTAAGGGAGCGACAGCAAACATGCACAAAATATATAGTGAGTTTTTGTTCTATTCTCACAAAGTTTAGTTATGTTAATTTTATAATTAACTTAAATACACAAATCATTAATTGAAAATTCTTTATTATAAGAATCAAAAAAGGCTATTTATTTGATTGCTTATACTTCGCACTAAAGGTTAGACCACCAGAACACCTTCCGGATTATAATTTTTCTTTGCCCCAAAATGTTCAATTTTGGTCTGATATTTATTCCCAAGGTAATAAAAACGAATGCTGTCCTTATCCTTATCTATTATCGACAGCAACTTGTTCTGCAGTTGCTTTGCTTGCGCTGAATCAAGAAGACACTCAAATACAGAGTCTTGTACTCTCTGTCCATAGTTCACACACTGTTTGGCAACCTGACGTAAGCGTTTCTTACCTTTTAAATCTTCGGTATTAACATCATAGGTAATTAGTACGAGCATAATATCTCCTACTTCCACAAAAACGGTGGATAGCCATCCAAATCATCCCTTAAATAACGTGCAAGTAGTGTAGCTTGAATATAAGGGACAAGACCCCATGGTATTTTTTCGCTCAGAAATGGATGAGTGATTTGCTCCCGCTTGTGTTCTTGCCAAGCTTTGATGAGTTTTTTTCGCCCATCTTCTGTCAAAATAACCGCTCCGCTCTCGCGTTCTATGAAATCATTTGGATGTATTATCCGGTTATTAATGAGGGTCAAAACAAAGCGATCCGCCAAACATGGGCGTAGCTCTTCCATTAAGTCAAGTGCCAGGGATGATCGTCCTGGTCTATCACGGTGCAAAAAACCTACATAACTATCCAAGCCAACTGTTTCAAGCGCTGAAGCACAATCGTTAGTAAGCAGTGTATATGTAAACGAAAGCATAGCGTTAACTTTATCAAGCGGGGGACGTCTGTTGCGAGAATCGAAATAAAACTCGTCCCTGTTATGCAATATCATCTCACCATAAACTCCAAAGTAGACCGAAGCAGTTTCACCTTCAAGTCCGCGTAAATATTCTAAACTTTCAGCATCTAGTATTTGTGATAATGCTGACTGTAAAATATCTGACGCTTTTTCCAGCATAGTAGTATTTACCCGCATCGAATGGTCACGTAGTGTCCGTTCAATACTCCAGCGTGCATTATAGACTTTCCCGAATACCATGTTTCTCGCTATACGACAACAAGGAATCGGATCATCTGCTACTCGGTATTGCATCCTTCGCAAAAAAACATTTCCATTTGATTCACCGCAAACGCGGGCAAGAAATCTACCGTTTGGTCTACAGAATACAAGATTAATATTGCGTTCTACACAAGCTCCCATAAGTGCCGGACTTGCTCCAGCATATGAAAATGTATAAATCCCTTCCAATGTATGCAGAGGGAAACGAGCATACTCGTTATCTTCTCGTTTTACAACAACATTTTCCCCGTCAAGAGTTAGATATGCGTCTTCAGTGGTTACGTAAAGCGTATTAAGAAGATGCCTCATACCTCCTCCCGAACCCTTTCCGAAAGATATTTTGATACCGTTTGCTTACTTTTCATCAACACAGGCAAGCACTTTTCTTTCAAGGAACAAGAATTGCAACTCTTAGAGGACTTAACCTTCGGAGTATACCCCCTAACATAAAGCTGATGCATCTCTTTCAAAGCTTCCCTAACTATGTTGCGAAGTTCAGGCGTGAAATGTACTACTGTACGTCTTCTTGGTCGACCGTAGAACAGTGCACCAACGTTGATTTCACAACACAGCATTTCCTCAAGGCACATAGCTTGTGCACATAGTTGGGCTTCATCACAATTGTTTGTTTTCGGAGATCCCAGTTTGTATTCAACCGGATACGGAATCCAAAGACCGTCCCATCCATTGATAGGGACACCGGCATCGGAGCGATGAAACTCCAGCACGTCGCATTTTCCCACTACACCAAATTGTCGTGAGAAGATATTCATTCCACGAGTTATTATTACATCTCCGCGTTTTTCGGTAAGCAGTTCATTATGTGTCCGCTCATGCATTATCTGTCCTGAGACAGTGAGCACATTTTCTTCCCACACTTTTTCAATGTGTATAAGTGCCCACTGTCTCCTGCAAAACAAGAAATGCTGCAAACCGGAAAGCTGTAGTATGTTGTCAGAGTAGATCATATTGGCTTACAGTAAGTCCAGGCAACTTATCTACTGTTACACTATAATCCTCAAATGATCTTGGATTTTCACTTAAGGGTTTAATATGTAACGTACGGTGAACTTTGGCTGATGAATACTGTCCATTTGGGCAGTTGTGTACCCACCAGTAAACGCGGCATACTTCCATGCTCCCCTCAGGACGTGCACTGGAAGCATCATTTTCAAACAAAGTTTTCAATGCTTCGAGTATCTTCTCTGCATCTTCTTCACTAAATCCTGTCTTTTCAGCAAGCTGGCAATTTATGCTTCCGCTAAAACTATACAGTCCAAAAACTACTCTGTGTTTGCTGCCCATTGTATCGGAACTCTTCTTTTCACCTGGTTCACTGTTAACGCTTTTCGTTATTTGCAGGGTTTCAATATCAATATGATTGTGGCTTATTGCGGGATGTAATGTAACAGGTCCACGTACTCCGATAGAAACTCCATCCTCTTTTTCTTCGTCAGACTTTTTAGATTTACCAGACTTAAATGCAAATACCTGACCGAAAGCACGAACGTCAAACCACTCCTTGCAAGCTGCTTTTGCATATGCAACTTTATCTTTCCCGGCTGCTCTTAACGCAGGATTAGCACTTGCCCTTTCGCTCAAACTCCCAAACCCATCATCACAGCGTTCATCCATCTGGACAAAAATCCTTTCGCCCATATCTTGGAGCCGATTACGAATTTTACGCTTAATGCAAACATCGCTGACTTCGCCAAAACCATCATATGTTTCACGGGGGCGATTGCCATTAAGTGGATCGCCATTTGGATTGGCGTTTTTAACCGAGAACACAACCGCAAAATCAATTTTGTTCTTTAAGACACTCATCTTAAATCCCCTTTCTATTGAACAATTCTGTAAGCTTTGCAGAATATCCGAGCAGATAAGTTGGATCCAATGGTTTATCTGTCATATACTCAGTTTTTATTTTTCCCACAACTTCATAGAGCTCCTGGATTGCATCCCGTACTCTGCCAGCAGTTTTATCACTACTAAGCAACTTGTTGATGTACGGCTGCACTTTATCATCAAGAATCATCATAGTCTTTGCAGGTTTACGACTAAATGCGCTTTTTAAACGTATTGCATTTGTAACTCTTTTCTCATCGGCAACGTGTAGTGCTGAGGCTTCTAAGTAGTGATAAAAAGCTAATGCTTCGCCAAAGAGATATGAACGATCGGAATTTCCCTTATCAACTTCCATTGTATATTTCTCCTCCTTTAACTTATCATTATAATATTTTCTTATAAGAGCACAAGCAATGCTTACCGTTTTTCGATAATCCTGCTGATTCATAGACATCGGTTCGCTTGCTCTGCGTGCAGCATTCTTTACAAAATCAATGGGTATAGGTTTATTCGCCAATATACAAGGCATAAGTCTTCGCATTGCCGATTTTTTAAATTTGTCCGAAATATTTGATCCATAAACTGCAAACAATATATCATTAGGTGAAGGTGTTCCACAAATACTTATAGGCTTACCTTTTTCATCTTTCTTTACATAATCAAGCAACCAAGCACAAGTGCTGTACCAGTTTTTAAGCCGATTAAGGTAGGACTCACCGTCAAGCTCCTCGTAATATATAATAGCCATGCGACCAGGTGTCGCAGAATCAAGACCCATCATAATGATTTCTGACCGCTTATTGATTTTTACACTGTAACCCGCCATTAGCTTGTTAAGCCTTATCGCATACTCGGTATGAACATATGGCAGCTTATCCGGTTCACCTAAAATTTCGTCCATCATACTTATACTATTCTGATCTATAGGTATTACCGGCTCGTTTTTCGTTCCCCAAGTTACATATACCTGATCACCTTTTCTAAATCCTTGTTTTTCAATCAACCATTTCAAAGCATTATGTGCTTTCTGAGTCGTTTCATATCCTATACGTGCAACTTGCGAGGGTTTAGTAAATCTTCCGCGATATGTAAATCCGATACTATCATTTGATGAAATAAGTTTTGCCTTATCCCCACCTCCACGTATTTTCGCTGGACTCATTTCGGAGCACGGAATTTCAATTCCCCTTACATAACACAGGTCGTTGATACTCTCCTGATGTGAATAATAGGAGATAAAGTCTTTCCATAGATTTTGATCATTCCATAGTCTTTCTTCTTGTATGTTATCACGACTGCGAACGTCAATTCTCACGAAAGCATCAAGTGAATCGTTCAAAGTACTTCCTGCCAGAAATACTCCTCGCTTTTCACCATATTTCTTATTGTCCCATTTACGAATAAGCTTTCCATCATCATCTAATGGAAATATACGTTCGCTTATGAGGTCCGAGACAAGTGTCCCCTTCTCCAGATACTTAAGTATCGCACATACCCTTTTATTGGCAAATGGAGATTCGCACCAATCTCTCAAATCTTTCATATATGCTTTGTGAAAAGATCCACCTTTTTCTCCGCCGAAGGCAACATAGTCACCAGCAAGGTATTGCAGTTTATCAAATAAAGGATGATGCATTGGTGCAGTACCAGAACGCGACTGGGATTTCTCTGTACAGGGAATAACTGTTACACTATCTCCCTTGCTCTCAATTACCCTTGCTGTTCCATGCAAAAAATTTCCGTCTGTATCTATACAAAACTCTATATGTGCATTCTGCGTAGTATGTGCAATTGGTAATAGAACTGGTTCGTTATCCCCAGTAATCTTTCCTACTAAAGGTTCACAGTAAACATATGTATCATACAACTTCCCTATCCAGCTCATAAGTCCTTTGCCTCCAAATCATAAAGCTCATCGCAAAGTGAGAAGTTGATGCCTACTGTAAAGCTACACTTTTCAGCTTTTCTCAATCGCCTTACAATTTTGCATTGATCCGGTCTTATAAATTCAATAATTCCATTTTTCATAACAGGTTCCCACAGCCTGACTTCAAGCTCATCACTCCCTGTTTCGTCCGGATAATTAATCCCGTGAACCATCATACCAAAAGAAATTTCACCGCTATTATCATAATAGCTTTCACCAGTATTAAAACTGCAAGGTCCTATATACGCCTGACACTCACGTGTCCCAAGAAAGACATCGCGTCTCCCGCCCTTTTCTATCATGCGTTTAGCAATAAAATAGTGTTTATGTTCACTTCTGTCACATGCTAAATCTTTTCGGTTTTCATTCCACTCAAAGTGTGCCTGAATTATATATTCTACATCGCTCAAATATGTGTACAACGCAAGTGTATTCCCTCCGTTATATTCAATAGGACGAACACTCTGAGATTCAGTCTGTATTTTTTTCATAATACGGACTCGATCTACTACCCAAATGAAAGTAGGTTTCCAATAACAACTCTCGAGAATACCCTTTAGTGCTTGGTAAGTTGGTACGGGATAAGTAAACTTCTCTCCTCCCATCTTAGTTAGAGGGTCGCAGAAAAGTGCTCTGCGCCCGCTGACCTTCAATGTTATCTCGTTGCTATACTGCATTTTTTCACCCCTTTACAGAATATAATCATCGACAACAATTGAAAATGATGTTTCCAAACCCTCTTCCTCACTGTAAAAACCATCTCGTAGCAACCATAGCTCAATTGATTTGTCAAACCATACAATACCTCTTTGTTGAAGTTCTCTTAGTTTATGTTCATAAACATTAATGCTGAATTTTTGCAAAAAACGGTATATGTCTCTTTTTTCTTTATTTGAGGCTGCTGTCCTTAACTTATCCAATAACAACATGCTTTCTTCATATGGTACAACTACTCCAATAGTATCATCTGAAATAGGTCTAAATGCTTTTCCAACGGTTCTAAAAGATTGCGCAAGTAAATCGGCAGGAAATTTTTCACCGCTTTCCGCCAAAAACTCATTCCTTGCATCAGCATTAAAACCAAGTAAATCAACAGCGTTCTTATTATCAAAGGTGTAACCGAGTGATCCTCTGCTTTCTAAAAAGAAACGTTCATAATATTGAATCACTATATAGGGATTGGATAAATCAGCCTGTGGTTGAGTGGCTAAAATCTCTTCTGTAATGGATTTGCCTTTATAAATATCCGGAAGCATTTTTAAATGTTCATCTAAGCAATTTACGACATATACATAACCAATTTCTTCTTCATTGTGTCGATTACAACGGCCCGCTGCCTGAATAATACTATCAAGTCCTGCAAGTGCTCGAATAACACAACGAAAAGATATATCCACACCTGCCTCAATAAGTTGTGTGCTAATCACTACCACTTTTTTAGATTTAAGTTGCTCCCTTATTTCCTCGATTTTCTTTTTTCTGTGTGATGGGCATAACTCCGTACTTAGATATTTTATAATCCAGTCACCATGTAAATTGCTTTTGATAGTTTTATACAGTCTTTTTGCTGTAGTTTTTGTATTCATAATAATCAAGCAGTTATTTACATTATTAAGCTTGTCTAAAATAAAGGAAGTAAGTTCGTCAATACTATATTTCTTCGCCGGGTTTGCCAAAATTCGAGTACGCTTAAAAGCATAGAATAGTTCTGAGATATTATCAACGACATCCGGCGGTGTGCTAATACGAACCGGATATTTTAAGCTGGATAGCTCCGGTGGTGTTGCCGTGCAAAGAATGACAATACAATTGCAAAAATGAGCAAGAAAGTTTACCGCAAGGTTAAATAAATATGTACATGGTGTTGGTATTGCCTGTACTTCATCAACAATTATCACACTATTGGTTAATGCGGCCATTCTTCTCGCAGATGAGGATCTCGCAGAAAATAATGAATTTAAGAATTGAACCGTTGATGTCATAACAATAGGTGCATCCCATCGTTCAGTCCGCTTTGCGTAATATGTTTCGTTCTCATCATCCTCCTCCAAAATTATGTTGGAATGGTGCTCCAGAACAGTACATGCTTGTCCTTTTTCAAAAAAACTATCATATCTATCTTCACCTATAGCAATTCGAATTTCTTTAGCGTTCTGCTCCAATATAGTTAAAAATGGTATTGCGTAAACAATTCGCTTCTTTTTATATTTACTTGCTACATTTAGAGCTAAGCGTAAAGAAGAAAGTGTTTTTCCACCGCCAGTCGGTACTGTTAATTTATAAATGCCATTTTTTTGGTCAAAACAACCGCATTTATCAGAAATTTTCGATCTAAGTTTCCCTATCCCCTCTTTATTTAGATTTTGAAGACGTTGCATTAATGGGGTCTGCATTTTCTCCCACTTCGGAAAGCTTTCATTATGATTAGACTCTTTGTCTTCCCAATTAGCCGCATCCAGTCTGTCAGCATCAATAAGGGCGGAATATAGCAATCGCATTGCAAGCCCCATATAAAACATTGCCTCATTTGCTTGCGAAATTCGGTCAGCATCTCTTCCTTTTACATCTTTTGCAAGTCTCAAGGTTGCTTTATATAAATTCTCAACCTCGCCACATGATTGAATAAATAAATGCTCCAAGTAAGGCAACGCTGCAATTTCACTAAAAAAACTATTTTCTGCTTTTTTTACTTCTTCCTGAGTATATTGCGATGGTAAAACTTCATCGATTTCTCCTGATTGCAAAAGTACATCATGTAAACCACCATGATGGCCTCGAATCGCCAAGCATATCATTTGCTGAGTGATAGGTCCACATCTTTCCTTAAATTTGCTGAAGTTTCTTTTTACAAACTCAACTCCTGGCGAAGCATGTGGCACTGTTTGTCCACCATCAGCCATATAATTCTGCCATTTATCAAATGATTTTCCGAAATCATGTAATAGTCCTACGAGTTCTCCCATGGAAGATAATCCACAGTCTCGACATATCTCAGATGTCATTTTAGCTACAGCCCAACAATGTTCACTTAAACTCTGGTATCTACTATCCACTTCTCTTGCAAGTAACATAGTTTCCATTTCCTTTTATCTAAGTCATATTTATCTATATATAATGTACAATAACACAAATATTTATCTTTTATTACTTTACATTTAACTACTTCATCTAATAGTCAAGTCCAAAATAGTGTGTAAATTACCTCGGTTATCAAACGGTAGCTAAT
>ENA-UPSA01002408-UPSA01002408.1-bioreactor-metagenome-genome-assembly--contig:-NODE-2408-length-12639-cov-292.421726_pt1 | contig 12639 bp, 18 predicted proteins | sample MGYA00238183_ERZ773288 | MGnify/ENA primary metagenome ERZ773288 (study PRJEB29028, sample SAMN07631243) | bioreactor metagenome | isolation source: Switchgrass digestor | place: USA: Dartmouth... | reverse complement strand
CATTTTTGACGATTTTGGCGGATTGTGGGCAAATATTTCAACATATCTTTTGTTTTCTCACTATTTCGCATAGTTTTGTAAATTTTCGCATGTAGCTGATGTGATTGACCGCCAAAGCCAGCAAAATAGGGCATTATGTAGATGGATAGGAGGTGAGCAATCATGGCAAAACGGCTCAAATGGGGTACAATCGAGTATTTGCAGCAGCTGATAGACGAGTATTTTGAGAAGGAAGAAACACCCAACATTGCTGGACTATGCCTGCACTTGGACATATCAAAAGATACATGGTGCTACTATGTGTATGACAAGTGGCGCACGCATCGCATGGATGGCGAAGAACTGGAGATGAGAAAGAAGGAAGCAGAGCAGGCTGTCGCTGACGGCATACTGGCAGATGATGCGGATATATCGGCGGGAAAGTACATCCCTGAGGAGTTTAGTCAAGAGGACAGAAGGCAAAATGATAGGTTGAAAGCGCGCGTGTCCGAGGTCCTCAAAAAAGCCCAGTTGCGCATCGATGATTTCGTATCTAAGCAGCTTTACCGAATGAAAAACCCGGCAGGAGCCATATTTTACGCCAAATCTGCCCTAGGCTACCGTGAGACCCCGGCGGAAGCCCCTGAACAAGGCAAACTGCCGCAACCAATCAACATTGTGGTATTGCCGCCGCCTGACAAACCGCAGGCAATCGACGCAATCGAAGCACAATTCCAGGTGATTGACGAAAGCCTGCAAAGCCTTGATACGACTGCATTACAAAAGAAATTACGCTAGATATTACGCGAAATTGTTATTTCGTGTAATTTGTGTAGGGTAAGGCGCGGCAAAGCCATGGCACAGGCGGATTCCAGGCATTTTGGAAAAATGAAAAAATGAAAAATGTAGTACGGCCTGAATGAAAGTGGGCGGCAGGCGGACAGGACCGGAGCAAATGATTTACGTAGGGTGTGACAAAGCCATTGTACAGGCGGTTTTGGGGGAGGGGGGTATAAATGAAAGCCAGGGGGTTGGAGGCATCGGCCTCCGCATAACAATCCTTCCACCCACCCACATAGCCCAGTTCAAAACTGCCCGAAATGCAGGGAAGGCAGGGGGAGGGGGGGTATACACTGGCGCCCCTTCATTTTTGCTGCAAAGGAGGTAAGCCTTTATTTTATTTTGACTTTTTCCTGCTTCCACATCAGGTACGCTAAAATCGAGATCAATAGATATAGAGGAATAGACGCATTATGAAATGCACTCCGACCCTAGAAAATACTGCATTTGAGCTTGGTTACCTATCGTATCAAAAATGATACGAAAATGGGCAAAAACGTATCAAATTTGATACGAAACTTGGGGTGATAAAGCATGAGTAAGGTTATATATGACACTGAAAGAAGGAAAGTTTTAGGAGAAATTTATCCGGGAGACAGGATAGTGCGCGCAAGCAGTGTTGAAGCGCTGAAAGACCTTGAATCTGCTCCGGAAGGCGAGACTTTCACGAAAATTTATCACAAAGTCCTGCCAAAACTGGCGCAATGCAAGCTATCATCTGCGGAATGGGTTGTTTTTCTGTATCTCGGTGCTAACCTGCGCTACATAAGTAACGTAGCAAAATATCCGAACGGCAGGTTGATAACGAGGGAAAGCCTGCAAAAGGACTTGAACTTTCCGGAAATAACGGTAAAACGGGCGGTTTTAAGGCTTATCAGTGAAGGGTTGATTATAGAGGCCCGGACAATGGAGGGCAAAGTGTTCATCGTGAACCCGTTCGTCCTTTCGGTCGGCGACAAAGTGAGCCGGACGGTTTACGATCTTTTCCGTAAAAGTAAATGGGCAAGGTGGTGACCTTATTGCACTGGCACGAAAGAGCAATCCAGTTACGGAAAGAACACCCCAAGATGACCAACATGGAGATTACGGAAGTATTGAACCGTGAATTTCCTGAGGCGATAGGGTATGAAGCCGTCAAACGATTCTTGACACGTCAGAAGGGCAGGATAACGTTCGAGGACAAGAAAGAGTATACGACGGATGATATAGACGAATACGCAAAAAAGGTACACGAACTTCAGAAGGTAATGGCAAAACTCAATACCAAGCAAGTCAAGGCAACATTCACAATAAACGATGATAAACCTGTCGCAATAGCACACTGGGGTGACTGGCACGAGGGCGGGCTTGGCGTTGACTACGACAGGCTCGAAGAGGACACGGAAACGATAATCAATACCGACGGGTTGTACTGGATCGGCATGGGTGACTACAAGGATAATTATCAGGCCAACATTCACCCTGGCGCACAGTATGAACAAATCATCCAGCCAGGCATGCAGGACCTGTTAGTCAAACGCCGGATGGAACGTGCGGCTGATAATTGTATCGCACTGGTGAGAGGATGCCATGATGACTGGGACAAGAAAACAGGCGACAAAGACTTTGTATCAGCTATGTGCGAGATAACCAACGCGATAAACCTATGGCATGGCGGCGACTTGTACATAAAATTCGGACAGTGCGAATATCACTGGAAAGTCAGGCATAAGTACAAATACGAATCAACACTCAACCTGGAGAACGCAATGAGAAGGATTATGGAGATGCAGGGGGCGTGTGACGTGGCGGCCTCAGCTCATTTACATAATCCTTATTTCATGGAACGCCATTTAATGGGCGAATTCCGCATCATGCTGCGATCCGGCAGTTACAAAGTATGGGATGAATATGCACAGAAACTTGCCGGGCTAAAAGGGAAACCCGGCGTACCGTGCGTGATAATATTCCCTGACAAAAGGCAGATGATACCGCTTATGCTTGATAAAGCGGTGGAGGTATTGAAAACTTTACGAGAAACAGGTCGCTAGCGGCTTTAGTTTTTATTGTCCGCTTTAGTTATATTGGGGCTCGCATTGCGCGGGCGGTCAGCTGCAGCTGACAAAAAGATTATGGAGTGCCTGCGACGAGCAGGAGGGTGCAAATCACATTTGTTATGCCAGGGTGGGGGCAGAAAGATTTGAGGTGAGTATAGTTGACAAATGAGCAAATCCTTAAAACTGAGTATTCGGAACATTTTGACCAGCTCCGCAAAAATCGCATGATTGTGTCATTCCATAAATACGGACCTGTCAGGGAGAATTACGGCAATAAGTTGGTCAATGCTATACAAAACCTTGAAAAACGGCTTGAACTCTACAAAAAGACAGGCAACACAGAATACCTTTGCGACGTTGCGAATTTTGCAATGATTGAGTTTATGTATCCGCAACATGAGAATGCGCATTTTAACGAACTGAGCGAAAGCCCGGGTGTTGGGGCGATAACATACAGGGAGATCGAGAAGTTATGAGAAGGGTTGTTTATGTCGCTCATCCATATATTCGAGAAAACATATGAACTTGCAGAAGAATGAAGGAGGTGATACCGTGCCGAAGGAACTCGAAAGGAAACTTGCGAGGGAAGCGACGAAAAAGGGCTTGACCGGCGAACGTAAAGATGCCTATGTGTACGGTACGATGCGAAAAATGGGCTGGAAGCCCGAAAGAGAAAAGAAGAAATGACCAGGAGGGACCTATGAAGGATAAGACAATCGACTGCCTTAAACTTTGCTCAATGCCTTATGGTGGAGTGCGTGACAAATTCCAGGAAGAAATCTGTGCAAAGTATTCAACTAAGGCTGTTCGTGCAAAACTTGAAGAATTGAAGCGGAAGGGGTACATAAAATCCGGCCTTTCTGTGTTCGGGGCGTGGCTGACTGAGAAGGGCAAGGCTACGCTGCACAATTTGACCGCCTGACATGCCAAGTATGCCATAATAAAACTGCATAGCAGTATCTCTCCCGGAGGTGGCTGTCCGCATGTATGCGGCGGCCGCTTTTGCTTTTTGACCTTTTTGTTGGCCGGGGTGTTGCATGATGTAAATGGATAGATGGGTAAGCTAAAGGGGGTGGTCAATCCGAATGGCAAAAACTAGCTTCAAGCGCAGAGTGGCCTTGTCAAAACCGAAAAACGTTGAAATCAAAGTGACATATAAGCAGGGCTTGTTCATACAGTGCGATGCTAAGTTAGTGCTGTTCGGAGGCTGAATAGGGCGCAGCAGGCGGGGGCAAATCATACGCCCAACTGATAGACGCAATGATCTGTGCTGACCGCTATCCCGGAATACGACAGCTTATACTCCGTGAATCATTCCCGGAGTTAAGACGTTCCTTGATAAGTAAATCACATGAGCTTTACCCGTCGGATCGGTTCGAGTGGAACGAAAATGACATGACTTGGTATCACATCAACGGCAGCATTATAGAGTTCGGATACCTTGACACCGACGATAGAGTAAGCATTTACAAGTCAGCAGAATACGACATTATCCGGTTCGACGAAGCGACGGAGTTCTCGGAATTCAGGCTCCGGTACATGCAGTCACGATGCAGGGGTGCCAACAACTTCCCGAAACAGATCAAAATGACCAGCAACCCTGACGGTCCGGGGCACAAGTACCTGAAAAAGTTGCTTAAGGTCGGCACTAGCGAACCGTGCAAGGTGTTCAAGGAATATATTGGCCGGGATCCGTTCTCCGGCGAGGAAAAGTACGAAACGCGCTGCTATATTCCGGCCCTCGTATGGGAGAACGAGTTCCTGATGCGCGACGACCCGGAATACATCACAAACCTGATGAAATTGCCGGAGAAGGAAAAGAAAGCGCTGCTGTTTGGTAGCTGGGAACTGAATGAGGATGCTGCTTTCCCGGAATTCGATTACGACATACATGTCTGCAAACCATTCGATATACCGCGGCACTGGAAACGCTGGCTGGCCGTTGACAATGGATACGAGGATCCGTTCGCGTGGTACTGGTTCGCGGTTGACGAGCAGGGCACAGTGTATGTGTATCGTGAGTTTACCCGCGATAAAGAGGACCGGACCACGAAGCTGATATATAAAGCACAGGCTCAAAAGGTCGTTGAAAAATCTACCACATTCGACGACCAGGGCAATGAACTGATGGAAAGGTTCCAGTTTATCGTCGCTGGTCATGACGCTTTCCATACACATGTTAGGGATGAACAGGGTAAGACGCTGATAGACCACTATATTGAAGGCGGGCTTCCGGGCGGGTTCATCCAGGGTGTCAAAAACAGAAAGTTCAGGAAAGCGATTTTGCATGAATATCTGACGCCGTATGATGATCCATTCAGACCCGGGAAGAAAACTGCCAGGTTACAGATATTTAACACATGCAAGACGCTTATAGAGAAGATACCTGAACTTATAAAAGACCCGGACGATCCTGAAGTGGTGCTCGATGTTGACGACCACCAGTACGATGCGCTTACATATGGCATTTGCGCATATCACGCAAAAAAATCTCGGGCGCTTAAGCCCGAGAAAAACGAAATAGAGCGTTACCGTGAGCGCTTATGGCGAAGATCAGTGCGAAAAAATCGAAGATAGGAGGATGTGTAAAGCATGATAATCATTGAAAAATATCCACGAAAAGGCATAAGGGACGACTTCTGCGCAAGGACAGCATCGGACGACAATGTGTGGATTTACGAAAAAGGTACTCCCCCGGCCATGAGGCTTATCTGTAGCGTGGAGCATCTGAAGGAAATTATCGAACAGGGCCAAAAGTACCTCGGGATCGCCAGTGAACCGAATGATGATCTGATAAAGCAGCTTGAAGCGAAAGATGCAGTAATTGAAAAACTGCAAATGGAACTTGAAGCATGCGAAGCAGAAGTCAGGAGATTGACTATCCTTGCAGAAACAAGCAAGCAGTCAGAAGAACAGGCCGATGAACAGTCTGATACCGGCATATCCGGTACCGGTACATCAGAGGTAAATGATGATTTGGAGGCAATGAGCAGGCAGGAATTATATGATCTGGCAAGACAGCTTAACATTGAGGGCAGATACACGACAATGAAAACTGCCGAGCTTATTGAAAAGATCAGGGAGGCGCAGAAGAAATGAAATCTGCTATAGAAAAAGCGCTTGATAACATAGGAAAACTCAATATTCAGAAACTGGAAGAACCTAAAAAGTTGAAGAACAAAAAGGGCAATGATGTGCCTATACCTGTGTATGACCCGAGGCCAATGCTGTATTTGAACGATAAAGACCTTTCAACGATTAGTAAATATAAGGCCGGAGATAAGGTTGTAATCGTTTGTGAATGTACAGTAAGAAGTACAGCTGCATATGACCAGCTGGAAGGAAAAGAAACAAAGAAAACCTATAACTGCGATCTTCTTATTGAGGCTATCGCAGATATAACGAGGTAGTCTATGGATCAAAAAACATTGTCATTATTGGTGATTATAGTCCTACTGATTGCCGTGATTGCCATACAAAATGCAATACACAAGCAGGAAAGGCAGGACCTGTATAACCGCATCATGGCGAAGGACCTGAGAGATTACAGGATGGAAAAGCAACGGACAGTACCAAATGTCATTCGTAAAAGGACATCGGACGAACTGAAAAGACGGGGCGAATAACGGAGGTGCGTTATGGGAGCGGTTGTGGACTTCATAAAAGATAAACTGAATATGGGAAAACCTGAACAGCAGGACGATCAATCACAAGCTCCTGATAACGGATTCATGCCGTTCAAAACGCAGGAGGAAGCTGTCAAATTCGTTAATGACGAATTTGAAAGAAGGCGCAAGATGAAGCGTGACTTTGAACTTCAGTGGATGCTTAATATAAATTTCCTGAACGGCAACCAATACTGCGACATAGACCTCGTAAGAGGTACACTGTATCAGCAGGACAAAGCATTTGATTATCAGGAGATGGAAGTCTTTAACCAGATTGCTCCCATATATGAAACAAGGCTTGCGAAACTGAAACAGATCAAGCCTACTCCTTATGTGCGCCCGGCAAGCAGCGAAACAAGGGATATAGCGACGGCCAAAACCAGCAAAAAGATACTGGTCGGACTTGATTCAAACCTTGACATGCAAGTCAAAAGATCAATGATGACGGCGTGGAGCGAACTTGCCGGGTGCTGTTTCCTGAAACACAGATGGAACCCCAATGCCGGTAGATACATCGGAGAAGATGAAAACGGCAACCCGATATATGAGGGAGACATAGAAAAAGACATTGTAAGCCCATTCGAGATATATCCTGACAGCAATTTCGCACATGGGATAGAGGGCTGCAGGAGCATTATCCATGCACGTCCTATGACCGTTGATGAAATCTGGGAACAGTGGGACATAAAAGTGCCCGGTCGCAAGATTGATGTTTTCACACTTGTTCGGTCGCAGATAGGTTGCGGGTTGGGATATAACACGTCTGGATACAAATTCACTCACACAACCATCGAAAACAGCGAAATTGTGAAGGAATACATGCACCTGCCGTGCAAGAAATATCCGCAGGGCCTTCACATCATTGTTGTTGCAGACAAATTGTGCGAACTGAAGCCATTCATTTACCGCGTCGGTAAGAACGGCAGTTATGGATTCCCGTTCGAGATGCAGATATGTATAGAGAGGCCGGGATTCTTCTGGCCGGTGTCGATAGTCGAAAGGCTTATACCCGTGCAAAGAAAGTATAATGCTGTCAAGAACCGCAAACACGAAATTCTGAACCGTGTTGCAATTGGCAATCTTGCTATCGAGGATGATGGCACCGTCGATGTAGAGGACCTCGAAGCGGAAGGGCTTTATCCCGGTAAGATACATCTGTATCCCAGGGGCGGTAAACCCCCGGAATTCATTGAATCAAATGCAAGCACGACAGCATTTGATATAGAAGAAACGAAACTGGAAAACCTGTTTACTATGATTTCCGGTGTTTCGCCCTTTGCTTCTCAATCGCTACCGCCGACCGGTGTGGTATCCGGTGACGCAATGGAGCAACTAAAAGAGGCCGACGATTCGAGAATATCCCTGACAGCAGATAACATTAAAAACGCAGCTATTCAGGGATGGAAAATTGACCTTCGGCTTTACAAACAGTTCGTCCCGCCGAACGCGCCAAGGCTTTTAAGATATGTCGGAGAAAACAACGAGGTAGACCTCATTGAGTGGTATTCCTCCGACCTGACAAGCGACGACGTGATAGTTGACAGCGAGGACGAAATTATGCAGTCGCCGTCACAGAGGGTACAGATAATCAAGGAACTGCTGCAGTACAAGCTGTTCTCCAATGACGTTGATCCTAAAGTACGAGCCAAGGTTATACAGATGATGAGGCTCGGTAACTGGGAGGATACAGCCGACATCGAGGACCTGCACATAATGAAGGCGAAATGGGAGAACAGACAACTTATGCAAGGGCTTGAACCTGATTTTGCAGATTACGACCTGCACGAACTGCATAAGCAAGAGCATGACAGGGTAAGGCTTGACATTTCGTTTATTGAATTCAAGCGTAGCAATCCCGAAATTGCAGCTAGGTTTGATGCTCATGTAAAGATGCATGAAGAAGCAATTGCGCAGAAAGCGGCGGCAGCAGCTCAACAGGCGCAGGAGAAGCCCGATCAGTCGATACCCTTTAAAGACCTTCCGATTGCCGGGAAGATACAACAGGCAGCACAAGCGGGCATCGAACTGACACCGGAAGATTTGATACAGCAGGTACAACTTGATGCGGCGCTGAAACGAAGTGTTAAAGAAAACCAAAACATAAAGGTCGGTTAAAAAACCGGCCTTGTTTTTTGCCCGAAAACATTTTGACCTTTTTGCACTGTTACCCATTGTACCATGAAGATGAACTAAATTGCGGCCCAATAAGGCACCCGCAAAAGGAGGATAAATTACACATGATAAAACACGTTAATTTACAGTTGTTTGCAGAAGGAGAACCGGCGGCCCACGACATGGTACCCGCGCAGGACCAGACTCAGACAACTTCGATAGAACCGGCACAGACGGGTCCTTCACAGCAGGCATCGTCGGATCCGCCGGTAAATCCTACCCAAAGGTTGATGGATTTGTGGGATAAAGCCAACTCACCGGAGAAGGCTGATACCCCGCAGAATCAGGCTCCGGACCAATCTGCTCAGGACCATTCCCAGGATCATGTGCAGGACCAGTCACAGGATCAGGACGGCGGGCAGAGTCAGGAAACTCCGGACACCCCTGACCAGCAGGCTCAGCAAGGAAAGATACTGAACAAATACAGCTCCGTGAATGATTTGGTGAAGGCTTATCAGAGCATGCAGTCAGCATGGACGAGAGACCGTCAGACCCTGCTTGAACTGCAAAAGGCAATTGACCAGCTTAAGCAGGAAAAGGCCGGTCTGGAAGCCAAGCTGCAAACACCGCAGCAGCCACAATCCAAAGCTGAAGACGATCTGGCGAATCTTAGCGCGGAAGAATTACTTGAAAAGTTTTACGAGGACCCGAAAAGCGTGCTTGCTAAGATAGCCGAATCGGTCGTCGAAAGCAAAATAAAGCCTTTGGAGAGCAAGATTGCTCCCGTGGTGGAGCACACCGAGACACAGATGAACCTCGAAAAATGGAATAACGCCGTCGCAGAACTCAGCGCTGTCAATCCTGACATGGTAGATTATATCGACACGATGAAAGAATACATCGTCGAGAATAATCTGCATGACAGCAAAGAACCTCAGAAAGTGCTGAGAGATGCTTATTCCTACGCCAAAGCCAAGGCTTTTGACACCAAAATAGCTGAGTTCACTGCAAAAATTGAGCAGCTTGAAGCACAACTCAAGACGGCCAAGGAGGACGGCGTTAAAGAGTACCTGGCACGTATTCAAAATGCAAACAGCCAGGTGCCTAAATCGATTGCCGGGAACAGTAACAGCGGCGCACCGGCAAATCCGCCTGTAAGTGTCAAGGGCAAGCCAATGTCCGAGATACACAAAATGGCCGCAGACCTTATCTTTGGCAGTCAGTAAAGTTGGGAAAGGAGTGAGAGCGTATGGTAACAATGCAGACCTTTGATACTGCATTGAAGGACATATACGAGGAACCGATGAGAGACCAGATCAATATCGGTTCCGGCATATTCCTTGCAAAAGTGGAGCAGACCTCCAAGGACATCGAGGGAGGCAGGCGCGTGTATAAAATTGCGCCTTACGGTGTAAATGGTGGTACCGGCTCCGGATCGGATACCCAGCCGTTGCCTGTATCCGGCGGAAATCTCTATGCTCCGTTCGTTTCGGGCATAAAGAGCATCCGCGGTGTCATCAAGTTCACGGACCAGGTAATGAAGGCTTCGAGGAGCAGTAAGGCGGCTTTCCTGTCCGCAATGGAATCCGAACAGGACGGCCTGCTCAAGAGCGCCAGGTTCACATATGGCAGGCAGTCGTACCTTAACGGTACTGGGATTTGCACGAGATGCGGCGTGACCAACAACAGTGTTGTTGTCAACGTTGAATCCACCCAGTACCTTATCGAAGGTATGATTATCGACATAGTTGACGCTCAAACCGGTGTTCCGATCCAGAACGGAACGCAGAGAAGGATAGTAGCTGTCAACAGGATCGGCAACCAGAAGTCTATCGTACTTGACGGTACGACAGGCGTAACGACCACGTCGGAACATGCGATTGTCGAGCAGGGATCGTTTAACCAGGAACTTACTGGTATGGAGGCTGTATTCGCTCAGAGCGGCAGCCTGTACGGACTGGACAAGTCGCAGTATCCGTGGCTTGTGCCTTACCGTCATGACCTGCAGAACGGCGCAATCGACGATCAGACGATTGTTGACACGATAAACTTTGTTGAGGAATATCGTGGCAGCAATATCAACCTGCTTATCGCCAACCCGGCCGTCGAATCCGAATACTACAAGTACCTTGAAGCCACCAAGAGAAGCGTCAACACGACTACACTCGAAGGCGGCTACAAATCGCTGTCGGTTGCCGGCAGACCGATGGTGAAAGACAGGTTCGTCAAGCCCGGTTGCCTGAAACTGCTTGACACGACCCAGTGGAAGATGCACACGCTGGACGGCGGCGATTGGAGCTGGCTCGACGAGGATGGCAAAATCCTCAAGTGGGTATCCGGCTTTGCGATGTGGACAGCTGTACTTATCAAGTACTGCGAGCTTATCTGCGACCATCCGGGCGGACAGGCTGAGATTGTCAACATTGCAACGGCAAGCAACCTGTTTAGCTGATGACATCACGACCCACAGCGAGATGGGGAAGGGGAAAGCCGCTTCCCCTTCCCTGTTTCATTTTCATGGGAGGGAAATATGACAACTCGGAACTACGATATATGGATCAGGGATGAAATCGAGTACCTGAAAAACTCAGGAAGAATGAGCAGAGATTTGATATACGTCGAGGATAACGTGCATGATATACCTCGCCGGATTCGGCAGGAGGTAAATCCCGACTTCATCGTTATGTTTAACCCGAGAACACAGAAATATGAGATACACAGGCTTTGCAGATATATGCACACGCTTGAACTGACATTACCCTTTGACGGGCTTGATTCACGGGCAATAGAGTATGCTCTGTATTCAAGGGACGTGAAACGTGTACGGCAGGACTTAGAGGAACATAACGCCAGATTAGCTAAGGCTCAAAGAGAAGCTATAGAGGACGAAAGAAGGATAAAAACCAAAGAATTGTTTACATACTGCATGCGTCATTCTGACAAAGAAACATGGGATGAAGGAGCCTATACAACGAGATGGGTCTGAGAGATTTACTGAACAAAGTAATTGAATATGCACAAACCCCTATATCGGACCGGGACTTTTTGCATCACTACAACGATGCGATACATGACCTTGCAATGCTGTACGATACGGCAAAAGTCCGGCGTACACAGACTATTGCATGTGATGATAATACCAGGTGGTATCCGCTGACGGAAGGATGCCTCAAAATAGAGCGCGTTCTTACATCGTATGGCAATTATTATTCGTTTTATGAAGTACGAGGCAATGACAGCAAAAGAGAAATCAAGTTTGCCGTCATGGATACATACACCGTTTACGAACTGTTCAACCAGCCGGCCGTTAATTCGATGAACGACGACATAACGATAGACCCGGCATATTTCAAGGCCATAGCTGAATACATTGCGGCAAAGGCAATAAGGAAAATGGATCCCGACAGATCCGGTGAGTTAATGGCTAATTCTGTTGCTGATGCGGAACTCGCAAACAGGAACATAAGAAGGGCAAATAACCCTCATAGGCGTGTATATGCACCGAGGTTCAGATAAGGAGGCTGTGATATGGCTTGGACTGAAATCAAATACTCCAGAGAATTTACCTGGAAGAAGGATGATGTAAGGCCGACTGTCGATGACGGCGTTACCGAAGGTTCAATCGGTTATGAGATTGACGAAACGCAACCGCCTGAAAAACAGGTTGCAATATACAGATTCATGCAGGGCGACTGGAGGTTGTTGTGATGGCTGAATTTGATCCTGTTTCTTATAGCAAAGCAAATAAAGTTGCTGCTCAAATGGCAGAATTGTCGAACTATTCAACTATCGCTGCAGTGGAGGATGTTTATACTATTGACTTTGCAAACAGTCCTGTTAAAAATGTAAAAATTGAAACCGAAGATTCCAACGCAAAAACAGTTGTACTTACCAATGTACCCACAGGCGATGCAGAACTGTTTATCGAACTGACATACACTAATGCCGCTGCTATAACGTGGTTTGCTGGCATTACATGGCTGTCTGGCGCAGCCCCGACATTT
>ENA-UPSA01002395-UPSA01002395.1-bioreactor-metagenome-genome-assembly--contig:-NODE-2395-length-12706-cov-6.232709_pt1 | contig 12706 bp, 15 predicted proteins | sample MGYA00238183_ERZ773288 | MGnify/ENA primary metagenome ERZ773288 (study PRJEB29028, sample SAMN07631243) | bioreactor metagenome | isolation source: Switchgrass digestor | place: USA: Dartmouth... | reverse complement strand
TCAATGGGTTTCCATTGCACGAAGTCCGGGTTATTCACGCGAAACTTGAGCTAGGTGCCAGCCGGTTTCTTGCTGGGATGGGGTAGGTTTAGATCCTTAACTTTTATTAGGACAAATGTCCGCAAAGCCCTGCTGTGGGCAGGTCCGGGCTTTCGCAGTCGCCGCGGGCGCTAAACACCCCCGCCCCCCGCGCGGAGGTCGACCTTAGTCGTCAGCTAGCCCTGTTCGGCGGCGAGTTCTTGTGCGAGAATCTCCTCAGGGATGGACGTGTACCGGGCCAGGATCTCCCCGGCGATCGCGCGCAGTCCCCTGGAACCGCTTCCGGTCTGCGGGTCCTTGCTGTGCGTGATCCCGGCCCGGGCGAGGGACTGGATCGGCTGTGCCCCGCGGAGCCACAGCATCCCGCTACCCGGCCGGATCAGATCGCAGACATGGAGGAAGAGACCTTGCCGTTCAAGTGCGTAGCCTTTGATGTGGACGGAACGCTCCTGGACACGGTAAAGCCCGACCTCATGTCCCTGCAGAAGGTCATCCGCGAGGAGACCGGACAAACCCCTTCGCTCGAGGAACTGCGGCCCCTCCTGGGCATTCCGGGGGTGACCGCCCTCGAGCAGCTGGGCCTGCCCGACCCGCAGGCCGCCTTCGACAAGTGGGCGGCCTACGTGCGGGAGTATGATCACCTCATCACCGTGTTCCCGGGGATCTGGGAGGTGCTGGACGAACTGCGGGACCGCGGCGTCACCCTGGGGCTGGTGACCTCCCGGTGCCGCTCGGAGCTCGACCGGGACGTCACCCGCCTGGGCTTGCTGCAGTACTTCCGTGCGGTCGTCTGCGCGGACGACACGGAGCGCCACAAGCCGGACCCCGACCCGCTTCTGAAGCTGTTGGCCGACACCGGGATGAACCCCGGGGATGTGCTCTACATCGGCGACACCATCTACGACAGCCAGTGCGCCCGGGCCGCGGGGGTCAAGTTTGCGCTGGCCCTCTGGGGCACCATGGACCCGGCCATCCCCTGCGACTACCGGCTCGCGCACCCGGCGGAACTGCTCCCGCTCTGCCGCCCGGCCGCTGAAGCGTAATCGCCACCCCGCCTGTGCGGCGCCGCGCCCGTTCAGCCGCCCTTCGGCGAGAGGTGCTCCCGCAGGACCTCCGCAAAGGCGTCCGGCCGCTCGCCCATCATGCTGTGCCCCGCGCCCCGAATCATCCGGGTCCGGATCCCGTGCCGGCGCAGCGTGTCGATCAGCGGCTCCAGGCCCGGCGTGTGTTCGCCGTAGACGTAGGTCCGGGGAATGGGCAGGTTCAGGAACCGGTCCAGCAGCCCCGGCGTGTCGGAAGTCCGGGCGAGTTCGGCCGAGCACCGCCACAAGGCGCCGGGGGAGCACCGGCTGAGCGTGGAGGCGTAGAGCAGGTCGTCGGCCCGGCCCTCCAGCCCGCTCCGGGCAAAGTGGCCGATGAGGGTGGGCAGCGCGGCCCGGACTCCCTCCTCGCCCATGGCCGCCAGCTTGCGGCTCAGCGTGGCGTCCTCGGGGCGGAGGTTGCCCTCGGCGATCAGCAGCCCCATGACCCGGTCCGGGGCCCGCTCGGCCATGAGCAGGGCGATCGTGCCGCCCATGCTGTGGCCCACCAGGTGGACCTTCTGCACGCCGAGCCAGTCCAGCAACTCGATCATGAGCGCCGCCAGGTCGTCCATCGCGCAGGAGAAGCTGCCCGGTTCCTCGCTGTCGGCGTGGCCCGGCAGGTCGGGGAGGATGAGCGCCCGACCCGCCAGGGCGGGCGCGGCCAGGGTGGGCAGGAAAAAGGCATGGGATGCGCCGAGCCCGTGAACCAGCAGCACGGGCTCGGAGCCGCCTCTCATCCTGACGGCCAGCGTGCCCGCCCGCGAGGGCCATCGAATCGGGAGCAGGAGATCCACGCTTCATCACCACCCGTGCCCCGGGGCGCGTCCATAGGCCCGGCAGGGCTTTTTCCCTCGACCTGCAGTTTGTACAGAAAGGTTTCCGCTTACGCGGCTGCCGCCCGCTAGTTGGATTCGCGCATGGGCCGGCTGCGGCGGGGTGGGGAATGCGGCAAAGCCTAACGGCAGGGATGCGCCGTCGCACCCTGCCGTCTGTGTTTTTCTTCTTACTTGATTGGCTTCCTTGCCTCGATGTAAGCGGAGAACACCTGGTTCTGCAGCGATTCCCCTGCGCCCCAGGCCTCCAGCAGCTGGTCGCTGTCCTTCGGCCGGATCACGATGTCGACAAAGCCGGCCTCGGCGAGCATCACTCTGAGCTCATCGACCGTGGCTGCACCGGCCAGGCACCCGGCATAGAGGGCCAGGTCCTCCCGCACCTCAGGCGGAAGCGGCGCGAGGCTCACCATGTCCGCCACCGCAAGCCGCCCGCCCGGGCGCAGAACCCGGAAGGCCTCCCGGAACACCTGCTCCTTTTCGGGCGAGAGGTTGATCACGCAGTTGGAGATGATCACGTCCACGCTCTCGTCGGCCACGGGCAGGTGCTCGATCTCGCCGAGCCGGAACTCCACGTTCGTGTAGCCGCCCTTGCGGGCGTTCTCGCGGGCACGGCTGAGCATCTCGGGCGTCATGTCCACCCCAATCACCCTGCCGCTCTCCCCGACCTGGCGCGCGGCCAGGAAGCAGTCGAACCCGGCCCCGCACCCCAGGTCCAGGACCGTCTCGCCCGGCTTCAGGTTGGCGATCGCCTGCGGATTGCCGCAGCCCAGGCCGAGGTTGGCGCCCACCGGCGCCGCGGAGAGCTCTTCATCGGAGTATCCCAGAATCTTCCCCAGACCTCTCACGTCGACGGCCGTTCCGCAGCAGCAGCCGCCGACCACCGGGAGCTCATCTTCCCGCGGCTGGGTGCCGCAGCATCCCCCCGTCGCGCCGCCGGCGGTGCTGCGCGCCGTCTCGGCATAGCGCTTCCGAACCGCTTCACGCAGCGAATGTGCGTCCATCTCCACCATGCCCCTCCTTTGTCATGGACCGAACCTCCAGGCTTATGCGACTGCCTTGGGCCAGTACCGGCGCTTGAGGGCGAACGCGACGTTCACCAGGCCGATCATCACCGGCACCTCGATCAGCGGCCCCACCACAGCGGCGAAGGCCGCGCCCGAGTTGATGCCAAACACTGCGACGGCCACGGCGATGGCCAGCTCGAAGTTGTTGCTCGCCGCCGTAAAGGACAGCGTCGTGGCCTGCGCATAGTTCGTACCCAGCTTGTGACTGAGCCAGAAGCTGACCAGGAACATCACCACAAAGTAGATGATCAGCGGAATGGCAATGCGGACGACGTCCAGGGGGATCTGCACGATCAGCTGACCCTTCTGGCTGAACATCACCACGATGGTGAACAACAGGGCGACCAGCGTGATGGGGCTGATCCGGGGGATGAACTGCTTCTCATACCACTGCCTGCCCCTGGCCCGCACGAGCCCGAACCGGGTGAGCACGCCGGCCGCGAAGGGAATGCCCAGATAGATGGCGACACTCTCCGCAATCTGACCGATGGAGACGTTCACCGTCGAACCTGCCAGCCCGAAGAGCGGCGGGAGAACGGTGATGAAAATCCAGGCGTACACGCTGTAGAACAGGACCTGGAAAATGCTGTTGAAGGCCACCAGACCAGCGGCGTACTGCGCGTCGCCCCTGGCCAGGTCGTTCCAAACGATGACCATGGCGATGCAGCGTGCCAGGCCGATCATGATCACGCCAGCCATATACTCCGGGTAGTTGTGGAGGAAGAGGATGGCCAGCAGGAACATCAGGATCGGGCCCACGACCCAGTTCTGGAAGAGGGAAAGGCCCAGCACCTTCCAGTCGCGGAACACGTCCGGGAGTTCCTCGTAGCGCACCTTCGCCAGCGGCGGGTACATCATGAGGATCAGCCCGACGGCCAGCGGGATGTTGGTGGTGCCTGCCTGGAAGCGGTTGATGAACTCCTCCACGCCGGGCACGAAGTAGCCAAGTCCCACCCCAAACGCCATGGCCAGGAAGATCCAGAGGGTCAGGAAGCGATCCAGGACAGACAGGCGCGGGCATGGTGCCGACATCGACGGTCCCTCCTCGGTTTGGTATAGGTCGGGCCTCCCGCTTCCCCCTTGCCGGCCTTCAGCAGCACCCTTCGAACAGGGTCCCGGCCAGCTCCGGAATGGTCGAAAGGTCCGCATCCAGGAACGCCTTGAACGCCTCCAACCCCTCCAGGAGGCGAGCGCGGTTGGCCTGGTAGTACACCCACATTCCCGCCCGGCGTTCCCGGACCAGCCCGGCCGCCTTCAGCTTGGCGATGTGCTGCGAGACCGCGGGCTGGCTGATGCCGAGAATCGGCTGTAGCTCACACACGCACCGCTCCTGGTCCCAGATCAGCTTCAGGAGCTTCAGGCGTGTCGTATCTGCCAGCGCCTTCATCAGCATGACGTGCTGCTCCATCGAACGCCCTCCCTAGGATATAAGCATATTGTTATGAAGTTGTCCATGTCAATCCCCAAGGCAGTGCGCGCCATGCCCCGTGGCCGGGGACATGGCGCCTGTGTGGTCGGCGGCGTTCTGCTTTGCTCCGGCACCGACCGTCACCCATTCGCACCACCGTTCGGTGGCGAAAAAACAACCGAAAGATGTTTGTTGCATCCGCTATAATTCTGACGACTTCTAGATCCGTAGTAGGAGCCTGTACCTAGAGTCGGCAACCGAACTGCGGTCCCCACAGCCGGCTGGCCCGGCGACTCAGTCCAGAAAGGGAGGGGCGTCAGGATGATTCCAGCAGCGTTCGATTACGTGGCACCCCGGACCATCTCCGAGGCGGTGGACCTGCTCCGGCAGTATGGCTACGATGCCAAGGTCATCGCCGGGGGACAGAGCCTGATTCCCATGATGCGCTTCCGCATGGCGCAGCCCAGGGTCCTGGTGGACATCGGGAAGATCGCCGAGCTGGACTACCTGAAGGAAGAGGACGGATACCTCCGGATCGGGGCCCTGGTCCGGCACTCGACCATGGAGTTCTCCCCGCTCATCCAGGAGCGGTATCCGCTCCTGGAAAGAAGATGCGAGAGCAAGCGAAACCGCGTGACATCGCAACCATAATCGTGTCCACGAAAGCGGGGCAACTCCATGCCATCATGGGGTCTCAGCGCCCGGAGCACCCCTGCCGGGTCAGACCACGATGGAGGGTTCCCCTACGCCCGCATCGGCAGGATCACCGTGAAGCGGCTTCCCTTCCCCGGCTCACTCTCCGCCGTCACCCTTCCCCCGTGCAGTTCGACCAGGCTGCGGACGATGGCGAGCCCCAGCCCGCTGCCTCCCGTCTCGCGGGTGCGGGCCTCGTCTGCGCGATAGAATCGATCGAACACGTGGGGCAGATCCGCCGGGTCGATGCCGGGGCCGGAATCGATCACGCTCACCCACAACTCGCCCGCCCGCGCCTCCGCTTCCACCAGAACCCGCCCTCCCGGGGGCGTGTAGCGCAGGGCGTTGGTCAACAAGTTGACCAGGATCTGACGCAGCCGGTCGGGATCGGCCACCAGGTGGGGTAGCCCGGGAGGCACGGCCCACTCCAGGTTCACGCCCTTGGCCGCAGCCACCGGTCCCAGGTCCGCCATCAGGCTGCGGAGAACCGCTTCCGGCGAGACGGTGGTCAGGTGCAGCGACAGCCGCCCGACCTCGGCGAGGCTGAGATCGCGCAGGTCGCCCACCAGTCGGTTGAGCCGGATGATCTCGTCCTGAATCGGCAGCAGGGCCTCCGGGGTGAGCTCCACCCTGCCGTCCTGAAGCAGGTCCACGTGGCCCTGCATCACCGCCAGCGGGTGGCGCAGTTCGTGTGCGATGTCGGCCAGGAGCTGGCGCCGCGACCGCTCGTCCGCCTCCAGCCGGTCGCACATCCGGTTGAAAGCGGCGGCCAGTTCGGCGATCTCGTCCTGCCCCACGACCGGCACCCGGCGGGAGAGATCCCGCAGATCCAGCTGCGCCGCCGCGTCCCGCAGATTCCGCAGGGGGCGGGTGATCCGGTTGGCCGTCATCACCCCTACCACGGCGGCGATGCCCAGGGCCGCCAGGCTCCCCCAGATACTCCAGGTCAGCGCCGCCCTCAGGAACCAAGGCACATCCCACGCCATGGGGGCCCCGTGCATGCGGTAGTGCATCGCCCACATGGACGCGTGGAGGCCGAGGTTGGACGTCGCGAAGGCGAGCAGCAGGGCCCCCGCGGCCACCAGGACAAAGGCCCAGATCAGCTTGGCGCGCAGCGACACCCGCGACTCACCCCTTCGGCGGGACCAGCTTGTAGCCCACGCCCTTCACCGTCTGGATCAGTCCGCCATCCCCCAGCTTGCGGCGAAGGTGGCTGATGTGGCTGTCGACCGTGCGCTCGTAGCCTTCGTAGTAGTCCCCGATGGCAGACTCCATGAGCTGGAGCCGGGAATACACCCGGTTGGGGCTGCGGGCGAGCACCGCCAGGAGCTTGAACTCGGTGGGCGTCAGGGGGAGCTCCTCGCCGTTCTTGTAAACCGAGTGCGCCGCGAGGTCGATCAGGAGATCGCCCCACTGAATGACCTCAGGCTCTGCAGGCTCCGAGCGGGTCCGCCGCAGGACGGCGCGGATGCGGGCCGCGAGCTCACGCATGCTGAAGGGCTTGGTCAGGTAATCATCGGCCCCCAGCTCCAGGCCGAGGAGCTTGTCGGCCTCATCGTCCCGGGCGGTCAGCATGATGATCGGCGTGTCATGTCGGCGCCGTACCTCTCGGAGGACATCGACGCCGCTGCGTCCCGGCATCATCCAGTCCAGCACCAGCAGATCGGGCCGCCGGGCCTCCCAGAGGGCCAGCACCTCCGTGCCCGTGTGCGCCTGGATCGGGACAAATCCTTCGCCCTGCAAGTAATCCGCGATGACCTGGCAGAGGCGGTCATCGTCGTCCGCGATGAGAATCAACGGCCCCGCCATGGTTTGCGCGCCTCCTCCACAGGTTCCCTGGCCGGAGAGATCGTCCGTGGGCCGCTTCGCCGCAGCCTCCTCCATAGCGTCTCCATGATCGCGCAGATGTGTGAAGAAACTGTGTACCGGGCTGGCCCCACCCGCCCGGGAAGCGTCGTGGCCGGCGCGCCGCCGGCCGGCCGCACAGAACCATGAAGGACCAGCGCAGCCCGCGCTGGTCCTCACGTTGCGCTATGTGCCCGGGGCGCGTGGTGCTATGGTTCCCCGCCTTGCCGGGAGCAGGTGGTTTATGTACGGCAGGACAATACAGAGCGCCGCTAACGAGAACGCAATGGTGGCCGCACCTTTCAAGTAGCCGGGCATCATACCCTCGACCAGTTCGTCGGGATAACTCCAGGACGGCCTCGTCATCGCAGCGGCATACAAGAGCGCTCTGGTGATGGCCGACGCGCCAAGCAAACTGCAGCCTGAGAGGAAAAATACGCTGGCCGGCACCCAACCTCCGATCTGCTTCAACAGGATCGCCTCCAAAGCCAGGTTATGGGACCCACCCTGAACCAAATCAGCGCGCCCTGGGATCACGAACCCCAGGGCGCTTCAGCCGCTTGCGGAATCGATGGAGATTCCCATGCCTCAACATCCCGAGGATTAGTCGGGCGTTCGGTGTCCAACCCGTTCCAGCGTCGCCTTGCCTTCGACCGCCAGTTCCGGGTAGTTGTTGTCGTGAAACAGCCAGGGGGCTCCCACGGGCTTCACCTTGCGGGAGACCTCAACGTAGTTCTGTCCGTCGACATCGATCAGCCGGACCTCGGCCCGCTTCAGCTCCGCCCCGTTCAGCCGGGCCAGCCGCTCTGCCTCCGCAAGGACCCGGGCCTCGTGCCTGTGTGCGGTCCGGCGGATGAGACAGGCCAAGTCCCCGTCATCGGGGATCAGTTCATCCCGCTTCTCTCGGGGTGTTGTGGACCCCCAAGTTCCTTCCACAATCTTTTCGGCCATCCCATAGGAAAGCGTGCCCCGGAACAGGCGGCTAAAGGCCTGCCGGTAGGCCCTCACCTTGATCGCCTTAATCCGCTCCTCCACCTCCTCCGGCGTCAGCGGGACGCAGAGGGGGTCCGCCGCGCACGCCTCCTGCTCCGCCTCCAGCTCCGCGATCTCCTCCTCGATCTGCTTGTTTGCTTCCTCATCACTCAGCACCCGGTTCACCCGCGCCTCGGCTTCCTCCTCCACCGCCGCCGGCAGCAGGTCCACGATCGCCCGGGTCGCGGCCAGGGCAGCCGCATCGGCCGCCGTCCGCAGCTGCTGATGCACGATGTAGACCGTAAGCATCGCCTGCAGGCAGAACGCGAAGAAGAGCGCGGCGAGCGTGGCCCAGAGCAGGGTCAGGGCCGTGGCGCCCCGCTCCTCACGCCAGCATGGCCCGATTGTGCGCATCACAGACACTTCCCGTCCTGCGTCGGCATGGTCACCTTTCGGGTGAAGGTGAACGGAGACTGGAACAGCACGTTGGGGACAACCCCGGTCACTTGCACGGTCACGTCGTCGCCGCTGCAGGCCACGGTCACCGATTGGATCAGCGAACCCGCGACCTTGTCGGCGGTAGACTCAGCAGCACGGGCCCTCTTCGCCCCGGACTCGCGGGAGGCGGCCAGGGCCGCCTCCCGCGCGCCTGTCTCCACCACCAGCGCGTATCCCAGAAACGCCGTCTGCAGCATCACCAGCATCGTCAGGATGACCAGCGGGAAGAGGGCCAGAAACTCCAGGGTCTGGGCCCCCGTTTCCTCACGGATCAGCCGCCTGAGCATCGCCGCTACGGCTTTAGCTTCTCGATCGCAGCCTTGAACCAGTCCGCCAGCGCATCACCGACGCCGCTGCCGCCCTGGGCGAAGGAGGCGCTCACGCCGAGGATCGCCACGATCAAGAGGGCCAGGGCCAGGTACTCCAGCGTCTGCGCCCCCCGCTCCTCCTGCACCAGCCGAGACCAGCCCTGGAACAGTGCCTTCCGCACCTTCTCACCCATTCGCAGATCCCTCCCCGAGGATTAATGAAAGAGAAACTGAATCCCGTATTCTTCGGGATGATAAAACATATTGAGCAACACCATGCCGATCAGCAGGAGAAAGACGCCCGGCGTGACCAGCAGGGTGGTGATCAGCGTGATCTTCGGGCTCGCCTTTGCCGCCTGCTCCTTTGCCCGCTGGATGCGGGCGGTGCGCAGGGCGCGGGCCTGGGCGGCCAGCGTGTCGGCGATCGGCACGCCCAGCTCCAGCCCCTGGGCGATCGCCTCCACGCAGAGGTCCAGCTCCCGGCAGGTGGTGCGCTCCTTCACCGACTGCAGCGCCTCGGCCATCGGCTGCCCCATCTCGATCTGCAGCACCACCTGGGTGAACTCCGCCCCCAGCGGCCCGCCGAACCGCTGCGCCACCCGGCGCAGGGTCGGGTAGAATCCCGTGCCCGCCCGGAGGCTGATCGCCAGCGCTTCGATGAAGTCGGGCAGCCGGGCCGCGATCTCGTCCTGCCGCTCTTCGGCCTTCCCCTTCAGCCACCAGACGGGGGCGAAGTAGCCCAGGAACAGCAGCGCCAAGAGCACCTGGTAGCCGAACAGGAAGGTGAGGGGAACCGCGACCAGGAGCGCGGCCACCACCACCACAAACCGCAGCCCGAGAAAGGTGGGCAGGTCCAGGCCGTAGGGGTTGCCTGCGTAGGCCAGCCACCGCCCGATCTTCTCCCGCTGCCCGGGGGGCGTGTACCGTTCCCCCGAGGGGATGGAGTCCCGTGCGAGCTTCAGCAGCCAGTCCGGCAGCCGCCCCTCCTGCTGGGTCCGCCGGCTCGGGGGACTCACCCTCCCCAGCACCTGCTGCCGCCGGCTGTAGAGGTGGTGGACCCAGATCAGCGCCAGGCCGAAGCTGAGCACCGCCAACGAAAGCACGATCGCGAGGATCTCCATGGCTACACCCTGATCCGGGCCGTGCGGTGGATCAAATAGAAGCCCAGGCCCTGCAGCGCTCCGCTGACCGCCAGCAGCACCAGCCCCAGCGGCTGGGCGAGCACCCGGATGAAACCGGGGTGACCCAGGTTGAGCATCAGCAGCCCCGCCAGGGGGATGACCGGCAGCATGGCGGCCGCGTACCGCTGTTCCGCCGTCAACGTCCGCACCTCGCCCTCGACCATCCGCCGCTCCACCAGCGCGCCGGCCACCGAATCCAGGGCGCCGGCCAGATCGCCCCCCAGTTCGTGCTGCAGCAGGATGGTGGTCACCAGCAGGCGCAGGTCCGGGCTGTCAATCCGGTCGGCGAGCTCATCCAGGGCCTCCTCCAGCGAAGCGCCCAGCTGGATCTCGTGGACCGTGCGCTGAATCAGCGGCCCCAGCGGCGGCGGCAGCTCCCGGGCCAGCACCGTGAGCCCCTACCAGACCGAGAGTCCGGCCCGGACCAGGTTGGCCAGGATCCGGGCGGCCTCGGCCATCTGGCCGCTCACCCCCTGGGCGAGCGAGGCGCCCCGCTGCTTCAGGAAGACTCGCGTTCCGCCCACGACCATGCTGAGCGCGAGGGCGAGGCTGGGAAGGAAGGCGATGGCGAAGGCCCGGCTCAGCAGCAGGGCCAGCACGACCGTGCCGGCCAGGAGCAGCAGGACCAGGTCCGCCACCGGGATCGCCAGGTTGGCCCGGGCGAGCATCCGCTCCAGTTCCTGGGCCAGCGCCACCTGGCCGACGGCACGCCGGATGCGGCTGAGCAGGTCGCCCTCCGGCTTGGGCAGGCCGAGACCCGTCCGGATCCGCTCCCGCGCGGCGGCGGCCGACCGCCGGTACCAGTAGAGACACCAGAGGCTCCAGCAGCCGCAGAAGACGGCTGCGCCGGTGAGCAGCGGGATCATGGGCCCTCCCCCCAGTCGGCGAGGAGCGGGCCGAGCTCGGCGTGGACCCCGTACCCGCGCATCCGCCGCAGGCAGGCGGGCGGCTCCGGGGCGGTCCGGAACTCCCCGGCCACCCGGCCCTCCGCGTCCACCCCGGTGCGCTCGAAGCGGAAGACCGGCACGACCTGGAGCTCGCCGGATTCGCCCACGCCCCGCACCTCGTCGATGGCCACGACCTGCCGCGACCCGTCCTCGAACCGCTGGGTCTGCACCACGATGTTCAGGGCGGCCACCAGGTGCTCCCGCAGCACCCGCACCGGCAGCTGCGCGCCGGACATGGTGACCATCGCCTCCAGGCGCCGCAAGGCATCCTGGGGGCTGTTGGCGTGGATGGTGGTGAGGGAGCCCTCATGGCCGGTGTTCATCGCCTGCAGCATGTCCAGAGCCTCCTCGCCGCGCACCTCGCCGACGGGCCCGTTGTGTTTTCGCAGATTGCGCGGTGCAGCAGCATGAGCTTGGCCACTGATCGCTGGCTTCGGCAAGGTGTCCGACAGTGCCGCTGCCACCATCGCTTTGGCGTTGGGTTCCTGATCCGGCAAGAACCTGAGGCCGCCCCAGCCCCACTTCCAGACGCGGCCGACAACCGCACCGGCGCCGGTGAAGACCCCAGCCGTCAGCCCGCCCAGACTGAACGCCCACAGAGCCCCACGCCAGCTTCGACGTGGCGGCGTTCACTGCCTCCACAACAATTGACGGAGAGCGCGAGAAAACCATGTCGGGTGGTGGACTTGATGGCTTGCGCAGCGATGTTGGGTGTCGTACCATGAGACTGCATCAGTCGAACCTCCACATGGTGGTTTAAGAGGGGCAACTCCCACCATGTATCATTGGTTCTGACTGATGCTTTTTCAATGGGTTTCCATTGCACGAAGTCCGGGTTATTCACGCGAAACTTGAGCTAGAACCAATCCTGCACTGCCGAGATGCCGACCTCCTCCCCTTCCCGGAGCGAGGAGAGCACGGTCAGCACCGCCCGGGCGGTGTCCAGCGAGGTCAGCGTCGGCACGCCGTGCTCCACCGCCGTGCGCCGGATGATGAAGCCGTCCCGGTGGGCGTCCCGCCCGCGGGTGAGGGTGTTGATCACCAGGTCGATCTGCCCCGCCCGGATCATGTCGGGGATGACGGTCGAACCCTCAGACACCTTCGCCACCCGCTCCACCGGGATCGCACAGGCCTCTAGGGCGCGGGCGGTGCCGGTGGTAGCGACGATGCGGTAGCCCAGGTCGCTGAACTGCCGGGCGAGCCCCATCGCCTCGGCCTTGTCACGGTCCGCCACCGTGAAGAGCACCGTCCCCCGGTGCGGAACCTTCACCCCCGAGGCCAGGAGCGCCTTGTAGAGCGCCCGGGGCAGGTCGGAATCGACACCGAGCACCTCCCCGGTGGACTTCATCTCGGGCGAGAGCCCCGTGTCCACGGACGTGAGCTTCTGCCACGAGAAGACCGGCGCCTTCACCGCCACCCGCTCCTTCGGCTCGGGCCAGAGCCAGCCCGTGCCCTCCGGCGTCCTGCAGGAGAGCGCCGCCCCGGCCCGGGCCGGTCCGTACCCGAGTTCCCCCAGGCGGTGCCCGGCGATTACCTGGGTGGCCACTTTCGCCAGTTCCAGCCCCGTCACCTTGGTAAGGAAGGGCACGGTGCGGCTGGACCGGGGGTTCACCTCGATCACGTAGATCTCGCCGTTGTGGATTACGAACTGGATGTTCACGAGCCCCTTCACCTGCAGGGCCAGGGCCAGCCGGGTCGTGTGGGCCACGATTTGCTCCCGCTGCCGCTGGGTGAGGGTGATCGTGGGGTAGACGGCGATGGAGTCGCCGGAGTGGACCCCCGCCCGCTCCAGGTGCTCCATGATGCCGGCGATGATCACCTGCTCGCCGTCGGCCA
>ENA-UPSA01002364-UPSA01002364.1-bioreactor-metagenome-genome-assembly--contig:-NODE-2364-length-12910-cov-18.579385_pt1 | contig 12910 bp, 9 predicted proteins | sample MGYA00238183_ERZ773288 | MGnify/ENA primary metagenome ERZ773288 (study PRJEB29028, sample SAMN07631243) | bioreactor metagenome | isolation source: Switchgrass digestor | place: USA: Dartmouth... | reverse complement strand
AACCTTCATCCCAATGACTAAAGTCATGGGCTTTCGGCTAGATTTCTTTGTAAATACATATACATTTATGCCATATTTAAATATATCCTTGAATTTAGCATATCAAGTATATGTATCATTTACAGTTTATTGAGTATTGCTATTTGTGAAATTGCTTAGATGCTAAGCCTGAGTGAATGTCAATGTTGATTTTATGGAAAAGAATTGCTCTCAGGAAATCCTTGCTACGAAGGATTATTGAATTTAATCGGAAAACGACTGGAAGTAAATCTACTTTCTGTAAATCCTCACACATTAATTATTATACATATTTTGAAATTTAATTCAAGAGATTATTTTCAAAATTTTTTCAAATATCCATAATTTTTACATAGCAACAAAATAATGCATTAATATCTAGCTTCTTCATCAGATTCCCGCTAAATATTAATGCATTACATTACATTAAAATTCAAATGCAAAGTTCCTGTAAGCCTCGTGACCATATGCTCGAATAGTATCAATGATAAAATAGCTTATTTTTAGGCTTAGTGATAGAGCAAAATCCAGGTCTTTCTCATATCCGGCATAAAAAGAATACTCCTCAATTACTTCTTCAATGTATTTTCTAATTACTGGCTTTAATTTAATTACTCTTGTCTTAAATATATTCATATCATTAACAGTAATTATATTCTTCCTGAAATTATGATAAGGGGCATAATCGTTTAGTCTGGATTCATAGTTTACATGCTTTATAAAATGCTTGTTAAAAGTCCACCTCTCAGCATGAGGAAGGCATACAAAATCGCTTAAATAGTGGGATAAAACACCTAAATTATAGCTTAAAATGTTCATCCTTATAGGATCAATTTTTTCATTAAAATCTAAAGCCTTCGAAATAAATATAAGTTTGACTATTTCATTAACCACAAAGCCTAAGCTTTCGTCCTTATAGTGTCTGTGTATCTTGTACTGAGGCAGTATATCCGGAGCTACAGAGCCTCTTAAGAGCTTTTTTCTGTCCACGGTTATTCCATAAATATGTTGAATGTTGTCAAATATATGGTTAGCAATAATCCTATGTGTATCAGCAAAAATTTTAAACACACCCTTCAAATTAAATTACAAAGTACATACTATAGCTATTGCAGTGAAAAGTCAATATGTAATTCAACATCTACTCATTAAATATCTGGTTTAATTTGTTTTCATAAAGGTCATAATCATTCTTGCTGAACAGCACAAAATAAACCTCTTCAAGTCCGTCTTCCTTGTCTATGAAATCCATAACAGCCTTAATGGCAATACTGCAGGCCTCATCCTTTGGGTATCCATATGCCCCTGTAGAAATGGCAGGAAATGCAATAGTCTTTAAGATATACTCCTTTGCCAGCTTCATGGAATTATAGTAGGCGCTGTACAATAGCTTATCCTCATTTCTGTTGCCTCCCCTGTAAACAGGGCCTACTGTATGTATTACATATTTGCTTGGCATATTCCCAGCAGTGGTAATCCTTGCTTCCCCCGTTGGGCAGCCTCCTATTTTTTTGCACTGCTCAAGTATTATTGGCCCTCCTGCCCTATGAATGGCTCCATCCACACCTCCACCTCCCAAAAGGGTATTGTTGGCAGCATTAACTATGGCATCTACAGCCATTTTAGTAATATCTCCCTGGATTATGCTTATCCTTGTATTCTTATAGTTGTACATGCAAATCACCCCTATTAACATAAATTCCATGCTGAGCTATCCTTGACTGATTATATTATAGCATAGATCAGTTCAAAAAAGTACAGCCCTGCAGCTATTGTGCTGCAGGGCTTATATTATGCATTTAACTGTAAATCAACAGTTACTCTGTCTTCCAATATATCCATAAACTCCTCACCGGTAATGGTTTCCTTTTCAAGAAGGTATTTTGCCAGCTGATGAAGCTTGTCTATATTTTCCTTCAATATCTCAATTGCCTGATTGTGGCATGATTTAATAATGTTTAAAACCACTTCATCAGCTTTAGCGCTGGTGCTTTCAGAGCAAATCAGAGAAGCATCTCCACCAAGGTACTTGTTGTTTACAGTTTCCAGAGCCATCATATCAAATTCCTCAGTCATGCCCAATCTCGTAACCATTGCCCTTGCAAGCTTTGTTGCCATTTCTATATCATTGGAAGCACCTGAGGTAATGGAATTGAAAACTATCTCCTCTGCTGCCCTTCCGCCTGCATAGGTGGCAATCTTGGCAAGTATCTGCTCCTTGCTTAATAAAAGCTGTTCCCCTTCATCTATCTGCATGGTATACCCTAAGGCACCGGATGTTCTGGGGATTATGGTTATCTTATGAACAGGTGCAGAATGTTCAAGCTTTGCAGCAACCAGTGCATGACCAACTTCATGATAAGCTATAATCAGCTTGTCCTTCATTGCTATAACCTTATTCTTTCGCTGCTGTCCTGCAATAACTGTTTCCACAGCCTCTTCCAGGTCTTCCTGCAGAACCTGTTTCCTTCCACGTTTAACTGCCAATATGGCTGCTTCATTTACTATATTTGCCAAATCTGCTCCTGAAGCCCCTGATGTGGCCCTTGCAATGGCATTGAAATCCACATTGTAGGCAATCCTAATGTCCTTGGCATGTACCTTAAGTATTGCTTCCCTGCCCTGCAGGTCAGGCAATTCCACTGGTACACGTCTATCAAATCTGCCAGGCCTTAGCAAAGCCTTGTCCAGTATTTCTGGACGGTTGGTTGCAGCAAGTATTATTACACCCTTGCTTCCATCAAATCCATCCATTTCAGCCAATAGCTGATTTAAAGTCTGCTCCCTTTCATCATTGCCGCTAAATCCTGAACCATCTCGCTTCTTGCCAATGGTATCAATTTCATCTATAAAAACAATGCATGGTGCTTTCTCCTGTGCCTGCTTAAACAGGTCACGAACCCTGGCAGCGCCCATACCTACAAACATCTCAACAAACTCAGAACCTGATATTGCAAAGAATGGAACTCCTGCTTCACCTGCTACAGCCTTTGCAAGAAGGGTCTTCCCCGTTCCTGGAGGGCCTACCAGAAGGACTCCCTTTGGCATTTTAGCTCCTATTTCGTTATATTTCTTAGGATTATTGAGGAAATCCACAATTTCCTTTAATGCTTCCTTGGCTTCATCCTGACCTGCCACATCATCAAAGGTCTTTCCAGTCTGTGCTTTTACATATACTTTGGCATTGCTCTTTCCAAAGCTCATTATATTGCTTCCGCCAAAGGAGTTTGACATCTGCCTGGAGAGGAACTTTCCCAGCCCTATAAAAATAAGAATAGGTATTATCCAGCCTATTAAAATCTCCACAATTGGATTAAGCTCTTCCTTGATTATCCCTCTAAACTTTACTCCCGACTTATACAGCTTGTCTGTCAAATCCAAATCCTCTATTTTACCAGTAAAATAGATATTCTCGTCATCCTTAACAGTAAATACTATCTTGTCTTCGTCTATTTCAACTTCATTCACTTTGCCTTCCTCAACCTGCTTCAGGAAAGAGCCATAATCCACTTCAATCAGTTGCTGCTTCGTAAACCTGGGCAATACAAAGGTATTCAAAGCTATGAGTACTATCAGTACTATAGCATAGTAGAACAGCAATGGTTTCTTTGGTTTCTTAATTCTGTCTTTCATCTACTTATTATCACCTCATCTAATATGAATGTTACAAATGTAACACTTTACATTTGTATTATATTACTATTTTCAATATAGTCAATGGTACAATCTTTTTGGTGCAATGTGCCTTCTTAATATGCCAATAAGGACAATTAACCCTAAATAGCCAAGAACAGGGCTTATCATGCCAATGAGAGTGGAAAAAGGAATAAACCCTGCAAAGGTAGCCGCTATTACGCTAATTATGGTTACAATGGTGTACTTCCTTGTACCTGGCTTTGCAAACTGGGTTGTAAACCCGTATAGCACTATAACAGCAGTAGTATATATGGCTTCCAGGAGTATGAATACAAACCCTATTCCTAATATGGGGGAAATCTGCTTTGCCAGGCTAAGGACGGGAACCTCATGATAATATATATCCTTAATATCAGTAAGCATTGCCAAATTTACAATTACAATGCATAGTCCTATGGCTGTACCGCCTATAATGCCTGAAATCCTTATAAGACGCCTATCCTTCTCCTCTGAGCCAATGGCTGCAATTACAGGTACATTTGGGAGAACGCAGTATAAGGCATATATAACAGTGGATACAAAAAAATTAAAGGCAGGCTTTGAAAGGCTCAACTTTTCTACTACTTGGCCTGATTCCACTATTTTACCGGGATTTGCCACAATAGTACATATGCTTATAAGAAGCAGAAAAGCAACAGTAATTGGTGCAAAGGAGCTTGTTGCTCTAACTATTCCATTTAGACCAAAAAGGGTGGTTACAATTGTCAAAATAGCCATAAAAACCGTACCTACCTGCTTGTTAACCCCAAAATATTGCGCCAGGGTAGCGCCGCTTCCTGAAAGCATAATTGCAACTACACAAAAGGAAAACACTGTTAGAATCCACTCAAATACTGTACCAATTTTCCTTCCACACAGGTATTTTAAAACATCTCCATGGGAATAGGACCTTGTTTCAAATCCTATATCCATAAACTCATATCCATACCACGCAAAGAATAAAGTTACCAGTATGGAGCCAATTATGCCCATATATCCATAGCTAATAAAATACTGCAGAAACTCCTGCCCTGAAGCATATCCTGCACCTATGACACTCATAATATAAGTTCCTGCATAACCAAATAGCTTTTTTCCATCTATAGCAGTATTCTTCAAACTAATCCTCTTTTCTGTCAGTAATACATCTACCATTATACCACTAATAGTTTGATTTTGATATATATATTTATTATCATTTATGATAAAATTCATTATGAGTATATACCCAAAAAAACAGGGCTTAAACTAAGCCCTATATTTCGTTAAACAGATAATTATATATTATATTTGCAGCATCTTCTCTCTTTAGATTTCTCTTAGGATACAGGTATCCGTCGCTTCCTTCAATTATCTTCAATCCATAGGCAATTGCCACATATCCCTTTAGCTCCGGAGATATGTCATTGGAATCCTTGAATATATCCCTGAATATATCTGCAATATCGGCAATTTTATTAAAGTACAAACTCTTTATAATATATTTTATGGCTTCCTCCCTGGTTACCTTTGCTTCAGGTGCCTTTTCCTCCTCCATGATTATGCCCATGTTAATTAAAAGCTGGTACAGCCTTTCTTCATCATCTACTTCAGAGTAAGGATAAACTGCCTTTGCCAATAGATATAGAAAATCTCTCTGTATAATCTCATCCTTTGGCTTGAATTCCTCTCCCGGCAGCGCTATTCCAAATTGAGCCAGTATATTTATCTTATCCTTGGCATAGCTGTTTTCTATATCATTGTAGGTGATTATATTTGATTCCTCATAGGGCTTTCCATTGTAATCAAGTATTGTACCTGTATAGGCATCCAAATCTGATGGCTTGCTGCTATTGAGGCCATATGCCAATATTGCATCATTGCTTTCCTTTTCATTTCCATATACCCTTATATATTTCAACTCCAGTCCTATATGGCCAAACAGAATATCATAGGCTTTATCCAGGGTTATTATATTGTCCTGTGATGGAAAATCCACTTCATCCCAGCTGAGATTATAGCTTGTAACCCTTCCATTAACAGCATCAACGGAAACATATATTCCATTGTTCTGCACGTAGGCATTTTCATATTTTCTAATGAACTGGAAGGAGTAGTATTTCTGATTATCCAATTCCAAAGGCCTAATTATATCCTGATATTCATTTAATTCCAAAAGGTCCTTCTTGTCCTTTGCAAGCTTCTCTATTAGCTTTTTGGCTATGTTCAATGACTCTTCCCTGTTATATTTGGCCTTTGCAGTTTCAGGTACCGGCTCATACCTGTTGAAAGATATTACTTCCTTGGTCATTGCATTTATGCTTATGGTAGCAGACCTGTACTCATTGTCTGTATTTTTTTCAAAGTTTAAATACCAGTAGTAGCTGTCATTCCTGTTCCAGCTCTTGTACAGCCTTACATAATTGGCTGTATAATCCTTGTCAAGCTGTAATATATCTCTTGCCAGCTTTTCAGCTTCTTCCTTCTTGATTATACCCTTGATGCTCTCTACTGCCTCCAGCTCTGCAGGGCTTAAATTCATCATCTGCCTTACAGCCGTATCCGCTGCTTCAGCTGTTTCGTCAACTCCAAAGTAGTAATCATAGCTTGTGCTTGTAACTATCTCTCCTGATTTTGCATCCAGATTTAAATTGGAGTTAAGAGGGCCATATACCAAATAGTATTCAATGGAATCCCCCTGGTATTTTGGCTTGTATATAAGGTCTAACCCCAGCTTTTCCCTGTAAAGCCTATTGGCTTCATCAATGGACATTACTCCCTTGGTGTCCGCAAATTTAAGGTCCATATCCCAGTTGACATAATAGTTTATTACCTCACCGGTAAAGTTATCTACATATACATTTATGCTATTGTTGTAATAAGGTATTTTATTTTCAGTTCTTACAAAATAGTATCTGTAGCTGTTGGAATGTATATATAATGGCTCATTGCTTTCCACGTATTTCAAATTGTCCTTAAACTGTGGCGATACCCTTTCAATAAACTCCTCTGCAATTCTAAGTCCCTCTTCCTTGCTTACCTTTGGAAGCTTAGTTCTCTCCTTGTCTGCATTTGCATCCCATTTCCCGTAGTTTGTTACCATTCCATCGGAGGTTATGGTGACATCTACACTTCCTATGGCATTCTTTGAATCACCCCAATATAGATAGAAAATGGTTTGGTCGTCATAGGTGGTCATGCTATAGTCAAACTTGTCATATTCATCTCCAATATTGAACAGCTCCTTGCTCTTTAGTATGGCTTCCTCAAGATCTTTATCATAATCCTGTGCAAATGAAACATACGGGATTGCCGTAATCAACATAACAAGGGCTAATAACAGAGATAATCTCCCTTTCATTTAATTCCCTCCTTGCCTTTATTTGAAATATATTCCTCCATATGTATCTACGTATATTATATCCTTATTCTAACAGAAGGAGGTTACAATATGTTTACGATTTGACAGAAAGGAATGATTATTAATATTTTTCCAACTAGTTTTTGTTTTGGGACATAGGGTTTGAAAGGGCCTCATATCCTCCCATAGCTGATGTGGTTATTATCATTGCATTGACAACTTTAAGCACAATGGACTGAAGGCTGAAGTCCGGGTCCCCAAATATGAAGGTCAATATCAATGCAATTACAAATACATAAAGCCTTACAAATATATCAGGGAGCCATCTCTTTATCAGCGGTTTGGTAAACTGAACAATAAGTGAAGTAGCTGCAACCAGGCCTATAAAAGTAGTCAGAGTTTCAGGAGTCATGAAATCATCAAACATATCCCCACCCCTTTATATGTTAAAAAATACCTTCATTCTATTGTATTACTTGTTTCCTCCTTTCTATGCATAAATAGCAAAATAAGACAAGGGGACGGTTCTCTTGTCTTATTTCCCCTTGTCTTATTTCCCCTTAAGGGCCTTATTAAACGCTTCTATCTTTGCTGCATTTCCAAAACCGTTTTTATAGGACTTATTAAAAGCATTTATGCTATTCTTTTTCACCTTCTTATTCGTAACTTCTTTGCGCTCATTGTTTGGAGCTTTTGATGCACGATCTTTATTATGACTTTTTGAATATGCACCATTCTTGCATTGAATTATAGTTGGCAGTACCTTTTTTAGCTTAAATTCATCAAGATCCATATATCTATAGTTATTTCTCTCATCTTCTTCAATAACAACAGACTTTATATACATAAGCTCCTTTACAGGAGTAGTTTCTTCTATATTTTTCCCCTTTAGCTTATTCTTAGAAAAAAATTCTTTATACAAACTTATATATTTGTTAATATCATCATCCTTATAGTAATCAAAGGAAAAGCTTGTGTACTTTTTCTGTAAATCTTCAATTTTAACCCTTACATCCACTACCTCAATTCTCCCAAATCCATAAGGCTTAGCCAGTCCAATGTTCTGATAACATCCATCATTTAACTTCAAAGACCATCCCAACAGCCCCAGTTCATCTTCATATAGATTTGTAAAATATATCCTTCCTTTAAACTCTGTACCTTCCTTCAATGGATGTATCTTTTTTTTCATATTAACCAATTTGTCTTTTTCTATTTCAGGGTTCTCTATGTAGTTCTTCAGCCAGTACTCCTTATATCCTCTTATATTGAAGTCATCATCCTCATATGTTTTTAAATTTTTCTTATCCGTATCATCTTGCTTTAAATACAAATTGTAACTGGTAGGCTTTGGCTGTGCTAGGACTATATCAATAATGCTTTCATTATCTTCTTCAGCTTTTCCAATCACTACAGCGTCTGAAAAGCTTACCCTTGACTTGTAGCTAAACTTTTTTAAATTTTTCCCAACCTTATACACTTTATTGGAAAATCCAAATATACTATCAGCATAGCTTATACCAGAGTTATTTTTATATCCTTCAGGCACTCCATCAAGAACTGATTTTGTATAGCTTAATCTTAAATATGGAGTAAACCCAAAATGATGCCCATTTTTGTTTATATAGAATATAGGCTTAGTTTCACCTTCCTTAGGTAAGGCATAGTACTCATATCCTTCCCTGGGAACAACAATTCCACTCTTTTTATCAGCTTTCTTTGTAGATACCATATCATCCTCATATGCCATTATGTCATCTTCTGACAGGTTTATTCTATGCTGATTATCATCCTCCATAGGTATGATGTAGTGGCTTCTTTTTCCCAGAATAAATCCTCCTGAAAGAATATATCCTTTATAATTACATTCACCAGCATTACCCACTTTTATAACTTTTCCCTTCTCATTCAAATCAAAGGATATCCTAACCTGATATGGCTTAAATCCTTTATTTTCTCTGCTATGATCTTTTAAAATCCTTTGTATTTCCTTTGCTGCCTTACTTTTTTCCATCCAGCTTTTTGCCTTGTCTCTGGCAATTTTATTTAGCTTCCTTAATTCCTGTTCATAGTCCTTTAGCCCTTCATCATACAAAAACTCAATTCCCTTTATCCTGTTTCCTCCTATTTTTCTCAATTCTATTTCATCTACTCTAAAATAGGGTATTCCTTCCTTAATCTCCATGGCAGGCTGTATATAGTATTTCCTGTTTTCCTTATGTATATATCCTGCTTTTAAGTCTTTAGCTATTCTTTTGTTAGGATCAATACTTAAAATCCTATTATATCTTTTACTAAGAGAGTTGCCTCCAGCCATATCTCTGTATAAAAACCTTGAATCTTCAACATAGCTACTTCCATATTTGTTCTTTTCATCTTTATTTCCTACAATATTACTGAAACTCAATATCTGTGCATTTGTCCTTACCATTCCCCTAATGCTGTTGCCAGGTATAGCATATTCTCCATCTGAATTTTTGAAAAAATAAGCTTCATTTTTTTTCACTCCATCTGATACAATAATAGGAGTTTTTGCCCTAAGTGTATATTCAATATATCCACTTAATAGCTCATTACCCTTATAGCTATTATGTGGTGGAAGCTCTTCAGGTCTGTTATATCTCGATATTGAAATTTCAGGAAAACTAACGAAATTATATGGTGCTACTGAATACATTGACTCATCTGTCAGCTTAATCTTTTTTACTGGAATTGGCTTCATCATTTTCACCTCCTGTAAATATGAGCTCACATGGTTTGACATAATCTATATAAGCCTGATTATCTTTATCGTAATTTATATACTTTTTAACTTTTAATTCACAGGCATATCCCCTAATATTTCTGTTTTCCTTATTTCTAGGATACAGGAAATAACTTTTTTCAATTTTCCTTGAACTGTCCATTTCCTTAAATACTGTACCTGCTACATTTCCTTCCTTGTTGAATATTCTAATTTCACATTTTTCATTAAAAAGCCTTGCTTCCATTATGTTATCTATATCAAAATTCACATTTGAAATATAATCAGTGACTACTCCATCATAATTGTAAACTATGCAATATATTAATCCCAAGCCTTCCAACACCTTGCTGTCCAATAGGCTATCCAATGTAAGGTCACGCAAATCATAGTTAAAGGCTTTCATTAAGCTTTCCTTGCTTAACTCCTTTAAATAATAGCTATTCATCTCCTACCTCCTTACCTTTGAAAATTCTAACAGCCTCTAAATAGCTATTTAACTTGTCTTCATTGAAAATGGTTCTGGCATTAAAATTTATTCCTATAACTTCATTTCCATCCCGAATTTCCATATTATCTGCCTTAAATCTTCCTCTTCCTATGCCTGACTTTCCACCTAATGCCAGATTTTCCGTGGATAAATCCCTTAAAGCCAGTGCTATAATGCCAATAGCATAATTATCAAATGATTTATTGCCTGTTTTCCTATATATTAAATTAAACTGGGTTCTTCCTTTCACTGGAATGTCATTCATCAATGCATTATACCTTACTCCTCCTGTAAACCTGTCTATCTTCGTCCTATTATATCTAGCTATTCTGTCTTCTTCAATTTTTGATTCCATTACAAAAACTCTGCTTAAAACCCTATCCTTCTTCTTTTCTTTCTTTTCTTCTTTCTTTGACTTTGAATCCTCCTCTGAATCCTTCTTTTTTAGCTCTCCAAATATTTTTTTTGCATGGTCTGAGGTATTAAAATAATCTCCTATTTTTTCCACCCTTGACCTTAAAACTCCCTTAAAGCTGCTTCCTGGTATGATGTATTGTATCTTTCCATCTGATATTCTGTATCCAATGCTTCGGGCATCTGCATCATTGCTATCCAGTACATCTACACCTTCAATTATCAGCGGAGTAGTTAGCTTTCCATCCACCTTAAATATTACATAGTGATTATCCAGTGCCATATTTTTTACCATGTCAGTTTTATCAGCCTTTTCCTCAACATTATTGTTCAAGTATTTGATAAGCCCGTCTATTGGTTTCAGCTTATATTCAATCTCTTCAACCTTCTGGACTTCAAAAACTCCCAATCCATTGCTTTTGTTCCCTCCAAAGCGGATAATCCCTTCATCTAATGCTTTCAGGCACAAATATATCATATTTTTCAGCTCATCCATTTCACTCTTTAATCCTTGTATCTTAAACTCTATTTCAAACTCCAGTCCATCTTTAAGATAAACCCTTTCAAACTTTTTTCTGTCTTCACTGCTTCCATATCTGTCATCTATAGTAACTCCATTTCTCCTGTCATAATCTGTTACCCTTGCAAAGGAATCCTTTACTATGACGCTGCTTGTATTTAAACCTTTTTTCTCATCCGGGTCATCTCCAAATAGCTTTTTATAGTCTTTATTTATGGATTTTAAATAAGCTCTAAAGGCACCAGCAATACTAGTGGCAGGAAGATAAGCCATTTCATCTTCGTAAATCAATGGTTCCTGATTTTTATCGCCTATACACAATGGAGAAATGCTAAAGATTTTTGCCTTTATTATAGTAATAATTTCAATCATTTGCCTTCCTCCTCATACACAGCCATTATTTGAAATCTGATTAATTCTACTAAGGCCTTCAAGGTAGCCTTATAGGAAAAATTCTTGTCTATTTCACTACACATGTCTCCAATTCTTATTCTCCTTACATCCTTAAAAAGATAGTTGTAGAAATATTCCAGGTCCGTGCTTTTTTCAATCATTTCATCAAATAGCTTAATTAAGCTTTCATCACCGTATTTGACCCTCACAAGCTGTTTATAGGACGTACTTCTCTTATTCTTTATTTCACTCATATTCTCCCTATACATCTCTATGCCTTCCTCTGGAGATAATGTAGACAGGTAGCCAAAAAGCTTCATGAAGTTTCCCCACTGGCTTTTGTTCATTTGTTTCTGTTCCCTTATATTCTTACTTTTTTCTATAACAATATGTCCAATATGCTCTTCAACATTTTTCCTGTATATTCTGTTTACTATATCCTTAAGTTGTAACTTTTCCTCTTCACTAAGCCTATTGTAAAGTGTAGCAAATTCCTCTTCATATGCATTATGCTTTTCATAGAACAAACAGCTGTCCTCCAGGGAATCGACTATTACAAATCTGCCAAACCCATCATCCTTTCTTTCACCAATACCCCTGCCCATGAACTCCAAAAGTCTGTCCTCATCAATATCACCATGAATTTTATATTTGAAAACACTGCCTGCCTTAATTCCAACAATCTGTGGAGTATGGCAGTTCCACTTGTTATTAAAGCTGGTAATATTTTTAGTCTCTATTATGCTATCAACATATTCAATATCCTTAAGGCCTAACTCCTCACTTAAGTATTCCCCATCAATGCTGGTTTTGTATTGACCGTATTTGTTTCTATATATTATATCTGACAGGGCAATAAGATAAATGTATTCTTCAAAATAGTCCTTATCCTCAAATAGTTCATATTCAGGATTTTCTTCCATTACCTCCATATTTTTGATTATGCATCTTCCATATCCGCTGCCCTTTGATCCTCCAATATATACGTATTTGTCATTAAATAGCTCTTTTATTTCATCTACATAGGAATCATCCTCTGCCTTAATAATTCCCTTAAAAGTCTGGCCTCTTTTAATAGCTTCATACCTGTATAAAATATTTCTTTCCATATTGCTGTTTATATGTAAATTGGATATCTTCTGAACATCCACTCTATAGAATTCTCCATCTGAATATCCTGCAAATTCCGGTTTCCTGACCCTTTCATATTCCTGAGGCAATTCAGTATCCAGTGCAAGCTTTAGTTTCAAAGGAACATGAGCCAATTCTGAATACTTTATATCATCTTTAGCTGCAAAATAAGCCTTAGGTAAAGGT
>ENA-UPSA01002330-UPSA01002330.1-bioreactor-metagenome-genome-assembly--contig:-NODE-2330-length-13182-cov-4.906071_pt1 | contig 13182 bp, 8 predicted proteins | sample MGYA00238183_ERZ773288 | MGnify/ENA primary metagenome ERZ773288 (study PRJEB29028, sample SAMN07631243) | bioreactor metagenome | isolation source: Switchgrass digestor | place: USA: Dartmouth... | reverse complement strand
AAATGGTGGTTACAATACCGCCGGTAGTGGCCAGTGCATATGAAAACAAAAAGCCGATCGCCACCGAAGACATCAAAAGCGGCAAAAACCATACGACCTTGAAAAAATTAAATTTTCTGCCTCCGGCATCAAGAAATGTTGCCAGCAAAATACCAAGAGGTATTTGTATTAAAATCGAGCATATCACAAGTATTACATTGTTCTTGAATGCCGCCCAGAAATTCCTGTCATTTAAAAGAACCTTCCAGTTGCTTGTGCCCACAAATGCCCTGTTTGCTGATATCCCGTTCCAGTCGTACAGGCTTATCTCAAAGGTTGAGATTATCGGATAAACGATATACACCAGCATTATAATGATCACCGGTGACAAAAACACGGCTGCAGCTATCCGTGTAGTTCTTTGCCTGCTTTGTGAAAGTGATCTTTTTTTCTCTTTGCGGTTTATCACTGGAATACCTCCACAATAATTTTGTAAATACCATCCTTTCTTACAATCAAGCCCACAGTAAATTATGTCAATATTCACTGTGGGCTTTGATTTACCAGAACTTATAAGTTGTAAAATATGAAATCATCTGTTTCCCTGCAAATATGCCATCATTGCGTCCTGAAGAGCCTTGTTGGCCTGTTCGGGTGTCATTGTCAGGCCGAATATCTCCTGGCATGTTGACTTATGAACTTCACCGACTGCAGGCGGCAGATACTGGTCATACCATAACTGAACGTTTGATGCGCTGGAGAAATCAGCCCATATCTTCTTCACGCAATGATCGGTAATGGTATCGCCCATTCCTTCAATGGAAGGTATATTACCTGCTTCGATCTGCTGTTTGTTGTAAATGTCATCGTTATAGTACTGTGTTGCAAGGATAAAGCATGCAATCAATTTATCCCTGTCGTCACCTGTATTGAATGAGAAACCGTTTCCGATGGATGTTCCGACAACGATACTCTGATCAGCCTTACTATTTTCAAGCTTCGGGAATGAGAAATAATCAATATTCTCTTTATACCATTCAGGATTGTCTTCATTCATCATTGCTGCCTGCCATCCACCATGAAGCATCATTGCTGCTTCCTCGGTATACATGAGCTGCCTGTCCTGACCGTCATCGGTATTGAGACTGTTTACACCGTCAGGGAAATAACCGTTTCTTACCCATTTCTGAATGGTTTCTGCAGCGTACTGGAATGCTTCGGACTCAAAAGAGCCTGTGCCGGCAACTGCCTTTTCGAATTCTTCCACTCCGCCATAACGCGCAGCCAGATACATGAAATACATGGAACCGGTCCACTTGTTCTGGTTTGCAAGTGAGAACGGGATATAATTATTCTTCTTGAGCACCTCACAAACTTCTTCCAGTTCGGAAATTGTTTCAGGTACCTTTAATCCCAGTTTTGAGAATATGGTCTTATTGTAGAAAATTCCGCTTCCTGCCAGTCCTCCATATGGAACTGCGTAAATTTCACCTTTGTATGTACTCTGAGCAATTGCTGCGTCGAGAAATTTGACTTTACAGTGATTTTTCATAAGATCTGTTATTGGTACTGCAAAACCCGACTCGATATACTCTATCATCGGGCCTCCGCCCCAGTGGATGTACATATCGGGGCACATTCCGGAACTCATTGCGATAACAAGCCTTTGTTTGTATGTATCATTCTGAATGTGAGTGGTTTCAACTTTGATGTTTTTATGGTCGGCCATGAAACGATCGACTGCTCCCTGCTGTATTTTGTTTGCAGGATCCTCGGTGGCTATATCCCATAATGTAATTGTCATTTGCTTGTCGGGTACCTTTAATGTGCCATCTGTTGAAGTGCTGCCTGTTTCTGAAGCTGAAGAGCCGTCTCCTGTAGTTGCCTGGGGTGTGTTTGCGGGTTGGTTATTGGTCTGGCACCCTATTAACGTTGTACCAATAAGAACAATAACCAGTAACAGCGAGAGCTTTTTTGGAAATTTCATAAATTTATCCCCCTCTCGAAAATTCGTAGTGTCAAAAATTCAAGTTGAATTTTGACCTAAAATATTTATTTTACTGGTTTTCACCAGTTGTTTTTCATATCCCCATGAAAAATTGGAAATCTGCCATGCTTTTTTATATTGAATATATTTGACACTGCCTGAATTTTTTAAATTCACTATTTGATGCTACCATGATGATAATTTATAAACAATTTAATTTCATGTCCTTTTCCTATAATTTTGTTACCTGTTGCATACCGAAATGAACCGATAATTGAGCATAAGCTTTGTGATGCAGTAAAAAAGGATTATCGGGGGAACACATTGAAAAAAAGTCAATGAGGAAAACGGTGATTTGGATCGGTTTGTAACGGTTAAACCGTATATTGGCAGGAGTACGAATTGCCGGAATAGTTACTTAAAAACATTCAATGCTTTATATGTTGCAGCTTCACATTACCTACAATTGGGATTGCTTTATTCCCCAAGTGATTCATCAGCAGGCAGAAATTCATGCAATGTGCTATCAATTTCAATAATCTTGTAATCGGTTATGTCTCCATAATAACCAATATAGAATTTACCATTTGCATCTTCAGTATAATCCAGTCTGTAAACCAGTTTCTGATAACTTCCTGATAAAAATTCCAGCCTGTAATTCCGATAGCTGCTATCACCATGCAGCATTGCCTTTGCCACTTCTTCCCGTTTTTTGTCTGTCACTGGTTTTCCGTTTGCTATGGCTTTAACCGCTTTATCAATAACATTTAAGTCTGCTGTGCTGAACATATTCAATTGTGTACCTGATTGTTCTGATGTTGGCGGAGTTAAATAATAAATCCTAAGATAATCGGGTTTAAATTCAGTAATTCTATCCATCCTGACTTTCGAAGACAGATAGACTCCTCCATATGGCCCGTTTGATGAAAGCATCGAGGTATCATCAAGAAAAATCCATTCGCTTTGCTCAAGACCCTTGATTTTATATACATCGACATTCCGGATCGAGCCAACTTTTTCGCATAGTTCACCAATTCCTTCATTAAAGCCATTAAAACCACTAAAATCAAGCCCAATATCCTCCTGAAGGACATAATCAATGCCATCAAAACTAACAGTATCTTTCAGGTTCACTTTGATGTCATTATTACCACATGCGGCCAGTCCCCATGCCATACCAAAAATTAAAGTAACCGGAAGAAAAACAGTCAAGCTTTTTCTTAATGATTTCATATTTCCATTGAATTTCCTTTTCAAAATTCTGTTTTCACAAATGTTCAAAGCAAGTTCACCTTCAACGCACAAGAATCTATTTCCGGCTTTTCTCCGAATACCGTCGATATACTTATAATGTTCGTTTTCGGTCAAGTGATTCCGGGATTCCTCAGCTTTGCTGCCCGATTCTGTTTTTTCGGAAGAGCTATAATCTTTTATATCATGCATATTACCACTCCACGTATTCTGAAAGATTTTTAAATTAATTCTCCGAATTACAGCAAATTCCCTTTTTCTGAATAACACTGTTTTTTCAGTTTCATAATGCAGGCCGGACAATTTATATCAAATTCAAATGCTTTTTCAATGCTAAAATCCATGGATCACAGGTGTATAAATCCATTTAAGCAGGCTGATATATCATATACATCCATAGTTAACTCAGCGGTCATGATAATCAATCAGTTTTACTGACAGCATAATTATAATATAACCTGTTTCCCGGCAACAAGACAAAATCCAAAAGACGTTTTTCATTCCTGCATGTCAAACCAAATATTCTCAATTTTCAGGCATTGCCGTATAAAGGAATCAATTGGTTAAATTTATATCATATTTCCATCAATAGGCATTCCTTGCCTACAGTATTAAAAAATTAGCCCGGTGGCTTTGAAAAAGAGCCGCTTGTGTTATAAGCATGAAATTGCTATTATGAAAATATAAACAATGTTAATTATCGGTATTCAGGAGGGTGATTTTATGTCCTGCTACTATATTATCGGCGTTAGGATAGAAAACAGAATCGGCAATGCGGTTAAGTTTCAGGAGATACTTACAAAAAACGGGTGTAAGATTAAAACACGCCTGGGACTGCATGAAGTAAGCGATGATGCATGTTCAAATGATGGAATTGTTATATTGCAGCCTTATGGCAACAAGGAGGATGTTGAAGCTCTGGTTAATGAACTCAACAGTCTGGAAGGCATAACAGCGCGGTATATTGATTTAAACTAAATTGATTTGATATAACGTCATAAACCTGGTATATCAGGTGGCTACAGTAAGTATTGATAAAGTAGTCCGAAGTTTTTTGCCATGAAATACTCCTTCGAAACAAGCCACAAGGCAGACGGTGACATTTATAGATTTGATTTCACCAAGCTGGATAAATGGATTGATTTGTGCGAAACACACGGGATACAATACCTTGAGATGGCACACCTTTTTACCCAATGGGGTGCCCGCTGCGCACCATAAATTTTAGTTACCGAAAACAACCGTTTTTTCAACATGCCGTCCGACAGGAACAGGATTATATGCATACAGTTAATTAATAACCCCCGGGAAAGTTAACCGCTTGCATTTTTATTAGTCCTCCTCAGTCCCATCCATTCAGGGAGCAGCAACCTGAATGAGCCCTTTTCACGGATGGCAAGAATTACACTTTGAAGCAGAATAAAGAAGCACAGCATAAGGCCGGTTGTAATACTTTGATAATACGGCTTCGTAAGCCCGGAAGCAATTACAATATTGGTAATGGTTTTTAAAGAAAGCATCCCGAAAAGCGTGCCAACTACATTTCCAACCCCGCCGGTCAGCAACGTTCCGCCTATAATATTAGATGCAATTGCCTGCATTTCCGCCTGTGTAGCATTCGCAGCGTCCCCTGCACCTGTATGTAGCAGGTAAACATAACCACTAATTCCCGATAACAGCCCGGCTAATAAATAGGCACAGAATTTTGTCCGCTTTACATTAATACCAAGTGTTAATGCGCTGTGGCTGTTTCCGCCCACTGCATAAAGGTTGCGTCCGAACCGTGTCCATTTCAGGATCACCGCCACAATAATTACTACAGTTATTGCTACTATGACTCCCGGTTCAACCTGGGCGGGTATAAAATTACCCGTCTTCCCGTAGTAACCGATGCCCGGTAATGTAATCCGTGCCTGCTTAATTTTCAGAAAGGCTTCTTGTGTTGCTGTGCGCGGAGCAATGCTGACTATCGTTATCATCCCTCTGGCAAAGAACATACCTGCCAACGTTACTATGAAAGGCTGTATTTCCAGATATGATATTAATATGCCCTGAACCAGGCCGAAAGCCAATCCTATTCCCAAAGCTATCAGCAATGAACCGATTACGGTCCCTCCATGATCTTCAAGATAAACAACGCAGACCATAGTTACAAGAGCGGTTATACCACCACCCGAAATATCTATTCCTCCTGATATCATTACCATCGTCAGCCCACAGGCAATTATCAGCAGGTATGCATTGTTATTGAATAGATCAAGAAACTGCTGAGGATTCAAAAAACCTCCGCCCCAGGCAATCATCGCAATCACATACATGCCGATAAAAGTGCAGACCGTTATTGTCATAAGCAGGTTAGTGTTAGAAATAGGCTCCCTGCGCTTCTTTTCTGATATTCCGGCTGATAAATCATTATCTCTTTTCATAGCATCCTTTCCCCATTACTTTGTCGGTTTTCGCACAATTGAACATCAAAACGGCAAACAACTGGCAAATGTGCAATGATGATTATAAAAACAACTACCTGTTTACACAGCTTTTATTGGGATTTTCGTTTTAACCCGTTTTTTAAACAGTTTTTTATACAGGGTAATGACAAAATCTTTTACAACCGGTGAGCTAAAAATAACGATAATTATTATAACAACTGCCTTATAGGCTTTTACCGCCGCCGAAGGAACCTTCATTGCGTAGAGCGTAACAGTCAGAGCCTGAATTATGTACGCACCAATTACCGAACCATACAAATTGAATTTTCCGCCGCTTAAAGCCGTCCCTCCAATAGCAACTGACAAAATGACATCCATTTCTGCATCCAAAAGCAGGGTTTCATGGTTTATAAGCCCTATTCTGCACACTGTAATGCATCCTGCTGTGGCAACGCTAATTCCCGATATCATAAATGCTGTTAGTTTTACCCACACAGGATTTATTCCGTTCAAATGCGCGGTTCCTTCGTTTATACCAACCACCTGTGTGTATAATCCAAGAGTGGTAAACCTTAAAACAAGTGAAATTAAAATCATGAAAATAACCATTATAATGATTGGGGTTGGTATGGGTATTCCCGGAATAAACCCTCCGATAGCGGACAGAAGGGGGCTTGAAACAGTGGGTGTCGCCCCTCCGTTTATCCAGTAAGCAATGGAACGTCCGGCAGAAAACAGAATTAATGTCGCTATCATCGGCTGAATTTTGAATACTGCAACCAATATCCCGTTAAATAAACTGAAAAGAACAGACACAAAACAACTATAAAAAAACGCAAGAATAATTACCGGTATTGTAATTTCATGCGAGCGAAGCACACTTACAAAAACACTGCCTGCTATAGCCGCTACTGCAGCAACGCTTATATCCTGCCCCTTACAGCATGCTGTAAGGGGCAGGATATAAGCGTTGCTGCAGTAGCGGCTATAGCAGGCAGTGTTTTTGTAAGTGTGCTTCGCTCGCATGAAATTACAATACCGGTAATTATTCTTGCGTTTTTTTATAGTTGTTTTGTGTCTGTTCTTTTCAGTTTATTTAACGGGATATTGGTTGCAGTATTCAAAATTCAGCCGATGATAGCGACATTAATTCTGTTTTCTGCCGGACGTTCCATTGCTTACTGGATAAACGGAGGGGCGACACCCACTGTTTCAAGCCCCCTTCTGTCCGCTATCGGAGGGTTTATTCCGGGAATACCCATACCAACCCCAATCATTATAATGGTTATTTTCATGATTTTAATTTCACTTGTTTTAAGGTTTACCACTCTTGGATTATACACACAGGTGGTTGGTATAAACGAAGGAACCGCGCATTTGAACGGAATAAATCCTGTGTGGGTAAAACTAACAGCATTTATGATATCGGGAATTAGCGTTGCCACAGCAGGATGCATTACAGTGTGCAGAATAGGGCTTATAAACCATGAAACCCTGCTTTTGGATGCAGAAATGGATGTCATTTTGTCAGTTGCTATTGGAGGGACGGCTTTAAGCGGCGGAAAATTCAATTTGTATGGTTCGGTAATTGGTGCGTACATAATTCAGGCTCTGACTGTTACGCTCTACGCAATGAAGGTTCCTTCGGCGGCGGTAAAAGCCTATAAGGCAGTTGTTATAATAATTATCGTTATTTTTAGCTCACCGGTTGTAAAAGATTTTGTCATTACCCTGTATAAAAAACTGTTTAAAAAACGGGTTAAAACGAAAATCCCAATAAAAGCTGTGTAAACAGGTAGTTGTTTTTATAATCATCATTGCACATTTGCCAGTTGTTTGCCGTTTTGATGTTCAATTGTGCGAAAACCGACAAAGTAATGGGGAAAGGATGCTATGAAAAGAGATAATGATTTATCAGCCGGAATATCAGAAAAGAAGCGCAGGGAGCCTATTTCTAACACTAACCTGCTTATGACAATAACGGTCTGCACTTTTATCGGCATGTATGTGATTGCGATGATTGCCTGGGGCGGAGGTTTTTTGAATCCTCAGCAGTTTCTTGATCTATTCAATAACAATGCATACCTGCTGATAATTGCCTGTGGGCTGACGATGGTAATGATATCAGGAGGAATAGATATTTCGGGTGGTGGTATAACCGCTCTTGTAACTATGGTCTGCGTTGTTTATCTTGAAGATCATGGAGGGACCGTAATCGGTTCATTGCTGATAGCTTTGGGAATAGGATTGGCTTTCGGCCTGGTTCAGGGCATATTAATATCATATCTGGAAATACAGCCTTTCATAGTAACGTTGGCAGGTATGTTCTTTGCCAGAGGGATGATAACGATAGTCAGCATTGCTCCGCGCACAGCAACACAAGAAGCCTTTCTGAAAATTAAGCAGGCACGGATTACATTACCGGGCATCGGTTACTACGGGAAGACGGGTAATTTTATACCCGCCCAGGTTGAACCGGGAGTCATAGTAGCAATAACTGTAGTAATTATTGTGGCGGTGATCCTGAAATGGACACGGTTCGGACGCAACCTTTATGCAGTGGGCGGAAACAGCCACAGCGCATTAACACTTGGTATTAATGTAAAGCGGACAAAATTCTGTGCCTATTTATTAGCCGGGCTGTTATCGGGAATTAGTGGTTATGTTTACCTGCTACATACAGGTGCAGGGGACGCTGCGAATGCTACACAGGCGGAAATGCAGGCAATTGCATCTAATATTATAGGCGGAACGTTGCTGACCGGCGGGGTTGGAAATGTAGTTGGCACGCTTTTCGGGATGCTTTCTTTAAAAACCATTACCAATATTGTAATTGCTTCCGGGCTTACGAAGCCGTATTATCAAAGTATTACAACCGGCCTTATGCTGTGCTTCTTTATTCTGCTTCAAAGTGTAATTCTTGCCATCCGTGAAAAGGGCTCATTCAGGTTGCTGCTCCCTGAATGGATGGGACTGAGGAGGACTAATAAAAATGCAAGCGGTTAACTTTCCCGGGGGTTATTAATTAACTGTATGCATATAATCCTGTTCCTGTCGGACGGCATGTTGAAAAAACGGTTGTTTTCGGTAACTAAAATTTATGGTGCGCAGCGGGCACCCCATTGGGTAAAAAGGTGTGCCATCTCAAGGTATTGTATCCCGTGTGTTTCGCACAAATCAATCCATTTATCCAGCTTGGTGAAATCAAATCTATAAATGTCACCGTCTGCCTTGTGGCTTGTTTCGAAGGAGTATTTCATGGCAAAAAACTTCGGACTACTTTATCAATACTTACTGTAGCCACCTGATATACCAGGTTTATGACGTTATATCAAATCAATTTAGTTTAAATCAATATACCGCGCTGTTATGCCTTCCAGACTGTTGAGTTCATTAACCAGAGCTTCAACATCCTCCTTGTTGCCATAAGGCTGCAATATAACAATTCCATCATTTGAACATGCATCATCGCTTACTTCATGCAGTCCCAGGCGTGTTTTAATCTTACACCCGTTTTTTGTAAGTATCTCCTGAAACTTAACCGCATTGCCGATTCTGTTTTCTATCCTAACGCCGATAATATAGTAGCAGGACATAAAATCACCCTCCTGAATACCGATAATTAACATTGTTTATATTTTCATAATAGCAATTTCATGCTTATAACACAAGCGGCTCTTTTTCAAAGCCACCGGGCTAATTTTTTAATACTGTAGGCAAGGAATGCCTATTGATGGAAATATGATATAAATTTAACCAATTGATTCCTTTATACGGCAATGCCTGAAAATTGAGAATATTTGGTTTGACATGCAGGAATGAAAAACGTCTTTTGGATTTTGTCTTGTTGCCGGGAAACAGGTTATATTATAATTATGCTGTCAGTAAAACTGATTGATTATCATGACCGCTGAGTTAACTATGGATGTATATGATATATCAGCCTGCTTAAATGGATTTATACACCTGTGATCCATGGATTTTAGCATTGAAAAAGCATTTGAATTTGATATAAATTGTCCGGCCTGCATTATGAAACTGAAAAAACAGTGTTATTCAGAAAAAGGGAATTTGCTGTAATTCGGAGAATTAATTTAAAAATCTTTCAGAATACGTGGAGTGGTAATATGCATGATATAAAAGATTATAGCTCTTCCGAAAAAACAGAATCGGGCAGCAAAGCTGAGGAATCCCGGAATCACTTGACCGAAAACGAACATTATAAGTATATCGACGGTATTCGGAGAAAAGCCGGAAATAGATTCTTGTGCGTTGAAGGTGAACTTGCTTTGAACATTTGTGAAAACAGAATTTTGAAAAGGAAATTCAATGGAAATATGAAATCATTAAGAAAAAGCTTGACTGTTTTTCTTCCGGTTACTTTAATTTTTGGTATGGCATGGGGACTGGCCGCATGTGGTAATAATGACATCAAAGTGAACCTGAAAGATACTGTTAGTTTTGATGGCATTGATTATGTCCTTCAGGAGGATATTGGGCTTGATTTTAGTGGTTTTAATGGCTTTAATGAAGGAATTGGTGAACTATGCGAAAAAGTTGGCTCGATCCGGAATGTCGATGTATATAAAATCAAGGGTCTTGAGCAAAGCGAATGGATTTTTCTTGATGATACCTCGATGCTTTCATCAAACGGGCCATATGGAGGAGTCTATCTGTCTTCGAAAGTCAGGATGGATAGAATTACTGAATTTAAACCCGATTATCTTAGGATTTATTATTTAACTCCGCCAACATCAGAACAATCAGGTACACAATTGAATATGTTCAGCACAGCAGACTTAAATGTTATTGATAAAGCGGTTAAAGCCATAGCAAACGGAAAACCAGTGACAGACAAAAAACGGGAAGAAGTGGCAAAGGCAATGCTGCATGGTGATAGCAGCTATCGGAATTACAGGCTGGAATTTTTATCAGGAAGTTATCAGAAACTGGTTTACAGACTGGATTATACTGAAGATGCAAATGGTAAATTCTATATTGGTTATTATGGAGACATAACCGATTACAAGATTATTGAAATTGATAGCACATTGCATGAATTTCTGCCTGCTGATGAATCACTTGGGGAATAAAGCAATCCCAATTGTAGGTAATGTGAAGCTGCAACATATAAAGCATTGAATGTTTTTAAGTAACTATTCCGGCAATTCGTACTCCTGCCAATATACGGTTTAACCGTTACAAACCGATCCAAATCACCGTTTTCCTCATTGACTTTTTTTCAATGTGTTCCCCCGATAATCCTTTTTTACTGCATCACAAAGCTTATGCTCAATTATCGGTTCATTTCGGTATGCAACAGGTAACAAAATTATAGGAAAAGGACATGAAATTAAATTGTTTATAAATTATCATCATGGTAGCATCAAATAGTGAATTTAAAAAATTCAGGCAGTGTCAAATATATTCAATATAAAAAAGCATGGCAGATTTCCAATTTTTCATGGGGATATGAAAAACAACTGGTGAAAACCAGTAAAATAAATATTTTAGGTCAAAATTCAACTTGAATTTTTGACACTACGAATTTTCGAGAGGGGGATAAATTTATGAAATTTCCAAAAAAGCTCTCGCTGTTACTGGTTATTGTTCTTATTGGTACAACGTTAATAGGGTGCCAGACCAATAACCAACCCGCAAACACACCCCAGGCAACTACAGGAGACGGCTCTTCAGCTTCAGAAACAGGCAGCACTTCAACAGATGGCACATTAAAGGTACCCGACAAGCAAATGACAATTACATTATGGGATATAGCCACCGAGGATCCTGCAAACAAAATACAGCAGGGAGCAGTCGATCGTTTCATGGCCGACCATAAAAACATCAAAGTTGAAACCACTCACATTCAGAATGATACATACAAACAAAGGCTTGTTATCGCAATGAGTTCCGGAATGTGCCCCGATATGTACATCCACTGGGGCGGAGGCCCGATGATAGAGTATATCGAGTCGGGTTTTGCAGTACCAATAACAGATCTTATGAAAAATCACTGTAAAGTCAAATTTCTCGACGCAGCAATTGCTCAGAGTACATACAAAGGTGAAATTTACGCAGTTCCATATGGAGGACTGGCAGGAAGCGGAATTTTCTACAATAAGACCATATTCTCAAAACTGGGATTAAAGGTACCTGAAACAATTTCCGAACTGGAAGAAGTTTGTGAGGTGCTCAAGAAGAATAATTATATCCCGTTCTCACTTGCAAACCAGAACAAGTGGACCGGTTCCATGTATTTCATGTATCTGGCTGCGCGTTATGGCGGAGTGGAAGAATTCGAAAAGGCAGTTGCCGGCACAGGCTCTTTTGAGTCCGAAGCATTCCAGTACGCTGCAGAAACCATTCAGAAATGGGTAAGAAACGGTTATTTCCCTGACGGTGTAAACAGTCTCAATACCGATGACGGTCAGGACAGGCAGCTCATGTATACCGAGGAAGCAGCAATGATGCTTCATGGTGGATGGCAGGCAGCAATGATGAATGAAGACAATCCTGAATGGTATAAAGAGAATATTGATTATTTCTCATTCCCGAAGCTTGAAAATAGTAAGGCTGATCAGAGTATCGTTGTCGGAACATCCATCGGAAACGGTTTCTCATTCAATACAGGTGACGACAGGGATAAATTGATTGCATGCTTTATCCTTGCAACACAGTACTATAACGATGACATTTACAACAAACAGCAGATCGAAGCAGGTAATATACCTTCCATTGAAGGAATGGGCGATACCATTACCGATCATTGCGTGAAGAAGATATGGGCTGATTTCTCCAGCGCATCAAACGTTCAGTTATGGTATGACCAGTATCTGCCGCCTGCAGTCGGTGAAGTTCATAAGTCAACATGCCAGGAGATATTCGGCCTGACAATGACACCCGAACAGGCCAACAAGGCTCTTCAGGACGCAATGATGGCATATTTGCAGGGAAACAGATGATTTCATATTTTACAACTTATAAGTTCTGGTAAATCAAAGCCCACAGTGAATATTGACATAATTTACTGTGGGCTTGATTGTAAGAAAGGATGGTATTTACAAAATTATTGTGGAGGTATTCCAGTGATAAACCGCAAAGAGAAAAAAAGATCACTTTCACAAAGCAGGCAAAGAACTACACGGATAGCTGCAGCCGTGTTTTTGTCACCGGTGATCATTATAATGCTGGTGTATATCGTTTATCCGATAATCTCAACCTTTGAGATAAGCCTGTACGACTGGAACGGGATATCAGCAAACAGGGCATTTGTGGGCACAAGCAACTGGAAGGTTCTTTTAAATGACAGGAATTTCTGGGCGGCATTCAAGAACAATGTAATACTTGTGATATGCTCGATTTTAATACAAATACCTCTTGGTATTTTGCTGGCAACATTTCTTGATGCCGGAGGCAGAAAATTTAATTTTTTCAAGGTCGTATGGTTTTTGCCGCTTTTGATGTCTTCGGTGGCGATCGGCTTTTTGTTTTCATATGCACTGGCCACTACCGGCGGTATTGTAACCACCATTT
>ENA-UPSA01002305-UPSA01002305.1-bioreactor-metagenome-genome-assembly--contig:-NODE-2305-length-13338-cov-13.686818_pt1 | contig 13338 bp, 13 predicted proteins | sample MGYA00238183_ERZ773288 | MGnify/ENA primary metagenome ERZ773288 (study PRJEB29028, sample SAMN07631243) | bioreactor metagenome | isolation source: Switchgrass digestor | place: USA: Dartmouth... | reverse complement strand
GTATAAACCTGGCTCCATGTAGATAATATCAGTAATGCAATTTTTATACAGACATTAGAATTATCGAAATCTGCATAAAAAAAAAGTAAAAATAAAAAATATATTTGTTGACAATAGCATGTTTTGTTATTATAATCAAATTATAAATTATAATTTATAATTTATAAATTATAATTTATAATTTTTAGTCTGTAGAGGAGCTTTGCTGCAAATGGAACATTTAAGTTTGAAAGAAAGAGCCTATAACATTATCAAGAATAAAATTCTCAATGGCGACTTTGAGCCTGGAAGCAGGGTAAGAGAAGACATTTTGGCTGAAAAAATATCAATCAGCAGGACTCCCGTAAGGGAAGCGATTAATCTCCTTTCTGCAGAAGGCTTTCTGAATAATATTCCGAGAAAAGGCATTTTCATGATAGAACTCTCAAAAGAGGAAATAATAGATATACTTGATTTGAGAATTGTTCTTGAGTGCCTGGCTGTAGACAGATTAATTGATGTGATGGAACCGGAACATATCCAGGTTCTTGAGAAAATAATGGATGAATTTAAAGAAGCGCTGGATAACGGGGATTATAAGAAATGCAATAAGCTGGACAGTTATTTTCATATGACCATTGCAAAACTGACGGGAAACAAAATGCTTGTCAAGTTCTTAAGTGAAATTGATGATTTTATGCAGATTACCAGAAACATAGAGAAAAAAGTAGATTCAAAAGCAAAGAATGAAAAGACTTTAATGGAACACCGTATTATACTGGGTTATATAAAAAACCACGATAAGCTTGCTGCCAAGAAGGCATTAACAGATAATATTCAGACAATGAAGAAAAATCTTAACATATGTTAATGTAAATGAATCGAGGAGGGAGATTATGACAGAATCTATTCATAGATTCATGAGGGTAGGCCTTGTCTCTTTTATGGCATATCCTATGAATGATGACAATTCTATTCTTGAATCAATTCGTAAAATTGCAGCAGATGACTATTTTGATGCAATCGAGATCACCTGGATTAAAAATCCTGAGACCAGGAAAAAGGTTAAGAAAATTCTTGAGACTTCACATATGACAGTAGCATACGGAAGCCAACCATGTTTGATGGCTGAAGGTCTGAATGTCAATAACACCAACGAAAAAGAAAGACAACTGGCGGTACGTTTCTTAAAGGAAAGAATAGACGAAGCTTGTGAAATGGGCGCTGTTGGTTTTTCGTTTCTTAGCGGGAAGTACGAGATTTCAAAAAAGGAAGAAGCATTTCAGGCATTAATCGAAACAACGCATGAACTGTGTGATTATGCAAAGACCAAAGGAAATATTCGTATAGTCCATGAGGTTTTTGATTATGATGTCGATAAGAAAAGTCTGATAGGCCCTGCTGAACTGGCAAAAAGATATGCAGAGGAAATAACAAAAACACATGATAATTTCGGACTTATGGTTGACTTAAGTCATATACCGCTTTTAAGAGAAACTGCTGAACAGTCGATCCTGCCTGTGAAAGATTATATTGTACATGCACATATGGGTAACTGCGTAGTGAAAGATCCTTCTTTACCTGCATATGGAGATTTGCATCCCAGATTTGGTTTTCCCAATGGAGAGAATGACGTAAAAGAACTGGTTGAATTCCTCAGAATACTTAAAGATATTGGATTTTTAAATGAGAAAAATCCACCTGTCGTTAGTTTTGAAGTAAAACCGTATAACGGTGAAGATTCTGATATTGTCGTAGCCGGTTCAAAAAGGGTATTAAATGCTGCCTGGTCGCAATTGTGATGATTCACCATCAGAGAACTTAATAGGAGGTTTAAAATGAAAATAGTAGTTTTGGATGGCTATACGCTTAATCCTGGCGACTTGTCATGGCAAGATTTAGAAAAAATAGGAGAATTATCCGTATATGACAGGACTCCCGAAGATAAAATCTTTGAAAGGATAAAAGATGCTGAAATAGTTTTTACCAATAAAACACCGCTTACACGTGATGTTTTATCAGTGTTGCCAGATTTAAAATATATAGGTGTTCTGGCTACAGGATATAATGTTGTGGATGTAAAAGCCGCAAAAGAATTTGGAATAACAGTAACCAATATACCTACCTATGGAACCGATGCGGTGGCTCAGTTCGTCTTTGCTTTGCTGCTTGAGATTTGCCACCATGTATATGAACACAATAATGCAGTAAAGAAAGGTGAGTGGTCAAATTGTCCTGATTTTTGCTTCTGGAAATATCCACTGATTGAACTTGCCGGAAAAACCATGGGAATAATCGGTCTGGGGAGAATTGGCTACAGGACGGCAAAGATAGCTCAGGCCTTTGGTTTAAAAGTTCTGGCATATGACAGTTATCAAAATAAGGATCTTGAAGAAGAGAACCTGAAATATGTTTCACTGGATGAGTTGTTGGCAAAATCAGATATAATCAGTCTTCATTGCCCTCTGTTTGACAGTACGGAGCACATAATAAACAAGAACAGCATAGCAAAAATGAAAGACGGAGTTATTCTTATCAATACATCGAGGGGTCCGCTTGTTTCAGAGAATGATCTTGCCGAAGCTTTAAAATCCGGAAAGGTTGCTGCAGCAGCCGTGGATGTTGTTTCCACAGAGCCTATAAGCATTACAAATCCTCTTTTATCCGCACCAAATTGTATTATTACACCGCATATCGCCTGGGCTCCGAAGGAATCAAGAACAAGGTTGATGAATATTGCCGTTTCCAACCTGAAGTCTTTTCTGGATGGAAAGCCTGTAAATGTTGTAAGTTAGTAGCCGACTTTTGATTCAATAATGAACGGATCTGTTTGTTCAGGTATTTAACCCCTGCAGAAGTTCCGTTTAAAAATAATATTTTTTTTTGAAATCAAAAAGGAGTTGAGGAAATGAGGTCAAAAAGAATTAAAAAGGTAATGTGTTGCGCCATTCTTGTTCTCGCTTTGTTGGCAACTTGTTGCTTGGCCGGGTGCGGCAACAAATCTGCAACAAACGCCGGTCAGACGGGCACGACAAATTCAGGTTCAACAGGAAGTCAATCGTCAGGAACAAAAACATCAGAAGGTCCGGAGCCTGTGACAATGCCAATATCAGACAAGAAAATCACTTTAACAATGTTCTGTATATTGGACGGAAAAGCAGCCCTGACTTTGCAGTCTCTTGAAGAAAACCTTACGATGCAGAAATATGAGGAGCTTTCCAATATTGACATCGAGTGGTATCATCCTTCCAGTGCATCTACTGTTGGTGAAGCTTTGAACATTATGATTGCATCAAATGATTTGACAGACATTATTTCAAACATAACAAGTGCTTCTGAAGGTCTTGATTCTTTGGTTAACAGGGGTGTCATCCTCCGCCTTAATGAATTAATTGATCAATATGGTTATTATTTGAGCAAAGCTTTCAAGGATTATCCGGAGTTCTACAGACAGTCTCTTACATATGGTGGAAACATCGCCCTGTATCCTACCGCACGCCTTGATGAAGAAACCCGCTATTTTGAGTCATTTATCATGCGCGGTGACTGGCTGAAACAATTAAATCTTGATATTCCGAAAACAGTTGATGATTGGTATACAGTACTAAAAGCATTTAAGACCAAGGATCCTAATAATAATGGCAAAGATGATGAACTGCCTTTTGTAAGCAACTCCCACGAAGAAATGGGTGTTACCCGTTTAGGTTCTCTCTGGGGAATAAACACATGTTTGTTCAGATGGAACGGCACCACGGTAATTGACGGGAAGATTAAATTTTCCACAGAAACCGATGCATTCGATGAATATGTGTCAACAATGAGAAAATGGTACGAGGAAGGTTTGATTGACAGTGAATATCTCAGCACTGATGCCACAGGATGGAAAGAGAAAGTCCTGACCAACAGGGGCGGTGCTTTCTACGGCAAGATGAACGGTGGTATCGGAACATTAATGGGGTCATTTGATTATTCCCAGGATGAAGATTTTACTCTTATTCCGGTTCCTTATGCAACAACAAAAGACGGAAAATCATATGATCTTTATTCCCAGGACATATTTGACAACGGCGGATGTGCAATTTCTGCAAAATGTAAACATGTAAAAGAAGCCATAAAATGGCTTGATTACTTATACAGCCCTGAGGGACAGATAATGGCAAGCTTTGGTGTAGAAGGTGTAACGTTTGAGTACGATGATAAGGGTGTACCTCATTACACGGAATTAATCACCAATAACCCGGATGGTCTTTCAATGGTTAACGCAATTGCGAAGTATTGCTGTTGCCGGCATTAGTTTACTATATTGTTTTTCACTATGCTCCGATGTATGGCGCACAAATTGCTTTCAGGGATTATTACATTACACAGGGTATTCTCGGTAGTAAATGGGTAGGTCTTGAGCATTTCAGGGAATTTTTTACTTCATATTATTTTGGAAGATTACTTAAAAATACAATATTACTCAGCGGTTTGAATTTACTTATTGGATTTCCCATACCAATTATTCTTGCACTTCTGATAAATGAGGTGCGTAACAGTAAATTTAAAAGGACGGTTCAAACAATAACTTACCTGCCGCACTTTATTTCACTTGTGGTTATATGTGGTATTGTACTGGACTTTACAAAGAATAATGGTTTGATAAATGACATTCTTAGCTTTTTTGGAATAGAGAGAATACTGTTCATGCAAGATCCGAAATGGTTCAGAACAGTTTATATTATCAGTGATATATGGCAACATGCCGGGTGGAATTCAATAATATATATTGCAGCAATATCTGCAATTCCTCAGGATTTATATGAAGCAGCAAAAATCAGCGGATGTAATCGTTGGCAGGAAACCATTCATATCACCATTCCCGGAATAGCATCAACTATAATAGTGTTGCTCATACTCAGGGTGGGCAGGATTATGAATATAGGCCATGAAAAGGTATTGCTGCTGTATAACGAAAGCATATACAGTACGGCTGACATAATTTCAACATATGTGTACAGGCGTGGTATACAGAATGCTGAATACAGTTTCAGTGCTGCCGTGGGATTGTTCAATTCAGTTGTTAATATGCTATTGCTGCTGTTTGTAAACTTTATGAGTAAAAAAGTAACTGAAGACAGCCTGTTTTGAGGTGTTTGAAATGAGTAAAAGGACTAAGGGTGAAAAAATATTTTCTGTTTTTAATACATTTTTATTGGGCATGGTATGTGTTTTTACATTATATCCGATATACCATGTGTTAATGGCATCGTTCAGCAGTTCGTCAGGTATTCTGTCCCATTCCGGGCTGTTTCTGAAACCTGTTGGCTTTTCTGTATCTGCTTACCAGGTTATACTGAACAATAAAAACATTTGGACCGGATATGGAAATACAATTTTCATTGTTGTAGTCGGAACATGCCTGAGCCTGTTAGTGTCTTCAATGGCTGCCTATTCACTGTCAAGGCAGTGTTTCAAGGCAAGAACATTTTTCATGCTTGCAATTACATTCACAATGATTTTTTCAGGAGGGTTGATACCTCTGTTTCTTGTAGTAAAAGGTGTTGGCCTGTATGATTCCATATGGTCCCTTATTTTACCAGTATTAATTAACACCAACAACCTGATTATTATGAGAACATCTTTCGCCCAAATACCCATAAGCCTTGAAGAATCAGCCAAAATAGACGGAGCAAATGATATTATAATTTACAGCCGTATTGTGCTTCCATTGTCAAAAGCTACAATAGCAGTAATTTGCCTTTACTATGGAGTAGCTTATTGGAATTCATGGTTTTCAGCATCAATCTATCTCCGTAAAAGGAAGCTTTTCCCTCTGCAGTTGATTCTCAGGGAAATACTGATTGCCAATGATAACTCAACTTCCGACTCAGAGTTGATGAGCGAATCAATCAAGTACGCAGCAATTATTGTGTCAACAGTGCCGATATTGTGCGTTTATCCGTTCCTGCAGAAGTACTTTGTCAAGGGAGTAATGATAGGCGCAGTTAAAGGCTAGCAATATAAAAAATAAAACAAAAGGAGAGAAACGATATGTATCATGTGGTGAAAAAATATCCAAGACCAAGCGCTGAGTTATTGGAAGCCTATAAGGGTATGCAAGCTGCTACTCTTCATGAAGTAATGGGTAAGCGTGGAGCAATGCTCCATCATATACGGCCTGTATGGCCCGGCAGCTATGTTGTTGGAAGTGCATTAACCGTTAAGGCGCGTCCAGGTGACAATCTTATGCTGCATAAAGCAGTTTCCATAGCAAAACCCGGTGATATCCTCGTTGTAGATGTTGATGAATTCCAGGAAGCCGGTATATGGGGGGAGATAATTGCAAATGCTGCAATGATGAAAGGAATTGTTGGCATTGTCACCAATGGTACGGTGCGCGATTCAATGCCCATTAAAGAACTGGGTTTTCCGATGTTTGCTTACGGCTTGTCAATGAAAGGCACAACAAAAATGACTCCCGGATTAATCAACCATCCGGTTACCATATTTGGTGTAACGGTTAATCCCGGAGATATTGTTCTCGGTGACAACGATGGTGTTGTAGTTGTGCCGCTTGCTGAAGCCGAAAAAGTACTTGAACTGGCAAGAAAGAAAGAGGCCGATGAGGCTAAAGTAATAGAGAGAATACGTAATGGTGAAAGCACCATGGACGTTCTTGGATTTAACGATGCTTATAAAAAACTGGGATTATTAGAGGAAGATGATGAATAGTATGAGATTTAAGCCTGAAACACTACGGAAATTTACAGTTGAAATACTTGATAAAGTAGGCTACAGGGGCGAAGAAGCCAAAATTTTTGCCGACAGTCTTATAATGGCAAATGAAAGTGGCGTGGATTCTCATGGTATTACCCGTTTACGTACATATGCCGAACGTATAAGGCATGGAGTTGTTGACATACATGCTGAACCTGAAATAGTCAATGATGCTGATACATTTATCATGGTAGACAGCAGGAATGGCATGGGTGTGGCTACTTGCAGATGGACAATTGACAGATGTATTGAACGGGCTAAAAAGCATGGCTCCTGTTTTGCTGCGGTAAGAAACGGCAATCATTTTGGAACAGGTGCTTTTCATACAATGTATGGGGCAGAGCAGGGAATGTTAACAATAGCAATGTCAAATTCTTCAGCATGTGTTGCTCCGACCGGAGGAAGAACGGCAATTCTTGGTACCAATCCCATGTCCATAGCAATTCCGTCAGAGAAATACGGTGCGATGATACTTGACATGGCAACTTGTACGGTTGCACAGGGTAAGGTTATACTGGCCAACAAGGAAGGCAAAAAGATTCCTTTCGGGTGGGCGATTGATGAAAAAGGCAATCCCACTGATGATCCGGCAGCCGCACTAAAGGGTGCCATGTTGCCTTTTGGAGGCCCGAAAGGTTATGGGATTTCCCTGATTATAGAAATTCTGTGTTCTGCACTTACCGGTGCTTATATGTCTCCGGATACGAAGTCGTTCTGGAGGGATTTTGAAAATCCCCAGGGCCTTGGATTCTTTATGGGCGTTTTGGACATAAGCAAAATTCTGCCTCTGGATGAATTCAAGAAACGTACTGATGAAATACTCGACAGGATCAAAAATTCGCCCAAAGCAGAGGGAGTAAGTGAAATATTCATTCCTGGCGAGATTGAACAGAGAAACAGAAAGCTGGCCAATGAATCAGGAATTGAACTGGGCAGCAATGTTTATTCAGAATTGGTTGCGCTGGCAAATGAGTACGGTGTATCTGCTGATATCTTAAAGCCAATGTAGGAGGGTAAAATGAAGAAGACTGTTGGTTTTATTGGTTTAGGACGTATGGGAACCCCTATGGCTATGCGATTGTTAAATGCCGGGCATTCATTATGCGTTTTCGATATCATCCCCGACGCAATGAAACCATTTGAAGAAAAAGGTGCAGACACGGCATCAAGCATTAAGGAACTTGCATCTAAGGCTGATGTTATCATAACAATTGTACCTGCCGACAAGCATATCTATGACATATATACCGGCAGTGACGGAATAATTGATAATGCAAAAGAAGGATTGCTTTGCATTGAAATGACTTCCGCAATGGGTATTACCCTGAAAAAAATAAAGCAATATGCCGAAGAAAAGGCAAAAAACATTTCATTCGTTGACGCACCGGTCAGTGGGGGGGTTGACGGTGCGTCAAACGGAACACTGACAATCATGGTCGGAGGCGAGGATAAAGATATTGAAAGTGCTAAACCTTACCTCGAAATTCTGGGAAGTAAACTGTTGTATTCCGGAAAACTTGGAGACGGCAAATCGGTAAAAATGATTAATCAGATGCTGAATGCACTTAATACTGCTGCAGCTGCTGAAGCAATGTATCTTGCAAAGGAACTCGGGATTGATACCAGTATTCTGCTCGATATTGTAAATAACAGTTCGGGTGGCTCATGGGTTATGAAAAACAATGTACCCAAGTTTATGCTTACAGGCAATTATGACAGTGGTTTTAAACTGGGCCTGATGACAAAAGATCTGCGTCTGTCAGCATCCGAGGCCGATTCCAATAATCTCGATTTACCTCTGGTAAAACAGGCCTTAAAGGAATACGAAGAAGCAATAGCAATGATGGGTGAGAATGTAAATTACAACTCAGTATTTGAGTGGGTAAAAAATCATAATAAAAGAGAGGAGAATAAAAATGAAGGAAATTAATTACAATTATGAATCCGAACTGTTCAAAAGAATACATGGATATGTTGCTGCAGGTTCAATTGGAAACTCAATGGGTGAAATGCCTGAGGGTTACACAGTTGAAGAGCGGCAGAAATATTGGGGTTGGATTGACTATCTTCCTGAAGTGAAAAAAGGCCCCGGAACTCATCTGCCAACAATTAATGATCGTGCAAAAAATCCATTTGATGTAGGTTTTGGCCATCCTCCCGTCAGCCATCCGCATGTCAGGGTTCCCGGAACAACAGAAGACGGGGAGGAAAGATTCAGACTGCTTTCCACAGCAATTATTGAAAAAGGCGGAAGAATTGATATAAATGATTTGGCAGCTGTTTGGGCTCGTGATGTAACACCTGATAAATTTGGATACATGTTGGGCTCCCAGGATCAGGTTATTTATTATTCCATCAAAGCCGGTGTACCTCCATGGGAAGTTGGCCGTTATGCTTCCTGGCCGGGTCTTTATGGAACCACAAAGATGATCGGTGCGGTAGGTGTTGTAAATGCATGTTTCCCCGAGCTGGCTGCACAGGATGGCAGAGAGCTTGCAAGAATCAAAGATGTCCGCGGAGTGCCCGGCAATTACGCAATTGAAGTGGCAGGCGCACATTGCGCAGGTGTTGCAACTGCATTGATGCCCAATGCAACCGTTGATATGGTTATTGAAGCTGCAGCAAAACAACTTGGACCTTCTCCTAAGAGGGAATTCCTTGAAGTACAGGAAATAGGATTGTCTTGTAACGGTGACCCTGAAGAGTTTGGAAGAAAGCTGCAATACAAGTATGAGAACCGCCAGGTATCCAATGCGGTGGAAATTCTTAGTGCCGCATACGCAATTTTAAAAATGTCAAATGGTGATCCCCGTACAGCAATTGTATATGCAGTTAATTCCGGTCGTGACACAGACTGCCGTGCTCATACCGCAGGATCACTGGCAGGTGCTTTAAAGGGAATTGATGCTGTTCCGGCAGAGTGGGTCAAGACAGTTGATGACGCAATGAAAGTAAATAAATGGACAGTATCAAACAGAACATCACTGGAGACTGCACAAGGACTGTATCGCGCAGCAGTAAACAATATAGAAAGATTACGCAGTGTAGTCGGGTATTTTGACAATGTAAACAAATAAAAACCCTACTTTCGCAACAGCAGACTGTAATATAAAAATAAGCGGTTTATTGATCAGGATTGCTTATATATTACGGGTACTTGATAAATAAACTTTGTATGTTTTTTGTCCGGATTATACAAAGTTTGCAAAGATGGTAATAAACTGTAGGGGGGCTTGCCGGTTACTGCTTTGCGAAAGTGAAGCATACAGGGGGTTATGTTCATGATAAGAGAAAACAAGATTAAAGCGGGTCTTAAAGAAGGAAAAAATTATATAGGTACATTCGTGAAAATGACTGATGCCAGTTCAGTAGAGATAATATCCATGTGCGGGTTTGACTTCATTATTATCGATTGTGAACATACTCATTTCAGCAAGGAAACCGTGGTTTCGTTGTTGCGTGCATCTGACATTTCCGGAATAACTCCGATTGTACGCGTGCGTGAGAATGATCGGGCGCAGATATTGCATGCGCTGGATTCCGGTGCTCTTGGAGTTATGGTACCTGAAACGAGTACAAAAGAAAGCCTGCAAAAAATAGTTGAAGATACGTTTTATTATCCGATCGGGAAAAGGGGTTACACAGCTTCCAGCCGTGCAGCCGGTTATGGCTTTATGAATCCTGCGGAATATGCAAAAGAGGCAAACAGAAACATTATGACGATAGCATATGTAGAAACCTCCGAAGCTCTGGAAAATCTGGATGAAATGCTTACCGTGCCGGATATAGACGTAATGTGGATAGGACCGATGGATCTCTCCCAGTCACTGGGTGTGATAGGAGAGTCAAAGCATCCGATAGTGCTTGACACTATTGACAAGATAATTGAAAAATGTAAAAATTCCGGAATTGCCACAGGTACGATTGCTGCGAATGCAGCTGAAGCCAAAAAACTCATTGACAAGGGTGTTCAGTTAATCGGTTTAAGCAGTGACCAGGCAATGATTAGCTATGCAGGAAGGCAATTTATCAGTCAGCTCAAAAAATAACTTATACTTTATATTTGAATAAATCAGATAATGCATTTATTATATGAAGGTGCGCCAGCAATTTAAAAGAGAGGCTGTTTTAAGAACAAGCCTCTCTGCACATTTTTTTTCATAATAAAAAAATCAGTTAATCCAAAGTAATGCCTTTTAAATAAAATCCCATAGAAACATACATTATGATAATTACTATCAATCCGGGCAAAAAAGCTAAAACTCCCGGAAAGAGTTTATTATTGGATGATTGTAATGCGTGCTTTTCTGTTTTTGATGTATTTCGTACAAAAGCCCAAATAAGGCCTGACAGTGCAGCTGCACAAAATACAGCACTTGCCGTCCATACCCCGATTACAGCCAGTTTTTGAAATGAAGGCATATTGTCCAGCATTGTAAAATAGTCGTTCAGGTAATTCTCACTTGATTGCATTGCCGACATGTCAGAAGTAAATACCTTTCCTGATATGTAATTGGTTAATACAGCAAGGGAGTTGTTGGTAAAATGTGCAAACATGCCGGCAAACAGTGAATCGGTACGGTAAACAATGAAACCTATCAGTATTCCCAGGAGAAACGTTCCAACAAGTTTTTGAAAGTCCAGGTGAAACAGTCCGAACAGGAAAGCTGTTATTACAATTGAAAGGAAGGCTCCGAATTTTTCGAAGCTTCGCTGAATTACTCCGCGAAACATTACTTCTTCGCAAATACCCGCTGAACCGCCGATTATAAGAATATTCACAAGCAAAGGGGTCTGGCTTATTGGAAGCTCAGCTACAACGACTTTTCCAAAAATGGACTTGATAATCCAGAGGTTGAATATGTTAATGATCGCAACAATCCACATGGTAAAAGCCATCATCGAAAAGATGATAAACAGGTTCAGAAAATTCACACGGTTTAGTCTTAAAACTTTCTTTATGTCGTGTTGCCTGATTACAAGCAATAAAAGGGAAGGTGCCAGTATTAATATGAATTCTGTGATTAATATACCTGAATTGAAATTTTTCTGCTGGACAAATGAACCTATAGTAATCAGCAATACTGCAACAACAGAGTAAAGAATTCCTGATTCAACCAGGCCGGGAGTTCTTGTGCCGCTGACAGTAATATCACCATTCGTATTATCCATGTAAATCACTCCAGACTTTATGATAATAGTTAATTTAATATAGTATATCAGATAATAACCAAAAATTGAATTTTATATAAATGATTACTTCTGTTCCAGGAGAGTAAATGTTACATTCAAAGAAAAGTATAACAGCAATATACCATACACAGCGGGCATATAGTCAAATGTTCCGCCTGGGAGCATACGACTGATATCCCGAAGCAGGACCCGGGGATTGATATGGCAAACCATGATCCCGGGTTGGTAATAAATAAAAGCTGCCTCGGAAATTTCGGGCAGCTTGCAGGATTCACCTGATTTTGGTTTATATATTACCTGATAACTCTTCTTGCGGTAAAATAAGTTCTGCTGTAATATCCCGCGGTAAGCGAAGAGGTTTTTATAACATGTCCTGTTGCAGGTGCATGTACAAATTCACCATTGCCAACGTATATTCCCACATGGTTCACGGTTTTGCCGTCGGCAGCGAAGAATACCAAATCACCATACTGAAGGCTGTCTTTTGAAACATAAACTCCCGCTTTTGCCTGATCTCTTGATACACGGGGCAGTGATATTCCGAGTTTACCATATAACGTATATACCAAACCTGAACAATCATAGCTGTTGGGACCGGTTGCACCCCATTGGTATGGCTTTCCCATTTCCAGGGGTATAAGTGCTTTTAATTGCTCAATGAGATAACTTCTGTTGTCTCCGCGTGAAGATATTTCATATGTTTCAATATACTGTCCGTCAAACTCCTCATACATTCTTTTTATAAGAGCAATTGCTTCTTCCCTTGAAGTGTATCTGCGGGGATTAAACTTGTTGTTTTCAAATCCGTTAATAATTCCTTCACCGGCCAGATATAACACTTCATCCACAGCCCAGTCCGATATTTGATCATGATCGGAAAACCGGTAATTACCAGTGCCTGAAGAACTGTTTTCAGGTTGCGCGGCTTTTAATGTCCGATAAAGCATGACTGCTATTTCTTCCCTGGTTGCTTTGTTGCCGGGAGCAAATTTCTTATTGCCCACACCGTTAACAATTCCGATTTTATTGGCTACTATAATGCTTTCATTTTGTGTATCTGTAAAAGGACTTGAGCCGGCTTCAGGTAATTTATTTCCGCTAAGGGATTTGTAAAGCCTTACTGCCAGTTCACAGAATTCTTCCCTTGTAATATAGCTGGTATATTCACCTTTAACTCTACCGGTAAGCAAATTATATTCATTGGCTTTCAATATTTCGGCTTTTGCCCAGTCGCTTGCACCGGCAAGATTGATGTCCTGCTGAGCGAAGGATGAAACACCAGCTAATATTCCCAATGATATAACTGTGGAAATAAATAATGACTTTTTATGTTTTTTTCTCATTTATATCTCCTTTCATATGTTATCCGAAGCAATAAGATTTACTCCTGTGCAGAGTCAGAATCTT
>ENA-UPSA01002279-UPSA01002279.1-bioreactor-metagenome-genome-assembly--contig:-NODE-2279-length-13574-cov-5.590502_pt1 | contig 13574 bp, 8 predicted proteins | sample MGYA00238183_ERZ773288 | MGnify/ENA primary metagenome ERZ773288 (study PRJEB29028, sample SAMN07631243) | bioreactor metagenome | isolation source: Switchgrass digestor | place: USA: Dartmouth... | reverse complement strand
GTGGCTACCATCAAGGACGTGGCCCGACTGGCGAAGGTCTCCCCCTCCACCGTCTCCCGGGTCATCGCGGGCTCCAGCCGGATCAGCCCCGAGACCCAGGCCCGGGTCCGGGAGGCGATGAAGGCCCTGAACTACTACCCCAACGCGAACGCCCGCAGCCTCGTGCGCAGATCCTCCAACGCGGTGGGTGTGATCATCGCCCGCCCCGCGGAGCAGGCCTTCGCCAACCCGTTCTTCCCCGAGGTCCTCCGGGGCATCGCGGCCGAGCTGCACCGGCACGGCTACGACCTGGTGCTCTCCATGACGGCCACGCCCGAGGAAGAGCAGCAGGCCTGCCTGCGCCTGCTGAGGCAGCAGCGCGTGGACGGCGTGATCCTCACCTCCTCCCGCATCCGGGACACGCTGCTGGACAAGCTCGCCGCCGAGCAGTTCCCGTTCGTGCTGATCGGCCGGGCGGACCAGGGGCAGGCGATCAGCTGGGTCAACAACGACAACGTGGCGGTGGGCGAGATGGCCGTGGAGCACCTGGTGGGCCGCGGGCACCAGCGCATCGCCATCATCAACGGGCCCGCCGAGCTCACCGTCTCCGTCGACCGCGGCCAGGGGTTCCGCCAGGCCATGGCCCGGTACAAGCTCCCCCTGCCGCCGGAGTACGAGGCGGAGGGCCAGTTCACCAAGGAAGGCGGCTACCGGGCGATGGTCGGGCTGCTCTCCCTGCCCGAACCCCCCACCGCCGTTTTCTGCACCGACGATGCGATGGCCGTCGGGGCCCTGATGGTGCTGAAGGAACGGGGGCTCACCCGCAAGGTGGCGGTGATGGGAGTCAACGACGACCCGCTGACGGCCCTCCTGGACCCGCCGCTCTCGACGGTGCGCATCCCGATCTTCGAGTTGGGCATGGCCGCGGCCAACTTGCTGCTGGAGAGCCTGAAGCACGGCGTGACGGGTCCGAGGCAGGTGGTCCTGCCGAGCCAGCTGGTGGTGCGGGAATCGACGAATTGGACGTTGTAACAAATGGGTGGTGGGTTGTGAGTGGTGGGCGATCAGCCGCTGGCGGCGGGGGTAACCGGCTGGCGGTTGCGACCTGAGAGCCGTGGGCTGTGCGGCGGCCGCGACGATCAGGAGTCCCCTCGGGTGAAACAGAGAGCAAGGCGGTCCCGCCGTACAGGGCGAGACCGCCTTCGCTGTGTCTGGCTGGAGCACGACCACTGGGCGTGACGGATTGTGGCGCGTCTGGGGTTGGCAGTGCAATCGTATGCACTACTGGTTGAACGATGCCAAACTCGACTCTTACGATGCTGGGCAGGTTGCTCATCCGACTACTTCTCCTGACTCAACGTTCCGTCGACTCCCCGCAATTCACTTGAGCAACATACCTCGAAGCCCGTCGTCGAAGGGCGAAAGGCAGCCGCCTAACCAACGCGAGTAAACACAATGGGTAATGCCTCAGTTTGGATACTAAGTGGCACACACAGGCTATTTCTAACTACTCCGAGACTTTTCTCCGACATGTGGAAGGATTCGCCAACCCGATGGTGAAATGGAGTAAGGCAAAGGTTTGCACGCAGATTCCCAAGTGCCTTGTCACGGGAAGCAACGGATAACATCGGCGCGCTTTTTGTTGTGGACATTAATGCAATCGATTGCACACACGCCGATCGACAAAGTGTCCCATAATCAGCATCAAAGACACGGTACGCACATCGGGGGTATCTCCCTACCCCGTACTACGGGTGATGACCGGTTCAAGTTAAATCAGCCTTGAAACTCAGAAACGCATTCGGGCCGCCATGAAGAAACTGGCCCCATAACCCTCACCGCCTCGACTGATCGGCACCAGGGAGTCCGGCAGGCGATGGCCCATGACCGTCACCAACCGGACTCTTCACGAGTAATCACGGAACCCAAATATCAACACGGAGGGAAGTGATCGTATGAGCTTGAAGCAGTGGATCGCTGGCATCGTTTCCATATCTGTCATGGCGTTCGCACTGGCGGGGTGTGGTGGCAGCACGTCCAGTCCTGACGAAAAGGCCACCGCCGAAACGACGGCTCCTACGCAGCAAGAACAGGAGAAGGAGCCGGTTCACCTGGTTGTCTGGTCGTACATGACCCCGAACGAAGTAGCCGTAGTGGATGAAGTTGCACAGCAGTGGGCGAAGGAGACCGGTAACACCGTGGAGGTCATCCCCGACCAGACCGGTTTCCAAGAGTACGCAACGGCTGCCGCGTCTGGACAGGGCCCGGACATTCTCTATGGCATCCCACACGACAATCTGGGTTCCTTCTGGAAGGCTGGCCTGCTGGCGGAGGTCCCTGACGGGGTAATCAACCCCAGCGACTACGAACAGGTCGGCATCAACGCCGTGTCCTTCGAAGGCAAGATGTACGCAGTGCCGATCTCGATGGAAGCCATCGGCCTCTTCTACAACAAGGCGATGGTGCAGACCCCGCCGACAACCTGGGATGAGTTCATGGCCATCGCCAAGGACAAGGGGTTTGCGTACAAAGTCAAGGATCTCTACTTCTCCTATGGCTTCATCGGTGGTATGGGCGGCTACGTCTTCAAAGACACCGGCAAGGGACTGGATCCCACGGATGTCGGCCTCGCCAGCCCGGGGGCCATCGCAGGTCTACAACTTATTGCGGACATGATTCACAAAGACAAGCTGATGCCCATTGATATCGACTATGACCCGGCCAAGGCCCAGTTCCTGAACGGCAAGACGGCCATGTGGCTAACTGGTCCGTGGGAGGTCGCCAGTGTCAGGGAGGCTGGCCTGGACTTCGGTGTCGCACCGATGCCTACCCTGCCGAACGGTAAGCCGTTCACGCCCTTCGTCGGCGTGTATGCCGGCTTCGTCGCCGCCGATTCCGACAAGCAAGAGGCGGCATGGGACCTGATCAAGTACCTGCAGCAGAACGCGCCGCTCAAGCTCTTCGATACCGCCAATCGCATCCCCGTGAAGAAGGAATTCCTCAACACCGATAAAGTGCAAGGCGATGAGATCATTCGCGGCTTCGCCGCCAGTGCCGCCAACGGCGTCCCCATGCCGAACATCCCCGAGATGCCCGCCGTTTGGGCACCTGCGGCCAGCATGTTTGAGTTGATCGTATCGGGTGCAACCACGCCGGAAGAGGCGGCCCAGCAGACCGTCGAGGCGATCAACGAGGCTGTCGCAGGCATGAAGTAGGTTGCTCGGGTACACAACGCCCACAGGGCCGGGAGCGGGAACACCCCGCTCCCGGTTCTGAATCCGGTCCCGCCACCTGAAGACCCGTGCAGGAGGTTTTCTCCCGGTGATGAACATCAGCTCCTTGCGCAACAAGTTGAGGCCCTACGCCTATCTGTCGCCGGCTCTCGCCTCAATCACCGCGCTTAGCATATTGCCGACCATCTTTACGATCTTTCTCGCCTTCACCGATGCGAGCCTGTTCACTTTCAGGACCGGTTTCTCGTTCATCGGGCTGGCGAACTTCAAGGAGTTGCTCAACGGCTCGCTCGCTCGGGTATTCTTTCCGGTCTTCGGGTGGAACTTGCTGTACGCGCTGCTCAGTACCCTGTCGCAGTATGCGCTGGGTGTGTTCCTGGCCGTGTTGTTAAACAACCCGTACATGCGAGAATCCAACCTCTACCGGTCCCTATTTATCATCCCCTGGGCCATTCCCGGAACCATCGCAACCATAGCCTGGGTCGCTCTCTTCAACACCAGTGGAGGGCAAATCAACCTGTGGTTGAACAGACTCTTCGGCTTGGATCCCATTCCTTGGCTGCAACATCCGAACTTGGCCAAAATCGCCACGCTGATCGTCAATCTGTGGTTGGGGTTCCCGTTCTTCATGACGATCTGCCTGGCCGCCATGAGCTCCATTCCTGACGAGCTCTATGAAGCGGCAGAGATCGACGGGGCGGGCGCATGGCAGGAGTTCTGGCGGATCACGTTCCCGTTGATGTTCAAGATCACGGTCCCGATGCTGGTGAACTCGTTCGCACTCAGCTTTAACAACCTGAACACCGCTCTGCTTCTGACCAACGGGATGCCGCCTCGAATCGGCTCAGCCTGGGCGGGCCATACGGATATCCTGGCATCGGTCAGCTACAAGTTGACAGTGGACCTGAACCGGTACAGCCTGTCCGCGGCAGTGTCAGTCGTTCTTTTCCTCATCGTTGCCGGATTGACCCTGGTGAACATGAAGGTCACCGGAGCCTTCGGAGAGGAGGAGATGCAATAACCATGGCAAGCCGCCGCACCAGGAGGCGCCCGCGCCGCTTCGAGGTGATTCGACTCTGGCTGTCACGCGTGATCATCTGGTTCTTGCTGGCCATGGTCTACTTCCCGATCCTCTCGGTCATTAGTGCTTCACTGCAGAAGGGTGGAGCCTTCACCTCGAACTCGCTGCTACCTAATCCCAAGCTGTTTACGCTGCAGAATTACGTGGATCTTCTTACAGGGGGGAAGTTCCTCCTGTGGATTCGCAACACGTTTGCGTTGGGCATAGCGGTCGGCGTAATCCAGGTGTTCGTCACGGTCACGGCAGCCTATGCATTCAGCCGTATGAACTTCTGGGGGAGAAAAAACGGCATCCGGACGTTGATGCTGCTCCAGATGATGCCAAGCTTCCTTTCCGCATCAGCCATTCAGTATGCCCTTTTCAAGTTACGGCTGGCCAATCCGCTCGGCATGCTGCTGGTGATGACCGGCACCGCCGCGTCGAATATCTGGCTGACCAAGAACTACATCGATGGTATTCCCCGTGACCTGGATGAGTCGGCCAAAGTGGACGGGTGTACCGATTGGGACGTGTTTACCAAGATCCTCTTGCCGCTCTCCAAGCCCATACTTGCCGTCATGTTCCTCTTCAGCTTCATCGGCGTATTTCAGGAGTTCGCGATGGCGAGCGTCATCCTCCGCAACCCGAAGAACTGGGTCCTAACACAGGGCCTGCGCTCCTTCCAAGCCAACGCTTACTCAACCAACTGGGGGGAGTTCTCGGCCGCTGTCGTGCTTGCCTCGGTACCACTGGCAGCAGTCTGGATGTTCGCCCAGAAGTACGTCCAAGCAGGTCTAACCCGCGGCGCCATTAAGGGATGAGGTAACTGGACATACGGTGGTCCGTGTTGCCATTGGCGAAAGCCTGCTCCGCGGGGCGGGCGATGATCACGCCCACCGCGTTGGCGGACACTCCCGGGTGATCGCGGGCTCCAGCCGGATCAGCCCCGAGACCCAGGCCCGGCTTCTTTACTGTCCGACACCACAGGGCTGGCGGCCAGACCCGATCACACCCCTGGCGCCGCGGCGCCCCACACTCGCACAGCGGACGGCCGCTGCGCTGACCCCGTCATCACGGGAACGGGTCGAGCCCTCGGAGCGTCGAACAAGCAGGTCCACCCCCACCCCCGCACCTACCGCGGCGCGACCGCATTGACTATACAACCAAAACTTCATAGAATTGGGTTATCGCCGGTACGGCCACCCGGGCGGCCGCGCGCGTCGGGCTGCCCGGGGCGAATACGGTCTGGCTGGCCGCAGGGACGCCAGGGTTTGTCGCAGGGTCACGAACAGGAGGGCGCACATGTACGAGTTCCAGTTCCGCGATTGGACCGAACTCGCCAGGGCGTGGGGCATCTCCCTGGAGGCTGACGACGACGAGATCGCCGCGCGGGTCCGCCACTACATCCGCACGCACGTCTCGCCGGAGGACGCCAAGCCGGACCCCAATATGGTCGCCGATCTGCGGCGCTTCATCACGGGTTTCTGCCAGGCCGCCAAGGACCGCCCCGAGGCCCCGCTCTGGGAAGGGCTTCGGGACATCCAGGACGACCTGACCTTCGTGCAGTTCTGCGACGTGCTCCTGCGCTACATGTGGGTGTAACGTAGAAAGAGACCCCCGCCCGGGCAACGGCCGGGCGGGGTGTTCTTTTCAATTGCCCGCAGCACTGCTCCGGGCCGCTTCCTCTTCTGCTAGAATCGCAGTGGGGGGACATGCCCATGACGAAACCTTTCCTCGTACTCAACCTCGACGACACCCTCACCTGGCAGTCGCGCCTCCTGGCGGCGCCCCACGAGTGGGTCGACCTCCGGCACCTGACGGGGAAGAAGTCCTGCGCCACGCCCGACGCGCTGCCGGCCATCGCGGCGGCGCTCGAACCGTACCGGGATGTACCCCTCTGCTACTGGGGCACCGGCGAGTACCACTACGTCACGCTGATCCGGCTGCAGGCCCTGCGTCAGCCGGTGACGCTGGTGCTCTTCGACCACCACCACGACGCCTCGCCCGTACAGGGCGGCGTCGTCACCTGCGGCGACTGGGTGCGCCACGCACTGGCCCTGCCGTGGGTCCGGCGCGTCGTGTGGGTGGGCGGACGGGAGCCGGAACTCCAGCGCTACCTTCCCCACCCCCGCATCCTGCGGGTCCCGGAGCCGGCGCCGCCGGCTCGCTTCGCCGAGTGGGCCGACCGCACACTGCCCGGCTCAGACATCTACATCTCTGTGGACAAGGACGTACTGGCACCGGACGATGCGGTGACCACCTGGGGGGCGGGCGACCTGCCTCTGGCCGACCTGCTCTCCTGGCTGCACCTGCTGGGCCGCCACCGCCGCATCGTCGGGGCCGACGTATGCGGCGAGTGGGAGATCTCGCCCACCCAGGTCGTGCCCAGCCTCCAGGACCGGGCTGCAATCCGGCGCAACGAACAGGCCAACATCGCCATCCGGGACGCGCTGGCGCCCGTCCTGCACGGCAGCCGCCTCACCGGGGTGGGGCGCACGGACTGAGGGTCACCCGCCCGCCGGGGTCACCGCGCCGCCAGGGTGTCCAGCGCGCGCACCACCAGCGTGGCGGCCTCGGCCCGGGTGGCCGTCAGGCGGGGACCAAAGGTGAAGCTCCCGCCCTCCCCGGGGTATCCGACAATCAAACCCGATCGCACGGCCTCGGCCACGTGCCGGGGCCAGCGCCATTGATAGGCGTCCGTGAACCGCCGGCCTGCGATCACCGCCGTACCGCCGGCCACGGAGAGCGGCGTCGCCAGCGCCTGCTCCTCCAGCCCCAGGGCCCGCACCAGCATCACGGCGATCTCCTCGCGCGGAATCCCCTGATCGGGTTCGAACCGGCCACCGGGGTAGTCCCCGGGGTTCACGATCCCCGCCGCGACCGCCGCACCCAGGTAGCCGCCGGTGGCCACCCAGTGCCCCGCCGTATCGGCAAAGGCGCCGGACGCGTCATCCGGCCGCAGCGGGAGGTTCAGGGCAGAGACCAGCATCCGCACGAAGGCGGCCCGGGTCAGGGTGTCGTTGGGCCGGAACGTGCCGTCGCCGTAGCCGGAGACCGCCCCCATCGCCAGCAGCCGGGCGATGGGCTCCTCGGCCCAGTGACCGTCGATGTCCTGCTGCCCGCCAATCGTCCGGGATAAGTAGAGCCGACCGCCTGTCTGCCGTATTTCGGCCCCCAGCAGTGCGGTGGCGAACGCCGCATCCACGTAGGTCTGTCCGTCCCGCTGCAGGACCGGCAGCGCCAGCCGCAGGGGCCGTCCCTCCACGCTGGCTGTGGTCCGGCCCAGCGTGTAGTCGCCCACCCGCTCCCCTGACGAAGCGCTGGCCCAACGCCACCAGGTCCGGCCGATTGCCTCCACCTGCTCGGGAGTCGCCGACCACTCCCGGAGTACCGACACGGGCAGCAGCACGACCCCGCTCGCGTGAACCAGCGCCGGATGGGGGTACACCATGCCGCGCACGACCAGCGGGAGAGCTGTGAAGACCTGCCCCCCGGGGGGTGAGAGTTGCTCGGTCCCGGTCAGGAAATTCGGCCAGGTTTCCTCGAGGCCGCCGGGGGTCACCACCAGCAGGTCGGCCGGTCCCCCCTGGTAGCCCCGGGGCAGCCGGAAGCGCAGGGCCGTGTCGGACTCCCGCACCAGTCCCTCCACAGGCAGCCCGCCCAGGTAGACCTTGACCCCCTGCGGGAACCCGTGCCCTTCCACGCGGATGAACGAAACACTGTTGTCGCTCTGATAGGCGATGGTGCGGCGGGTGACCACCGGCCGCACTTCGGTCGCGGTCCGGAACGACCAGGTGTACTCGAACGGCTCGGGACCGTTCCCCTGATCGACCACGCCGGCGAGCGTCACCGTGTAGCTGGCCCCCGTGCGCAGCGGCTCCCTCGGGATGAGCGCCACGGTGTCGGACAGGTTGCGGTCGCGCACCGGGTCGAAGGGCAGGGCGGCCACCTCGCCGTCGGGGCCCTTCAGGCTCCACCGGATGAGGCGCAGTTCCCGGGGGGCGTTGCCGAAGGTCAGGGTGATCGGGTACCCCACGGGCCCGGTCACCCCGGGGTGCACGGCCAGGGGGTCAGGCGTCTCCAGGCCGTCCCAGAGGGGCGGTACGGTCTCTCCGGGCGCCGGCCACTGCACCACCCGATCCTGCCGCTCGTTGGGACCCAACAGAGCCACGTTCACGCGGTGCCCTGCGGCGGAGGCCACCCCGTAGCCGAAGTCGCGCATGCCCGGGTGGATGAGGGGGATGCGGTGGTAGAGCGTGTCGATCCAGCCCGCCACCGCCTCTTCGGCCCGCACTTCGAAGTTGATGACCTCGGCGGTCCCGCCGTCGTAGGCGAAGTAGCGCGCCCGGTTGCCCGGGGTCTCGCCAAAGTACCCCGGCGTGCCGGGCGGCTGGTAGTGCGCATTTCCTTCCGCCTGAGCGGGGTTCGCGGCCAGGTAGTCGGCGTGCTTCTGCGCTGCTGCCGCCAGACGGGCATCACGCTCCATCACCGGGACCCCGGCCACCCGTCGGTAGCGGTTGACGGCCGCCAGGGCCGCCTGCTCCTCCAGGGCGGCGGAGGGCAAGTCGGCGGGCGAGCCCTGCTCCACGGTGAACTCAAACTCCGAGGTGAGGGGCAAATAGGTGTAGCCCGGCCGGTCCGGCGCAATCCGGACCACCAGGCGCACACGATGCACCCCCGGCGCCAGGGGCTCCGGGGGATCGTAGTAGACGAGGCCGGTCCCGTCCCATCGGGGCACGACCGGGCGCCCGTCCAACCACATCTCCGCACCGGTGATGCGATCGCCCGGGTCCAGCATCACCCGCTGTGCAATGCGGGGTCGCGCCCAACCCACGCTGCCCTGTGGCACGGGCGCGTAATATGTGAAGGCGGAGGCGAGCTCCGCCCAGAGCATCACAAACGCCACGGCCAGCAGGGCCACGCGACTCAGACGCCGCCGCACGTGACCACCTCCCTTCAGGTGAGACGTGAGACGGATAGGGGGTAGTTCCGTCAGAGTGGAAAAGACCGGGGGTGGGCGGCGGGCCGTTTGTCAGGCCGGCCGTGCAGCCGTGGCGCGGGAAAGTCAGCCCTGCCGCGCCCGGCAGACCCGACCGTTCCATACCAACCCCTGGCGTGACCTCGCCTACCCCGGCAGGCCCCATCGCTCCATGCCAACCTCCTGCGTGGCCTCGTCTGCCCCGGCAAACCCAACCGCTCCACGCCGCCCCCCTGCGTGGCCTCGTCCGCACTGGCAGGCCCGACCGCTCCATGCCAACCCCGGCGCTTGCGTTCTGTCAGTGGCCGCTGTAGACGATGGCCTCGCGTACCCCGGCAGGGCCGACCGCCTTGGATGCTGGGCGTCGACGCTTATGCTCTGTTCGTGCTCGCTGTTGATGCTGGCTCTTCCCGTCCCGAGCCCCCGCCGACATGCTGAGCGGGCTGCGGACAGAGTCGTCCGCGGCCCGCCATTCGTGCAATAGTCCACCCATCAGCCGGACCATCTTCCAACTGCACCCGCTCAGTCCGTGATGGCCCCGCCCTCCGGGCCGCCCCCGCCGCCTGAGCGCATGTCCAGTACCTCGACCCGGCGGACAACCCGGTTGTTCTCAGGGCGCGTGTCGCCGGGGTAGTCGATCTCGGCGATGATCTCCCACACCCCGGCAGCCAGCCCCGGGATAGTTCCCGGCCTGGCGGTGCAGCAGGCACCGTGCTGGATGGTCACCTCCCGCCAGGCCCCAGCCGGCGGCGACCCTCCTGCCGCCGGCCGCGCCCACAGCCGGAGCGGCACCCGGATCTGACTGCGGCCCAGGTTGTTCCGGTAGTCCAGGTAAATGCCCACTTCGAACGGTTTCCCCGCTTCCGCCATCTCCGGCGTCATCAGGCCCACCACCGCCGGATCATCCACAACCTGCTGCTCGGGGCGGTTGTAGGCGAAGGTGAGGACGTTGTTGGCCAGCCCTCCCTCCGGGCCGGGCTCCCCCTCCCGCTCGACCACCTCGGCCACCGCACCGGCGCAGCTCTTCTCGGCGGGAAGTCCCAGCGCCGCCCCAATCGCCCGGGCCAGGGCAACCTTGGGGTTTGCGGTGTGAGCAGCACTCAGGGCATAGACGGAGGGCAGGTCGATCACGCCGACGATCTCGCCCTCCTCCGGGTCACCCTCGACGGCACTCACCGTCACCGTGACGGTGTGGGGCTGCTGCGGTGCGAGGCTTGGCGGGAGGGGCGTCTCCCCCAGGCTGCGGACCAGCCGCCCGTTCTGGTCGGTCAGGAACCACTGCACCGCCACCGCCTCGCAGAGTTCCCCGAGGGTGCGTGAGGTCAACTCCAACTGCACCCGGGCCTGCACCGACACCGGAGCGCCCGGGACCAGCACCACCGGCTCGGGACTGTCGAGCCAGCGCAGGTCGTATGCCTCCCCGACCCGGTAGGCCACAAGGCGTCCGGAGGGCTCCCCGTTCCAGTAGAAGTTGTAGCCTGTGATCAGGAGTCCGTCCACGAAGACGGGGTCGATGCCCACGCCTGCGAACTTCGAAAAGTTGAAGGGACCAACGGCCGGCCGTTCGCCGTCGTGCAGGAGCAGGAAGCGGTTGGTGGGCGCCTTGTCGGTCGGGCGGATCAGGGCCGGGCGGGGATCGCCGCCGGCCGCGTTGCCGGTGTCCAGGGAGTACGTGTACAGGTACCCGTTCACGTCGCCGAACAGGAGCGCCCCCCGGCCCACCAGCGCCAGCGGGGCGGTGTTCATGGACGCCTTCTCCCCGTTCAGCCTGTCCGCCGGGCCGAACTTGCGGAACCACTTCACCTGGCCGTCCGGCCCCACCGCCACCACCGCGCCGTCGTTACCGGTACGGCCGCTCCGCAGGTCCGCGCCGGTGTCGGTGTAGTTGCGGAGGGTGATGTACAGGTGGGTCTCCGGGCCGTCGGGGCCCTGACGGACCTCAACCGCGGGCTCGGTGTTGGTGAATGCGGCCCTGGCGCCGATGAGAGCAGGGAGGTTGATGGAGTAGCTGGGCCAGTTTGCTGGTTCGCGCCCTTTCGACAGACCCGCACCCCACAGACGCCCGCTTGTGTCCACCCAATAGGCGTTGTTTCCGTCAGAGGTGAAGTTGCCCGCGAAGCCAGCGGAGCCGTCGACTGTCCAGACCCGGTACGGACGGTAGTCGTTCGCGCGATCCAGCGCCAGACGGATGGCCCGTCCACCCTCGAATCCGTCCGTGCCGATCACGAAGCTGGGGTTCTCGCCATGGGGCAGGGCCATGACCGCCGACGGGGTGATGAAGCCGCCGAAGCCGCCCTCGTCTTGCTTGGTCGTCGGTGCCTCATAGGCCTGCCGTCGCACGGACCTGCCCGGCCTGTCCAGTTCCTGGACCACCCAGACCTTACCGAAGTCGCGTGGGCATAGAGGCCGCCCATCGGAGCGGTTTTTCTCATCTTCGTAGTTCGGCCGGTCAGCCACAACCACGATGTCTCGTCCCTGGTCGTGGATCACCAGCGGCGAACCGACAATCGGACAGCCCAGGTCTAGTTCGGCCCGACGAAACCACCCTTCCCTTGTGTGATAAGCCCACAGCCAGCCATACCCCGTGCCAAAGTACAGAACCTCTGTCTCCGGGCTGTACGTAGGGCTCGACTGCGGAGGGATCACCTGACCGCCCGATGGTTGGTGAACTCTAACCTGCGTTCTGGTCGCCCCATCATGGACCGGCGCCAGTTCTCCGATCGGTTTTCGCTGGTCGTCCAGCTCTATCCGCCACAGAAAGGCGCCAGCCGAGTGGAAAACCACGTTGTCGATCACCACGGGCTGTGCGGCACTTGCCCCTAAGGGCTCCGTCTCCCAGTATGTGGTAAACTCAACCAGCCCAGTGGGGTCCGATACAGCCGACGTGCGTTGCGGCGATCCACCCTTGGTGATCCAGTCCCCCGCCAGGCCCTGCGAGGACGACATGAAGGTCAGCCAGACGGCGATCCCAGTTGCAGCCCACCGTCGCCACCTCATCCTCCGGCCCCCCTCAGTACCGTACCGCCCGGTTTTCGAGGTACCAGCTTGGATACTCATACAGGGGGAAGAAGGGCGTGAAGATGTGAACCTGGTAGGTTCCGGACAGGCTACCATCGTCAAGGCGGAAGATGGGCTTGGCGCCCACCCAGTAAACTTTGGCACCCATTTGCTCAGCGATGAAACGCACTGGCACCATGGTCCGGTCGTTGCGGATGACCGGCGGCGCGTCCAGCGGTACTTCCTGCCCGTCGACCACCGCCACTGGATGGTCAATAGTCAGTATGATGGTGCGCTCTGGAACACTGACAGTCCGCTCCTCCAATACGAAGCGATGTCCGTTCGGCAGGTACGCTTCGGGATCGAATAGGTCGGGGTAGTCGTACCCGGGGGCTGGGATCACCTTCATGACTCTGCGGGTTACAGCTGAGAAATGGATCGTCACCTGCCGCCGCGTTTGATCCCACAAGACCTCTGCACCCATCATCTCACTTACAAAACGGATGGGCACTCTTACTCGGTTGACGCTGGTATCAAGATAGGCAGGAACATCAAAACGCTTCGAAGCATCACCCTGGTTCAGGTAAACGTAGATGTAGTCTGGGCTGCCGTTGCTCTCGCTCCCGTCGTCTCGCCCCAACCCGGGGTGCGATTTATCCATCCAGTATTCGTATTCAATCCCCCGCGCCTCGGCTAGTTTCTCCTCCTCGCTCATCTCCCGCACTTCGGAGATTGAATCCACCGGCTCATATCGACATGGTTTCCAGGTAGTTCGTGACCAACCAAATGACCGGCCGAAAACCTGCCTGATCAACTGCGTGTCGGGTTTTGGGTAGGCATAGACGTGCATCGTCGTGCCACATCCCATCCAGTCCTCTTCCCAGTAGTAGGGATATTCCTGCGTCCAGGCAGGCAGCGGATCCCACACCCACCAGTCGTACCGGTCATAAGTCTCCGGGTACTCTCGAAGCACCCGCTCCACTTCCGCTTTCATTCGCTCGGACATGCCTTCGGGCGGAGGCGGCGGCGTCCACCCGTCCGGCCAGCCCGGACCCGGCTCATAGTTCTCGTCTGGGTACTGCGCAATCTCCAGACGCGTTTCCTGCTCGGCCCCCACGTTTGCAGGCACGTGCGTGAGCAGCATCGCCAATAACAGCCAGGTGAGATGCTTGGTGATCCCTGTGCGTCCTCGATGCATCCGCACTTCTCTCCCCCACTGTGTGCTTCTCACATAACCAATACGAAACCCCCTGGAGGCGGGTTCTCCCGGGGGGGCGTTGTCCCGGAAATCGTGGAAATTCAAAGTGGCGGCCCTCAAGCCCCGTTT
>ENA-UPSA01002278-UPSA01002278.1-bioreactor-metagenome-genome-assembly--contig:-NODE-2278-length-13588-cov-4.028301_pt1 | contig 13588 bp, 8 predicted proteins | sample MGYA00238183_ERZ773288 | MGnify/ENA primary metagenome ERZ773288 (study PRJEB29028, sample SAMN07631243) | bioreactor metagenome | isolation source: Switchgrass digestor | place: USA: Dartmouth... | reverse complement strand
TGCCCGAGTTTGGAAAGAACGCCCTTGAAGTACTCAGGCAGCCCCTTGAGGATGGTTTTGTACATATATCAAGAATTAACGCATCAATAACATACCCTTGCAAAACTACGCTGATAGCAGCTGCAAATCCATGCAGATGCGGATTTTACCTTGACGAAACAAGGGAATGTACCTGTACTCCGCAGGAAGTACGCGCATACCTGGGAAGATTGTCCGGGCCCCTGCTGGACAGAATAGATATCCAGGTGGATGTGCCGACCGTAAGATATGATGATATGGTCAATGAATCGGCTTCCGAGTCTTCAGCCGAAATCCGGAAAAGGGTCAACATGGCAAGAAATATCCAGAGAAAACGTTTTTTGCATACAGGAATATACTGCAATGCCCAGATGACTTCACCAATGGTCAGAAAATACTGCAGGCTCGGAAAAGAAGAATCCGATCTGCTAAGGAACGCGTTTTCTTCCCTGGGGCTTACTGCCCGTTCCCATGACAAAATCCTGAAAGTGGCAAGAACCATAGCGGATCTGGACGGTTCTGAAAATATCACTGCCATTCACATATCGGAAGCAATACAGTACAGGATACTTGACAGAAACCTTTACAGGTAGGAGGAAGATATGAATCCTGAACTGAAATACTGGATCTGGTTTGCAAACCTGAAGGGCATAACCACAAGAAAAAAGGTGGAACTTCTCCGGATTTTTGACGATCCGTCGGCAATATACGGTGCTGATGCGGTTGAACTTGCAAAAACCGGGCTGTTGAGCCGTGACAATATTGATGCCATTATGTCTGATGAATACAGGAAGACGGCGGATAAAACAATGGAGGATGTGGACAGGCATCGCATAAGCGTAGTACCCATGAACAGCAGTGACTATCCCGAAGCACTCAGAAATATATGTGATCCTCCTGTATGCCTTTATGTGAAAGGAAAACTGGTATCTGACGAAATATCGGTTGCCGTGGTCGGATCAAGAAGGGCATCAGGGTATGGACTTACACAGGCGAAAAAAATATCCGGTGAACTTGCGCGGCTCGGTATTTGCGTGATAAGCGGGATGGCTCGCGGTATTGATACAGCGGCGCATATCGGGGCATTGACGGCAAACGGAAGAACAGTTGCCGTTTTAGGCTGCGGACTTGATATGGCCTATCCTCCGGAAAACAGGAAACTGATGGAACAGATTATTGAAACCGGTGCAGTAATTTCAGAATACCCTCCCGGCGTGGAGCCAGCACCGCACCATTTTCCCGTAAGAAACAGAATTGTCAGCGGAATGTCGGCAGGAGTACTGGTAGTTGAGGCAGGTGAAAGAAGCGGTTCGCTCATAACCGCGCAGCTGGCACTGGAACAGGGGAGGGATGTATATGCCCTGCCCGGGAATATAGTAAGTGTAAACAGCAAAGGAACTAATAAGCTGATCCAGGACGGAGCAAAACTTGTAACATCGGTTGAGGATATAATTGAAGAACTGCACTGGTATAAACAGTTTATTGCTGGTAATGTACCCGATTCAGGCGTAAACCTGAACATGAAAACAGCAAGTTTTGAACTCAGCCCGGAAGAACGGGATGTCCTGGAACTGTTGTCCGTTGAATCACTCAGCATTGATGAGATCCAAAGAAAGCTTTCTGTGAATATGCCGCTGCTTCACGGCATTTTGCTGAGTCTGGAAATGAAAGGGCTCATTAAGCGTGAACCGGGCGGACGGTACAATATTGAAATTTAATTGCCGGGAATAAAACAATTTTACTTTTTTATGAAACTTTTTATATTTCGTTCCGTCTTATTATACTGAAAAACGGTATTCATACATACCGGTTAAAAAATATGAATTACAGGGAGTTGTGGGTTTTGCGGAAGATAAAAATTTGTGCGCTGCTGATTTTATTAGTGTGTCTTGTTACTGTATCTGTGCTTCATACTTCCGAAGTTTATGCAGAGCGAGCCGGTGGTGATGTTCTGATTGAGGCCACTGGCGGATTTGACGGTATTGCAAAACTTGGCGCCTGGTCCCGGGTTGAGGTTAAGGTTTGTTCGCTGAACAAAAATATATCGGGAGAAATTGAGGTTGAAGTAAATACAGATCAGGCAAGAAGGGTAATTTTTTCAAAACCCGTTGAACTTACTGCCGGTATTGAACAGGAAGTTAGTTTTGAAGTTCCTGTTATTACTGTGAAAAAAAATATTGATATAAGGTTTAGGGAAAATAAGAAGGTTTTGGCTGAAACGACCTGTAATTTCAAAAGGCTTCTCCCGTCGAATGTGCTGATGATTGGAGTGCTGTCCGAAGACAGTGATGCTTTTAACTGGCTGAACGGAAATACCGTACCCGCATCATCAGGCAAGGGAGCCGAAATCGAAGAAAAAATCAAAGCTTTGATCGCGTCCGGCCAGCTGAATGCACCCGGTTCAATTGTACCTGTAACTGATGATTATTTTCAGAAATATGAAGCGGTCGTAATTCCGCTTGACAGGAATTCTTTTCCCGACAGGAACGAAATAATGGACAGCTTTGATATTCTCATGATCAGCAGATATGATACATCGCTGCTCGATGATTCGCAGGTTTCGGTTCTTGAAGAATGGGTTGAGGCAGGCGGGCTGCTGATACTTGGTACCGGAATTTCGTGGCAGAAAGTTTACCATGGACTTCCCGAAAGCCTTAAACCTTTTCCGGTAACAGGAACCGGGGATGTTAATACTTCTGAAACCATAGAAAAGTTTACGGGCAGGGATGCTGACGGTATAAACCTGAAGCTGGCACAGGGCGAACTTGATTTCATGCATGTAATCAACAACCTGGAGGAAGATTACCGGTATCTCATGTATGATAACTATATAATTGCAGGAGACATGAATAATCCTGTCGCGATAAAGTACCGCAAAGAGAACGGCGCCATTGTTGTACTGACCTTTGATCCTTCAGTTGAGCCGTTTGTGTCATGGAGTAACAAAACTGCTTTTATGGAGAATATTTTCAGATACACTGCCACGGTTATCCGGGAGCGCTTTTACGACAACGGCAGCGGCTATTACAGAAGATACTCGTATCAAAATACGGGTATGCAGGGTCTTGCAAAAAACGATGTTCCGTTTGACAAGGTACCTCCTTTCAGGCTGATGTTTATAATCCTGGCTGTGTACGTGATACTGGCAGGACCTGTTCTGTACGTTATTCTTAAGCTGAAGGACAAAAGAGACTGGGCTTGGGTGCTGATTCCGGTATTGTCGGTATCTTTCCTGGCATTCATGTATGTATTTGGCTATAAGACAAGGTATAATACTGCAATAGTCAATACCGCGTCGCTTGTTGAAATCAGGCCTGGTTCGGATAAAGCTTTCGTGTCATCTTCAATAGGTGTCTTTAACAACCGCCGCGGTACGTTGACAGTAGAGTATGACAATAACAACGGTGTTCTGACACCTTTCATTGAACAGAATTATAATTACTGGTACGGCAGGGAAGATTTGGAGAGCAAGGTTGTTGCAAAATACACAATGGGTGACAGGATTAAACTGGAACAGTACAATGTTTCGCTCTGGACCACGAAAATTCTGTATGCCGAGAAAACAATTCCGTTTGACGGCAGTATTCTTGACAATATTACGATAAAGGACGGCAGAATCAGGGGTATTATTGAAAACTCCACGCCTTATGATCTGCTTGATGCGGTGCTTATTATCGGCAGTAATATTGTACGGATAGGCGATATAGTGGCGTGGGATTCTGTAACCCTGGACATACCCTTTGACAGTGCTGATGTATATAAACAGCCCGAGTTATATCTTGATGCAGTATATGGCAAAAACTGGTACAGCTCCCCGAAAGATTACCCTGAGAATTTCCTGCAGCTTAATCAAAGACGCAGGCTGTTTGAATCATATATCTACAATGCATACAACAATAACCGTGGGAAACCTGTATTTACACTGCTGGCGATGAACGAACAGGATTTTGAATACGGTTTGACGGTGAATTCAAAAGCACCGCAGAAGTATAATAAAAATCTGTTCAGGCTTGATTCTGCCCTCAGGTTTGAGCCGGGCCAGGAAGTGGAAATACCTGCAGGAATTATTGTTCCCAGTCTTTACCAGGCACAGAATGTTGCATGGTATGACACCAACAATATCCTGTATGTACGGAATACCGGGGATTTTGAATTCGAATTTGTTCTTCCCGAAAATGTAACCGCAACTGAAATGCGCATTTATGCCGAAAGTTTTATGCCAATAGCTGCGAAATACGGGATAAGCCAGGGTTTATCCGGACAGTCAAAGGTTCTTCCGAACAAATACAAGTTCTATCTTTACAACGTAACAACGAAAACATGGGATGAGATAGAAGCCGATAAACGTGACGGGTACATTTTTGACATTATAATAAACAGTAATGTATCCCAGTACATCGGTTCAGGAAATGAGGTACGGCTGAAGATAAGTGTGATTGAACTCGGCATGTCAGATTTCACGAAGGAATTAAATGTGGAATATTACGAAGAAATGCTTACGGTACCGGAGATATATATAAAGGGGGTATCCGAATGATGGTAGTGGTTGACAACATTACAAAAAGGTTCAACGGAACACTGGCTGTGGACAGGCTCTGCATGGAGATCCCCGAAGGTGAGATTTACGGTTTTGTAGGCGCCAACGGTGCAGGCAAGACCACAACAATGCGCATAATTGCAGGACTCCTTGCCCCGACATCGGGAAGAGTATTTATAAAAGGTATCGATATAGCGAAGGAGCCTTTGAAAGTCAAGGAATTTATAGGATATATGCCCGATTTTTTCGGAGTATACGATGATCTGAAAGTATCGGAATACATGGCTTTTTATGCAGGGCTCCAGGGAATTTACGGTGAAAAATGCAGGAAACTGACAGATTCGCTTCTTGAGCTGGTTCGTCTTACCGACAAAAAGGAAGCCTATGTGGATACACTGTCCAGGGGAATGAAACAGAGGCTGTGCCTTGCCAGAAGCCTGATTCATGACCCGGAATTCCTGATTCTCGATGAACCTGCTTCGGGTCTTGACCCCAGGGCAAGGGTTGAGATGAAGGAAATACTTAAGGAACTGCGTTCGATGGGTAAGACTGTTCTTATCAGTTCTCATATTCTTCCTGAGCTGTCCGAGCTTTGTACATCCATTGGCATAATAGATTCAGGACGCCTCGTTGCAAGCGGTTCTGTCAGGGAAATTGCAGAAAAACTTTCCCAGACAGGATTGGTTAAAATCAGGGTAGCAGACAGTGAGGAAGAAGCTGTACGGATTCTTATGGAGATGCCTGAAGTCGGTGAAATAAGCTCGGTGGCAGGTGTTCTCGAAATCAGGGTCAGCGGCAGGGAAGAAACTTACGTGAAGATTCTGAAAACTCTTGTCGGAAATGATGTACCTGTTGTTTCATTCCATCCTGAGGAAAGTTCACTGGAAGCCGTATTTATGAAACTCACCGAAAGGAGCAACGAAAATGAGAATTAATCCCGTTCTGCAGAAAGAACTGAAAACAAAGTTGCGCGGATGGAGAGCAACTGTTCTTATAAGCTGTTATGTAATATTTCTAGGAGCCATATTGCTGATTTACTTTGCCGGCAGCGGCATGCTGAATCCGTATAATGTGAGTGGTTTTAATCCAAGGCTGGCGGTAAATGCATATAACATTCTGACGGTATTTCAGTTTGCGCTGCTTTTTATTGCGGTACCTGCAATAACGGCAACGTCGATAAGCGGTGAACGGGAGAGGCAGACTCTCGATCTGATGCTTGTAACCAAAACCCACCCCGGAAAGATTATAATCGGCAAGGTTATTGTATCCATTGCCCATACAATGCTTCTCTTAATAGCATCAATGCCCGTACTTGGTGTTGTATTTTTCTTTGGCGGTGTCGGGATTGCAGATATAGCCAGGCTGCTGCTGTTTTATGTTTTCACCGCATTTTTTGTTGCGAGCAGCGGTGTACTGTTTTCCACGCTGTTCAGAAGGAATATCACGGCGATTATTTCAACATACATTTTTCTCGGGCTTATAGCTTTCGGACCGTTTTTCGGATACCTTATACACCTGTATATAAAGGAACAGGCCGCCATTGTATCAAGTATTGCCTATACGCCGAATTACGGAGAAATACTGGCAATCCTCTTTCCGTCACCGGTTTTTGGGTTTACTTCATTTTTCTTCAGCGGCAGTATTGATTATTACAGTTTCGATTTATGGGGTACAGTAGCAGGCTATATTGACGGTTACCTTGCCCAGCAGACGGGAATATTGAGATTAATGAAACCGTGGATTGCCAACAGTATTTTCAGCATTATTGCTTCGGTTTTGCTGATAATTATAAGCACTGCTGTCCTAAACCCTATAAAAAGAAAAAGATAATTCTGAAAACGACAGGCGAATAATTTGGTGATTATATGGACAGGAAACACATTTTGAAGGCTTTACGGCCGCTTAAAACAAAAATATACCTGGAAAGAGCAATAAGAATACTTTTGACTGCCTTAATCATTTCCGGTTTTATATCCTTTATTCTGGCTGCTGTCTCCTTGTTTACCGTTATACCTTTTGTAAGGTATAGAATACTTGTTATTACGGGAGCAGGTTTGCTCCTGTCTGTTTTTGCTTCATTGTTTTTCGTTCCCGGTGCTGAAAAGGTAATAATTACCGCTGACAGCCTCGGGTTGAAAGAGAGGGTTATTACTGCGTGGTATCTTGTGGACGATAACTCGGAAATTGCCGAACTGCAGAGGCAGGATACGAAAAAAGCGCTGGATAGCATGAACATTGCTTCGGCATATAAATTAAAAATTGACAGGAGGTTATATATAATCCCTGCCTGTATAATAACTGCGGCATTTTTGCTGACGTTTATCCCCGGAAGGGTATCCGGAGAAACAAAAATAAGGGAATCCCTGATCCGGGAGATGAATAAGACCGAAAAAGCAATTGAGGAGGAGATTGAGAAGCAGACGCAGAAGAACCCTGAAATCAGCGAAGAACAGTTGAAACAGCTGAAGGAAGCCCTGGAAAAGCTGAAAGAAGAATTCAGGAAATCCAAATCAGAAGAAGACGCGCTTAAAGCCCTGGCCCAGATGGAAAATCAACTGGAAAAGCTTAAGGAACAGGAACCGCTTAAAGATCTCAATATTCTTAAAGACGCTTTAAGCAATCTGCCGTTTGCAAAAGACATGGAAGAAGCATTGAAAAACATGAATGAAGAAACTTTAAAGGAAGCATTTGAATCTCTCGGAAAGGAACTTGAGAATGAAGAAAACCTGAGCAAACTGGCTGAGATGCTTGAACAGACGGCCATGAATATGGGTGATGGTTCGCTTTTCTCAGAAGCGCTTCAAAACCTGGCGTCTGAAGCCGGTTCGAAAAACTTGAGCGGTGAAGATCTGGTCCGGAGTATTATGGAACTTATCAGCCAGGCAGAAGAAAATGCAGCCGGACAGGAAGATTTTGAAAATGCTGTTGCGGATATCGACGGAATCCTGGGAGAAGCCCGCAAGGCAATATCTGCAGTTGATCAGCGGATAGCTTCGTCAAATACAGGAAAACACGGACAGTCAGGCAGAAGTTCCAAAAGCAGCGGAAATTCCCTGGGTGGAGGCATGGCCGGAAATCAAAGTGAAAACCAGGGCAGCGGCAGGAATGAAAACCAGGGCGGAAATCAGGGTGAAGCCGAAAGCGGAAACGGAAAAGGAAATCAGACCGGGAGCGGAAGCAGCAGAACGGGTGCCGGTGGGGAAATGTCAGGAAACGGTGCAGGAGAAGGTTCGACGAATGCGGATGCCGGCTATTCCGAGGGTGACCGGCCGGGAGCAGGAAGGACGCCCGGAACAGGAAAGGAAGAAGAGTATAAAATGATATATGTACCTGAGCGGCTCGGAGGCAGCGGGAATGAAAGCACCCTTCCCGGTCAGAAGCTTGATTCGGGAAGCAGTACCTACACTGAAACAGCAGGACCTGTTCAGAAGGGAGAAATGGTCCCATACCGGGAAGTACTGGGAATATACCGGGAAGAAGCCGTTCAGACAATGGACAGAATGGAAATCCCGCCGGGTATGAAAGAACTTGTGAAGTCCTATTTCAGTTCACTTGAATAAATATTCACTTTGTCAGGGAGGATTTAAGAGTGCAGGACGAAAAAAGCAGATTTGAAGATGTACTGGAAACCGTTTCAAGAATTGAAACTGAAGTTTCGAGGCATATGATAGGTCAGAAAGATATAATAAGACAGGTAATAATGTGCATGCTTGCAGGAGGAAATGTACTCCTTGAAGGTATGCCCGGGCTGGGTAAAACAAGACTGGTAAATATACTGGGAAAGGTCATGGGGCTTGAGTTTTCACGGATCCAGTTTACACCTGACCTGATGCCTGCAGACGTTACGGGAACGAATATAATTGACAGGAAAGAAAGCGGGGAAGGAATGTTCCGTTTCCAACCGGGACCGATTTTCAGCAACATTGTGCTTGCGGATGAAATTAACCGTGCAACGCCGAAAACCCAGAGCGCAATGCTGCAGGCCATGCAGGAGAAAACAGTTACCGTGGCAAACACAACATATAAACTGCCCGAACCGTTTTTTGTTCTTGCCACGCAGAACCCGATTGAGATGGAAGGTACTTATCCTCTGCCCGAAGCCCAGATGGACAGATTCCTTTTTAAACTTAACGTGCCTTCACCCGGATTTGATGAGCTGAAGAATATCATAAGGCTAACGACGGGAAACAGGGAAGAAGCAATTGAAACGGTAACAGACGCGGAAGAAATTATCCAGATACAGAAAGCTGCCAGGGAAATTCCGATTGCAGATCCAGTTCTTGATTATGCAATAAGAATTGTTGTAGCAACGCGTCCTGAAGATGGGAATTCGCCCGAAATCGTAAAAAAATACGTACGGTACGGCTCAAGCCCTCGCGGTGCCCAGGCAATTATCAGTACAGCACGGATACGGGCACTGTTATGCGGACGATACAATGTTTCGTTTGAGGATATTCAGACAGTTGCATATCCTTCGCTGCGGCACAGGATATTTGTAAATTTCGATGCCGTTTCTGAGAATGTTACGCCTGACATGATAATTGACGGAATAATAAAGGATGTGAAAACTTATCCGTGAAAATACTCAGCAGTGAAGAACTCAGAAGAATACACTCCCTTTCAATGCAGGTTAAAATGCCTGTATCCGGAATGGCAACAGGAAACAGAAAATCAAGGAGCAAGGGCAGTTCTGTGGAGTTTTCGGATTTCAGGGAATATGCACCGGGAGACGATTTCAGGCGTATAGACTGGAATGCATATGGGCGTTTTAACCGGCTTTTTGTAAAACTGTATATGGAAGAACGGGAAGCACCTGTTCGGGTCTTTCTTGATACCAGCCTTTCAATGAATTACGGAGACCCGAATAAGTTTCCCGCAGCATGCAGGCTTGCCGCCGCGATGTCATATATAAGCCTTATGTCATATGACAGTGTATACATTAATCCGTGGAATGAAAAGGTTCAGGGCACATACGGGCCTTACCGGACACAGTCGGCTTATATAGAGGTTGATACGCTGCTGTCAGGTCTGAAAGTATCCGGCAAAAGCAGTTTTTTCAATGCTCTCAGGAGCATGGAATGGAAAACAGGCCGGGGAGTAAGCGTGGTTATCACTGACGGCCTTATGCAGGATGGACTTGAAGAAGGGCTTAAGTACCTTAAGTATAAAAATCAGGATGTTTTTCTGTGCATTATTCTTTCACCGGATGAAATGTCGCCGGCGATAAGCGGTGCTCTTGAGCTTGCAGACAGTGAAACAGGAGAAAGGATTGAAGTAACTGTATCGGATGTTCTGCTGAAAAAATATGATGAAGCTTTAAATCAGCACCTGTCAAAAATACAGGAGCAGTGCAGGAAGCTGGGAATTCACCATTCTGTACTCACTTCGGATATGCCGGTGGATTTGATGCTGAAAACTATCATTACCTGAAGGGTGAGGATTTTTGTTTTTTGAAACGCCATACGGTTTTTTTGGTCTTTTGGCCATACCGATAATTATATTAATGTATATACTTAAGCAGAAAAGGGAAAAAGTTACGGTTTCCAGCCTTATTTTATGGAGCAGGGTACTTAACGACATGCAGGTAAAGACCCCGTGGCAGAAGCTGCAGAAAAACCTGCTTCTGTTTCTCCAGATACTGGCGGTTGTACTGATAGTCTTCGCACTGGCCGGCTTTTCGGTAAAGGTCGATTCAGAGTCAGTAAGTTCGGTAATTATCGTAATTGATAATTCTCTGAGCATGGCTTCCACCGATATAAAACCCACGAGGCTTGATGCAGCAAAAAAGGATGCGGTTGAGTATATTGACGATTTGCCGTCAAACAGCCGGGTAACGGTTGTAAGTATCGGAAGGGAGGCCAATGTGCTTGTTTATGCTTCAACATCAAAAGATGATGTAAAAAAAAGCATCGGCTCAATCAATCAGACATCAGGCTACGTGGATCCTGAAAAAGCCGAAGAACTGATTTTATCGCTCAAAAGCCAGGACCCGGACGCCCGGATAGTTCTGTTTTCAGACACTTCTTTCAGATTCGGCAATGAAAGAATTCGATTTGCTGAGTACAAAAAACAGACGAACAATGTAGCCGTAACGGGTTTCAGACATACAAAAACCGGAAAGGGTATTACTGCAATGAGTATTGTGAGAAACCAGGGAGAAGACGCTGCCGAAATAACACTCACACTTTACGGTGATAACGAATTTCTTGACTCAAAATGGGTTACAATACCCGGCAATCAGGCAAGAACAGTATGGTGGGAAAAAATCCCGGACGGCGTAAAAACCTTAAGGGTAAGTATTGAGACCGAAGATATACTGCCCGATGACAACAATGCATATGAAGCGGTCAGGTCGGAAGAAACCGTTAAAATACTTCTTGCCACTGAAGGAAACGTGTTTCTTGAAAAAGTGCTTTCACTGATTGAAGGTGCCGAAGTTGTCAGAACCCTGCCGGAAGAAGCAATTTATGAAGGTTATGATTTGTATATATTTGACGGTATGATGCCCGAAAAACTCCCGGAAGACGGGAATATTACAGTTTTTTCACCTACACCGAACAGCCTGTTTCCGGTCGGCGACTGGATGGACAATCCGCTTATAATTCCGACAGAGCATGAAATATTCAGGTATCTTGAGAAATTAACATTTGCAGTCCGCAGAACACGCATTATCGAAAAGCCTGAATGGGCTGAAACAATAATGGAATACAACGGAAACCCGGTTGTTTTCGAAGGAATTGTCGGGAACAAAAGAATTCTTGTCTTCGGGTTTGATTTGTTTGATACCGATCTGCCGTTAAGATCCGAATTCCCGATCCTGATTTCGAATATTGTTGATGAATACGCCCCTCCGAGGGAAACGGTTGTTGACCGGGTTCTTACCGGCGATTCGGTTCAGTTCCGGTTAAACCCCGACACTGTCCGGGCATATGTTAATACCCCCGACGGAAGGCGTCTCCAGATTGCGCCCCCGATACCCGCCGAACCTTTCACCGATACCGACAAACCCGGAATTTATTTCCTGGAGCAGGTTAAAGAAAGCGGAAATATAAGTACTGCTTTCAGTGTAAATATTCCTGATGAATATCTGATGGAGAAAGATTCATATGACGGCAGCGGTCCGGGCACTGAATACAGGATAAGTGTGCCTTTCAGAAAAGAGTCCCTGAAGCTTTCGATTCTGCTGCTGGCGCTGGCAGTTGCAATACTTTCCTTGGAATGGTGGTGCTATGCAAACAGGAATTACGTTTGATAATCCATGGATCCTGGCACTTATTCCTGTGCTTGCCGCGTTTGTAATAACAGCGGGGAAAAAACTTCATTTCAGATCAGCAGCCAAAAAACGAATGGTAACTGCAATACGCATATTGCTGATGATTTGCCTTGTGCTCGCAATGTCTTCTCCGAATATAAAATCCTCCTTCGGCCAAACGGGTACAATTTTTCTTGCCGATGTGTCCGACAGCCTGAAAAGAAGCGGAGATGATATGCGTGCCTTTGTTCAGCAGTCTCTGAATTATGCAGCCAAAAAGGATATTACAGGTTTTATATCCTTTGCGGACGAAGCAGCGATTGTAAAAATGCCCGACCAAAACAATAAGGATTTTTCACTGAATACAAGGATAAAAACCGACGGAACGAATATTGAGAAGGCCTTGACGATGGCTCAGTCGATAATGCCGGAAAATACTGCAAAAAGGCTTGTGCTCCTGACCGACGGGAAGGAGACAGCCGGCAATGCGCTGGAAAAGGCAAAAATGCTGAACCGGCTTGGATATACCGTTGACATAGTACCATTTAACAATATTATCAATGACGAAGTCCAGATGGATGAACTTAATTCCCCGAAACAGGTAAATGCAGGGGAACGTTTTGATATTACACTGAAAATAAGCAGCAGTACTAATACAAATGCAATAATAAGACTGTATCAGAACAGGACTCTTGCCCAGGAAAAGACGGTGGAACTGTATAAGGGCGATAATGTCTTTGTCTTTACTGACACTGCGGAAGAAAGCGGAATAATTACATATACCGCGGAGATTATCGCGGACAGCGATACCGTGCTTCAGAACAACCAGCTTTCGGCATTTACGCAGGTTCTCGACAGACCCAGGATAATGGTTGTTGAAAGGGAAAACAGCGGTGAAAACCTCGTACGGTTTATTGAAGAATATGCAAAGATTGTCAGGGTAAGACCCGAAGAAGTGCCTGTTACACTGCAGGAAATCATCAGGTACGACGCTTTTGTCCTTGCCGACATTAATTATGAATGGCTTAACGGGAATTTTGTGACCCTTCTGGAACAGGCTGTGAAACATCACGGCAAAGGTCTTCTTGTTACCGGCGGTGAAAACAGCTATGCCCCCGGGGGATATAACGGTACGCTTCTGGAGACTGTTCTGCCCGTCAATATGGATATAAGCAGGAAAGAGGAAAATCCGAATCTCGGACTTGTGCTTGTAATAGACAAATCGGGCAGCATGTCTGACGGAGAATACGGCATATCAAAGCTGGAGCTGGCGAAGGAGGCTGCAATACGTGCTGCCGAAGTACTCGAGGATAACGACTGGCTCGGAGTTATAGCCTTTGACGATGCAGTTCAGTGGGTTATCAGGACAGAACCGCTTACAGACAAGAAAAAGGCTGTTGATTTAATTGGTTCAATCAGGCCGGGGGGAGGAACCCAGATTCTTCATCCCCTTGAAGAAGCATGGCAGGATCTTCGTGAAAAGGATACGAAGCTGAAGCATATTATTCTGTTGACCGACGGCCAGGCTGAAAAATACGGTTATGAAAGAATTATCAAGGGAATCAATGAAGACGGTATTACCCTGTCTACCGTTGCAGTAGGACATGGAGCGGACACTCTTCTGCTTAAGGCCCTGGCTTACGGGGGGAACGGCAGGTATTATTATACCGATGAATTTTCCGACATACCGAGCATTTTTGCGAAAGAAACCTTTCTTGCAGGGCAGAAATACCTGCAAAACCGCCGTTTCTATCCGGAGCCTGTAGTTTCAATGGGGATTC
>ENA-UPSA01002267-UPSA01002267.1-bioreactor-metagenome-genome-assembly--contig:-NODE-2267-length-13698-cov-204.263358_pt1 | contig 13698 bp, 10 predicted proteins | sample MGYA00238183_ERZ773288 | MGnify/ENA primary metagenome ERZ773288 (study PRJEB29028, sample SAMN07631243) | bioreactor metagenome | isolation source: Switchgrass digestor | place: USA: Dartmouth... | reverse complement strand
ACCAAAAAAGAGGGGTCTCTTGTTTTTTTAACCTAAAACAATTTTACACTAAGTTAACCCGGCCGTTTCACCTGGAAGCAGCCGATATTCTCTTGACTCCAGTATCATTCCATGGCTCCAGGTATCACTCAAGGGCATCAAGTTCCCTGAGCCACTCCTCGGCCGAAACGTCGCTGGGCATGCGCCAGTCTCCCCTCGGCGAAAGGCTGATCGTACCGACCTTTGGCCCGTCAGGCAGGCATGAGCGCTTGAACTGCTGCGAGAAGAACCTTTTGACAAATGCCTTCAGCCACGAAAGTATGGTCTGGGTATCATATCTGCCTTCAAAGGCGTGCTCCGCCAGGTACAATATCTTTGCAGGCGAAGCGCCGTACCGCAGCATGTGATAGATGAAAAAGTCGTGCAGTTCGTAGGGGCCGATGATATCTTCTGTCTTTTGCTTTATCTCCCCGTTTTTATCCGGAGGCAGAAGTTCAGGCGTCACCGGTGTGTCAAGGATCTTCAGCAGCACGTCCGAAACAGCCGTATCGTCAGTGCTTTCGGCAACATACCGCACAAGATGCCTGACAAGGGTCTTCGGGATCCCGCAGTTTACGGCATACATGGACATGTGATCTCCGTTGTATGTGCACCACCCGAGAGCGAGCTCGGAAAGGTCTCCTGTGCCTATTACAAGCCCGCTGAGCTTGTTGGCCAGGTCCATGAGTATCTGTGTGCGCTCCCTCGCCTGGACATTTTCGTAAGTGACATCGTGTACTGACGGGTCATGGCCGATGTCTTCAAAGTGCTGCAAGCATGCCTTTACTATGTTGATCTCGCGGAATTCGGCCCCGAGCGCATTTATGAGCCGTACGGCATTGTCGTGCGTGATATCGGTGGTGCCGAACCCGGGCATCGTTATCGCCAGGATATTCTTTCTTGGCAGCTGCAGCATGTCGAATGCCTTTGCGGTAACCATCAGCGCCAGCGTGGAATCAAGGCCGCCTGACACGCCGATCACTGCCCTTTTGGCGCCGGTGTGTTCAAGCCTTTTTGCAAGGCCCGCAGTCTGTATCGCAAATATCTCCCTGCACCTTTCATCCCTTCCCTGTTTGTCCGCCGGGATAAACGGATGCGGATCCACATACCTTGTAAGCTTCAGGCCGTCATTCCTGTACAGCGTGAACGGTATCTTCCTGAAACTTTGCCTTGAAACGCCGTCCATATAGCTGGTGTTCCTTATCCTGTTGTTCATAATGCGCTGTATGTCGAGTTCGGTCATTATCATGTGGCTGTCGCGGCGGAACCTCTCGGATTCACACAGCAGACCGCCGTTTTCGGCGATCAGGGCATGGCCGCCGAATACTACATCGGTGGTGGACTCATGGACCCCGCTCGATGCATAAACATATCCTGCGATGCATCTGCCCGACTGCATTCTGACCAGGTCCCTCCTGTATTCGGTCTTCCCGATCACCTCGTTGCTGGCGGAAAGGTTGAATATGACGGCAGCGCCTGCCGCAGCCAGGTATGAACTTGGGGGGACTGGGATCCACAGGTCCTCGCATATCTCGACGCCGAAGCATACCGTGTCCGGCTCCCGTGACACGAACAGCAGATCCGTCCCAAACGGCACTTCCCTGCCGAACAATTCGACATAGTCGCTCTGGGCATTCCTTGCCGATGCAAACCAGCGCTCCTCGTAAAACTCGCTGTACCCCGGTATATATGTTTTAGGGATTATGCCGAGTATCTCCCCGCCCTGGATCACAGCGGCGCAGTCGAACAGCTGGTTGTCCAGAAGCAGCGGCAGTCCGGCTATGACGACTATTTTCATGTTTCCGGTCATCCGCGCGATCTTCTCAAGACCGTCAAGGGCCGATCTGAGCAGCCTGTCCTGCTGGAACAGGTCCGCGCATGTATAGGCCGTGATCGACAGTTCCGGGAACACGACTATTTCAACGCCCGCGTTCTCGGCATCCCTGATCATCCCTGATATTTTTTCGGTGTTATAGCTGCAGGCTCCCACTTTCAGTTCCGGTACTGCCGCAGCGACCCTGACAAATCCGTGTTTCATACGATCCGCTCCTGCTTCTCCAAATCAGGCTTTTCCTCTCAGCTTTTCAAGGCTTGCAATGCGCGCCAGGACCTTTTCATACATCTCGCTGTATTTTGCCTTCTTGGCCCGTTCCTCTTCGACCACCTTCGCGGGAGCCTTGGAAACGAACCCTTCATTGCTGAGCTTGCCGTTTACCCTCTCCAGTTCCTTCTCAAGGTTTTCCTTTTCTTTCGCAAGCCTGTCAAGTTCTTTTGCTATATCCACCAGGTCTTCCAGCGGGATGTATATTTCCGCGCCGGGCACCACTGCCGTCACCGCATCGTCCGGCACACCGGCCTTGTCGGCCTGGATCAGGATCTCCGAAGCTCCGGCAAGGCGCTCGATGAATTTCGTACCGTCCTTCAGTATCCTGCGCTCGGATCCACCGGCAACGAATATCAGCTTTATCTTCTTTGCCGGCGGCACATTCATCTCCGCCTTTATATTCCTGACCGCCTTTATTGCGTCCATGACGAGTTCCATATCCTTCTCATCTTCAGAAAATTCCATGCTGCTGTCGTAAACCGGCCATGCAGAGATCATGATGCTGTCGTCGTCATTGATGAGATGCCTGTATATTTCCTCCGTTACGAACGGCATATACGGGTGCAGCAGCTTCATGGCGGTGCCGAGAACATGGTTCAGCACCCACTGCGCTTCGAGCCTCGTGGGATCGTCCCTGTCGAAGAGCCTTGGCTTCACGAGCTCGATATACCAGTCGCAGAACTCTTCCCAGATGAATTCGTATATTTTCTGGAGCGCGATGCCAAGTTCGAAATTTTCAAGGTTCTCGGTAACTTCTTTTACGACGGTATTGGTCCTGCTGAGGATCCACTTGTCGGCCGCCGTCAGTTTGCTCCTGTCGACCTTGCCGAAGTCCACGTTTTCATCAAAGTTCATCAGCACGAATCTCGTAGCGTTCCATATCTTATTGGCAAAATTCCTGCCTGCCTCGACTTTCTCCGATGAGAACCTAAGGTCGTTTCCAGGCGAATTTCCGGTAGTCAGGGCGAACCTCAGCGCATCCGTACCGTACTGTTGGATGACTTCAAGCGGGTCTATTCCGTTCCCGAGGGATTTGCTCATCTTCCTGCCCTGCGCGTCCCTTACAATGCCGTGGATGAACACGTATTTGAACGGCTCTCTGCCTGTATGCTCAAGGGCCGAGAATATCATCCTCGCTACCCAGAAGAATATGATGTCATACCCGGTCACAAGTACATCCGTCGGATAGAAATACTCGAGATCCCTCGTCTTCTCCGGCCATCCCAGCGTTGAGAACGGCCACAGAGCCGAACTGAACCATGTGTCCAGCGTGTCAGGATCCTGTACCAGGTTCGTACTTCCGCATTTCGGGCATCTGTCAGGCTGCTCGCGCGCAACCATCATCTCCCCGCATCCCTGGCAGTAGTACGCAGGTATGCGGTGGCCCCACCAAAGCTGCCTCGATATGCACCAGTCCTGGATGTTTTCCATCCAGTTGAAATATATCTTCGAAAATCTCTCGGGCACGAATTTGACCGTCCCGTCCTTCACCGCTTCTATCGCCGGCTCTGCCAGGGGCTTCATCTTTACGAACCACTGCCTTGACAGGATCGGCTCGATAACGGTGCCGCACCTGTAACATGTGCCTACATTATGCTTATGGCCTTCGATCTTCGCAAGCAGGCCGAGTTCTTTCAGATCCTCGACAATTTTCTTTCTTGCCTCGTACCTTCCCATACCTGCATACCGGCCTGCATTTTCGTTCATCACGGCCCTGTCGTCCATGACCCTTATCTGCTGCAGCCCATGGCGCAGGCCTACTTCAAAGTCGTTTGGATCGTGCGCCGGTGTTATCTTGACGACGCCTGTCCCGAACTCTTTGTCTACGTAAGAGTCCGCAATGATCGGTATCTCCCTGTCCATAAGCGGCAGTATGACCGTTTTGCCAACCAGCCCTTTATACCGCTCATCGTCCGGATTGACGGCAACGGCCGTGTCGCCGAGCATCGTCTCAGGCCTGGTGGTGGCTACCGTCACAAACCCGTCGCTGTCTTTTATAGGATACTTTATATGCCAGAAGCTGCCTTCCTGTTCCTCGTACTCAACCTCCGCATCGGATATGGACGTGCAGCACTTGGGGCACCAGTTTATTATACGGTCGCCCCTGTAGATGAGGCCTTTCTCATAGAGCCTTACGAAAACCTCCAGTACGGCCTTCGAAAGGCCTTCGTCCATGGTGAACCTTTCCCTTTCCCAGTCGCACGAACTCCCGAGTTTCTTGAGCTGCTCCACTATCCTGCCGCCGTAGACCTTTTTCCATTCCCAGGCTCTCTCAAGGAATTTCTCCCTGCCTATGTCTTCCTTTTTAAGGCCCTCTTTTGCCATAGTCTCAACTATTTTAGCCTCAGTGGCTATGCTGGCATGGTCCGTGCCCGGCAGCCAAAGCGCACTGAAGCCCTGCATCCTCTTCCATCTGATCAGTATGTCCTGCAATGTATTGTCGAGGGCGTGCCCCATGTGAAGCTGTCCGGTAATGTTCGGCGGGGGTATCACTATTGTAAACGGCGTCTTGCTGTCGTCAGGCTCCGCATGGAAATATCCCTTTTCCATCCATTCCCTGTACAGCCTTTCTTCCACCTGTGACGGATCGTATTTTTTTTCCAGTTCTTTTACCCTTTCCATTTGATCTCCTCCTGGCTGCAGTTGATTTCTATTTTTATATCATATGATCCGGGCTGTCCGTCTTCATCAGCCGCATGACTTGTCCATGATTTGTCCGGCAGCTGCCCTGCCGTATGTTACCCGTTGCTGAAAGCTATAAGCAGAAATACAAGCCCCGGCAGGAAGACGAGCATGCCGTAAAGCTTGATATTTACCGTTGCCTTCAGCGTTTTGTATTCTTCGGTCTCTGTTTCGTCCAACTCGGACTCATGCTCAAGTACCACTTTTTTATCAAGGCCGTATCTCTTCACGATCTTTTTCGCCGCTGCCACCATCAGGGCGCCGGCAGCCATAAAGAGCCCGCCCAATATCTCGAGTACCAGCATATGCCACTCCCTTTCAAAATCAAAGCCCTTCATCCTCATTATTGGACGAAGGGCCATGCTCCGCGGTACCACCAAAATTCCCTTTACAGGGCTCTCACAGGAATAACGGTTCCTTTGCCGCTGCAGTTGTTCCGCCGAACGGCGGCTTTTTGCTGCAGGACTCCCGGGCGACCTTCAGCAGCCTTTTCCCCGAAAGACCTTCCAGCCTGCGGGTCTTCCTCTCTTGCAAACCTGCGGGGCAGGTCCTGCCTACTCCTCCCGATCAGCGTTTTTGTCGTTTTTCAGCAATTTTTCTTACTATAATATATGAAACAAAAAAACGTGTCAAGGGATTTGCTTTATTTTCAGGCCTTCCCTTGATCTGTATTATATGGCATACCTGCTAAAATCCAAATGTAAGTTCTTCAGTTATACTTACAACTTTACCGTCTTTTACTTCAACGAAACACGGGACCTTCCGGGCCGGCGCTGAATCATTATATGATGTATCAAGATGCATAATAAAGTCCTCATTATTTGCTATGTGGTAAACTTTGCTGTCGTCATCCTCCCTGGCATAAGCGAGTCCCATGTTGGGGAATGTGAACGCCGTATCATCCGTGAGTTCGTATACCTGCTTTTCCGTGTCCTCGTTATATACATAGTATCCGCCGATCTTATCACTTTCCGTCAATCCAAGTTCCTTTATCCGCTCTTTATCTTCTTTCCATACGATTTCTACCTCATCGAGATACAGCAGGTTATCTTTTATTTCTACGTATCCTGTCAACAGTTTCGTCCCATGTGAATCCGAACCGTCAGATCCCGGCAAAAGCTCATGCTCTGCATCCGGCAGATCCTTCGCCGCAGGATTGACCTTCGGTCCCGTAAATGTGCAGGCCGCACTTACAGCAATGATCAGCACGACGGCAGCCAGCACAGGTAAAATCACTTTCGGTTTTTTCACGATCATATCCAACCTCTCCTTTACACCGCGTTTGCCGGAAAACATTGAAGTTGCCGCGCAGATCAGCCCAACGCGCGGTTTTCTGACTGCGATCATATCAACAAGCGTATGCCCATATTCAAAACGTCTGTCTTCTCCGATGCTGCTGATAACAGCTTCGTCACAGGCAAGTTCACTGTCCGTAAGGGACATGAAAGCTGCCATCCAGACCAGTGGATTCCACCACCAGACCGTGATGCACAGTCCCCGCATGACTGACCAGATGTGGTCTCCGTGGCGGTAATGGCATAACTCATGTGCGATAACATTCCGTACCGCGGTTTCGCTTTCCGTTGCCTTAGGCGTAAGATAGACTGACGGCCGGGGAATGCCGAAAAGGCAAGGCGATGCAATATTCCCGGAAACATAGACAGGCAGCCTGCATTCAGAAAAACAATATCTTTGTCGTTTTTTCCTGAGTTTTTTATAAAAAACAAGATTTGCCCCTATAAACCAGAGTCCAACTATAAATGACCCGGCGATCCAAATAACGGAAAGCAAATAGGGACCATCGGCAGGCAGGTTGTTTTCCGGCACAGGCAAATAAACCTCACCCCCAGGTACAGTCACAGCTGTCTCATTTCCGTTCCCGGTTTCATTCATCTCCGGCTGAAAGCCTGCATGTACTGTTATTTCATTATGATCCATATCAATCAGATTCAAAATGCTGAACGAACTACTGAATACAGTACACGGCATTAAAAGACGGATGAGTACAATCGCCCACACGGCATATTGCAATCTGCTGCCTATTCTTTTTCTGAATAAAGCACGCAGTACGGCCACCACAACTATCAGTACGGATGAGGTCACTATCCATCCTGTCATTCTTTCACCTTCTTTTCAGCTTCACGCAAAACCGCATACAGTTCATCTATGTCTTCCTTGGTCAGAGCCTTCTGGCCGACCATTGAGGCCACCATCATTCCAATACTGCCGCCATAGACCCTGGACAGAAAGCTTTCGGTTTCATATGCAACTGCGTCCTCTTTTTTCAGGACAGGATAATACAGTTTTGAACGGCTGCCCTGTTCATATCGGACCACACCCTTCTTTTCCATCCGGGAAAGCATCATGAATATGGTCGCCTTTGTCCATCCCGTATCGTCTTTCATTGCAGATACAAGCTGTGCAATTGTGCGCGGCGCTTCCTGCCACAACAGGTTCATCAGCTTCCATTCGCCATTGGACAGACTGATTGGTTTAGTCACATTATTACCTCCTTTTATGGTTAACACTTGTTATCTTAAGTATATACATATGGATAACAAATGTCAACCATTTTCTATCAGATCCCTTCCCGTTTTCGAGTACCGGCGCCATATTTCTGTTGAACCCTTCAGTTTTATTATGTATAATTTACTTGTTTAAAGCAAAAGGTAGAAAAGATTCTGTAAATGATCGGAGTGTTTCGATGAATGTTATAAAAGGCGGAGTAACAGCTCCGGAAGGATTTTTTGCAACCGGTGTTGCATGCGGACTTAAAAAGGACGGCAGGAAGGATCTTGCCATCGTATGTTCGGAAGACAGCGCCGCTATAGCCGGCGTTTATACAACGAATAAGGTCAAAGGGCATTCGCTGCAGTTGACGATGGAACATGCAAAAACGGGTTATGCCAACGCGATCGTCATCAACAGCGGCAACGCCAATGCCTGCGTCGGCAGACAGGGTTACGAGGATGCGCTCAAGATAGCCGCGGCCGCATCCGAACTGCTTGACTGCAGGCCGCAGGATATCCTGGTGGCATCCACAGGAGTCATCGGAGTGCCCCTCGACATGGACGCTATTATTCCCGCCCTTGACGAACTCGTCTCAAACATGGACCCTGACGGCGGGCATGACGCCGCGGAAGCTATCATGACCACCGATACCGTTCCCAAGGAAATCGCGATAGAACTGGAACTGCAGGATACGCGGGTTGTGATTGGCGGTATGGCCAAGGGTTCCGGCATGATACACCCCAACATGGCGACCATGATAGGCGTCATCACTACCGACGCCAACATTTCCCGAAAGCTGCTTGACAAGGCGCTCAGGACTGTCGTGAAATCCACCTTCAACAGGGTCTCCGTCGACGGCGATACCAGTGTGTGCGACATGGTGGTCATATTTGCGAACGGTATGGCGGAAAACCCCGGTATTATCACCGAAGGTGAAGATTACGAGAAATTCGTCAAAGGCCTGGAGTATGTCTGCACATACCTTGCAAGGCTCATCGCAAAAGACGGGGAAGGCGCCACAAAGCTGATCGAGATAACGGTGGAAGGGGCTGAAAACCCGGACGATGCGTATAAGGCCGCATGTGCGGTGGCAAAGTCGCCCCTGGTGAAAACGATGATGTTCGGCAACGATGTCAACTGGGGCAGGATAATGACTGCAGTCGGCTATTCAGGAGCGGAATTCGACCCCGAATATGTCGATATATATATTGGAGACATACCCATGTGCAAGGCCGGGTGCGCCGTCGATTACGACGAGGCGGAAGCCCGGAAGCTGCTTGAGAAGGATGAAGTCAAGGTACTGATAAAGCTGAACAAAGGCGTGTATTCCGATCGCGTCTGGACATGTGATTTTTCATACGATTATGTAAAGATAAACGCAAGTTACCGCACATGACAGCCGATATACAGCATAGATAACACCTGTAACAGGGAGGGGTCAAAGTGGGTGTGAAGCAGTACGTGGTATTCCTGGTAGGCGGTGATGAGTTCGGCCTTGAAATCGAGAAAGTCAGCATAATAGAAAGAATGCTCGAAATATTCAGGATCCCGAACACGCCCGGCTACATCGAAGGACTGGCCAATCTGAGAGGCAAGGTTCATACCATATTCAATCTCAGGAAGCGTTTCCATCTGCCTTGCCCCGAATTCAACGAAGACAACAGGATAATAATCGCAAAGACTTCTGATGACTCTGTCGTAGGCCTTATCGTGGACAGTGTCCGCGAAATCGTCAAGATCGAGGAAAGCCAGTTCGAACCTGTGCCTTCAGCGCTGTCAAGCGTCAGGGACAAGTTCCTGAGCGGCACCGCGAAGATCGATGACAGGCTGATCCTGCTGCTCGACCTGGATAAGGTCATTACAGAAGAAGACATCCCTCCGGAAAAACCTGCGAAAAAGGTCAGCGCAAAGAAGGCCGAAAAGTCCTGAATGCAGGATGCGCCAACTGACAGGAAAAGAACCGACGATCAGTTCCGTCGGGATCCAATCCGAAAGTATCATCATACCCGAACACCTGCTATGTGCAGGAACCTGACATGAGCCGGTTCAAAGTCCGCAAGCCGGTAATAATCCGTATCGAATGTGTGGGCGGCCACCAATATGCCTTCCATGGTCGGAGGATCGGAAACTTTCACGATGACCGGCGAGTGCTGGAAGTGTTTGCTGTCGGAAAAAGACAGCTGGGCTATATCTCCGGGCATGACACCGGTAATATCCACTTCTTCCGCAAAAGGACCAGATCCCTTATTATTTACAAGGAATTTATACAAATAATTGACGCCGGTCCAGGAAGCCGTCCTGTTGTACGAATTGATGTAATACCAGCCATAAACCGGCGTATGGTTCATGACGCCGCTTCCGGCATATATACACTGGGAAGCGAAATTTGTGCAGTCCCCGCCCAGCTTATCAAAATCGTAGTAGGCCGGATTCCTTCCAAAAGCCCACTTATGCGCATACCGGACCGCCTCGTCCCTGTCGTATGGCTTTACTGTCCTCCATCCGCCACCGGCAGAATACATCCCGTCCTCCTGCATAAACCAAACGACCTTCCTGCATCATCCTATGCAGAAGAACTAAAAAAAATGGCTGTCCGGGGTTTTGCATCATTACGCAGTAATGATGCAGAACCCCGCAACAGCCTGTCCCTATATTCTATCTCTATACGCAGTCTCTATATATCTTTTTCTATATTCTTTATACGCATTTACAGCGTGTTGTCACAGTAAGGGCAAACCGTCCGTCATTCTTCAAGGATATAGCTGTTGAGCCATACTTCGAGCATTTCCTGTCTGCCGGACTTGATGCTGACATTGCCGAGGTCCAGTACATACTGTTCGAGTTCCTTGAAGCCGACTTTGTTTTCGACTATATCCTTGCCTATACCCGTAGTATAGCTTGAATACCTGTCAGCAATGAACTTGTCGAACTTGCCGTCCTCTATTATCCTTGCTGCAACCCTAAGGCCTTTTGCGAATGTATCCATACCTGCGATATGAGCGTAGAACATGTCTTCCGGTTCGAATGAGCCTCTCCTTACTTTGGCGTCGAAGTTCAGGCCGCCCTTCGTGAAGCCGCCCATCTTGAGGACTTCGAGCATTGCAAGTGTCGTATCGTAAATGTTCGTCGGGAACTGGTCGGTATCCCAGCCGAGCATCAGGTCGCCCTGGTTCGCGTCTATGCTGCCGAGCATGTTGTTGATACGAGCCACACAGAGTTCATGCTGGAACGTATGCTGTGCCAATGTTGCATGGTTGGCTTCTATGTTCAGCTTGAAGTAAGGATCCAGTCCATATGTCTTGAGGAAGCCTATCACTGTCGCTGAATCGAAGTCGTACTGGTGCTTTGTGGGTTCCTTCGGCTTGGGCTCGATCAGGAACTGGCCTTCGAAACCGATTTCCTTCGCATAGTCCACCGCCATCCTGAGGAAGCGTGCCAAATTATCGAGTTCGAGTTTCATATCGGTGTTGAGCAGTGTCTCATATCCTTCCCTGCCGCCCCAGAATACGTAGTTCTGGCCGCCGAGCTCCTTCGTGATCTCCATTGCCTTTTTGACCTGGGCAGCGGCATATGCGAACACTTCAGCATGGGGAGACGTCGAAGCGCCGTGAGTGAACCTCGGATGTCCGAAAGCATTGGTGGTTCCCCAAAGAAGTTTGACATTGCTGTTCTTCATCCTGTCCTTTATTGCAGCCACGATGATGTCGAGCCTCTTGTTGGTCTCTCTCAGCGTGTCGGCTTCAGGAGCTATGTCCCTGTCATGGAAACAGAAGAACGGAACGCCGAGCTTTTCACAGAATTCGAAGCAAGCTTCGACTTTTGCCTTTGCCAGATCCATCGGATCGGAGATATGGCTCCAGGGCCTTATGGCAGTGCCTACCGGCCCGAACGGGTCTGTTCCGGTCGCCTGGAAAGTATGCCAGTATGCAACGGCAAACCTCAGGTGATCCTCCATCCTCTTGCCCGCTATAACTTCGTCCGGATTGTAGTATTTGAATGCCAGCGGGTTGTCGGAGCCTTTGCCTTCGTACTTGATTTTTTGTACACCTTTAAAATACTCAGCCATGATCTAACCTCCATTTCAAAATATTTTCACTCGCGCATACTAATGCGCCGCATGAACAGCCTATCTCCCAAACAGCTTCTTGAGAGGGATTATCGCCGCTCCCAGTGTGGAAGCCCGTTCGCCCAGCTTCGATATGACGATCTCGACATTCGAGGCAGGCCTCCTGAGCGCCTTGGCGTCAATAATGCTTCTTAGCGTGCCCAATACAAGGTCGCCGTATACGGTGAAATCCTTGCCCAGTACGATCATCGAAGGATTGAGCGTGTTGATCAGGTTGGACAATGCTATGCCGATGTAGCGGGTCGCTTCCTCAAGCACGTTCATCGCCGCTGCGTCTCCCGCCCTTGCAGCTTTCGCTATATCCTCCAGTGTGATCTCATCGATGTTTTCTATTTCGTTCAGGCTGGAAACCACGCCCTGCCTGACTATCCTTCTGGCTTTTTCGATGATGCTGCTGGTGGACGCCAGCGTCTCAAGGCATCCGTAGTTGCCGCAGCCGCACCTGGGCCCGTTTTCATCGACGACTATATGCCCGACTTCGCCGGCGCTTCCGTTGGTCCCCCTGTAAGGCCTGCCGCCGGTGAAAATGCCCGCGCCTATGCCTGATTTGATGTTCAGGCAGACAAAGTTGCCGGCTGTCTGGCATGACCCTATCCAGTTCTCGCATATGGCGGAAGCCATTGCTTCGTTTTCGATGTAAACAGGGAGCCCGAGCTTTGCCTTGAGCATTTCGGCGGGATCCGCATCTTCCCATCCGATGTTTGGAGCCAGCACGACCCTGCGGGACTTGGAGTCCACTATCCCGGGCACTGAGATCCCCACTCCCAGCATCCTTTCCTTTCTGATGGAGAACTTCTGCATTATATTCCTGACACATGCCGCTGAGGCCATTACTGTCATCTCGGGCGTATTAACACGCAGCGGGACCGACCCCTCGTGCAGCACCCGGCCGGTTATGTCCATCAGTACGTACTGGACAATGTCGACCTCTATATCCAGTCCGACCGAATACCATGAGCCCGGCTTCAGTTCCAGGAGCACGGGCTTTCTCCCACCGCTCGACTCGCCTGTCCCGATCTCGTGGATATACTCCTTTTCCATCAGCGAAGACACAATGACGCCTATGGCAGTGGGGGACAATCCTGTTTCCTTGGAAAGCTCCGCTCTTGAAACAGCCTGTTTCGTGCGGATCAGGTCCAATATGCCTGTTTCGTTATAAGCTTTCAGAAATTTGCTGTTTCCGGTCTTCCCTTTTGTCATCTATAACCCTCATATACTTTTCATTATCTTTGCCAGATCCTTGAAATCCTGCTTCAGTGATTTATATAGCTGGCAATACAGGCCGTAGAACTTCGAGTACACTTCCGTGTTCCCCGTATTCGGCTGCTGGACTTCGACAGGCTTGATAGCCACGTCGCATGCCTCGGCCACATCCTTGTAAACACCCGTACCTACTCCTGCCAGCAGCGCAACGCCAAGAGCGGGGCCCTCGCTGGAATTGGTGGTCGTTATCGGAATGCCGAAAACATCAGCCTGCATCTGCTTCCACAGCCTGCTCTTCCCACCGCCGCCTGATGCGCGCACCTCGTTTATCTCAACGCCCAGGTCCGCAATAATGCTCAGGCAGTCCTTGAGGCTGAAGGCGACGCCTTCCATGACGGATCTGATCATATCGCTCTTCCTGTGTACAGTCGAAAGTCCGAAGAATACGCCTCTTGCATCCGAATCAAGGTGCGGCGTCCTTTCTCCGATAAGGTAAGGCAGATAAATCAGGCCGTTGCTTCCCGGTTTCACCTTTTCGGCTTCCTTATCCATCAATACATAGGGATCCGTGTCCATTAGACCGGCAACGCTCATTTCATCACTGCACAGATTGTCCCTGAACCATTTCAGCGAGAAGCCGGCTGCCTGTGTGACGCCCATGACGTGCCAGGTATTCGGGACAGCATGGCAGAATGTCTGGAGCCTCCCCAGGGGATCTATCCTTATCTTGTCAAGATAAGCGAATACGACGCCTGAAGTGCCGATGGTCGAAGATACCACTCCCGGTTTGACGATGCCGTTTCCGACAGCGCCTGCTGCCTGGTCTCCGCCGCCGCCGACCACCGGCGTCCCGGCTTTCAGTCCCGTCAGTGCAGCCGCCTCCTGGCTGACATAGCCGCTGACCTCCTGGGATTCATACAGATCGGCCAGCCACTGTTTCTCTATCCCAAGCTTTGAAAGTACTTCATCGCTCCAGCACCTGTTGGGTATATCCATCAGCTGCATGCCGCTGGCGTCGGAAACTTCGGTTGCAAATTCGCCCGTCAGCCTGAAC